>Ga0187821_10000045_pt1 | contig 18693 bp, 18 predicted proteins | sample NC_wetland_sal_i_20_FD_132442 | JGI IMG/M metagenome (GOLD analysis project Ga0187821, IMG submission 132442) | Wetland sediment microbial communities from Neuse River Estuary, North Carolina, USA - SourceSoil_1 | ecosystem: Environmental > Aquatic > Freshwater > Wetlands > Sediment | place...
TGTTCTATTCGGTCACGGACTATAGTTTCCCGCTCGCTTTTAGGATGTACGAATCGTGGCCGGCGTCCCAGTTAAGAAGAAGACATTCCAGGACCTCATCCTGACGCTACAGAGCTTCTGGGCGTCAAAGGGTTGTTTGATTCTGCAACCTTATGACGATCAGATGGGCGCCGGAACATTCCATCCTGCTACCACCCTTCGGGCCCTTGGTCCAAGGCCATGGCGGGCCTGCTATGTCCAGCCGAGCCGCAGGCCGAAGGATGGTCGCTATGGCGAAAATCCCAATCGGTTACAGCACTACTACCAATTCCAAGTGATCATGAAGCCGGCACCCGCCGATATTCAAGATCTCTATTTGGAGAGCGTGCGAGCGATCGGTCTCGATCCGGCTCTTCACGACATTCGTTTCGTCGAAGACGATTGGGAAAGCCCGACGCTCGGTGCGTGGGGGCTTGGCTGGCAGGTCGATTGCGACGGAATGGAGATCTCCCAGTTCACCTACTTCCAACAGGTCGGCGGAATCGATTGCGATCCCGTCAGTGCCGAGATCACCTATGGCCTCGAGCGGCTGGCGATGTACGTGCAGAATGTGGAGTTTGTCTACGACCTCGCGTTCAACGAAGACTTTCGTTACGGCGAAGTTTTCCACCAGGCCGAACAGGAATTTTCAGCGTTCAATTTCGAGATGGCCGACACGGAAATACTCTTCCGGCATTTCAACGATGCAGAGAAGCAGTGCCGTGAACTGATCAGCGGCAACAGGAAACTGGCACTCCCCGCCTATGACCAGTGCATCAAAGCAAGTCATGTCTTCAACTTGCTTGACGCCCGCGGAGTCATCAGCGTGACGGAGCGGGCCGCCTACATTGCCCGCGTGCGTGCATTGGCCAAGGCCTGCTGCGAAGCGTGGCTGGCAACGCCGATGGGCGCTTACCGGCCGAGATTCGGCTGATGGCCGATCTCCTGCTCGAACTTCTCAGCGAGGAAATACCGGCGCGCATGCAGGCACAGGCGGCGCGCGACCTCGAACGGATCGTTGTCGGCGCGCTCTCCGACCGCGGTTTGATGTTCGAAGGGGCGAAAACTTTTGCGGGATCGCGACGGCTGACCCTGACTCTGAGCGGTTTGCCGAGTCAGCAACAAGATGTCAGCGAGGAGAAGAAAGGCCCGCGCGTCGATGCGCCCACCAAAGCCATCGATGGCTTCTTGCGCGCAGCCGGCGTGACACTGGAGCAGTGCGAGAAACGCAACGACGGAAAGGGCGAATTCTACGTCGCAGTCATTCAGCGCAAGGGCAGGGCCACGGCCGATGTTCTGGCGGAGGTCTTGCCCGATTGTCTGGCCAAGCTGCCATGGCCCAAATCGATGCGTTGGCCGCAGGCGACGAACTCCCCGCTGCGATGGGTACGGCCGCTACACTCCATTCTCTGCACTCTTGACGGAGAACTTGTGTCATTTGGGTTTGCGGGTGTGACGAGCGGCAATCGCACGCGTGGTCATCGGTTTCTATCGCCAGGTGAAATCCAGGTCCGCCGCTTCGACGACTATGCGAAAAAGCTGCATGATGCCCATGTGATCCTCGACGCGGAAGAACGCAAAGAGATCATTCTTCAGGAAGTCAAAACCCGAGCATTCGCGCTTGGCCTGGAATTGATCGACGATCCGGGTTTGCTCGAAGAAGTGGCGGGCCTGGCAGAGTGGCCAGTCCCGCTCATCGGCGCGATCGAAGACGAGTACATGGCGGTGCCAGGCGAAATTCTTCAAACCTCGATGCGCGTGCACCAAAAGTATTTCAGCTTGCGCAATCCGAAAACTGGCACTTTGGCCAACCGTTTCGCGGTCGTCGCGAATATGATCACGGCCGACAGCGGCAAAACGATCGTTGCGGGCAATGAACGCGTTTTGCGCGCCAGGCTTGCCGATGCGAAATTCTTCTGGGATCAGGATCGCAAACGCACGCTCGAGAGCCGTGTCGGCGAACTGGGCGGCATCGTTTTCCACGCCAAGCTCGGCACCCAGCTTGAGCGTGTCGAGAAAATCGAGTTACTCGCCGCAGAAATCGCCGAAAAAACCGGCGCCGACAGGAAAAAGGCCCAGCGCGCCGCACGACTATGTAAGGCAGATCTTACGACAGGCGTGGTCGGCGAGTTTCCGGAGCTTCAAGGCGTCATGGGTCGCTTCTATGCGCTCAACGATGGCGAAAATGAGGAAGTCGCCGATGCGATCCGTGACCACTACAAGCCGCAAGGGCCGCGCGACTCGATTCCGCATGCGAAAGTCACCGTGGCAGTGGCATTGGCGGACAAGCTTCTATCGCTGTTCATGTTCTTCGCCATCGACGAGACACCGACCGGGTCGGGTGATCCGTTTGCGCTCAGGCGTTCGGCTCTCGGAGCGTTGAGGATCATCATCGACAACAAGTTGAGACTCGATGTCGCCACTTTAAGCGGCTACCAGGCTGGCGACCTGCGCGATTTTCTCGTCGACCGTCTAAAGGTGCATCTGAGAGAAGCAGGAGTCCGTTACGACCTGATCGATGCTGCCGCCGCCGTCGTTCGCGATTGCGATTTCCTGCGTCTGGTTTGGCGGATCGAAGCCTTGCAAACCTTCTTGGAGTCCGATGACGGCGCGAACTTGCTGACGGCATACAGACGTGCGGCGAACATCGTCAAAGCCGAGGAGAAAAAGGACAAAACCGTCTATGACGGTGCGCCCGACCCAGAAGCGCTTGCTCTGGTCCAGGAGAAGACGCTTTTCGTCGAACTTGCGACGGCCTCCGAACTCATCCGGGCCGAGGTGGCGCGCGAGCGCTTTGAGCAGGCTATGGGTGTGATGGCCAGATTGCGCAAGCATGTCGATGCGTTCTTCGAAGGTGTGACTGTCAACGACAAGGACCCGGTCTTGCGGAAAAATCGCCTCCTTCTGCTTTCCAGGTTGCGCGCGACGCTGCACACGGTAGCGGATTTTTCGAGAATCGAAGGCTAGGCGCCATCTCGTTCCGTCGTCGGATCGATCATCTTGCGGATTTCGGTAATCTTCGTGGCGGGAAAGCCGCTCAGTTCAGCGTGCTTGCGGATAATTGCCTCGTCCTTGGCGAGGTAGATGCAGAATGTCTTGTCGCCTGCCACGTAGCTCTCTTGCCATTGGATGTCCGGCCCAAGCTGCTTCAGGACCTCGTTGGACTTGGCGGCGGCCTCGCGAAGTTGGGTGCGCTCGAATGTGCCAACGGCCGGAATGTCACGCTCGATGATGTATTTGCGCAGTGCCATATCTTTCCCCAGAAGGTAGTGCCCAAGGTAACTATCTCAAGAAGAACATGCCCCACAAGCTGATTAAGACGAAATTGCTTACAGCGAACATGGTCAGGCGATGCAAAACGTTGTTATAGGTCAAGTGAACGAGGGTCTGCGCCACACGAAATGCGACATATGTCCAACAGACCTCGATGACCACCACATCGACGCGATTCGAAACGTAGAACATCAGACAAACGACGTAGAACAGTACGGGCAATTCCAGGAGATTCATCATGGCGCGATTTGGGATTGAAACATCGCCCGGAACATTGCCGGACTCGCCGTATTTGAAATCTTCAGCGCTCAACTTTCCTGCAAAGGCGGCGCGAAATCTTTGAAACGGGATCAAGAGCAGAACAGCAAACGTCCAGAATGCAAGGGCCGCCATAGGCTCGAATATGGAATTTTGGGTCACGGCAACTCCTTCAATCGAATGCTGCGACTATGTTAGCCGAGTTCCCTGTGGCCCGCGCCAGCCTCAGCATGCATATTAGCGCCAGACACACCGGTTGGATTGGCAATGGCGAAATGGGTCTACTCGTTCGGCGACGGCAAGGCCGAAGGTAACGCTGGCATGAAGGATTTGCTTGGAGGCAAGGGTGCCAACCTGGCCGAAATGAGCAATCTGGGATTGCCGGTCCCGCCCGGGTTTTCGATCACGACTGAAGTTTGCAGCTATTTCTATGAGCGCGGCAATTCCTATCCCACTGATTTGAAGCCAGCCATCGATTCGGCTCTCACCACGATTGGCGCGCGGGCTAACGCGACGCTCGGAGACCCAAACCGCCCGCTCCTGGTGTCGGTACGTTCCGGCGCGCGCGTATCGATGCCTGGAATGATGGACACCGTGTTGAATCTCGGGCTGAACGCGCAGACAACCGAGGGCCTTGCCAAGTTGACCGAGCCTCGCTTCGCCTACGATTCCTATCGCCGCTTCATTCAGATGTATTCCGCTGTTGTTCTTGGCCTGGAGCACTCCTTTTTCGAGGAAATTCTGGACACCGAAAAGGAATTGAAGGGCGCCGAACTCGATACCGATTTGGGCGCTGACGATCTCAGAAATATCGCCTCGCTGTTTAAGGATTGTGTCCGCGAAAAACTTGGCCGACCTTTCCCGGAGGATGTTCACGAACAGCTATGGGGCGCGATCGGCGCGGTATTCGGATCCTGGCAAAGTCCCCGCGCCAAAACCTACCGTCGCCTGCACGATATACCAGAAGAATGGGGAACCGCCGTCACAGTTCAGACGATGGTGTTCGGCAATCGCGGCGCAACGAGCGCGACAGGTGTCGCCTTCACGCGTGATCCGGCAACGGGCGAAAAGCTGCTCTACGGCGAATTTCTGATCAACGCACAAGGCGAAGACGTTGTCGCGGGCATCCGCACGCCGCAACCGATTTCGAAAGTCGTCCGAGAACGCCAATCGGGTAAGCGTCCTTCTCTGGAAGAGGCCATGCCCCAGACGTTCACCGAGCTGCAGGCGATCTGTGCCAAGCTCGAGGTGCATTACCGGGATATGCAGGATCTCGAATTCACGGTGCAGGAAGGCAAGCTCTTCATGCTCCAGACGCGAAGCGGCAAGAGAACGGCAGAAGCGGCAGTAAAGATCGCGGTCGATATGGAACGCGAAGGCTTAATCGACAAAAAGGTTGCCGTTGGTCGTATCGAACCGGCGGCTCTCGACCAGCTGCTGCACCCGACGCTTGATCCCGATGCCGAGAAGGAGTTGATCGCGATGGGCTTGGCAGCCTCTCCGGGGGCGGCGACCGGCGAGATTGCCTTTACGGCTGACGAAGCAGAAAAGGTCGCCGCGGAGCGCCGAGACGTCATCCTGGTCCGCACCGAGACAAGTCCGGAAGACATCCACGGAATGCATGCCGCCCGCGGAATCCTGACGGCTAGGGGAGGGATGACCAGTCATGCCGCGGTCGTTGCTCGCGGCATGGGACGACCCTGTGTATCGGGTGCCGGCATGATCAAAATCGATGCCAAGAATGGCGTGATGACAGCGGGCAAACACACGTTGAAACGCGGCGATGTCATCACTATCGATGGCGCGACCGGCTCTGTTTACAACGGCCGCGTCGGACTGCGGCAGCCGGAACTGACGGGCGACTTCGGCGTGTTAATGGCGTGGGCCGATGCAATCCGAAGACTGAAAGTACGGACAAACGCAGACACGCCCGACGACGCATCCACCGCGCGCAAATTCGGAGCGGAGGGCATTGGCCTGTGCCGCACCGAGCATATGTTCTTCGACAATGATCGCATCGTGGCGGTACGCCAGATGATATTGGCCGACGCGGAGAGCGACCGCAAAGCGGCGCTCGCCAAGTTGCTCCCCATGCAACGTCAGGATTTCGAGGGTATCTTTCGTGCGATGGAAGGGCTGCCGGTCACTATTCGCTTGCTCGATCCGCCCTTGCATGAATTTCTTCCGCAGGACGACGAGGAAATCGCGGCGGTGGCGCGCGCGGCGGGCGGCGATCCTGCCAAGCTGCGCGCCCGTGCCATTGCGCTGCACGAAGCAAATCCCATGCTCGGACATCGCGGTGTGCGCCTCGGCATCACCTATCCCGAAATCTACGAAATGCAGGCGCGCGCGATCTTGGAAGCCGCGCTCAATGTCGAGAAAGCGGGCGGGAAACCGGTCCAGCTGGAGATCATGGTGCCGCTAGTCGCCTGGAAGGCCGAGCTGGACCGCATGAAAGAGCGCATCGATGCCGTCGCTGCACAGATCAGGAAAGAGCGGGGGAGAATTCCGGACTATCTGCTTGGAACGATGATTGAATTGCCTCGCGCCGCGTTGCAGGCCGGAGAAATCGCTAAAACCGCGCAGTTTTTCTCGTTCGGCACGAACGATTTGACGCAGACGACCATCGGAATCAGCAGGGACGACGCGGGCATGTTTCTGATGGATTATCTCAACAAAGGCGTTCTCACGCGCGATCCGTTCGTGACCATCGACACCGAAGGCGTCGGCGAACTGGTGAGAATCGCCGCAGAGCGCGGTCGCAGATCGCGTCCGGGACTGAAACTCGGCATCTGCGGCGAGCATGGCGGCGATCCCGACTCGATACGCTTTTGTCACGACTCGGGACTAGACTATGTCTCGTGTTCACCATTCCGCGTACCTGTCGCGCGCCTCGCTGCGGCACAAGCTGCACTCGCGTCTGTTAAGAATATTGATTAATCAGTGTACGGATTGTGCAGGAAAATCCTGGATTTTTCTGTGTCAAATGACACTGTGTCATGAATACGAAAAAATACATTTGACGATTCGGAATTTCGTTGGCACAAGCCGCCCACTTCAGTTGAAGAGAAGGCGGGGACCGTTCGGAACAGATATTGCGTGCATCATAATCCGAAAGAGTCAGGTAGCCGATGATCAAGAAAACTCACGATACAATCGCGCGGTCCGATCGCGTGCTTATCGCTGCGCTTGCGATCATTCTGGCCACTGCGAGCGCAGCCGTCGGAGCGTCCTTCACGAACGATCCGCATGCGGATCAAATTCGCGTCATCAAGGTCGAAAAACCCGTCGTGCGTCTGGTGCAAGCTCCGTCCATTCCGGCCCCGATCTCCATTCGGGGCATCGCTTCGGACGTTGTCTTGTCGCGACTTCTTGCGGAACATCGCTGCCTTTCCGAGGTCCTGTATTTCGAGGCCCGCGGGGAAGGCGAAGAGGGTCAGAAGGCTGTTGCTGAAGTCATCTTCCACCGGATGAACAAGGGCAATTATGGCCATTCCATTTGCGCGGTGGTCTACGAGGGCGTGGGAACGGCGACGTGCCAGTTCTCCTTCGTTTGTGACGGCTCGCTCGAAGCTAAGAAGTCGCCAGAGCCCTGGCGTCAGGCGCAAGCTCTAGCCGCGCGCATTTTGACGGGTGAAGAGCACTTGGACGACGCTACAGGCGGCGCGGTGAATTTCCATGCCGCTTCGATAGAGCCCGGGTGGACCGGCGATTTCGTCCGCACGGTGCAAATCGGAAATCACATTTTTTATCGCCGGCCCGGTCACGCGCGTCTGAGCGGAGCGTAGTTCATCTCGGGTGTTGGGCTGCGTCTAGAAGTTCACCCGCCTGCTGATGGACCCGTCGACCATCATGTTGATGCCCGATGTGAAGGATGACACCGGACTCGCCAGGAACACGGCCGCATTGGCGATGTCCTGCGGAGTTCCCATGCGTCCCATCGGATTGCGTTCCATGGCGCCTTTGAACACGGCAGGCATCTGTGTTTCGATCATGTTCCAGACCCCACCCTTGAAATAGACTGTACCTGGCGAGACGACGTTCGTACGGACATGCTTTGGCGCATGTTGCCGCGCCAAACCCTTGGCAAAATGAATCAACGCAGCCTTGATGGGGCCGTACGAACTCGCATTGTCCGCCTCCGCCGCAGAAACCGATGAGATGATCACGAATGAGGCGTCGCCGTTCGCTTCCGCTGCCTTGAGCAGGAACAGTTTCGCTGCATCGAACGCGTTGACCATGCCGAGAACGTCGAGTTTGAAATTCTGTTCCCAGGAGGTCGGATCGCCGCCCTGAGCCATGGCGCCAGCATTCGAAACGAGAATGTCGATGCCCCCGAGCTCGTTGGCCGACTTCTCGACCCAACTCTTGAGTGCTGCGCCATCCATGATGTCCACGGCCGCGCCGGTCGCCTTGACGCCCTTATCCTTCAGCGCAGCGACAGCGTCTTTCACCTGATCGGGATTGCGGGCGCAGATGGCGACGTTCGCACCTTCCGCTGCCAATGTGTCCGCAATGGCGCGACCTATGCCGCGGGTGCCGCCCAGGATGACCGCGTTCTTGCCTTTGAGTTGAAGATCCACGCCTTCCTCCATAGTGATCGTGGAGACACTTTAGGCGGGCAACGTCAAAAGTCGAGCGCGACGTCCAGACTGGGGGCCGAGTGCGTGATGGCTCCCGACGAAATGTAGTCGACGCCACTTTCGGCGACGGCCCGAACAGTCGACAGTGTAATGTTTCCGGACGCCTCGAGCTTTGCGCGGCCATTCGTCATCGCCACGGCGCGGTGCAGGTCTTGGGGTGTCATATTGTCCAGTAAGACCGTGTCGACGCCGAGGGAAAGAGCTTCCTCCAGCTGCACAAGTGAATCGACTTCGAGTTCGATTTTGATCATGTGACCGGTGCCGGCGCGGGCGCGCTCGACGGCTTGCCTGATCCCGCCGCAGGCGAGCAAATGATTGTCCTTGATGAGGACTGCATCGTCGAGGCCGAAACGGTGATTGAATCCACCGCCGCAGCGCACCGCATACTTTTCCAGAACGCGAAGCCCCGGTGTGGTCTTGCGCGTGCACACGATCCGCGCTTTTGTGCCGACGACGGCATCCACCAGCGCGCGCGTTGCCGTCGCAATGCCGGATAAGTGACCGAGAAAATTGAGCGCGACGCGCTCACCAGTGAGCAACGCTCGAGACGGGCCCTCGATTGTCGCGAGAATTGTGTTGGATTGCACGGAAGACCCGTCAGGTATTCTCACCTCGAACTTCAACTCGGGATCGACGAGACGGAATGTACAATCGGCGGTCACGATGCCTGCGATTGTTCCAGCCGTTCGCGCAACAAGCGTCGCTTTGTTGCAAGCGTCTTTCGGGATCGTGAGTTCGCTCGTGATATCGCCGGCGCGACCAAGGTCCTCTTCCAGGGCGTGTCGCACGATAGGCTCGATCAACAAACGATGCGGCGCGCGCGCAAAGGGCAGGGCAGCGTTCATGCTTTTCGAGCGGTGGCCGGTTTTGACGCCTTGTCGTTCGAGCTTGCACGCTGCTCCGCGGCGGCGAGCGTCATGAAGCTGCGTTGTCCCACGAGGTCGGTCTTGGGATAATCCGTCCGGTAATGTCCGCCTCGGCTTTCGCGCCGTTCCAGCGCGGCGACCGTCACAAGCCTCGCAGCAGCAGTCATATTGAGCAACGCTGGTTCGCTGCCGCCCGCGCGTTCGATTTGATCGATGATTGTGAGGGCACCGCGCAGGCCGGCTTCATCGCGCTCGACGCCGACAAGACGCGTCATCGCATCGCGCAGGACGTGCGGCGGAGCCGTTGCGGCAAACCGTTGCGGAGCGGGCGGTGTGCCTTGTCCTCTTTGGATCGTGACGTTCGCCTCAATGTCCTGGGCCGTGCGCGCTCCGAATACGAGCGCCTCGAGCAGCGAATTGGACGCGAGCCGGTTCGCGCCATGCAAGCCGGTGGAAGCGCATTCACCGACCGACCATAGGCCAGATAACGACGAGCGTCCGTGTTTATCGCTTGCGATCCCGCCCATGTGGTAGTGCGCGGCTGGCGCGACGGGTATCGATTGCGTAGCCGGATCGATGCCTGCGTTCTTGCAGGCCGCAAATACTGTGGGAAAGCGTTGTGCGAATTTGTCGCCGATTGCGCTTGTGCAATCGAGGAATGTCTGGTGGCCCGCTGCGATTTCGTGGTGGATTGCGCGTGCAACGACATCGCGTGGCGCCAGCTCGGCATCGCGATGAACATTCAACATGAAGCGACGGCCGGTTTCATCGACCAGAATTGCGCCCTCGCCACGCAGCGCTTCCGTGGCGAGCGGAGCGGGATCGCGCCCGATCGCGATTGCCGTGGGGTGAAATTGCACGAACTCGGGATCTGCAATCACCGCGCCGGCACGAGCCGCCATGCCCAGGCCCTCGCCGCGAGCCTCGAGCGGATTGGTCGTGACCGAGTAGAGCGCTCCAAGTCCGCCGGTCGCGAATACCACGGCAGGCGCACGGAAGAGGATCAAGCGAGACTGTGCACCGACGCCATGACGCGCGAAAAGACCGCAGACCCGCCCATTCTCCAGCGCCAACTCGATCGCATGAAATCCTTCGAGCAGCGAGATGGAATCTGTGTTGAGCGCGCGCTCGGCAAGTGTGCGCGAGATTTCGGCGCCTGCCCGATCTCCCCTGATGTGAACGATGCGCTTGGCGCTGTGCGCAGCCTCGCGTCCGAGTGCAAGCGTGCCATCAGCTTTGCGATCGAATGGCGCACCTAAAGCGACGAGATCGTCGATCCGTGCGGCTGCTTCGCGAGCCACCAGGGCCGTAATGTCCGGATCGCATAGCCCTGCTCCGGCGGCGATCGTGTCGTCCGCGTGACTTTGCCAGCTATCGCCTTCGCCGACCGCCGCGGCAATGCCACCTTGGGCCCACGCGCTTGAGCCGGACATACCCGGCCGTGTTCCTGCCAGGACAAGTGACGGAAACGGCGCCAGCTTGAGTGCCGTAAAAAGACCGGCCACACCCGCACCCAGGATAAGCGCGCCCTTGCACTCGACAATGCTATCAATGGTGTGGGACATGGTTCAGGCCTTCGCCGGTAGCTTGATCGCCAACATGCGATCAATTGCGATCTTGGCTCGCGCGGAGGTCTCAGGCTCCACGAGCACTTCGGTCGTCATCGTTTGGAGCGAGTGCAAAATCTTGTCGAGTGTGATGCGCTTCATGTGCGGACATAGATTGCAGGGACGCACGAATTCAACGTCGGGGTACTCGGCTGCAACGTTGTCGCTCATGGAACATTCGGTCACCATGACGACGCGTGCCGGCCGCCGTGTGCCCACATAGTTGATCATTGCGGCTGTCGAGCCGGAGAAATCGGATTCGGCCACGACTTCGGGCGGGCACTCGGGATGCGACAGCACGACGATGCCGGGGTTCGCTTGACGATAGTCGCGGATTTCGGCGGCCGTAAAGCGTTCGTGTACCTCGCACGAGCCTTCCCAGGTGATGACCTTCACGCCGGTTTGCTTGGCGACATTTTGAGCGAGATATTTGTCCGGAATCATGATGACGGTATCGGTGCCGAATTCGCGAGCAAGTTCTTCGACAACGGCGACGGCGTTGCTCGACGTGCAGCAGACATCGCTCTCCGCCTTGACCTCTGCCGACGTATTTACATAGGTGACAACAGGCAGTCCGGGGTATTTCGCTTTGAGCAGCCGCACATCCGCGCCGGTGATTGAAGCCGCCAGGGAGCAACCGGCCCTCGGATCGGGAATCAGAACGGTCTTTTCGGGGCAAAGTATCTTCGACGTCTCAGCCATGAAGTGCACGCCGGCTTGAACGATGATCTTTGCATCCGTTCTGGAAGCCTCGCGAGCCAAGGCGAGACTATCGCCGACGAAATCCGATACGCAGTGGAAGATCTCGGGTGTCATGTAATTGTGGCCCAGGATGACCGCGTTTTTTTCGAGCTTCAGCTTGTTGATCTCCGCGATGGCAGGCGCAAATGTCGGCCATTCGATTTCCGGCACGACATGCGAAATCTTCTGGTAAAGCCCGCGCGTTTCACGTGCGATCTCGGATGTGTAGGCCAACCCCATTTCGTCTTCTCCGCTTCCTACAGAATAATGCTCATATTGAGCATATATTTAGGGCAAAAAGACCGGCTTTCAAGCCGGCAATACGTCACGTTATGCTACATATGAGCATAAATCTGTCAAGCACCGGCGCGTCGCCAGAAAGCCCGCCTTAGCTGGTTTTACGCGTTCCCAGACGAACGCCAGGCGCGGGCCTTTCGCGCAGGACTTCGCGGCGAAAGCGAAAGAGTTCTGCCGGTCTGCCCCGGGCCTGGTTCTCGAATTTCCCCGTCCCTTCGACCAGACCCTGATCTTCCATCAGGCGCCGGAAATTCTGCTTATGCAGCCGGATGCCCGAAATCGCCTCCACGGTGCGCTGCAGTTTCAACAGCGTGAAGGTCGGGGCCATGAGTTCGAAGACGACCGGGCGATATTTCATCTTGCCGCGCAGCCGGGCGATCGCGGTCGCGAGGATGCGCCGGTGATCGAACATCATGCTCACGCCGAGTCGCGCGCGTGGGCTCGCCTTGCGACCGTCGCGCGCGGCCTCCTGGACAACGCCGGCTTCGTATAGCAGTTCATAACGCTCCAGAACCTTCTCCTCGTCCCACACCAAACCATCTGTGCCAAAACAGAGGCGAAGACGATTGCGTCGAGCCTCGGCAACATCGCTGCTGTCTGCACTCTTGGCGAACGCCTTCAGAGCTGGGACGACGACTTGATCGATGATGCCGGGCTTGGCTTCGCGCCAGTCTTCCCAGGGAAAATAGCGATACCAATCGCTCCAGCGGGTGTCAGGAGCCTTGAGGTCGCGGGCCTGTCGCGTCAGCGCGAGATAGCCGACGGAAACCACGCGCGCCCCTTCGTCGGGTGTGGGCAGATGCCTTCCGCGATCTCCGAAGGTGTAGAGCTGCTCGGCATAGCCAAGCTCGAGATAGGTTTGCTCGCCGACCCACTTACGCAGGCCGCTGTCGAGGGTGCGATGGTTGAGGGGATCAAACGGACCGAAGGGCAGGGCGTCTTCGCTTCCGCTATGGTGGACGACAAGAACGGACGGCGTTTCGTCGGCAACAGAAACTATCGCCGCGGAAAGCCCGATACTGACCACATGCTTGGCGGGCATGTTCACAACTCCCGCAGCGGAAATTCCACGATGGCCCCTTCCGCAACCATTGTTCCAGCACCAATCGCCTTGATCGCCGCGATCATCGCGCCGCGCCGATCGAGCAGTTCATCAGCATACTGAACAAGAAGCGCGTTCGGGTAGGCATGCGGAGCCCGCTCGCGGATTGCCCGCGCCGCCCGGACTTCCGAGCCCGGCCCAAGTCGATCGCAAAGGATGGTGAAGGTTGCGGCCATCGAGCGGCTAACGCCCGCCCAGCAATGGACCAGCATCGGATCGATGCCGGACCAGGTGCGTGAAAAATCGAGGAGCGCCTTAACGTGAGACCGTTGCGGCGGATCATTTCCGGCCGCCGCATCGACGACATCGTTGATGCCGAGACGGAGGTGGCGGCCGGCTGGAAATCCCGCCGGGGTTTCGATCATGTGCTCGGGCGATAACAGCGAAACCACATGCGAAGGTTGGTGACGCAGGATGACATCCGCGACGGCTGAAAGCGGGGTGACGACGATGCGGGACATGGCCGCCCTTGCTAGCTGAGGAATGCGACGGGCGGAAGGCTATGCGGCCAGTCGCTGGAATCGCTCGAGAAATTGGGTCTGCGCCTCTCGAGTCGACAAGGGAACCAAGCGCGGTGTCGTCATCGACTTGGCAGGGACGATAAAGAGCCGGCGCGCGATCTCGGCTTCGAATCCCGCCAATTGCGTTGCCTCGTAAAACGCCGAAATCAGATCCGCCTTCTTAAAAAGGCGCGACAGTTGGCCGGGGACTTTAGCGGGCAGCCCGAACCGAACATGAATTGCGCTCTGAAGTGCGGTCTCTAAGGCCTTGTAATCTATCCCGATTGCGACCTTGAAGGGGCTTATGAGATCGCCGATAACATATTCAGGCGCGTCGTGAAGCAAGGCCATGAGTCGCGCTTCGCGCGTCAAATTCGGGTTCAGTTCGGTCGTAATCCGCTCGACGAGTACGCAATGCTGGGCGACTGAGAAGGCGTGCTCGCCCTTCGTCTGGCCGTTCCAGCGGGCCACCCGTGCCAAGCCGTGTGCGATGTCCTCAATCTCAATGTCGAGGGGAGATGGATCGAGAAGGTCGAGCCTGCGACCGCTGAGCATTCGCTGCCACGCTCTTGGCTTCTGGGTCGTCATAGCATCCGTCACAAGAGAACTGGCCTATCGTAGGCCAGTTCTGGCGAATGGTCCCTGTCCTGATTCCGAGGACCGCGCTTCGTCGTGTTAGCCTCCAGAGGCAGCCAAGCGGTCCGTTGGAGAAATGCCATGTCGATCGTCAAGATTCTGGCTCCGTTGACCGGTGGAACGCGCGACGCAGTCGTTCTTGCCAGCGCTTTTGCTGCCGCGAAGCCCTTTCGGGCTCATGTCGTCGCGCTGTTCGTTCGACCCGATGCCACGGAAGCTGTACCATTTTTTGGCGAAGGGGTTTCGGCAACGGTGGTGCAGGAAATTGCGGATGCTGCCAAAGTCGCGGCCGACGCAGCCATCAAGCTTGCACGCGCGTCTCTCGCTTCGTCGGCGCAAGCCGCCGGCGCGACAGTTGTAGAAACCACAGAAAATCGACAGACCCTCACGGCGTCATTCCGGGAAGTACTCGGCAACTTCGCCGACCAGGTGACGATGGCATCGCGTCTTTCGGACCTCGTCGTATTCGGGCCTCTAAAAGAAGGAGATCGGCCCGGCCTCACCGAGGCTTTCGAAGCGACGCTCCTGGAAACGGGACGTCCTGTGCTTCTCACGGCGAGTGTGGCCCCGGAATCTTTCTGTAAACGAATTGCGCTGGCATGGAACGAAAGCGTCGCATCGGCGCATGCCGTCACGGCCGCGCTCCCTTTCCTGAAGTGTGCCGAGAGCGTCGAGATACTTTGCGTGTCGCGCAGCAACGACGAACCGATCGACAGCGCAGAACTCAAAGAATACCTGGCGCTGCAAGGCATTTCTGCCGCCGAGCGGCATGTGGATGCCGGCAGTCGCGCAGTCGGCGATGTGCTTCTCGAAGAAGCGATAAAGACAGGCGCCGGCCTGCTCGTTGCCGGGGGCTATGGCCACAGCCGTTTGCGCGAACTCTTCTTTTCGGGTGTGACGAGGCACGTCGTCAGTCACGCGGGAATGCCGCTTTTCCTCGTGCACTAGAATAGAAGTTTGTACGCAACGAAGAACAAGGTGCCTGCGAGCGTGAGGCGTAGCGCAACGTCCGGCAGACGGGGTGCGAACGTGCTCGCAATCACGATCCCCGGCAGCGAGCCGCTGAGCAGGGACAAGAGCGTCGCGAAGTTGATTGTGCCGCCCAGCAAATGGCCAACTCCCGCGATCAGGGTCAGCGGCACGGCATGCGCGATGTCGGAACCCGCAATGCGCACGATCGGCAGCTTTGGGTAAAGGATGATCAGCGCTGTGACCCCGAGCGCCCCTGCGCCCACCGACGAAAGCGTCACCAGCGTTCCCAGCATCACCCCGGTCGCAATCGTATATCGTGCAGTGTTCCGAGCGCTGACTTCACCGACATGTCGCACATATTCTGCCGTCAACCACGGCCGAAAGACGAGGGTAAAGGCCGTGAATACGAGCGTGACGCCGAGGACCTTGGTGATCACGGCGTTAACCGCGTCGCTGTCGAGCCCCAGAACGTGCAATACCGTCAGTGTAACGAGCGACGCGGGCAGGCTGCCGCTCGCAAGCCTGAGCACGATGCGCCAGTCGATCGTTCTGTTGATCGCGTGGACGAGCGAGCCGCCAGTCTTTGTGACACTGGCATAGATCAGATCGGTGGCCACGGCTTTTTCCGGAGAGATGCCGAATAGCAGAATAAGTAGCGGCGTCATCAGCGAGCCGCCGCCGACTCCTGTCATTCCCACCAAGAAGCCAACAAGGAATCCCGACAGGACATATGCCGGGATAATCGCGTGCAGAACATTCATGCGACAGCTTCATCCGCAAAGTACAGGGTCGAAGAAGGGAAATTAGGCGTCGAACAACTTCTTCAATATCACGCTTCCCGCAGAATAGCCTGCGCCGAACGAACAGAGTAATCCGAGATCGCCAGCCTTCAGGTCGCTGCTGAATTTATGAAAGGCAATGATCGATCCGGCGGAACTTGTGTTCGCATATTCGCCCAGAATATTTGGCGCCTCTCCTGGTACAGGATCGCGACCGAGCACGCGCCGCGCGATGAGTTCGTTCATGTTGAGATTGGCCTGGTGCAACCACAGGCGCCTGAGCTGGTCAGGCGCAATGCCGTTCTCCGCAAGGTGCGCGACGATGAGTTCGGAAACCATCGGCACGACCTCCTTGAAAACTTTGCGCCCTTCCTGGACGAATAATTTGTCCGACGCCCCGATCGTTTCCGGCGCTGTGCGATTGAGGAAGCCGAAGTTGTTGCGGATATTGTTCGAGAACTTGGTCTTCAATTTGGTCGAGAGTATTTCCCAGCTATTGCGACCGCTGGCGGTCTTCGCATTCTCGATCACAAACGCCGTTGCGACGTCGCCGAAAATGAAGTGACTGTCGCGGTCGCGGAAATTCAAATGGCCGGAACAGATCTCTGGATTGCAGACGATGATCGCACGCGCGTGTCCGGCGGCCACCATGTCCGCCGCTGCCTGGAGAGCGAACGTTGCCGACGAGCAGGCAACGTTCATGTCGAAGCCGAAACCATCGATGCCGAGCGCATCCTGGACTTCCACCGCGATCGCCGGATACGCACGTTGCATGTTCGATGCGCCGACCAGCACGCCGTCGATGTCGCTTTCCTTACGGTCCGCCGACTTGATGGCCTCACGCGCAGCGGCGACAGCCATTTCCGCCAGAATGGAGATTTGTTCGTTCGGACGTTCTGGCAGACGAGGACACATGACCTCGGGATCGAGGATGCCGGCTTTGTCGACCACATAGCGCGATCTGATGCCCGAAGCTTTGACGATGAATTCTGCAGATGATTCGACGAGTGCCGTCGCTCTGCCAGACGCTATGGCGTCAGCGTTCCTGGCATTTTCCTTACGGGCGTAGGCGTTAAATGAGGCAACGAGTTCTTCGTTCGAGATCGATTGAGGCGGCGTGTAAAGGCCGGTCCCGCTTATGGCGAACGTAGACACCCGTGCCATCCCCTTGAAATTGCTTTGCCGAGGCTGGCGCAGGCGCCGGCCAAACGCAAGCTGTCGCTCGCCATGGAACGCGCGTGGCGTTAAACACCGCCCATGATCGGCGACAGGGCTCTCGTGCTTTTCTCCGGCGGGCAGGATTCGTCCACCTGCCTTGCATGGGCGCTGACGCAGTTCGGCCACGTCGAAACAATCGGTTTCGACTATGGGCAGAGACACATCGCCGAACTCGCGGCCCGACCGCGTCTGTTGGCGGATCTGCGGGAATTTTCGAACTGGGGAACGAAACTCGGCGCGGACCATGTGCTTCCTATCGACACGCTCAGAGCAATCGGGGGAACCGCTCTCACCGACGAAATAAAGATCGAGCAGGGAACAAACGGACTGCCGACGACGTTTGTTCCCGGCCGGAATCTGTTTTTTTTGGTGTCGGCAGCGGCTTTGGGCTATCGGCGCGGAATCTCAAACCTCGTCGGCGGGATGTGCGAGACCGATTTCTCCGGCTATCCGGACTGCCGTGACGAGACTATCCAGGCGACTGCACGCGCTCTGACGCTCGGACTGGCGCGCAAAACAATCGTGCATACGCCACTCATGTGGATGGATAAGGCAGCAACGTGGCGGCTCGCCGAGGCGCTGGGCGGCAAACCGCTTGTCGATCTCATCATCCGGGAAACCGTCACTTGTTACAACGGCAATGCGACGGAGCATGCTTGGGGCAAGGGTTGCGGGACATGTCCGGCGTGCACTCTGCGTCGGAAGGGATTTGAGAAATACAGCGCGGCATGACCTATTCGGTGAAAGAAATTTACTACACGCTGCAGGGCGAAGGTGCGCAAACCGGCCGCCCGGCGGTGTTCCTGCGTCTTGCAGGTTGCAATCTCTGGAGCGGCCTGGAGCGCGACCGCGCCAATGCAGTCTGCAAGTTTTGCGACACCGATTTCGTCGGCACGGATGGTCCGGGCGGAGGAAAATACGCCACCGCGTCCGATCTGGCTGATGCCGTGGCAGACAAGTGGCCGGGCGGGGGACGACCATATGTCGTCTGTACGGGTGGGGAGCCTTTGCTTCAGCTCGACGAGGCCGCGGTCGCGGCGTTGCACGCCAGAGGTTTCGAGATCGGAGTCGAGACGAACGGGACACAGGCTGCGCCGAGCGGAATCGACTGGCTATGTGTGAGCCCGAAAGCGGACGCGAAACTCGTGGTTCGCTCAGGAAACGAATTGAAATTGATTTATCCGCAAGCCGGTGCGGAGCCGGAGCGTTACTGTAGCCTCGAGTTCGATCATTTCTTTTTGCAACCGATGGACAATCCGGATCGCGACGACAACACGCGCGCAGCGGTCCGTTATTGCAAGTCGCATCCCAAATGGCGTCTCAGCCTGCAGACTCACAAGTTGCTCGGTATTCCCTAAAAGTGCGTGACGAGCGCGTCGAGCTTGGGACGTGCGCGTTCCTCGAGAGGTACGGCCGAAGTTCCGATATAGACGAATCCAGCGATGCGTTCGCCGGACTTTAGGCCCAATCGGTCTTTCACCAGCGGATTGTAGGCGACCCATTCCGTGATCCAGTTCGCCACGAATCCCATCGCGTGCGATGCGATCAGGAGGGTCTGGCAGACCGCGCCTGCTGACAAGATCTGTTCCCACTCAGGAACGGGGATCGCCTCGCGTACGCGACTCACGACTGCGATCACGACCGGCGCGCGGAGAAACCTGCCGCGCTCCTGCGCCACTCGTTCGGGACTGGCCTGTGGTTCTCCCGCAATCAGGCATTCTGCGAGCAGTGCACCCATACGCGCCCGCGCCTGGCCCGAAAAAACAATGAACCGCCAGGGAAA
>Ga0187821_10000046_pt1 | contig 18668 bp, 17 predicted proteins | sample NC_wetland_sal_i_20_FD_132442 | JGI IMG/M metagenome (GOLD analysis project Ga0187821, IMG submission 132442) | Wetland sediment microbial communities from Neuse River Estuary, North Carolina, USA - SourceSoil_1 | ecosystem: Environmental > Aquatic > Freshwater > Wetlands > Sediment | place...
AGCTGGCACAGTTTCTAGGGCACGACTGGCGATGTCGTGATGGACCTGTTAATTCTGACTGTCGAACTACCTCCCAAATCTTCCGATAATTCAAGGGTGCGGAGAAACAGCCTGAAGCCCTGCATCGAACTCACCGTCTAGAGAGGGGGGTGTGCAATCAGGCGCGCGTCAAATGGATCTGGTAACGACGGAGGGATGTCTAATGAAAACGGCGATACTATGCTTTTGCTTGTTACTCGCGGTGTCTTTATCGGCGCTGCCCCCACAAGGTGATAGCCGCGGGCCGGACGGTCACTTCCACGATCCAGACACGGGCGCTGTGCAGCCGGATCAATGCGACAATTCGTTCAAAAACAAAACGCCTTGCACCTGCGAGAAGACGCAGGATAAATGCGACAGCGTCGCGGCCAATCCGGGCGCAAAATGTAAAACGTACTGCCGGATTAACGATTGTCACTGCGTCAACAGTTGCACTTCCTAGATCTGCAGATGTTTGGCATTTTTTCGGGCGCGAGGACGTGCGATGGAACGCATGCTGATTTTGGCATTCTGCCTAATCTCATATGGCGCGATAGAGGGGATCGCGAGCACAAAGCCGGCGATTCCTGCCCCTGAGGAAGAACGCAGGAAGACAGAACTACAAAATCGGCTTTGCGCCGACCGAGAACTGAGCTGTGCCTACGTAACAGCACTTCTGAATGACCCGCGCCTGACCATTTACAATCCACCCGAACCGGCGGTCCAGCCACTTGCTCCACTCCAGAAAGAAAATGAACGAAACCCGTATTTCACCAAGAGATTCGGACTGCTCACCTCTGAATCCCTCGAGAGGTGCAAGGAATTCATTCAGGCGCATTTACGCGCGTTCGATGCCTCTTTCCAGATCTACCGGGTACCCAAGGAAATCATTTGCGGACATCTGCGGATCGAAACCGACTTCGGTATTTCTACCAGATTGTCACCGCATCCGTTGGGTACGACTCCTGCAATCGACCGGCTTGTGACGTTGTACGTTCGCAGACCCAGTCGCAAACTGTCGCGGAATCGTTTTGTCCAGAGGCAAGCCTTCGCACTGGTTGAGTTGAAGGACCTTCTCAATGTGGCCAGCAAATATGGCTGGGACTTGTTCCAGGTTCCAGGATCGTCCACTGGGGCGATCGGCCTGGTGCAATTCGAGCCGACTTCGTTCAAGTTTGCCGTGGACGGCGATGGCGACGGGAAAATTGACCTCTTTGATCCCGAGGACGCTATTCTGAGCGTTGCGCACTACCTGGTAACACGCGGCTGGGATGACCAACCACAGCACCAGCAGCGCGCCATCTATGCCTACTATGGCGGGCACTACGACAAAGATCCGAACAAGTACTACATGAAGGCGGTGTTGAAATATGCCGACGAAATTAGTAACTATCTCAAAGACCACCCTGTAGAATCGCCACCCGCCTCGTTCATCGAGTCACTCACACCGGTAGGACAAGTGACTTCAAGTGACCAGCGCACCGGACAGCCGTTAAACTGACCCGGTACTGTACAGTATGCGGAGAATGGTGGCGGTGAATTGGAAATCTCCCGTTACCCCAGGTTTCGAGAATTGTCAGCCGATAGATAATTAGCCTTCAACGCTTTGTTCCAGCGCAATCGCCTGCAACTTTTGACAGTTGGAAAAAGCACCCCTCTCGTGACAATTTCATAAGACTCGCGGAGTTTTGAGAGAACGAGAGACGTGTGCCTGGGACAGTTCCGCGAACCATCGATGTCAACTCGCCGTTGACTTACGGGAGTAGTTCCTACCGCAATGGGGCGGCCTCAAGCGAAAGGCCGGCCCATCCGCTCTTCGTGCGCGAAAGGAGATGATCATTATGCAAAATTTAAAACAATGGGTGCCTTGGGCTCTGCTGTTTGTACTTGCCATGTCCGTTTCACTCACCCTTGGACAAACGGCTCGTAGCCAACAGCCCGCTTCTCGTCCCGTGGGACGGTACATTATTTATTATCACCCAACAAATTTTAACCAGGCATTACTACTCGATACGAGTACTGGCTCCGTTTGGGAACTCGCGAGTGACAGGTATAAGTCGAGGGGGACAGATTCACAGGTAACAGAAATTCAGTTTCGCACCTTTCAGCGGCTTGGAGTCGAAGGAATCTACCAGAGTGCTCTTGACAAGGTTCAAGAAATGGAGAAGCAAGAAGAGTTGGCGCGACACCAAAAGCCCGTCGAGCCAGCGGAGGAGAACCCATTGGCTCCCCCCGAGACACCCAAGTGAATAGTAATTTCTAGCAGGAACAATTGGCTGCTCCCCGCGTGGTTCGGCACAATCATTACCAGGTCCTGATGAGTCCCTTTATTGGAAGATGGCTCTTATCATCGTGCTCAAATCGCGCCCCGCGATGGGAGAGTTCACTTCTTCGAATTGACGGAGAGCCAGGTGTTCAGGAACGCACCGACACCGCTCTTTATATAATCGCGGATACTTTGAGCAGTCGGGTTCGGAAGCAAGTAACCCGTATACCATGTTATGACACTTGGTGCATGCTCGGCGTTCCGGTCCAAGACCGCATCCTGGTCCAACTCAACTTGGATACTTGCAGCCTCAGCACCCTTCGTCAAAGTGAATCGGACATAAACGTGAGGACGTCCGGGCAGATTGTGGCCGTCATTCAGCGTCGCGACTCCCATGCCAGCCAGAAGCAGCTTTAGCTCGACATCGTTTTGAATAGTTTCTGCGGTTAGGCCTAATTTCTTGGCCCCTTCTGGAACGTCTTCGACAAGAACGTAAACAATACGGATGCCTCTTAGGCCATCAGGGTCTTGTGCGTGAACGGACGGAGAAGTAAGGCCGATGGAGAACGCCGTCATGAGGCATATCGTTGCCAGCTGTCGCTTCATTGGAACATGTCCTGATTGATTCGAGCCACATGTGGTTGCAACATGCAGGTTCGCCTCGTAATTCATTCCTATGCGGTCACTGCTATCCTTTGTCGCGACAGGATATAACTGTCATAACTAACAGGCGCCGACCGAGTTGTGTGTACTGATTCTCCGCAGTGCATCCATCAAGAAACCCGTAGAATGCGTCTTGGGGGCACTGAATCTTATTGGGGGATGTGCGGCTGAGTAAATATCTAGAAAAATCTGCTAGGATTCCACACCGGGAACGGCGCTGACTGGATGCGCGCATAGCACATCCACCTCGTGTATCTTGGCCAGCTCGTCGCAGAGTTGATCGAGCCGAATTGCCGCATCTAGTTTACCTTCTCCTCGCAAGAGAGCCGCGCTTTCGCCGCACACAACAATCCGTGGCTGTTTTGTTTTCGCCGCTTTAGCGGCAGCCTCAATGAAGCCACTAATACCTCCGAAAAATCGAACCGGGTCAGGCAAACCACTCACCATTATCGCCGAGAGTACTTCGTTGACATCTAATGCAATGTAAGTCCCCTCTTGAATCGCGCGCCCAACATCCAAGCCCCTTTTCTCCAATCTCTGAAGAAGAAGAGCACGGTGTGGTTCGGTTACTAAGACGATAGCCGCGTTCCCCGTATTCACCGCGGAAGCGACAACTCGAGTGAACGTATCTAGTAGAACCGCGTCGTCAGAACAAGGAAGAATCTCGTGGCGGAACGGAACTTCAGCGTTTATGCTCCCGATAAATTCATAATCCCTTACGCCGCTACTGATAAACTGCCTACCCTGGAGAACGGCTTGGACAGCAGGCAATAGCTCGCTTCCAGCATTTGCTTTGACGACGTAGCCCAGTGCCCCCGAATTGAGTGCTCCTTGCACCATATCGGCGGAGGACTCTTGGCTCAGAAATAGTATCTTGGATTCGGGGGCGACCTCGCGGATTCGCCGTGCGGCATCGATTCCATTCAGTACTGGAAGCCCGATATCGAGCAGAATTAAGTCCGGTTTCAGTTCTGCGGCTTTCTGGACCGCTTCTAATCCATCCGACACTTCACAAATGGCCTGCAATTCCGGTCTTTTTTCAAGCATCGAGCAGACGAAGTACCTCCAAGGTTCGAAGTCGTCTACCACGAGAACTCGGACAAATTGCACTTCTTACCGACCTCCATCACTTTGAAGCTCAGAACCGAATTCAGTGACTAAGGGTGAGAATACAATTCGTGGGATCGCCTGCGCGCATCGTTTTGTCGCCGCCCATAATAACTTTGTCGGTTCCCATTCGCAAGTGATCCCGCTGTGTAAAAAATGCTGTTCGCCGTCACCTCCCGATAAGTCCTGGTGGTCCTGATCTGCCGACACAACACCAGCTCGAAGTCTATTTGCAGTAGTCTCAAAAGCTAATGTCGTTCGCCAGCGTTGATTCAAACTGGAACACTGCGCTGTTTGATTCAGATTGAGAACAGCCGCGCAGATTGGTTTTTTAGTGGCAGCAATGCCGGATCAGCTGATCAGATGGTGTCACGTCGATCCATCGAGACTCCCCTGTTTATCAAGACCTTTTCATCTCAACTGGAAAAGGTGTAACTTTGCGCAGAACAAATACGCCGAATGACCGTGGCTCGTCACGTGCTTGTTTGGCTCGAAGATCTGGGCGCAGCCGGATTTATGGGCGCCGATTCGAATCATTGCATCGAAATTTCAGCTCTCAACGGTACGCCAGAATACTCTTGCCGCCGTACTTGAAATATCGTTCTTGCGTGGCGAAGCTCCGTATATGAGCCGTTTGGGAGGGCGAAGGAAAAAAACGCTTGCCACACTCCATCCGGGGCATCGCCCGGGATTTGAACTGTCACGACATACTTTTTCTGGTTTGAAATTGTTTCCGTAGAAGAAGCTCTGGAAAAGAATACTCCGTTTGGAGCGGCTTCGTCAGGTAAGTTCGCGTTGATTGGACAAACCAGGACCGCCACTCGTCCACCTGAAAACTGTGGAATCTGGTTCAGCTCCACGTCGAATGTGATCAGATCTCCAGCAGTAACAGTCTTAAATGCATTCTGAGGTTTTGACTGTGTGTTCGCTTGAAGCAAGAAAGCGGAGAAAACAAGAGCCACAACTACTCGGGCCAGTTTCATATGTGTTCCTCCCGTTTGGATTGCGCGCCTCAAGCAATACGCGGTAGATGGCGCGACTGGATATCACTCGTAAGATAGACAAGCGTTTACGGCCCAGTAACTGTCAAAATTCTCAGTAGTTGAGTTTATTGCTCGAGCAGTCCACGTGTAGGAAGGTCAACGGACCAAGCGCCGGCGACCATTTCGCATGCTTGCAAGGTGCGCCGAATCGTCACGATCTTTGGCATACGGGATTGTTCAGGGAAAAGCAGTCGAAGTGGAGCAACCGGAAGGATAGAGGGCCGCACTCAGGAAAGGATTTTGTGGTCGGAAGCCAGGGTTCGATTTGAGTCGACCAAGTGCTGAATACCATGAGAGACCTTGGCCGATCATGCAGACCTGAGCCAAGAAAATTATTAATCTTGCGCTCTGTCACTGATCACTCGAAACTCAGGTAAACTGGTGAATGCGCTTGCTTCACCAGCGGAGACCCATCGTTACGGGCACTATCTGTGTGGAGACCCGCCCGCCTTGGGGCGAATAATGATACCGAGCCTCTACATAGTATTTAATGTTTGAGTCACCAGCGCCCAGCCTGATTGTGATCCCGAGGCCGCCGTTGATCCCACCGGAACTCACGCCTTTAGTGGCCAAAACATTGCTCGTCGAAACAAATCCATTCTGACAAGCATACCCCCACCAGTCCCATGCGGGTTCACATACGGTACCAGGCGCCACCGTGACGTTCTTCAATTGCGCATACCGGTAGTACCAACCTCCACCTCCGATAACATATCCACCGTAGCGCCGGCCATCCCAGTGGTACATATAGTTTGCCGTAAGTGTGTAGAGATTGTTGCTCGCGGCAATGGAGGCGATTGAACAGGCGGCCGGTGAACCAACCACGCTAGTTGCACACAGGGCATTCACGACGGGCAAAAGCGTATTGCGAGTCGGCGGAAGGCCTTGCCACATGAACTCCCCTACAATGGAACTATGCGGGCCAAAGTTGGGCCCGGCACCAACCTGAAATGTCCCACTGATTCCAGCAAAGTTCGATGTGGGATTGAGTGGGACGCCGACGCCTCCACCTATATGAAGATTAAACGGGCTCGATGACTGCGCCTGTGCTGATATTGCCCACAAGGCCGCCAGTGATGCGATTGAGATAAACCTCTGTATGCGCATGCAAGCAATCTCCCTTTCGGGACTTAGTTTTCGCCCCTTCTGGTTTCAGAAATCTTCCAGGCGTTGGGGACGATACCGTTCTTGCTCGCCACGGAACACTCGTAATTTTGACAGGGACTTATGATTTCGTCGGCGCGATCCTCGGTCGATAGATTGTGCAGTTCATGCGCCCGATGGTTTAAGAAGTATTTTCCCTGCGGGTCTCCATTACGCTCTTGATGGCATCATTGAGATAGATTCGACGGTCCGGAGTCTGCCCAAGATAGCGGCTAGTTCAATTCAAAACTCTGCAAGGCCTTTTCGGCAAAGATACCTGTGCGTTTGCCTTTTCAGTGAGCGCCGCAGAGTTTGGATAGAGTATCCTCATCCATCGGGACTCTCGCGCGGGCCGTCATTGCCTCTCGACGAATCTAGGCTCACCTTGAATCAACTAACCGGAATCAGTGAATCGAGATATCTGCTGCGAAGGAATAAAAACGGAGTCTATTGCCACACGTAACACTTTTCATCCGGGGTGCAGCAAACAAGCTTGAAACCCCCATCCAGCCATCGCACTTCTGAGCAGTTCGGGGACGTAATGTTGTGATGAGTATCTGTCGAGCTTGGTCGTGCCGCACAGCCGACAAATAGTGTGCAGAAAAGAATGCCGAAGCGGTGACACTTCCTCATTTTCTGCAAGGTCATCTCGCACCCCGAGTCAAGATCAGTAGCCCGTGGGTCTTCACAAACCCATGGAAGTGGAGCCGACAGAAAAGCATTCGAGTTATACGGCCATCTACAAGGAGTACCAGCCACGCCACCGTGCTCTGATTGCGTTTGGCAGGGATTGTAGTCGGAAATGTGGTGAATGCAAGCCCTATAAAGGCGTAGGTAATCTTCTTGCGCGTGGTACCCGCCTTGCTCACAGTTACGTCCGGAACCACAGTCCCTTGAGAGACACTCACCGCTGAATAGTTTGGAAATAATGCTACGTTGATTTGCGGAGGCGTGAATTGTGATGCATCCGGCGTGGATTGGCAGGGGAGGGACAAGAACCAAGCTCTGATTTCTTGCGCCCGCCGCCGGGTTGAAGACGTCGAAGATAACAGTCACAGAAATTTCAGAAGGGAACGTATGTCCGTTCAGTGTCGTCGGGCTAAACGTTCAGTCTTGAATTGCCTTTTGTGCGGGACCGGTCAGCTGTGGAAAAGCCAGTAAGACCTGAACATTCTGGATCTGGGGGCTGCCGTCGAGATTCTGAAGGCGCTACACTGCTCCTGGAGGCAAGCTATTCACCGGATATTGGATTGCGCTGGCACTAATGATGCGGGAAATGGTGGATTGTGGAGTCTTGTCGGGGGCCGATCGCGTAGGTCCCACTTTGATGCCAGCAAAGAGGATCGCCCCGGCAACAATGGCGAAGCAGCGTCTCGTGTTCACGCCTTAGCGATACACCACTGACCACTCTCTAAGCATCCGGGATGCGAATGGACTTCTCTTGAGTCTTCTAAGCAGCTGCTGCAGAACGGTCTGGCTGGTGAATGTTAATCTCTTCTGCCTCGGTGTCAGCCAGAATGCGACGCGCCGCCTCCGCTTCTTCGGAGGTTCCATGAGCAACGAGCAGGTATTTGCCCGCTTTGACTGAACTCTCATACTTCAGGGCACTGCCCTTTGAGATCCCTTGACTGTAAAGCCCCGCGCCTAACGCGCTCAAACCTCCGACCACAGCTGCGCTCTCCAGAGCGGCTACAATCCATGCAACCGCAGAACCGGCAACCATAACGGGCCCGACGCCCGGAATTAGGAAGAACGCAGATCCCGCGAGCAGGCCCCAGAGTCCGCCCCAGAATGCACCCATCTTTCCCCAATGTTTCATGCGGTCGCCAGTGCTGTAATAGCCGACAACGTCGTCTTCCGTGTGATACCCCTTGCCTAAAATTGCGAGCTTCTTGATATCGAAATTGCCCTTCTTGAGCAGATTGATTGCATTCTCGGCTTCGGAATGTTGGGCATAGATTGCTACCAACGAATTTTCCTTGCTATCTATTTGTGCCATTGGGTCCTCCAAATCGCTACGAGTGATAGTGGAATATATTTGGGTTGTCTAGCGACTGTCACTTGTAACAGGCTAATCTCAATCCGTTGGGGCACGTCGTCTTGCAAGTCTATGCCGACAACAAGACACTTTGATCATTTCTTCGGCATTTTTGGAAACAAGAAGGCGATTTGCAAACGCATGCTCCAAGGCGATCCGCCGGGTGGGTGGACGGCATTGCCGTAGAATTGCGCAGTAAGGTTGACCGGCTGGGCACCCAATCTCATGATGCGTCCTATGCCGCCTCCCACCGGCACTACCCATCGGTCGCCGTTTGTGGCCTTCCAGTTGGCTGTGAGGATGGGCTGCCAGGTGATATACCAGCCCTTCGGGAGGTTATAGTTGATGAAATATTGCAGCAGAAATTGATTTACGTCCGGCAAATGGGAATTTCCGGCCAGGGACCAGACGTTATTAACAAGGAATCCTAGCGTCCATTTGTTGGGCTGCACGAGTATGACAGCAGATGGGCCCATGCCGAATTTTCCCTGCCCCAGTATGCCCGTCTTTGTCGCTGTGGGCAGAAGGAGTTGCGGCCCGACGCCCCAGATCAATTTACCTTTCTTCGGAGATATGAAAAATGCCGGTTGCATGTCACCGAAGCCATAATAGCCGGATTGCACCGCTGGACCGGATGCCTGCGGCACATCAACGGGCTGGTAAATGACAGGAGTAATCCAGCGGATGATGAGGTTCCAGTTTTCCCCCATGCTCAACGGGATGACGGGTTGAATGTTCAAAACATTCTGGATGCGTTCGTTTGGTCCGATTCCGAAATTCCAGTTGTCCTGGGCGGGAAAACTGATGAGGCTGGCCACCGGATTCTGCGCGGCCTTGCGTAAAGCATCGGTATTTTCAGCTGCGGGAGCCTGCGCCTCGCCTTTGGCAGACGGTTTCCCTTGCGAGTCGGCAGACAATTCTTCTTGGGGCTGTGCTTCCTGTGCGTGGGACAGTGGTAGCGTCACGCCCATCAGTATCAAAGCTAGAGTGGCTGCGCTGAGTTTTTGTGCGCTTGTCGTTTTCATGGGCGCGTTTTTGTGCTCGTCAATTCACCAGCTCGACTGGAACCAGGAAACCGCCGGAAGATAACAATAGGCCCAACGGTCCCTGCATTTGTATTGTGTTTCATTGGCATCCGCTTCCTCCCGGTAGGTGCGCTGATTGTGGCGCCTGATAGTGGCCATGGAATCAGAACACGGTGAGTTCTCCATCTATTCGACTGGCTGACCCGCTGCCGGGAACAGTTCACGACCGGTTTCTGTTTGGCACGCTTGGACATTTGCATTTGTCGGGCTCAAACGGTTTATAAACGCGTGTCGCAAGCTGCGGATGCTGGTCCAACGGAGCTAACAAGCTTCGCGAGGCAGCCCTCTTGTATTTTCCTAATCCAACAACGTCGCTGCGCCACTCGTGATGTCGTAATATCCGGCAACCACCTTTACCTTTCCTTGTTTCGCGAAACTGGAAATGACTGTCGAGGCTTCTCGCAGGAGCGCTGACTGGATCTTTGCGTTTTCCTTTGTGGCAGCTTCGATGTTGGCACCTGCAAGATTTACCGCGGGCTGAATATGAGGAAAAAGCGCGCTGATCTCGCCGGGTACTTCCTTCCCCTGAATCGCCGCTTTCACTGCTCCGCAGTTTCCATGTCCCATTACAAGGATCACCTTGGTGCCTAACACGGCTACTCCGTATTCAAGACTGGCGATGATTTCTGATGTGACGACATTGCCCGCGATCCGTGTCACAAATAGATGACCAATGGTCTGATCAAAAACCAGCTCGACTGGGACGCGAGAGTCGGCGCAAGACAACAAGGCCGCGAATGGTTCCTGCTTCTCGATTGTGTTCTGTTTCAGGATCGCAAGGTCCTGTTCGTGAGCCGTAAGGCGGCCAGTCGTGAATCGTCGATTGCCGTCCATCAGTTCCTGAAGCGCTTCGTCGGGTGTGAGCGTGCTCTGCGCGAGAGCGGAACGCGGAGCCGTGAACTCCATTCCCGCAGCCGTGACCCATCCGGCCAATGCGCCTCCCATTCCCGATCCCAGGAACCTTCGCCTCGAGGAAACCTTGTCCGAGATCCTAGTTTCTTCACAAGCATCGGTTGAGCAGGATGGCTCTATGGACGTTTCCGGAGTGCCGCACGTCGCGGCCTTTCTTGAATGATGTAGCGAAGCCATGTCCGTTGGAATCCTTTGCAGCTCTCATTATTTCGAATCAACCCACACCTTATCAGCCGCTGCGATATCGGCGTCCGGCACGCTGGTTGAAATATCGACTCGCTGAAGACCAACTTTCTTTCCAGGTACGGCCTGAAAGACAACGTAATATTGGTTTTCGAAAATCTTTTGCAGACGGTCCAAGTAAGGCTTAAAGGTGACCGCGTTTTGATATAGCAGCGCAAAAAATTCGCCGCCGGTTTCGTCCGTGATTTTGGCGATACCGGATTGCCCCATTTGTGCCTCCCAGGCGTTCCGTCCAAGCCTTCCAGCCCCCACGGCATAAATGGAATAAACGATCACGCCATAGCGTTGACATGTGGCGCTTGCTGAATCCGCGTTCACGCTTATGCCGGGCATCGTACTGACGCGGATCGACCGATTGCCATGCAAGTGGTCGATTCCGTCACTGAGCATCAGAACCTCACGCCGCACTTTCTCCTGAGGCCAACTCTTCACCAAAGAAATCAGGGACAAATAGGGACTGTCCATTGTTGAAAGACGCCCGCGAGGGAGGCGCAGCGACTTGGATACGAGAGCGTGATCGACGCTGAAATTCTGTGCGATCTGGAAGGTTGCGTTAGACATGTAGCCAATGCCCACCTGGGTTGACGCGGGTTGAGCATTGATGAAATCCCGAAGGTCATTCAGGTTCGTTCCAATGCGAGGATCGAGCGTGTCGTCGATCAAAATAAACAGCGAAAGCGAAGCGTTGTCTCCCTGGGCTGGGATTACCTGGTCTAACTTGAGAGCGTTCTCGCCCTGTTTTACCTGCACGTTCTCCCTGCGCAGAACAGGAGGCTCGTTGTTATCACTGAATGCCTGGTCCGTGATCACCATGTGAACCTGGACCGTGTTTAAGGAGGCTATTACCTGTGGAATAGAAAGTCCCGCACTCAATGCCAACAGACAGATCACACCCAATTGCCCCGACCTCAACTTGCAGGTTTTCATGGGTTTCCCTTGTTGAAATATCCATTCGATCGCCGTCGCAAAGCGTTTCACGGACTGCCGCAGCATCGTCTGTGACCCGCGCGCTCGATCCAGTCAGATGGAATAGCAAGTAGGCTTCCAAACGAAGCGGAATCGGCGCGCGCAACCAAGAGTCTGACCCTGCACTACCTTGAAGTAGCCAGGGACATAGAAGCAGGAAGGTGTCGCTGAACTATCGGTCCGAAATCTCGGAGGTGTTCCGAAATGTCGGAGACCGCATTTAGGAGACTCGCCCGAATTCAAATGTCGATCGAGCGCTTCTTCTTCCCGCGATTACAAGCTGTACCTGCGTCTCCTCGAACGTGAATTGCCCGACAATACAACCTGTGGGGTATGAACCCGCGCAACTCCGAAATTTCAGGGGCGCTCCGAAATGTCGGGCAGATTCAAAGGCTCCTAAGCTCCTGGTAGTTTTCGAGTTCTTCGCAAACGCACATATCCAAACCGGTTTTGTCTACTCCGCTCGAAATCTGGGTTTGGTTCCCCGATTGCTTTATTCAGCGCCAGGGCTTTGCAACTGGTTTTATATGAATCAGGAAGAAAGCGTCAGCGCCAATGGGAAACAGTCAAAGGAGAAGAATCGATGGAAGCCAAGAAATGGATTCTAGCAGCAGCCTTCGCGGCTGCGTTCTTCCATACTTCGATCATTCTTGCACAACAGGCCAGCTCTGATATTCAGCCGGCGGCAACGGATTCGCAAGAGAACAATGTTCGCGCCTATGTAGAACTCCTGCGGGTCGATGTCAAGACAAAGAAAACTGCCATTTTCACTGAAATCATGCAGTTCAATGATCAGCAGGCCGCAAAGTTCTGGCCAATTTACAACGAATATGACATTGAACTGCAAAAACTGAACGACCAGAAACTCGCGGGGATCCAGGAATACGCCAAAAATTACGGGAACATGACCGACGAAAAAGCCGATGAATTGGCCACGCTCGCCCTGGAATTGGAAAACAAGCGCAACAGCCTCAAGAAAGCATATTACGAAAAAGTCCGTGAACAGTTGGGTGGAATAATTGCCGCTCGTTTCCTCCAAGTAGAGAACCAGCTCTTGATGGTGATTGATCTGCAGATCGCCTCATCGCTGCCAATCGTGGAGTAGCGGGCCGGTCAGATCGACGGACGCAAGAAGGGCTAACGAAGTATGAAAAGAGGGGCATTGAGAATCTTGGTCGCGACCCTGCAGGCCGCGGGCGCAGAAACGTGATTTTCGTTTTGGCTTGATGGCATCGGAGACATTGCCGGATTTCATTGGCGACTTGCTATGACGCACACATATTTCCAAAGGAGAAACTATGAAATCAAACGGAAGCAGGGGCCTGGTTCAACTCGCTGTCCTGATAGGCTTCATCCTGTTCATCTGCGGTGCGGCCATGGCGCAGGACGTCAGCTACAATTATGCGCAAGGCACCGATTTCTCCAAATTCAAGACCTACAAGTGGGTCAATATCCCGGGCGCTGAAGCTCCCAACCAACTCCTGGATCAACAAATTAAGCAGTCGATTGATTCGCAGCTCGCCGCGAAGGGCTTCATCAAAACCGACGCCGATACGGCCGACCTCTTTGTCGGTTACCAAGTCTCTATTTCTCAGCAACAACAATGGAATGCTTACGGCATGGGCGGGATGGGATGGCGCATGGGTGGCGGCATGGCCACGGCAACTAGTTCGACGATTCAGATTGGAACGCTGGGTTTTGATGTCTATGACCAATCCGGAAAACAGTTAATTTGGCGAGGATCTGCCACCAAAACCTTGAACCCACCCAAGGACCCGGAAAAGAAGCAGAGGAATCTGGATAATGCCGTGGCCAAGTTGCTCAAGAATTTTCCGCCCCCAGTTAAGAAGTAGGCTAGCGGCGATTGACTATCGGTCCGTCCCTTCATCTCCTAAACGGGCCCGCATCATTGCCAGTCAGGCGGTCGAGCACGGCGCGCTCGTAGGATCGCAAGGCAGCTTTCAGGCCAAGTAATGTGAAGTCAATAGGAATTCGGAATCTATGGCTTGAGGGATTGAAATATCTTGCACGGTGAAATTCCGGCGAGGCAGGGAACAACATAGAGGTTTTCAATGAAGCGAATTGCTAATCAGATTGTTCTATCCGGCTTTTTCTCCGCCATGGTCTTGCTGGCCATGGCCTCCCCGGCCTTTTCACAAGGGGCCGGGGCAAATCCACAACTCCAAGAGAAAGTGGCCGCGCTCAAGAAGTCTGTCGCGATGAATCAACAAGCCCTTCGCGCATACACCTGGACGGAAACCCAGGAAACGATATTCAAGGGAGAAACCAAATCAACGAAGACGTCGCAATGCCAATACGGCCCAGACGGAAAAGTGCAGAAGACTCTTCTGAGTGGGAGTCAACCACCACCGCAGCAACGGGGCCTGAAGGGCAGGATCATTGAGAAGAAGAAAGACGAAATGCAAGACTACATGGAACGCGTGGCTTCTCTCATTCAACGTTATGTCCCTCCGGAAGCTTCCCAAATGCAGGCATCTTTTCAAAACGGCAAAGCAGCCCTCCAGCCCTCGGGAGAGGGAATCGCGATGCTTGTGTTTCGCGACTACGCGAAACCCGGAGACGCCGTGACGCTGGCGTTTGATACGGCTGCGAAAAAAGTTCGTGGCTACGATGTGAATTCGTATCTTGATGCGCCTGAAGATGTGGTTACTCTGAAAGTGGTCTTCAATAGCTTGCCCGACGGAACCAGCTATGCAGCCCAATCGGTGCTCGACGCAACTGCCAAGCAGATTCAGATCAGAACTACAAATTCTAATTACAACAAGCTGTAGCGACTTTGTTTACCAACATTGTGAAACGATTATTTCGTACGAGTTCGATGACGTCAGAATTAAATTAAAAGGGAGAAAGTCCATGACCGAGTCAGACAAGGTGCAACGAACAGTTCTTCCCATCCCGGATCAGCCGCGTACCGGTCTGGTCACCTATGATGCCAAGGATCCGGAAACGAAGTTCCCGCCAATCAACCAGCTGCGGCCGCCTAAAGGGGCTCCAAATGTCCTGATCATCCTAATTGACGACGCAGGCTTTGGTTCCTCGAGCGCCTTCGGCGGTCCGTGTAACACGCCAACGGCCGAGCTCATGGCGGCGGGTGGACTGAAATACAACCGTTTTCACACCACCGCGCTCTGCTCCCCGTCGCGACAGGCCATGCTCACCGGACGCAATCACCACACAGTTGGCATGGGCGGGATTACCGAAATCGCCAGCGGATCGCCCGGGTACAATTCAATTCTCCCGAACACTTGTGCGCCACTCGCCCGGACTCTGAAGCTCAATGGGTACGCAACAGCGCAGTTCGGCAAGTGTCATGAAGTGCCGGTTTGGCAGACCAGCCCGGCGGGCCCGTTTGACGCCTGGCCTACTGGCGGAGGCGGATTCGAATATTTTTATGGGTTCATCGGCGGCGAGGCGAACCAATGGTATCCGTCCCTATACGAAGGTACGACACCGATCGAAGTCAAGCGGACGCCGGAAGAAGGCTATCACTTGATGGAAGACATGACCGATAAAGCCATCAACTGGATTGGGCAAGAGAAGGCTCTCATGCCCGATAAGCCCTTCTTTGTATATTTCGCGCCGGGCGCGACGCACGCACCGCACCACGTCCCGAAGGAATGGGCGGACAAGTACAAAGGCAAGTTCGACCAGGGTTGGGACAAGCTGCGCGAGGAGACATTTGCGCGACAGAAAAAACTCGGCGTGATTCCCCCGGACTGCCGGCTTACCCAGAGGCATAAAGAGATTCCGGCCTGGGATGAAATGCCTGCCGCACTCAAGCCCGTGCTCATCCGGCAGATGGAAGTTTATGCCGGGTTCATGGAGTATGCCGATTACCATGTCGGCCGGCTGGTGGATTCGCTGAAGAAGCTCAACCTGCTCGACGACACGCTAATCTACTACATCATCGGTGACAACGGCGCGTCCGCCGAGGGCACATTGCATGGCACTTACAACGAGATGATCAATTTCAACGGCGCTTCCGCGATCGAAACGCCTGAGTTCCTGATGGCACGGCTGGACAAGCTGGGCGGGCCGGAATCCTACAACCACTATGCCGTGGGCTGGGCCCACGCCTTGGATACCCCTTACCAGTGGACCAAGCAGGTCGCCTCGCACTGGGGCGGCACGCGCAATGGCACGATCGTGCACTGGCCCGAAGGGTTCAAGGGGAAAGGAGAGATCCGCACGCAATTCCATCACTTGATTGATGTGGCGCCTACAATTCTGGAGGCGGCGGGAATTCCCGAGCCGCTCTTTGTCAACGGAGTTCAGCAGCATCCGATCGAAGGCGTAAGCATGATGTATTCGTTCAACGATGCAAAGGCTGCCGAGCGGCACGAGACACAATACTTCGAGATGTTCGGAAACCGCGGCATCTACCACAAGGGATGGACGGCGGTCACTCGGCACAAAACCCCATGGCTACTCGTGGGAGAGGTAACGCCGCCATTCGACGACGACAATTGGGAACTCTATGACACTAGCAAAGACTGGAGCCAGGCGAACAACCTGGCCAAGCAAATGCCTGAAAAGCTCCACGAGCTGCAACGCCTGTGGCTGATCGAGGCCACACGCTACAACGTTCTGCCCCTCGATGACCGCATCGCTGAACGTCTGAACTCCGATACGGCAGGGCGGCCTGTGCTGATTACCGGTCACTCCCAGATTCTGTTTGGCAGCATGGGGCGTTTATCCGAAAACTCGGTCGTCAATACCAAGAACAAGTCTCACTCCATCACCGCTGAGATTGTTGTACCCAAAGAGGGAGCGGAAGGCGTGATTGTCGCCCAAGGCGGCAACATTGGCGGCTGGAGTTTGTATGCGAAGGCCGGCAAGCTCAAATACTGTTACAACCTGCTCGGCGTCCAGTACTTCTATGCCGAATCAAGCAATCCAATTCCTTCGGGTACTCACCAAGTACGCATGGAATTTGCCTACGCGGGTGGCGGTCTTGGCAAGGGAGGAACGGTCTGCCTTTACGTGGATGGCAAAAAAGTTGGCGAGGGCAAGGTCGGTGCCACTGCGGCCATGGTCTTCTCTGCCGATGATGGGTGCGACGTAGGGGTGGACACGGCAGCCCCCGTCTCACCGGACTACGGGGCACGCGGAAACGAGTTCAACGGAGTCGTCAAGGGTGTCCAGTTGGCCATCGCCGAGGATGCTGTGAGCGTCGATCACCTCGTTGAGCCCGAAAAAGCCATCGCTGTGGCCATGTCCCGGCAGTAAAAAAACGTCTGCCCGGCAGCCCGATCCTGGCTGCCGGGTACCGCTGGCCAGTCTTTCATGAAATTGAACGGCTGCCTCTTTCCCATGTGTGATCAATTTCCTTCCCGTAGCGTCTGGCGGATGAGTCAATTTTGGAAGGGCAGAGCATCGCGGGAAAAGCTATTCGAGCTCGTCCTGGTGACGCTGCTCACGGTGTGTCCTCTGCAAGTGCTTCGGGCCCAGGACATTGTGCCGCGGTCCTATTTCATCACTCCCGTCCATTCAAACGCAGTCATTTTGACCTCATCCTTCCTCGAAGGCGGCATTCTCTTCAATGATGTGCTCCCGATTACGGACGCAACAGCGACGGTCCACGTCTCGATCTTCAGCTACTATCACTCGCTGAGTTTCTTCGGGCATTCCGCGAATATCACTGCCTCATTGCCTTACGGTCTAGAGAATCTCCACGGGAAATTAATGGACAACGAAACCATGGTTTACCGGTCCGGCCTTCTGGATTCTACTTTTCGATTCGCGGTGAATCTCAAGGGTGGTCCTGCAATGTCCGAAAAGCAATTTCAGTCGTGGCAACAGAAGACTATTCTGGGCGTGAGTCTTAGGGTCATAGCCCCGACAGGTCAATATGACGGGACAAAGTTGATCAACAATGGTTCCAACCGATGGGCCTTTAAACCTGAACTAGGGTATTCCCGGCGCTGGGGTCATTGGGTACTCGATGCCTATGGAGCAGTGTGGTTCTTCACGACGAACCCAGAATTCTTCTCACACAACGCGTTCGTTCCCGGCACACAGACTCAATCGCAAAAACCGATCGTCGCGTTGGAAGGCCACTTGAGCTATGACGTGAAGCCTCGGATTTGGCTCTCGTTGGACGCCAATGCCTGGTTCGGCGGTATTACCAGTTTAAATGGCGTCGAAACCCCGCAGACCTTTCAGACAAGCTCCAAAATCGGAGCTACCGCCTCAATCCCGTTGCGCAAACACCAGAGTCTAAAAGTTAGCTACAGCTCGACGGACCATGTTCGGATTGGCGGGTACTTTCAGAGCGTTTCGGTTTCGTGGCAATATTCCTGGATAGGGCGGCCGAAATAAGGATCCGCGTATTCCAAAGTTCTAACCAAGGTGCAACCAACATGGACGGTTCTCAAGACTAATCGAGCTATTTTGGTTGGTGGTTTGTAACAATCACTGGCTTTCGTCGACGAAGAACCCTTCCTGTTATGGGCATTATTCTGCCTCAGGTTCAATTGTTTACTGTGATTCGTATGAGCTTGGCCCAGGAATACCGCTCCGTGGCGGTCGCAACGGGGGTCGGCGAGACATAGAGATCCACGCGCACTCGGACCGAGTCGCTCACCCGCACGAACGGCACGCTCTTGGTCATTCCAAATTCCCGCCGGTCAAATGACAGGTCCGCATAAATTTGTCCGCCGCCCTTGTTGTCGCGATCGAGGGTTACCTGAAGAACGACCGGTTTGGTGACACCTCGCAGAGTGAAATTTCCCTGAACTTGGAATTTATTGGCATCGCTCGACGGAATTACCTTTGTCGAAGAGAATGAGACAGTCGGAAAATCCTTTACGTAGAAGAAATCCTTTCCTTTTACCATCCTGTCTTTCAAGCCGCTACCGGTGGACATGCTGTCGGCGGTGACCTCAAGGCTCAGCGTGGCGCTCTCGGGAACGCCGGCAGTGGCCTGGTAGAGCTTGCCGGTCCACGTTTTGAATACACCGTTTACATCCCCGTCCGACGAGCCGACAAAAAATTCGACCTTGCTTTCTGGAACATTAATGGTGAAATTTCGCCCAGTTTTGGTCGGCGTTTGCGCGTCCAAAGTGACGCAGGAGAAAATGAAAAACAACACTAACGCGGATCTTCGGTTCATAAGGCCACCTATTCAAGAGTCCGTTCAAACGCGAATCGCTGAAATCGAA
>Ga0187821_10000047_pt1 | contig 18659 bp, 13 predicted proteins | sample NC_wetland_sal_i_20_FD_132442 | JGI IMG/M metagenome (GOLD analysis project Ga0187821, IMG submission 132442) | Wetland sediment microbial communities from Neuse River Estuary, North Carolina, USA - SourceSoil_1 | ecosystem: Environmental > Aquatic > Freshwater > Wetlands > Sediment | place...
ATCTGAAGCTTGTTCCGTTGGCGATTGCCGCTCTTGCGTGGCCGTCGATACTGTGCTCCGCGAGCATGAGTCGCTTAGTGTGGGTTGACAGTTCGACTGCACTTCCAGCTGACAATGGGATGGGCTGGCAATTACCGCATAACCTCATCGACTTCAAGCAAATCCTTCTATCAGATGCAACCAAACTCGGCGGTTGCGCAAGTAAAATGGTGTTCTTTGTGTCCTGTTGACTTCAGATCTACGGGTCCTTTGAGCACCCACAACCCCAATTTCAGCAGCCTACTTCTTTGGAAGGGCTTGCCAAACTGTCCAATTCTTAATTCTTGAGACAGCTTGAGCCTTTGACCGAGTCTCCCACCTCGGGCAACCTGACTCCAGAGAAGGACGGCGGACCAAGGCGACTGGACCTCATTGATACGAGGTTCTTAGGCGTGAGAACTGCAGCAAAATACTTCGCCCTTAACATCCTCAACAGAGGCACTGCGAGGGCAAGGAGCCGAGGATCGCAGGATGCGTGTCTGCGTCTTGTATGATATTAGAGACTTGGATGAATTCATCCGGTTAGGCATCCGTCTTTCTTCCGTGCGCGCCAGTAGGGAGGAAGGCAATGTCGCTTTATCGACGTGGTGAAATCTGGTACTACCTCTTTTACCTGAATGGAAAGCGGTACCGGGGAAGTACTAAAACTAATAACGAAAAGGAAGCAGCCCGTGTTTATGCAAAGGCGATGGTCGCGGCGGAGGTAGGAGAGTCTGTAACCCCGAAGCGTGCGCCATTCATTCAGGATTTCGTCAAGGAGTTCCTGGAGTGGCTGGACCAGACTACGCTCAAGCCGAAGACCAAAGATGATTACAGGAATGGTTGTCGGCTGATCCTTCAGTCGGGCCTTTGCGGGATGCGGTTGGATCAGATTACAAAAGATGATATCGAGAAAACGAGATTTCACGAATCCGATGCAAGCCGGGATTGTGGACTTCGGACCTTGCGTCGCATGCTTAGTAAGGCTCGGGATCGGAAGCTGATTCGTGAGATTCCGAGGGTAAAACGGCCCAAGCTTGCAGGCCGGGATCGGATGGTAACCGACACGGATGAGCAGGTGTTGTTGCCAGCATGTCCCAGACCCTTGCGAGACGTCTTGACGATCATGCTCGATTCGGGTTTGAGAAATGGGGAAGTCGTCAGAATGCGTTTGGAATACATCAATTGGGAAAACGCATTCTACTTTAATCCCAGCGGCAAGACACTCCGTGCTCGTCGGCAGGTGCCTTTGAGTGAAAGGGTAATCGCCTTACTTCGAACGATTCAATCCGAACATGGGGGCACCACTGAAGGCTGGGTTTTTCCGTCTAAGAAGAAGAAGTTTCGTTTGGGCGGTATCAGATGCCAGAACCGATCGGGACACATCGGGTTGAGCGGACTCGAACATATGTTTAGAAAAGTGGCTCGCAAGCTCGGACTTCCGGATGCTCTGAAGATCTACTGTGCCCGACATACTTTTGGCACTGTGGCGATGGCAGAGACGAGAAACCCGGGGCTGGTCAAAGAGGTGATGGGCCATGAGAGCTTGGATACAACGATGAAGTATCTACACCCGGAAACGGCTCAGATTAAACTCATCATTGACCGGCGAAACCAACGGAAAGCGTCAGTTTTGGAAGCCACAGAAAAAACCTCAAAAACAGCCACACAGGCTCAGGCAGAAGTAGCCGACGAGTCTGTAAGTGCTTAAAAAGTCTAACTTAGGAATAAACTTGATGGTGGGACTTGACCTTACTCTTAATCAGTAGGTTGAAGGTTCGATTCCTTCCGCGCTCACCATCTTAACCCCCTGTTTTCAGCGGTTTTCCTGGAATTTTCGCGGTCACCGCGGACAATAGAAACACCGCGAAAACACACCTTCGTTGAACACGGGCCGGACACGAAAACCGGGCGCGCGGGGCGGGCAGGCAGCGCAATGAACATCACCCAGCGGGCGGTCAAGGCCGCGAAGCCCCTGCGAGCGGCAACCACATCTATTACGACGACGAACTCCGATGCTTTGCCTGCGGGTAACGGCGGCTAACGTCAAGGGCTTCGTGCCGAACTACTCGGTGGCGGGGCGCGAGCGGCGCGTCACAATCGGCCGCTGGCAGGAGTGGACCGCTGACGCCGCATGCAACGAGGCAATACGCCTGCGCGCCGACATCGCCGAAGCCAAGGGACGCACCCCAGCAATTCGCGAAGGCGGCGACCCGGTGCGAGACCGCGATCTAGCCAGGGGTGAACCGCTCGTCTCCGACCTTGCGGAGGACTACCTTCAACGATACGCGGTGCCGAAGAAGCGCGCCCGTGCATGAAACCGGCTGATGCTGAACCGGATCGTGCTGCCGAGGTTGGAGCGCCTACGGGTCTCCGCAGTCCAGCGGCGCGATGTCGAGGCGCTACGGAAGGTAATGCAAGCAAACCCGCGATGCCTTGCCGTACGACCGGATGGTCGTCGACAGTGAGAATCCGAATTTGAGAACTACCGGCGTTCATGAATTTGCCTTCGTCTTTCCGGCAAACTTTTGCAGAAACCAGGAACGCTTGAGATCTGACGTGTAGGCGGTGCTGGCAGGAACGCGCAGTTCCACCTCGGTCCCCCCATTGACTTCGCTCCACACTGCCAGCTTACCTTTGATAAGTGTGGCTCGTTCGCGCATCCCACGCAAACCATAGTGCCCCTCGAGACTGTGGCTGGAGAGAACCGCCGCATCAATGCCTTTTCCGTCGTCCCGCACGCGCAGTCGGAATTCATCGTCATAGCGGATTTCGACTTCCACTTGCCTGGCTCGTGCGTGATGAAAGGCGTTGCGGAGCGCTTCGGCCGCGATTTTGTAGATCTCGTCGCGGAAAATTGGATGGAGATCTCTCGCCTGGCCCTCAACGGAAACGTGAAAGTTCGCAGGCCGATGACTCGCTGAGTCGTTTTCGAGTTCCTCTCCGAGGGTCCTTATGGCCAGCGCAAGATCATTGCGCTCGATTGTGGAGGCGCGCAGTCCGTGTACCGCATCCCGCCCCTCCGTGATCGCGCCAGCAGCCTGCTCAATCGCGCTGTGCAGTTTCTCCTTTGCCTCGATCGGGCGCTCTGGTAACAGTATAAAAACCGTTTGGAACCGAAGCAGCAGTCCGTGGAAGCTCTGCAGCAGAGTGTCGTGAAGGTCTCGTGCAATCCGTGTACGTTCGCTGACGCGCGCCTCCAGCGTCAGATCGAACTGATGTTGCAATTGCTGGACACGCCAGTAGTAAGCCGCCCATAAAAGCGCAAACAACATGCACGCGCAGAGGGCGCGAAACCAATTCGTTTGGTAGTAAGCCGGGGCAACGGAGAAATCCAATTTGGCGGCACTTTCGTTCCAGATGGCATCGCTGTTGCATGCGATGACTCGAAATGAATATTTTCCGGGAGGCAAGTCCGTGTAAAACGCCTGCCGGCGTGTGCCGGCCTCGTGCCAATCACGGTCGTAGGGATCGAGCCGGTAACGAAAGTTCACCTTCTGAGGAATCAGAAAGGTCGGCGAAGTGTAGTCAATCTGGAGGTCACGAGGATGAGGCGACAGCTTGAGATTTTCGCTGGCTTGAAATTCCTTTCGATCGATAGTCACCGCTTCGATGTATGGTTGCGCAGGCAGCGCATGTTGCGAGAACCTGGATGGGTCAACCATCTCTACGACAAATCCGGTTGCAAACCAGACGCGCCCGTCAGCAGAGTATGCTGACGAGTTGAAGGAGGGCCAGCCTGTCGGCCGCGCTCCATCCAGCACATCATAGAGTCGAATCTGAACGATCGTTTCCGGATCAGCCCGCCAGCGTTGGAGCTCGGAATCTGGGAACTCAACCACTCCACAGCCTGTGTGCAGCCACCAGCGATTCTCTTTGTCCTCCATAAACGAAATCACCGAGTTGCAGGGTAGACCGTTCTGCGTCGTCATCCGCTGAACTTTACCCTGTCGCCATTCGACAAAACCGTTCTCGGAAGCGGCGAGAATGGAGCCATCTGCCTTCGACATTATCTTGCGATTAAACGGATCGCCTCCTGGGTTTAGCGGAAACTTCGGTTCCAGGGCGCCATTCCGGAACAGTCCGATATCTCCTTTTAGAGTAGCGATCCAAATTCCTCCGTGTGGATCCGAAGCCAGGCTATGTCCGGGGGGGACCTCCGACTCAGGAAACTCCTCCTGAACCCGGAAATCGCGAATGCGGGCAAGCTTTCGAGGCTTGCTTGCGCACTCTGCCCAAATATTCCCATCGATGTCCTCGGTAAGCGCCACAACCATTCCAAGAGGCCGTTTATGCGGGTCGGGAAGGCGCTGGAATCGGCCATTCTCGAGAAGATATAGTCCGTCATCCACTCCGACCCAGAGCCTGCCGGCACGGTCCTCCAGCAGGTAGGAGACTTGATGACCCGGAAGACCATTTGTTGCACGGATGGACGAAACGGTGCCGTCCTTTATATGGTCCAGCGATCCAGCGTTGGCCACCCAGACCGTTCCATCTCTGCTCGCCAGAACGCCTGCAGCTGCATCTGCTCCCAAGCCTTCGCGTGCGGAAAAAATGGTGATTCGCGGATCGCGAAAGCTATCAATGCCATTCGTGGTTACAGTCCAGACGATCCCTTCTTTGTCTTCGAAAAGAGCAAGGACAGAATCACCGGACAACCCATCCCTTTGCTGAAAATGGTCCACCACGTTGCCACGAATTCGAAAGAGTCCCTTGCCCACGGTACCCACCCAGAGATTGCCGTCGCGGTCAAAGATCATCGCGTTGACGACTACTTTACTGCCATCAAAAGTGGGCGTCACAAATGGCTTTACTATCCCTTCTATTAACCGTCCAAGCCCGAGCCCGGGTCCTTCTGCCAATGTGCCAACCCAGAGTGTTCCATCGGAACCGCGCGCCAAGCTCACCACTCCCTGCTGTCCGGAGTTCGTGTTCAGCGCTTTGATCGGGTAAGTCTCCGATACGCCATCATGCCAGTGGACAAGTCCGGTTTGCCCGCCAAGCCAAAATCCTCTCTTTCCGTCAGGCAATAGCGAGTCGGCGGGGGAAATCGGCACTCCCTCTGATTTTCCGAAACACTTGATGGCTTGGTCAGTAATACGGCAAAGGGGTGCATCTGCTAGATGTGCCCCGCCTCGCACCACCCACAACGAGCCGTCGGGATCCTCGCTAATGTGTTCAAAGCTCTGGAGCCCATCCAGGTCGAAACGAGAAGCGACCACTCCATTTTTTAGGCGAACGATGTCACGCTCGCCGAGTGCCCATAGCCCACCAGCATGGTCGCCATAAACGTTCACAACCGCGCTCATCGCTTTATCGTGCGTGGGCAATGTCCTGGAAACAAACCGAACACCATCAAACCTGTAAATTCCCTGGGACAGGGCGGAGAACCACAGAAAGCCATCGGAGGTTTGCGTGATGGAGGACATCGCAGCCGGCAGGGAGCCATCCTGGGTTCCCCAAGACTTGTGCAGGTACTGGGTGACGCGCAGGTTCGGATCGAGGGCGTGAACGGGGACTACCCCTACTATCAAGGAGAGGAGATGACTACCCAACATGGCTTTGAGCGTCATGGCGGTCAGACGAAAAAGATTCAGCGAACGGGCGGTCCTTCCCCTGTTCTTAGCAAGGCGGCGTCAGAGACTATGGCACCCGACCTGACGGGAGTCAATGGTCGCGCTCAACGCGAATTTCACAGGTGGAGCGCGAACCGACACATGGCAGGACGCTGAAGGTATCACCACCGTTTGGTGATGTAACGCAAATACTCCGAGTTGCGGGCGTAGCAACTCCCATCAACATGTGAAGCGTAAAAGCCAACGCCTTCGAACGGTTCGTGGGGCGGCGGTAGCGATCGAAGTCGGCGGCAAGATCTACGTCATCGGCGGCGCCACCACGGTGGCAGATTCCAAGGACCCATACTTCACGTTCTTCGGTCCATCTTTGGTGCTCACCACCAACGAGGTTTTTGACCCTGCCGCGAACAAGTGGGAGAGGCGCAGGTCGATGTCGGTGGCGCGGAATCATGCGTACGCCGCCGCCGTTAACGGGAAAATCTACGTCATTGGCGGCCGCACCGGCCACGCCTTCATCTTGTCCGCTACCAACACGGATGTGGTCGAGGAATACAGCCCAGTAAGTGATATGTGGAGTGCTCCGAAAGAACGGATGCCGACGCCCCGGAGCGGCGGCGCATGGGGCACTGATGGCCGCAGGATCTACGTAGCGGGCGGCGAGGTGACTACGAAAGAGCTCGTCGGAGCGTTCCGAGCTGTCGAGGCCTACGGGCGAAAGGACTAAATCGACATGATTATCACTTTTCTAATCGCAAAGATCATTCTAGGCGGCTATTGGCTGATGTTAGCTCCAGTTCTGTTCCTGCCATTGGGGACTGCTCTTCTCAGTCCGCAAGTACTGCGCGGAATCTTTGGATATGTGGTCCTTCCGTTAGCAGTCGTATTTGCGGGGTTAGGGGCGATTTTTCTATTCACTCTGATCTTGCCTGACGCAGTCACAGTACTTGCTGGAGTTCAGGCAATCTGGTTGCTGGCGGCTGCGATTAGGCTTCTTGCTCGGAACGTAGAACAACGTGGCAGCCAGTCTCAAGAACTACGTACGGCAAAATCATCGATCACGCGATAAAGGAGGAACACATAACAGTTATGTCACTGCAAGTCTCACGATCGAAGAGGCGGTTCGGTTCGAGGATTACAAACGCGTGCCGCCATCCGATGGAGAAGCACGGTGGGCGATTCGTTGCCCGCGGCGGACCGATTCGCCACGGCATTAATGATCCCATGCAAGTCAGAGATGCGCCGCTACCCGATTGGCCTTCGGGTCAATTCGGTTACCAATGAAGGGCCAGAGGTGTCCGCGCCTGCAGAACTGCCGAGCGTCACCGGCTTGCTCTTCGGCTGAAGCTGCGGCGGGCGATCCCAAGCAGTGATAAATTGAAACATAACGTTCATCTACGATTGATCTCGTAGTAACAAAGCCCGCCTAGAATTCCCGTCACTCCATCAAGTTCGTTCTGGCCATGCGATGGGGCGGTGTGTCTGAAACCTCTGTTGGAGGGCTTTATGAGGCGCAGGCTTGCGGGCGGCGGGAGTATATCTCTTATCGGACGGTGGTTTTTCGCGATGACGTTTTGCGCGAGCTTGATGGGGATGCCAGGGTTTGCGCAGACCGGTAAAGGCACAATCAGTGGACGGGTGACGGATGCATCCGGGGCAGTGTTGCGGGCGGCGCGTGTGGAAGTGCAGCCGGGCGGGGCGTCGACGTTCACGGATGACCAGGGGCAATACGTCATGCCTGATTTGCCAGCGGGCGAGTATCAAGTGACGACGTCGTATGTGGGATTCAATCCGCAGACCAAGCGCGTGGTGGTCGCTGTGGGGCAGACCGCGAAGCAAGACGTAATCCTCAAGGTGGCGTCGACGACGGAAGAGGTGATCGTAACGGCAGAGCGGGGACGGGGTGAAGCGGAGGCCATTAATCGGACACTGGAATCGGACAATATCCTGCAGGTGCTGCCGGTCGAGGTGATCACCAGCCTGCCGAACACGAATATCGCGGACGCACTTGGAAGAATGCCGAGCGTGACGTTGGAACGCGACGAGGGCGAAGGGAAGTACGTGCAGAGCCGGGGGCTGGAACCCCGGCTGGCGAACGTGACCATCGATGGCGTGAACGTTCCGTCACCGGAATCCGGGGTGCGGCAAATCAAGCTGGATGTGATTCCAGCAAATCTGGTGGATTCGGTGGAGATCAACAAGACACTGTCGGCGAACCAGGACGGAGATGCGGTTGCGGGGTCGGTAAACCTGGTGACGAAAACGCCGGGCGAAAAAGCGACGCTGTACCTGAACGGAATTGGCGGGTACACCCCAATCATTGGCGGGCGTTCACTTTACGAGGTGGATGGAACGGTGGGAAAACGCTTTGGAGCCAGCAAGCGACTGGGAGTGATTTTTGGGGGCAGCTACGACTGGAACGGGCGCGGGATCGACGATGTGGAACCGGTGCCCTCGGTCGTCCAGTGCAGTCCCGGGCCAGGGGGCTGCAATGAGAACTTTGATGCGGCGACGGCAACGAATGCGGTCACGTATCCGACAGAGGATATCCGCGAGTATCGCTATTACCGCACGAGATACGGGTTCACCGGGGCGGTGGATTACAAACTGGGGGACGTGTCGGGACTGTATGCCCGCTTCCTGTACTCGCACTTCAATAATTTCGGGGACCGCTGGGTATATACCCCGACCATCAATACGTTTGAGACACCGACCCAGGGCGGCACCGATGGCAACATGACGTTCGGAGCACAGATTCGGCGGCCGGTGGAAGTGATCGGGAGCCTGGTGGCAGGAGGAAAGCACGCGTGGAACCGGTGGGTGCTGGCCTACGATCTTTCGGTGGCGCGGGCCAGTTCGGAAGATCATGGATACGCTTCGGCGGACTTTGCGCCCGTGTCGTCGAGCGATCCACTGAATAATGTGGTCTTCAATGTGGATACCAGTTCTCCGCTGCGACCGAAACTCGTCGCGCAGAATGGCGCGCCCATCTACGACCCGAGCCACTACAACCTGCAGGACCTGGATATCGGGCAATCGTACAGTCCGCAACTGAACCTGCAGGCTGGATTCTCGACCGCGCGCACCTACGATTGGGGGGGACACTTTGGCACGTTCGAGTTTGGGGCGAAAGTGCGGAATGCGCATAAATTCGAGGACTCACGCGATCCGGTGTATCTCTCGGTAGATAACCCAGGAATGACGAGCTTCCTGGGAACATTCACCAACGCGAACTACTACGACAAACACTACACGCTGGGGCCTACGGTCGACTACAGCAAGGTGACGGCCTACTTCACAAGCCACGGAGCCGACCCGAACTTCTTTACCCAGGATGTGGCGTCGAGCGCGCAGAACTCGTTTCCAAACAACTATGACCTGGTGGAGCGGATTTCGGCCGGGTACGTAATGAACAGCGTTAACTTTGGACGGCTACGGTTGCAAACGGGTTTGCGATTTGAGGGCACCAACGAGAATGTGCTGGGTTACCAGGTGCTGTTTGACTCGAACGGGAACCTGTGCGGACCGGGAGATACGGATCCGGTGTGTGCAGGCGCGACGAATCCGGTGTTACCGGTGCGTAGAACATCGTCTTACCTGGATGCGTTGCCAAGCGTGCAATTGCGCTTCCGGCTTCCCCACGATGCAGCCATCCGCGCCAGCTACGGCAGAGGGATTTCCCGGCCGAACTACTCTGACCTGCCGCCAACCTTCAACTACCAGGGAAACAACAACGAAGTGGATGTGGGGAATCCAAACCTGAAGCCCTCGCGCGCGAACAACTATGACCTGCTGTACGAGCAGTCGCTGAAGCCGCTGGGACTGCTGCAGGCCGGATTCTTCTTCAAGCAGCTGTCGAATCCTATCTATGAAAGTGTGAAGAGCCAGCTAACTCCGACTCTAGCGCAGCAGTATGGGATCAGTCCGACTTCCATTTATGTAACCGACGGGTGGGACTTGGCGAGGCCGCTGAATGGCAAGAGCGCGACCGTGTACGGTTTCGAGATTTCGTACCAGCAACATCTTTCGTTTTTGCCGGGAGCGCTGGGCGGGTTCGGACTCGCGGTGAACTACGGGTACACCCATTCTTCGACTGCCGGGGTGCCTCTGCGAACCGATACACCGGCGCTTCAGCGCCAGGCTCCGAACACGTGGAACATCAGCCCCACGTACGATCGCTGGCGAGTGTCGGCGCGGCTGGGGATTTCGCACAATGACGCGAACATCTTCAGCTACAACTATCAGAACCTCAACTCGGATGGAACGGCGAACAATGTTCCGCTGGGCATCAAGGGTCCGAACGGCGATACCTATCTGTATGCGCACACGCAGGTGGACGCGCAGGCGAGTATCCGGATGTATCGCGGTCTTCAATTGATTGTCGCGGGCCTCAACCTGACCAACGAGGTATTCGGCTTCTATAACGGAAGCACGCAGTTTTCGATTCAGCGGGAGTACTACAAGCCGAGTTATATGTTTGGGCTGCGATACACGTTGTCGAACGAGCCGAGGTAATGGGATGGTGGCGACCAGCGATGGTCAGAACAATTTCATCTTAAGCACGTAAACTTCCGACATGCGATCAGGAATGGGCAGGTGGGCACGAGCGTGGGGGTTGGCGGTTGTGTGTGTGACGGGGACGTTGCTCGGGGCGCAGCAGCAGAAGCTGGCGAGTGAAACTGTTTCGCCGGCTGCGTCGAAGACGCCTGGTGATGCGGTGCTGGTTGGGGCCGGCGATATTGCGAGCTGCGATGATCTGGCCGGTGCGGAGGCCACCGCGAAGTTGATCGACAAGATTCCGGGGACAGTGTTCGCGGTCGGGGACCTGGCATATCCGGACGGGTCGGATGAGCAGTTTGCGAAGTGTTATGGGCCGACCTGGGGAAGGTTCAAGGAGCGGACGCGGCCGGCGCCGGGAAATCATGAGTACCATAAAGGCGGAGCGTCAGGATACGCGCGCTACTTTGGGGAAGCGGCGGGCGATCCGAGTAAAGGGTATTACAGCTACGAACTGGGTGGCTGGCACATCGTGGTGCTCAACAGCGAGTGCGCGGAAGTGGGCGGCTGCCAGGCGGTTTCGCCGCAGGGTCAGTGGCTGAAGCAGGATCTGGAGCAGCATGCCAAAACTTGCACTTTGGCATACTTCCACAAGCCTTTATTCAGCTCAGGCGGGAAGCATGGGAACGACCCGGAGATGAAACCGATCTGGGAGGCTCTGTATCACGCGGGCGCGGACGTAGTGATCAATGGGCACGATCACGACTACGAGCGTTTTGCACCGCAGGATCCCGAGGGTCATGCGGATGCTCAGCACGGGATTCGGGAATTCGTGGTCGGGTCAGGGGGGAAGAATTCGCATCGTGTGATGGGAGCGGCGCAGCCCAATAGCGAAGTACGAAACGGGGATACTTTTGGGGTGTTGAAGCTGACGCTGCGTGCGAGGAGATATGAGTGGGAGTTTGTACCCGAGGCGGGGAAGACTTTCACGGACACAGGCAAAGGGACCTGCCATTGAGAGGGAGGGTTTCTTGAAGATACCCAAGGTTGTTCTGATGTGCCTGGTTTGCTGCACAGTGGCGGCTCTGGGGGCCGATGGTTATCAGGTCACGAAAAAAATCCCGGTAGCCGGGCAGCTTTGTCATTCCTCCGGCAAGTCCAAGTATCCACAATGGGTGTCGAGTCACAACTTCTTCAAAAGGACGACGGTGCTCGACATTAATGCTGGCCTATCGATTAGTAATGGACCTTGCTATAGAGCGTTGAGGAGGAGGGTCGCCAAGTAAGACCACTAGGATAGAAACACACGGTGCTAATTGATCGTAAGGCGCATGGTTGATTGATTGACCCAAGAGCGGAGAGACGTCGCGGAGAAGGTTAGGGGGAGGTCCGGTGCGTCCGAGGGCAGGGGATAACTCGCAAACATCTCTGCCCGCATTTCCCGACTGCAGTATGTGGGCCGGATGCGGATTGCGGGACCGAGGCAGTCAAGCTGATGGGCGCAAATATTCTATTTGCGATTCGCCAGTGCAGCGTTGACCTTAGACATATCGGCACCAGCGTGAAGGTCTTTCGTTCCGTTTCCGTCGGGCCATGGCAGAAAACCCTGCCATTTCTGTGACACCGTGATTTGATTACCCGTGAAGCTTCCGCCCGGCCAGCAGGTTGCGATTTTGCTTTTAAGATTCATCGCTGGATAAGCGCCGGACCAACAGTTGTTTTTCCCGCCACCGGAATTGAAAACCCCGTAGTTCCCAGCGTCGAACGAGTTGTAATCGAAGTGAATCCCACTCATTGGTATTGTTCCGGGCGGCGGAGAAGACGCGAGCAAGACCGCGCTCGCAGCGGAAGCAGCCGGCGCAGCTGGCGGCGAAAGCCAAACCCCATTCTTAGCTAGCAAGAACGTGTTGTGCACGACAGACACATCGTGAAGAGCGTTGGGAGGAGGATTGGTGGCATCGTACTGCGATCCAATAGAATTTGCAAAGCTGCCACACATGTAGCACGTTGCATATTGCAGACCGTCTGCCAGGTTGTCGTGAATGCTCCAGTTGCCACCGCCACGGCTCCACCCGCCACCCCTCGCATTGCCAAGCTGGAAGACTTGGGCTTCGTTACTCATCCAGTTGTACCGAACGGTGACATTGGTAACCGCACATCCAGGGCACAATCCTCCAGGATTAGCTCCGCCCTGGTTTTTGGGTGTCAGCAAGATCATCGCTCCCACTTGCGAAAACCCACCCCAGACGTTCTGCATACGGTTACCCTCAAACAGCACGCGATTTGCGTTCTTCAGCTCAAAGTGGTTCTTTACGACCCAGGGGTACTTGATTCCGTCGTTCCCGGCGGTTCCGCCATTGAAGGACGGGTCGAGCGGGTTCCAAGTCATTGGCTTGACGCTGTCGTTGTACTGAATCGTGATGTCGGAGGGCACATCGACCGATGCCCCGCCGCCGAACACGATCGACTCGCCGCTTGCTTCAAGATAATTGTTGCGGATCAGGTACACGCCGCCGCCAACCGCGTCGAGCCCCCCGGCAATTGCTTGCGCATCCGTGCAGGAACCCGATTTCGCTCTGCAGTGGAAATCGGATAGATACGAGTTGATGACGGCAACTCCGTGCGAGTCCGAAAGCATGATACCGCGAGTTGTTTCATCCGTCGGTGTGCCGTGAATGTACGACCTGTCGATGATTATGTCGTGCGTCAGCTGCCGAATGAGGTTGTAGACAATGCCGGTGCCCTGCGTTCGTGTGATCTCGAACCCGATGATTCGCGTGCACGGCGCAAGGGACAAGCTCGCACTTTGGGTCGCAATGATAATCTTCGGCATCTGCGGCGCGAGTGATGGATTGACACGCGCGTCGTCGTCAGCGAATAACGCTGATGCCGACTTGATCGTTAACCACTTATCGGGGCACTGTCCGTCATTCCCGAGCTGTTTTAACCCTGTGAGCTTCGTTACGTTGGCTGGGTCAACCGTGATAGTCTCGCCCGGCGCCGCCGAGTGGATTGCCTCAATCAAATCCTGGTTTGGTCCGACAAGCTTTGAGTGCTTCGAGGTGAACGATACTCGGGTTTCAGGGATTGAATGCGGAAGCTCGGCAGGTCCGTCACTCTGCGCGTAGACTCCAGTAGCGAGCCAAAACAATAAAAGTGCTTCCTTCATGTTCTCAAATACCCCCTTCTGATTGGCTCTACTGCATGCCTCCGCAGTTAGTTTTCTGGGCTGCTTGATTCACTCCCTTACCTACGAGGGCCCCTTATGGCTTCCCAAAGGAAGACGATCTCTCGAAAGATTCGACTGCACGATGCGATTGCGAAGAAAGAATCACCTGGTTGTGAGTTCATACCCAAGTTCCTGCATGGTCGCTCCCCAAGACTCTTCAATCGTTTTGACAGCCGAAGCTGGAAGCTTTTTGCACCAACCACCCGACTTCGCCTCGCGCACGAATGGAATGTCTTGTCTGGAGTCTTTCGTGGTTCCCCATTTCGCCGATTCTTTTTGTTCCAAAGACTGCATCTCCCGGGCGGAGCTCAGCCTGACTGCTCGCTCAATCCGCTCCGGGCTCGGTTCGATCCGAAGCAAGGGAGCAATCTTCTTTAGTTCGCGTCCGGCGTCTTCCACCAAGTCTTCGTATCTGATGAGCTTGAAATTGGGAGAACTCCCGCGAAGGCGGAGCCAACTGAGCACATGGTCCTGCCAGCAACCAACCCGATCTGCATAGGGCACTACATTAGCGACCACCCACCTGTCTACGAATTCATCCATGGGATAGCCATCCGGGATGACCCGCACCTTGAGGTTGTAAAAATAGAATGAGACGGCGACGTCTCGGGGGTCGCGTACGATGTAAATCACACGCGGATAACGCGGATCAAAGCATTCGTGACTTTTCAGAACACGCGGCAATCTTCGAAGGACCCGGTCGGGTGACTCATAGATCGCGGGCACCAAACGCTGCATATTCGTAAAGGTGACCGTCTCGTCTTGATGCACAAAGTTGCCTAGCAAAAAGCGTGACCAAGTGCTGCCGGACCGGAAGTAAGAAACCGCAAAGATATCGTCGGGGAACACAGTTAAGGCGCGTCCGGCAGGATTTCGTCCCAAAGCTGTGGTAGCTATTGTCTTGAAGTAGGTCTGCAGTCGATTTAGCAAAGCCCTTTAGCTCTCCAATCGTTTATTTTCGTCAGGCTTCCTCTGCTTGAGGTTGTAGCAATAGCACCGTACACCAATGCAGCTATCCGAGCTGCGAAAGGATTTGACTCCATCTGTGGCAGGGGAGAAGGATATTCCAACCAGGACATTGACGTCCGAGGCGAACCAGCTTGAACTGACCTTCTTGGAACGTGACCGTCGAATGTCATGACGAGCTAGTGTGGGCGTCTCGTAAGGCCATCGTGGGTTCTACCGTCAAAGGCGAGTCTAATTTTCTGCGCCTCATGACTTTGGATATATGTTCCACAATTTTTTCACCAAAGATACGCACGTGCGGCTCGCGCAGGATCTCCAAATGATGGAAATCCACTTCATAGATCTCAACACCGCTCAATGTTCTGGAACCCCATCCCATTTCTGGATCGTCGATGTAATAAAAGGGCTGTTTCGGTCTCTTAAAAATAATCACAGGCGAGTGAAAGCGCGCTGGAACAAAACCTCTGGGCCAGTACGTTTCTTCCCAATCCTTGCGTGGGGCGGCCTGTTTGATCAGCGTTTGCACCTTCCTTTTTCCTATCCGCTTTAGGCGAGCGAACTGCTGCGCCAGGCCAAGGCTATTCATTTGCCTCAGCCGCTGTCGGTAACAATCCAGTGTCCACAACCAACGTCTCTGACTGTGTTGCAATACCCAAGTATCGAAAATGGCAAAGAAGCCAACCTCGTCACCTTGCGCCTCTAGCCTCAACACAAGTTGTTCGGCGATATGGGTTCCATCACACATTCCTCCCAGGCAATAGGGGCCCCGGGGTTGCACAGTTTTAATTGCTGAGACGTATTCCTCAGTGAGAGCCTCCATTTCCTCGCGGGTGTAGGGGCGCTTACCGTTTGTAATCGGCGAGTATCCCTGGATTTTGAACACCGGCTGTTGCTTTCCCATGTACCGGGCGAGAATGGCGTATCCGAGTGCTTCCTCTCCAGGGGGAACGATCGCGAAGAAGGGAATGCGCTCGCTTTCTCCCTCTTGAATCTCCAGAATCACGGGGTCTGCTTGGTGTCCTCGTTCACGAATAAATTGGGCTAACGCTTCTATGGTTGCGTTACGGAAGAGCACGGAAAGGGGAATCTCTCTTCCGGTCAGCGACTCTGCCTCGGTCAGAACGCGAGCGGCTTTCAACGAATCCCCGCCAAGATCGAAAAAGTTATCGGTAATCCCGATATTGCGGATACCAAATGCGTTTCGCCATATCTCGACCAGTGCTATCTCAATCTGATCTTTGGGCTCGGCGGCAGCGCCACTCGCCAGTCTGGTCCAATCAGGAACCGGAAGCCCTTTCCGATTGATCTTTCCGTTGGGACTTAGTGGAAGTGTCTCTATTTCGACGAATGCACTGGGAACCATATATCCGGGGAGTTCCTTGCTTACGAACTCTCGCAAGAGCGCGGGGGAAGACGAATCGCCCGAGGGAACGATGTATGCAACCAAGCGTTTTTCTCCCGGGATGTCCTCGCGCACCGTAGCCACCGCATATTGCACCGAAGGGTGTTTTGCTAAGACTGCCTCTATTTCCCCGAGTTCAATGCGGAAACCGCGAAGCTTTACTTGCCCGTCGATGCGACCCATGTAGTCGATGTTCCCATCCTCGAGGAAACGTGCGAGATCGCCAGTACGGTACATGCATGCACCGGATCGGGTGGAAAACACATTCGGGACGAATCTCTCTTTTGTGAGGTCTTCGCGGCCCCAATACCCTCGTGCAAGGCCGTCACCAGCTAAGTAAAGCTCCCCGGGTACTCCTATCGGCACGGGCTGAAGATGTTCATCAAGTATGTAGGCTTGAGTATTGGGCAGAGGACGACCAATGGTGACCTTTCCGTTACGAGGTACCAGAGTCCATGTCGAATAGGTTGTATCCTCTGTCGGTCCGTAGAGGTTGTACAGTCGGGCGACCTTTGTTTCTCGATAGATCTGTTGTGCCAGGTCGTTGGGCAGCGCCTCTCCCGCCAGGTTAACGGTTTGCACCGACTTGGAAATCGCTTTCATCCTCAGCAATTCTGCTATTGCCGAAGGCACCGTGTTTATGAGGGTGACCTTATTGGCGTGAGGCAAAGTGGGCAGACCCAGCGCATTTGGCGCAATGATCACAGTCCTGCCCACGCTTAGCGGTACAAAAATCTCGAACACCGAAAGATCGAAACAGATAGAAGTGGCAAATAACGTCCCCGCGAGCTCTTCAGGCTGGAAGACGTCTTTCGCCCACTGGACGAAAACCGCTCCGCTTTTGTGCTCCAGCGCAACTCCCTTAGGACGTCCGGTCGAGCCCGACGTAAATAAGACGTAATCGAGGTTCTCTGACCTGACATCGTGTGGAGGGTTCGTTGTGGGATGATCCGATAGCAGGCTGGCGATTGAATCCCATTCGAGTGTTCGGGTGACGTTCTCTGGGAGTGCCTCGATCACTCGATGCTCTGTGACCAAAAGAGAGGCTTTCGCGTCCTCCAAGATAGCGGCAAGACGACCCTTCGGATACGCTGGGTCCAGCGGGACATAGGCACCGCCCGCCTTTAAGATCGCGAGAATCGTGATTAGGAGCCGAGACGATCGTTCCAGGCAAAGCGCAACCAGACTTTCGGGTCGCACACCCTCCTCGCGCAGATAATGAGCCAGCTGATTTGCGCGACTGTTCAGCTCAGCGTAAGTAAGTTGCTCATCTCCATCGATCACCGCGATCGAGCGCGGGGTGCGCTGGACTTGCTGCTCAAAAAAGTCATGAATACAAAAATCACTTCGGTACTCGGTGCTGTTCGAGCTGAAGTTGGTCAGCAAGCTCTGACGTTCAGAGTCAGACATCATTGGGATCTGTAATATCGGTTTTGTTGGGCTCGCCACCAGAGCAGACAGCAGAATCGTGAAATGCCCCACCATCCTGGCAACTGTGGGTGGCTCCCAAAGATCGCTGCAGTAACTCAACTTTCCTTCCATCGAGTCGCCGCTCTCGATGAGATCCATAGACAAGTCGAACAATTCAGTTCCGGTTGCGGGTTCGAAAGGAGTGGCGACAATATTGTCGGTCCAGACTTGTTCTCCAGGTTGGCGACGAACCTGGAATTCGACCTGGAAGAGAGGGCTGCGGCTCAGGTCTCGTTGAACCCGCAATTTGTTTATGAGGGTTTCGAAGCGAACGTTTCCATGGCTGCTTGCTTTCTCGAGACGGTCTGATACTCGAGTCAACACGTCGAGAAAAGACGGTTCGCCCGAGAGATCGGTCCGCAGGGCTATCATGTTTTCTACGGGTCCCACTACCTCTTCTAAAGCTGCAGGAGAGCGCCCAGAAATCGGCGTTCCCACCACCACATCGGTTTGTCTGCTGTAGCGGGACAAAAAAACCTTGAACGCGGCTAGTAGCGCGGCGTGCAGAGTTGTTCCTTGTGCTGTAGCCAAATCACGGAGCCGTGCTACCAAGGGCCCGGCGATCGGGAAGGCTTGAACTTCACCCTTCAACGATCTCTGCGCGGGTCGTGGATGATCCGTACCTACCTCGAGGCTTGGCGGAGCATCTGCAAGGCAATTCTTCCAAAAGGAAATCTCTTCGTCCGATGGCGCCGCTTCATTGGCCATGAACTCGGCGTAGTCCAGGCCAGGAACCAAAAGCTGGGTATTCGCATACCGTTTTCCAATCTCGCGAAGGAGAATTTCCAATGAGATCTGATCGCAGATCAGGCGGTGAGCCACCAGCAATAAAACGTAGTCCGACGAAGACAGCCGCCAAAGAGCAGCGCGCAGGAGAGGACCGGTGTATATGTCAAACGGACGGCGGCTCTCCTCCATAGCGAGATGGATGAGCTTAGCTTCCCGATCCTGAGCGCTGGACTCCAGGTCCTGAGAGGAGAACGTGGGCTTTGCGTTGCTGAAAACAGCCTGTGTAGGGTTGCCCCTGCAAACGTTCACCCGAAGAACGTCGTACTGTTCAAAGACGTCCCGCACAGCAACCGCGATTTTTTCGGAATCGACGGGACCCCGCAAACGTAGCCCGGAGGCGACGTTGAGGGCAGGATTTTGGGGGTGCAGAGTCTCCAGTGCGACGATGCCCTGCTGAGGAATCGACAAGTCATTGAGACGAGTGGCGCCGGACTGACCTTGCGATCTGTCGTTCGTCATCTTCATAGGGAGAGAGCATTCGCTCTTGAGATTCTGCCACACGCCTTGCAGGGGCCGCATCCCCAAGGCTCAACTAGGTTACGACATGGATCATACAGATTCTAAACCACTTCTCGCCTTTGTTTCCAGTTCGGCCGTCGACCAGAGCAAGGCCTCGATGGGAAATCACAGGGCGATGGGGACCTGCTCCAGATTGCCTGCAGTATGGTATAGCGGACGGGCGAGGTCTAGGTTCCCAAAGTAAGGATGGAAGATC
>Ga0187821_10000048_pt1 | contig 18578 bp, 14 predicted proteins | sample NC_wetland_sal_i_20_FD_132442 | JGI IMG/M metagenome (GOLD analysis project Ga0187821, IMG submission 132442) | Wetland sediment microbial communities from Neuse River Estuary, North Carolina, USA - SourceSoil_1 | ecosystem: Environmental > Aquatic > Freshwater > Wetlands > Sediment | place...
CGGCTTCGAGGACCAGGTGCAGCGGCGGATCGCGGGAACGAACGCCCACGTGGCGGTGCTCTCCGCCGACGACCGCCCGGTCGTCCCCGGCGATTCCCTCCTGGCCACGGTCCGGAGCGCGGCTCCCGACGCGGCCGTGGCGGCCTTCGTCTACGGGAAGGTGATGGTGGCCTCGCGGAGCAGCGTGGACGGGATGGTGCTCAAGGGCGTCGAGCCCGCCGGGGAATCGCGGGTCACCGACATCATGTCCCACCTGTCCCCCGCCGGACACCCGCTGGACGGAGGGGACCTTCCCGGGATCGGGCTCGGGGAAGAGCTGGCCGTGCGCCTCCGGGTCTCGGTCGGCGACGTGATCCTCATCAGCCTGCCCTCGGAGGAGCCGGGAGGCTTCCTGGGCGCGCCGCCGCGGGTGAAGCGGCTTCGGGTCAGCTCGATCTTCCGCTCGGGCCTCTACGAGTACGACTCCTCGTTCGGCATCGTCCGCATGGAGACCGCGGCGGAGTTCTTCGGGCTGCGCGGGGGGATCACGGGCTACGAGCTTCGGATTCCGGACATGTTCCGCGCGCGCGAGACGTCCGCGGCCCTGGAGCGGGCGCTGGGATCGGCCTACCGGGTCACCAACTGGATCGACCTCAACCGGAATCTCTTCGCGTGGATGAAAATCGAGAAGGCCGTGATGTTCACGATCCTCATCCTCATCGTGCTCGTGGCGACCGTGAACATCGTCTCGAGCCTCGTGATGCTCGTGCTGGAGAAGCGCCGGGACATCGGGGTTCTACGGACGATGGGAGTCACGCCCCAAGGAATCATGCGTATCTTCCTCTTGCAGGGAACGCTCGTCGGGCTCATGGGGACCGCGCTCGGGACCCTCGTGGGGTGGAGCGTCTCCTACGTCCTCGGCCGGTACAAGCTCCTGCACCTCCCCGGCGAGATCTATTTCATCGATACGCTGCCCGTGAAGATGGAGTGGACCGATTTCGCCATCGTCGCCGTGGCGGCGACGGCGCTCTGCTTCGTGGCGAGCCTCTACCCGGCCTGGCGTGCCGCCAGGCTCGCCCCGGTGGAATCGATCCGGTATGAGTGACGCCTCGCCCCGCCCGCCCGCGCTTCTGGCGCGGGGGCTGGTAAAGACCTATCATGACGCGGCGGCGCCGATCGAAGTCCTGCGCGATATCAACATCTCCGTGGACCCCGGGGAAGTGGTGGCGGTCGTGGGGGCTTCCGGGTCCGGCAAATCCACCCTCCTTCATCTGCTGGGCGGGCTCGACCGGCCGACGGCCGGAACCGTGAGCGTCGGCGGGGAAGACCTCGCATCGCTGGACGAGGCGGGGCGTTCCCGCCTTCGCGCGCGCTCGGTGGGGTTTGTGTTCCAGTTTCACCAGCTCCTGCCGGAATTCACGGCTCTGGAGAACGTCATGATGCCGGGCTGGGTGGCGGGCAGCTCCAGGGCCACCGCCCGGGCCCGCGCGGAGAGCCTGCTCGAGGACTTAGGGCTCCTGGGGCGCGCCGAGCACAAGCCGGGGGAGCTTTCGGGCGGGGAGCAGCAGCGGGTGGCCGTGGCTCGCGCCTTGCATATGAGGCCTGCGGTCCTTCTGGCGGACGAGCCCACGGGGAATTTGGACAGGCGCGCCGCCGCGACTCTCATGGAAATCTTCGAGAGGTACCGGTCCCGAGAGCAGCAAGCTATTGTGATTGCAACACATAACCCCGAAGTCGCACAATCCGCCGGACGTGTGGTCAGTCTTGAGGACGGCCATCTGAGGCCGATTAGAATTGAGTCGGGTCGCATCTAATTAGTCGGGGTGTGTCGGCCAACCGGAAGGGACGTCCATGCAGTGTCAAATTTGCGGCAAGCGACCGGCGGTGGTCCACTTCACCGAGATCGTCAACAACAAGAAGTCGGAGTACCACGTCTGCGAGAAGTGCGCGGAGGAGAAGGGGTACCACGTGCCGCTCGTGAAGACGAAGTTCTCGGTCGGGGACCTTCTCGCGGGGATGGTGGAGCAGCCCGGCTCCGCGGAGGAGGCTCGCGTCGGCCGGGTCCAGTGTCCCAAGTGCGGCCTGGTGTACTCCAACTTCAAGGAGACGGGCCGCCTCGGCTGCTCGGAGTGCTACCCGACGTTCCGCAGCCAGCTCCGCCCGCTTCTGCGCCGGGTGCACGGCAGCACGAAGCACGTGGGCAAGACCCCCGTGCGTGATGCCGCGCGCGTGGCCCTGAGGCGGGAAGTGCAGCGGCTCCACGAGGAGCTCCAGAAGGCGGTGGAGCGCGAAGACTTCGAATCGGCCGCCGATCTGAGGGATCGAATCAAGAAGATGGAAGCGAACGACGTTCGCGTGGCGGGCGGGGGAGTGGCGGAAGGGGGAGCGGCGTGAAGCTCTCGGGACTCAGCAGCTCGCTCGGCCGTTGGCTGGACGGATCGGGACCCGCGTCCGACGTCGTCCTGAGCACCCGGGTCCGCCTGGCGCGCAACCTCTCGGGCGTGCCCTTCACGCATCGCGCGCGCGAAGAGCAGCTGGTCATGGTCTACTCGAGCATTCTCTCCGCGGTGCGGAAGACACCGGCCCTGACGCAATCGCTCGCGCTCGAGATGCGCGAGCTGACGCCTCTGGACCGGCAGTTCCTCGTCGAGCGCCATCTCATCAGCAACGACCTCGCGGACAACGGCAAGCTGCGCGGCCTGCTGGTGCTCCCCGACGAGAGCATCTCGGCGATGGTGAACGAAGAGGACCATCTGAGGCTCCAGGCCCTGGCCTCGGGCTTCCAGCTCCGCTCGGCGTGGGAGTCGGTGAACGCCATCGATGATGAATTGGCCCAGGACCTGGACTATGCTTTCAGCGACGAGCTGGGGTACCTGACCGCGTGCCCGACGAATGTCGGCACCGGCATGAGGGCCTCGGTGCTCATCCACCTGCCGTCGCTCGTGCTCACGAAGCAGATCGGACGCGTGCTCCAGGGCATCACCCAGGTCGGTCTCGCGGTTCGGGGTTTCTACGGAGAGGGCTCCCAGATCATGGGGAACTTCTTCCAGATCTCGAACCAGACGACGCTGGGGCAGAACGAGCGGGAAACGATCGACAGTCTCGAGCGCGTCACGAAGCAGATCATCGATTCCGAGCAGCGGGCGCGGGACGAGCTCTTGAAGGACGCGCGGGTGCAGATCGAGGACAAGATCTGGCGCGCGTACGGGACGCTGCGGCACAGCCGGGTGATCTCCTCGCAGGAGGTGGTCAATCTCTCCTCGGCGGTGCGCTTCGGAGTGGCGCTCCGGATCGAGGGCCTCGCCAGCGTGCAGACGCTGAACGAGCTCCTCGTGCGGTCCCAGCCGGCGCATTTACAGGTCAAGGCGGGCAAAGAGCTCGAGGCGCGCGAGCGGAACATCATGAGAGCGGACTATATCCGGAGGCTCCTCGGTGAGGGGGGCTCCGTTCCGGTCACGAGCAATTAGGGGGGAGGTCGAGATCCATGCATGACAAGTTCACGGAACGCGTGCGGAAGGTGATGTACCTCGCGCGGGAAGAAGCTGCGCGGCTCCAGCACGACTACATCGGCACCGAGCACCTGCTCCTCGGGGTGATCCGCGAGGGGGAGGGGATCGCCGCCACCGTGCTGAACAATCTGGGATTGGACCTGGACGCCATCCGCCAGGCGGTCGAGAGCATGGTCTCCTCGACGGGCGGGACGCTCACCATCGGGGAGATTCCCTTCACGCCGCGCGCCAAGCGCGTCCTGGAGCTGAGCGTCGACGAGGCGCGGCAGCTGGGCCACAACTACGTGGGCACCGAGCATCTCCTGCTGGGGCTCATCCGCGAGGGCGAGGGCGTCGCCGCGCGCGTGCTGCTCGAGCTGGGGGTGGACCGGAAGAAGGTCCGCGAGGAGACGCTGAAGCTCCTGGGAGGGACGCCGTCCGTGTCGCAGCCGGAGCGCGAGGGAAAGGTGGAGACGCCCGCGCTGAATCAGTTCGGCCGGGACCTCACGCTGCTCGCCCGCGAAGGGAAGCTGGATCCCATCATCGGGCGCGAGCCCGAGATCGACCGGGTCATCCAGGTCCTCTCGCGGCGCAAGAAGAACAATCCGATCCTGATCGGCGAGCCGGGCGTGGGCAAGACGGCCATCGCCGAGGGCCTGGCCGAGCGGATCGTGGAGAACAAGGTTCCCGAGACCCTCAAGGACAAGCGGATCGTGACGCTGGATCTCGCCGCGGTCGTGGCCGGAACCAAGTACCGCGGCCAGTTCGAGGAGCGCCTCAAGGCGGTCATGAACGAGATCCGCGAGTCCAAGGACACCATCATCTTCATCGACGAGCTGCACACGATCGTCGGAGCGGGCGGCGCGGAGGGGGCCATCGACGCCTCCAACATGCTGAAGCCGGCTCTGGCTCGCGGCGAGCTCCAGTGCATCGGGGCGACCACGCTGGACGAGTTCCGCAAGTACATCGAGAAGGACGGCGCCCTGGAGCGGCGGTTCCAGCCCATCATGGTGGATCCTCCCACGGTGGACCAGACCATCCAGATCATCCGCGGGCTGCGCGACAAGTACGAAGCGCACCACGGGGCGAAGTACTCGGACGACTCCATCATCCAGGCCGTGAAGCTGGCGGACCGCTACATCAACGACCGGTTCCTCCCGGACAAGGCGATCGACGTGATCGACGAGGCGGGCGCTTCCGCGCGGCTCAGCATCTCCGCCATTCCGACCGAGGTGCGCGAGCTGGAGAAGCAGGTCGAGGAAGTGGCGAAGGAGAAGGAAGCCTCGATCCAGCAGCAGGAATTCGAGAAGGCGGCGCGCTTCCGCGACAAGGAGAAGGATCTCCGGGCGAAGCTGCGCGAGCACAAGAAGACCTGGACCGAGATCAAGCACGAGAAGGAAGCCCTGGTGGACGTGGATCTCATCGCGAAGGTGATCTCGCGCATGACGGGGATCCCCATCACGCGGCTGGAGGAGAAGGAATCGGAGAAGCTGCTTCGCATGGAGGAGGAGGTCCGGAAGTCCATCGTCGGGCAGGAGGAGGCCGTGGCCGCGGTGTCCCGCGCGATTCGCAGGAATCGGGCCGGGCTCAGGGACCCCCGCAGGCCGATCGGCTCGTTCATCTTCCTCGGGCCCACCGGGGTCGGCAAGACCGAGCTGGCCCGGGTCCTGGCGCGCTTCCTCTTCGACGACCCCGACGCCCTGATCCGCATCGACATGTCGGAATATATGGAAAAATTCTCGGTTTCCCGGCTCATCGGCGCCCCTCCGGGGTATGTGGGACATGAGGAGGGCGGACAGCTGACCGAGAAGGTGCGGCGGAAGCCCTATTCGGTGGTCCTGCTCGACGAGATCGAGAAGGCGCACCCGGATGTCTTCAACATCCTCCTCCAAGTGCTGGACGACGGGCAGCTGACGGACAGCCTGCGCCGGAAGGTGGATTTCAAGAACACCGTCCTGATCATGACGTCGAATCTCGGCGCGCGGCAGATCAAAGGAGGCCGGAGCCTGGGGTTCACGGACCGGACGGACGGCTCGAACTACATCTCGATGAAGTCCGCGATCATGGACGAGGTCAAGCGGGTGTTCAATCCGGAGTTCCTGAACCGGATCGACGAGATGATCGTCTTCCATCCGCTCGACCGGCCGCAGATGGGATCCATCACCAAGATCCTCCTGACCCAGGTGGCGGACCGGATGAAGGGGAATGGGATCACGCTGAACTTCGAGGACGAGGTCGTGGACCTGCTCATCCAGAAGGGATTCGACGAAGCGCTGGGCGCCCGGCCGCTGAAGCGGAGCATCCAGAAGCTGATCGAGGACCCGCTCTCGGAGCACGTGCTGCGCGGCCAGCTGAAGGAGGGCAGCGATGTATTGGTGTCCCGCCGGGGTGACGAGTTGATCTTCGCCTCTTGAGGCTCTCGAGAAGACATTTCACGCGTCCCGGCGCCGCCACGCGACTTCTCGTCGCGCTGGCGGCCGTGACGTTCCTTGGGTCCGGGGTTCCCTCGGGCGCGCTCGCGCAGAAGGCCGCCGCGCCCCCGGCGCCTGCTTCGTCCCTCTCGCTCGATTCCCTGGCCACACCCGCCGACACCTCGGGCCAGGCGCCCGCTCCGACCATCCGGAGCATCGCCGCGAAGGGGTTCGTCAACGTCGACTCTCTCGTGGTGGTCCGGACCTTCGCCATCGGCGTGGGGCAGCCCAACGATCCTCACGAAGTCCGGGCCGGCGTCCGCCGCCTCTTCGCGACGGGCCTCTTCACCGATGTGACCGTGAGCGACGCGCCGGTCTCCGGCGGGGTGGCGCTCACGATCCACGTGACCGAGCGGCCGCGCATCAAGGAGATCGTCTACCACGGGGCGAAGAAGATCGAGGAGAAGACGCTCAAGGAAAAGCTGACCTCCGCCGAGGGGCAGCTCCTGGACACCGGGACGCTCGAGCTGGACGCCCGGAAGATCGAGCAGGCCTACGCCGCGGAAGGCTACACCCACGCCAAGGTCACCTCGCGGACCGAGCCCGCAGCCGCCGGGGCGGTCCGCGTGGTCTTCGACGTCAACGAAGGGGCGAAGGTCAAGGTGCGCGGCATCGTCTTCCACGGGAACGAGACTCTGAAGAGCGAGGCGCTCGCCAAGAGCATGGAGAGCAAGCCCCCGGGCTTCCTCCGGAGCGGAGTCCACAAGCCCGAGCACCTGGACAAGGACGAGACGAAGCTCCGCCTCTACATGCGCACGCGCGGCTTCAAGGACGCGGACGTGGACTCCATCGTGCCGCTGGACACCAAGGACGGGAGCGGCGTGATCCTCCACGTGTTCCTGCACGAGGGCCCGCGGTACCGCTTCGGCGCGCTCTCCTGGTCCGGGAACTCCGCCGTTCCGACCACCGCCCTCACGTTCGCGACCGTGCCGCTGCCCGGCGCCATCTACAACGAGGCCCAGGTCCAGAAGACGCTCGAGAACGCCTACACGCTGTATCAGGAGCAGGGATACCTCTTCCTGTCCATCGAGCCCAAGATGACCGACCGCGACTCGATCGTGGACGTGGCCTTCCAGGTCCAGGAGGGGGCGCGCTCGCGGATCGCGAATCTGGACATCACCGGAAACACGCGCACGAAGGAGAACGTCATCCGCCGCGAGGCCAGCGTGTACCCGGGCGAGGTGTTCCGCCGCTCGGCGCTCATGCGCACCCAGCGCGACATCTTCGGTCTCGGCTACTTCCAGGACGTCAACGTGGATTACGAGCCGACGGGCGACAGCGCCGACATCAACCTGACCCTCAAGGTGCAGGAGAAGCAGACCGGCACCGCCAGCGCCGGCGCGGGATATTCCAGCCAGTCCGGGCTGACGGGATTCATCGAGCTGGGCCACAACAACCTGTTCGGCAACGGGCAGAGCGTGAACATCCGGCTGGAGCGGGGCGGCAAGACCAACGATCTCGAGCTCTCCTACAACGAGCCCTGGTTCCGGGACACGCCGCTCAACGTGGGCTTCGACATCTTCAACACCAGCCGGGACCTCGATTTCTACAACCGGAAGGACGTGGGCGGGAGCGTCCACTTCGGACGTCCGTTGCGGTGGCCCGATTACACCCGCGCCGTCCTCTCCTACGATTTTCGCAACGTGACCCTGAGAGATTTCGTGGCCCCGAGGGCCGGAGAGCCGGCGGACCTCGCCTCGCTCCGCACGACCCATTGGCCGAGGCCGGTGAGCAGCGTGACCGTGACCTTCAACCGGAACAGCACCGACAATCCCTTCTATCCGTCCCGGGGCTCGAGGATCACGCTCTCGAACGAGGTGGCCGGAGGGCTCCTGGGGGGCGTCGAATCCTTCTACAAGGAGACGTTCGAGAACAAGACCTACACGCGCCTCACCGGCCCCTTCGTCCTGATGCTCCGGGGGAAGACGGGCTTCCTGGGCGGCGGCACGGTGCCGGACTACGAGCGCTTCCGGCTCGGCGGGACCACGGTGGATTACCTCCGCGGCTATCCGGACTACTATGTCGTGCCCCGGGCGAACATCGCGCGGGACTCGATCACCGGGGCCATCCTGGACCGGTACCCCGGCGGCAAGACCATGCTCATCCTGACCAGCGAGTTGCAGTTCCCGATCGCGGACCCCCTCCACGGGCTATTCTTCTTCGAGGCGGGGAATACCTGGAACTCGACCCGCGACCTGGACCTCGGCGATCTGAGGAAGTCCGTGGGGTTCGGCGTGCGGCTGGAGGTGCCCGCCCTGGGCCGGATCGGACTCGACCTGGGCTACGGTCTGGACCGGGAGGACGGGTCCCGCTGGGAGCCCCACTTCCAGTTAGGTAACACCTTCTAGCAGAAGGGATTAGATATGGCTCGACAGAGGTCTTGGCGTGCGGTAGGCTGGGTTCTCGCGGTGCTCGGCCTGGCCATTCCGGGGGCTGGATCCGCGGCGGATCTCAAGATCGGCTTCATTGACTCCGAGCGGATCTTCTCGGAGTATGCCGGCACTCAGGAGGCCCAGCGGTCCTTCAACCGGGAGGTCCAGGAGCTCACCAAGACCGCCAAGGAGAAGAAGACCGAGATCGACGACCTGCAGCGGAAGCTGGACGCGCAGGGCCCCATGCTGAGCGAGGCCAAGCGGGACGAGCAGAACCAGGTGCTTCAGAAGAAGATCGCCGACTACGACGTGTTCGTTCAGAAGAACTGGGGCCCGCAGGGCTCCGTGTCCAAGCTCAACGAGCAGTACCTCAAGCCGATCGTCGACCGCGTGCACAAGATCGTCACGGGGTTCGGCTCGGACGAGGGGTACTCGCTGATCCTGGATGCCGCGGACGGAAACATCATCTTCGGAGACCGGACGCTCGATCTCACCGACCGCGTCCTCGCGGAGCTGAAGAAGGAAGACGCGAGCGGATTGCCGCAGCCCGCCAGCGCGCCGCCGCCGGCCACGGGAGGAACGCGGTAGCCCAGTCCCGGAGCGGGCGGCGCGAACCGATTCAAAGGGAGTCCACCATGAAGGTCACGCTGGAGGCGGTCGCGAGGGCCATCGACGGGACGGTCGTCGGCGATGGCTCTGTCGAGATCACGGGCGTGGCCGGCATCCGCGAGGCCCGCGAGGGGGAGCTCACGTTCCTCGCCAACCCCCGCTACGAGCCCTACCTCGAGCTGACCCAGGCTTCCGCCGTCATCGTCTCCGAGAACCACCGGAACATCGGCAAGCCGCTCATCGAAAATCCCAACCCCTACCTCGCGTTCCTCAAGGCGGTGCGGCTCTTCGCCGGAGAGAAGGAGCGCCCGCGCCCGGGCGTCCATGCCAGCGCGGTCGTGGCTCCGGGCGTGTCGGTGCCCCCGGACGCCTACGTCGGCCCCCACGCGGTGCTCGAGCCCGGAGCCAGGCTCGGGTCCCGCGCGGTGGTTCACGCGGGCTGTTACATCGGCGGGAACGCCGTGCTGGGGGACGAGGTGCTGCTCTATCCCCGGGTCACCGTGCGCGAGGAATGCGTGCTGGGAGACCGCGTGATCGTTCATTCGGGCACGGTCATCGGAAGCGACGGCTTCGGGTTCGTCCGCGACGGCGACGTCTACCGGAAGCTCCCCCAGGTGGGGAACGTCGAGATCGGCGACGACGTCGAGATCGGCGCCAACGTCACGATCGACCGGGCCACGACCGGGACGACGAGGGTGGGCGCGGGCAGCAAGATCGACAACCTGGTCCAGATCGCCCACAACGTCCAGATCGGAAGGAACTGCATCATCGTCGCGCAGGTGGGCATCTCGGGAAGCACCGTGCTCGGCGATCACGTGGTTCTGGCGGGTCAGGTGGGGATCGTGGGCCACATCGAGATCGGCGACGGCGCGTCGGTGGGCGCCCAGTCGGGGGTCTCGAAATCGGTCAAGCCCGGCGAGCGCATGTTCGGCCACCCGGCCCGGCCGCTCCGGGAAGCGAAGCGCATCGAGGCGAGCATTCGGAATCTGCCCGAGCTCATCCAGACGGTGCGCGCGCTGAAACGCCGCGTGGAAGAGCTCGAGGGCCTTCAAGAGCCGCGGTGATCACGCCCAGCCAGCGAACCATCGCGAAGCCCATCGCGTTCGAGGGGGTGGGCCTGCACACGGGAATGCCGTGCCGCGTGGAATTCCGGCCGGCCCCGCCCGACTCCGGCATCCGCTTCATCCGTCTCGATCTTCCCGGCGCCCCGGAGATCCCCGTCTCGCCCCAGTACGCGCGCGCCGACACCGAGCACATGCGGCGGACCATCCTGAAGAGCGGGGACGCCGAAGTGCACACGGTGGAGCACATCCTCGCCGCCGCGGCCGGCCTCGAGATCGACAACCTCGCGATCGCCCTGACCTCGAAGGAGCCCGCCGAGCCGCGCGACGGGAGCGCGGCCCCGTACGTCCGGATGTTCCAGGAGGCCGGGATCGTGGACCAGCGCGTGCCGCGCCGCTTCTTCCGGGTGAGCGAGCCGGTGCGCTACGAGGAGAACGGGGTGGTCCTGGTGGCGCTCCCGCACGACGGCCTGCGCATCGACTTCACCATCGAATACGACGACGCCTACCTCGGCACCCAGCACGCGACCTACGACATCGACAAGGACGTCTTCGTGAAGGAGATCGCGCCGGCGCGCACGTTCGTGCTCCAGCGCGACGTGGACGCGCTGCGGGCGCGCGGCATGATCCTGGGCGGAAGCCTGCAGAACGCCGTCGTGGTCCAGCCGAAGGGGATCCTGAACCAGGAGCCGCTCCGGTTCGACAACGAGTTCGTCCGCCACAAGATCCTGGATTTCATCGGGGATCTCTATCTCCTGGGGCGTCCGGCGCTCGGCCACTTCGTCTCCATCAAGTCCGGACACGCCACGAACGTGCGGTTCGTCCAGCGCCTCGCCGCGGCCGAGAAGGGCGAGAAGCTGGAGAAGCCCGCCCGCGCGGGCAAGGGGAACGGCTCCGGGGGGCCGGTCGAGCTGGACATCAGCGCCATCATGGACATCATGCCGCACCGCTACCCGTTCCTGCTCGTCGACCGGATCCTGAGCCTCGAGGAGAACCGGGTGGTGGGCATCAAGAACGTCACCATCAACGAGCCGTTCTTCGTGGGACACTTTCCCGGTCATCCCATCATGCCCGCGGTGCTCATCATCGAGGCGATGGCGCAGTGCGGCGGTGTCCTGCTCCTGAACGCTGTGGATAACCCGAAGGAGAAGCTGGTCTACTTCATCGGAATCGACCGGGCCAAGTTCCGGAAACCGGTGCGGCCCGGCGACCAGCTCCGATTCGAGCTCACGCTCCTTCGCCTGAAATCACGCATCTGCAAAATGGAGGGGAAGGCCTACGTCGATGGAGACCTCGTCGCGGAAGCAGAGCTTCTCTCAAGCATTGTCGATCGCGATTCCTGAGGCGGACGGACTCACCGGCACCTGGGCCCGCGTCCCCGGCGCCGTCGTTCCGTTTCCCGAGCCGCACGACGCGCCGCCCGCGGTGCATCCCACCGCCATCGTCGCGAAGGGGGCGGAGCTCGGTCCCGGCGTGGTCATCGGTCCCTTCGCCTACGTGGGACCGCGGGTCAAGCTGGGTGAGGGAACGCAGGTGGGGCTGCACGCGATCCTCGAGGGTCGCACGACCCTCGGCGCCCGCTGCCAGGTGCATCACGGCGCCGTGATCGGGAACATTCCGCAAGATCTCAAATTCCGCGGCGTGCCGACCGAGGTGACCATCGGTCCGGACACCGTCGTGCGGGAGTACGCCACGATCCACGCCGCGACCGGAGAGCGCGAGTCCACCATCGTGGGCGAGCACGTGCTCCTCATGGCCTACGCGCATGTCGCGCACAATTGCCGCATCGGGAACCACGTCATTCTCGCGAACGCGGTGAACCTCGCGGGTCACGTGCGCGTGGACGACTACGCGATCATCGGGGGCATGACCCCCGTGCACCAGTTCGTGGCCATCGGCTGCCATGCCTTCGTGGGCGGCGGCTCGCGCGTTCCGCAAGATGTGCCTCCGTACGTGAAGGCGGCGGGAAACCCGCTCCGTGCGTGCGGGCTCAATTCGATCGGCATGGACCGGCGGGGCATTCCCGCCGAGGTGCGCCTGGAGCTGAAGCGGGCGTACCGGATCCTCTACCGCTCGCAGCTCAACGTCGCCCAGGCGCTCTCGCGCATCGCGCGCGATCTGAAGCCCTATCCCGAGATCCACGAGTTCGTGGAATTCGTGCGAAGCTCCGAGCGGGGCATCGTGCGGTGAACCGGCCTCGCGTGGGCGTGGTCGGGGTCGGACACTTGGGCCACCACCACGCACGCGCCTGGTCCCGGATCGAGGGCGTCACGCTCGTCGGCGGCTTCGACCTGGATCCCGCCGTCCGGGAGCGGGCCGCGCGCGACCTGGGCCTCATTCCTTTCGAAACCCTCGAGGCCCTGGCCGACCGCGTGGACCTGGTTTCCATCGCGGCGCCCACCCCGAGCCACGCCGAACTGACCCACTTCTGCCTGTCGCGGGGCCTCCACGTCCTCGTGGAGAAGCCCATGGCGCAGACCGTGACCGAGGGCGAGGCCATGCTCGCCGCCGCGCGGGCCGGGAAGCGGGCGCTCTTCGTGGGGCAGGTGGAGCGCTTCAATCCCGCCGTCCAGGCGGCGCGTCCGAATCTCAAATCGCCCCGGTTCATCGAGGCGCACCGCCTGGCGCCCATCGTGCCGCGCGGGATCGACGTGGACGTGATCCTGGACCTCATGATCCACGACCTGGACCTGGCCCTCTGGCTCACGCGGTCGCGCGTGACCCAGGTGCACGCGGTGGGGGTGCCGGTTCTCACGCCGCGGATCGACATCGCCAACGCGCGGCTCACCTTCGCGTCCGGGTGCGTGGCGAATCTGACCGCGAGCCGGGTGTCTCGCGAGAAGGTCCGCAAGATCCGGTTCTTCGAGGCCAACGAGTACCTCTCCATCGACTGCCTGAACCGGAGCGTGGAGGCGTACACCCTGAAGCCCGCCGAATCCGACGCGCCCGAGGACCTGCTCCGGCGAATCCGGCCCCTCCTGATCCACGTGGAGGCGCGGGACCCGCTCGAATCGGAGCTCACCCATTTCCTCGCCCTGACACGCGAGCCCGAGGGCTCGTGGGAAGAGACCGAGGTCGCGCTCGACGCGCTCCGGGTCGCCGAGGAGGTGCGCGCGCAGGCCCTGCGGAACCTCCCGCTGGATCTGCCCGTCTGACCTTCCCGTTTCTCATCGTGTCGGCGGGCGAGCCCTCGGGGGACCGCCTCGGGGCCGACCTGCTCTCGGCCCTGCGCGCGCGGGGCATTCCCGTGGAGGCGGCCGGCATCGGCGGGCCGCGGCTCCGCGCCGCCGGTCTCCGCGCGGCGGTGCCGATGGAATCCATCGCCGTGATGGGCTTCGCCTCGATCCTGGGCAAGCTTCCCGAAATCCGCCGCGCCCGCCGGGAGATCCGGCGCCTCCTCGCCGAGCATCCCGACGCGGTGTTCCTTCCGATCGACTCGCCGGGCCTCCACCTGGGGCTCGCCCGCGTGGCGAAGCGAATGGGCCGGCGCGTGGTCTATTACGTCTGCCCCCAGATCTGGGCGTGGGGGGGCGGCCGCATCCGGCGCCTGCGGGAGGACGTGGACCTGACGCTGCTCCTGTTTTCCTTCGAGGAGGAGCTTCTGGTCCGCGAGGGGGTGGCCGCCCGCTGGGTGGGTCACCCCGCCGGCGCGCTCTCACCCGATCCCGGCGGCCGGGCCGCCGCGAAGGACGCCCTCGGCGTGGGGGCGGCCGAACGGCTCATCGCGCTCCTGCCCGGGAGCCGGCGCGAGGAGGTGCGCCGGCACCTGGGTCCCATGCTGGACGGCGCGGCACGGGTCGCCGCGCACATCGGTGGACGCGCGCGCGTCGCCGTGAGCGACGCCGGGCCGGTGGCATCGGCACTCCGGAATCCGGCGATTCGCCGCGCGTGGGAGATCCTGGCCCCCATCCACTGGCGCGGGGACACGAGGGATCTCCTGCGCGCCGCGGATGCCGCCGTGGTCGCTTCCGGCACCGCGACGCTCGAGACCGCGGCCCTGGGCGTGCCGCAGGTGATCGTGTACAGGACCGGATTCCTGAACTACGAGATCGCGCGCCGGCTGGTCCGCGTGCCCTCGATCGGCCTCGCGAATCTGGTGTCGGGCAGCCGCGGTGCTCCGGAGCTGATCCAGGGCGACGTGAACGCCCCGCGCATCGCCGCCGAGCTGGCGAAGCTCCTCACCGACGAGCGGGCGCGCGAGGCGCAGCTTCGGGCCTTTGCCTGCATCCCCGAGCGCCTGGGGGGAACGGGCTCTGCGGAGCGCGCCGCGCAGGCCCTGGTGGACTTCGCGGCCCGCGGACCTCGCGCGTGACGACGCTCTCGCTGGCGGCGTATCGCGGGGTGGCGACGGGAGTGGGGGCCATGGCGCCGCTCCTTCGCGGTCTCGGCCGCCCGGGGAGCGCGTGGCGCTCCGCCATGAGCGGCGCGACGGCGGACCTGGGGGACGCGGCGGGGAGCATCTGGGTGCACGCGGCGTCCCTGGGCGAGATGGTGGCGGCCCGCGCGTGGATCGAGACGCTGCTCGCGGCGGGGCAGCGCCCGCCGCTTCTCCTGACCGCGCGGACCGAGCGCGGCCTCGCGCGGGCCCGGGCCGACCTCGGGGACAAGGTGGTCGCGCGGGTGGCGCCGTTCGACCTGCCGCAGCTCCTCCGGTCCTTTCTCCGGGCCGCGGCGCCGTGGCGGCTCGACGTGATCGAGACCGAGCTCTGGCCGCACCTGATTCTGGAATCCCGCCGGCGGGGCGTCGCGGTGGTGTTCCTGAGCGCCACCGTCTCGGAGAGGACGAGGTCGCGTCTTCTCCGGTGGGGACTCGCCGGAAGGAACGTCTTCGGGGAAGGGGTCTGGGTGCTCGCGCAATCGGAGCGGCACGCGGAGCGCTTCCGCTCGCTCGGCGTTCCGTCCGGCCGGATCGCGGTCACGGGAGACCTCAAGGCGGAGCGGCCGGCCGAGCACGCGTCGCTCGGCGTCGCGGAACGGCCCGCGGTCGTCTTCGGGAGCCTCCGGCCCGGGGAGGAGGCTCTCGCGGCGGCGCTGGCCCGGGGTCTCGCGAGTCCGGGGGATCGGGCGCTCGTGGTGGCGCCGCGGCACCGGGAGGGACTCGAGGCCGTGCTCGCGGCGCTGGAGCGCGAGCGCATCCCGGCGTCGGTGCGCCGGGAAGAGGATCGAGGAAGGGCGATGCGCGACTGGATCGAAGGGCTCCGGGAGGGCGGCGGGGGCGGACCGCGGGTCGGCGTCCTGGCCACCCTGGGCGAGCTTCCCACGGCGTATCAGTCCGCCGCCTTGGCGATCGTAGGCGGGACCTTCGCGCCGTTCGGAGGGCACAACGCCCTCGAGCCCGCCGCGCGCGGCTGCGCGGTCGTGGTGGGGCCGCACAGCCGCGCGCGGCGGGCTCGAGGGCGTTGTGCCCTCCGCCTGACCGGCGCCGCCGAGGGCGCGCCGGAGGTGCTCTCGCTCCTGCGACGCGCGGACGATGTGGCGCGCATGGGGGAGGGCGCCGCGCGCGCCGCGGCCGCCGCCTCCGACTCGGCGAAGCGCTCGCTCCGCGCGCTCGAGCGCTTCGGCCTCACGCCGTGAGGGGCCTCGCGGGATTCTTCGAGCGCTCCTGGTCGGGCGAGCCGGGGGCCGTGTCCTGGACTCGCGCGCTCCTCCCGCTCGCGGCGGGATACGCCGCCGCGTCGGGGATCGCGCGCGGGCGCGCGGAGCGGCGGAGGCAGCCCCTCCCCGGGTGCCACGTGATCGCGATCGGCAACCTGACCGTGGGGGGGACCGGGAAGAGCACCCTCGCGCGCTGGCTCGCCCTCGAGGCGGTATCCGCGGGCGCGCGCGCGGCGGTCCTCCTGCGCGGGCACGGCGCCGCCGCTCCCGGGAGCGAGCGCGGCGTGGTGCCCGATTTCGCGGGGTATCCGCTCGCGGAGCGCGCCGCGCGCTACGGCGATGAGGCGCTGGCGCTCCGTCTCGCGCTCCCGCGCGAGGCGGCGGTGGCGGTGGATCCCGATCGTCGCCGGGCCGCGGAGGTGGTTCGATCAGGATACGGCGCCCGGGTCCTCATCCTGGACGACGGCTGGGAGCAGGGATCTCTCGCCTGGAGCGAGCTCTGGGTGGCCCTGGACCCGCGTCGCCCCGCGGGCAACGGCTCAGCGCTTCCGGCGGGCCCTCTGAGGCGGCCCGTGTCCTCGCTCCGCGAAGCCCGGCGCGCGGTCTTTCTCCTGGAGGAGCCCGGGGAGACCGTTCCCGAGCCGACCCTCGCATGGCTCGCCCGCGTCGCTCCGGGCGTCCCCATACTGAGGCTCCAGCGGACGCTGCGCGATCCGCTCCCTCGTGGGGCCAGGGTCGCCGTGGTTTCTGGGATCGGGACACCCGCGCGGCTCGACCGGTTTCTCCGCGGCGCGGGCGCGGAGGTTCTCTTCCACGACGCCTTCCCGGACCACGCGCGGTGGAGCGCCTCCTCGCTCCGCGCCCCGCTCGCGCGGGCGCGGCGGGAACGGGCGGACATGATCCTCATCACCGAGAAAGACGAGCTGCGCTGGCCTCCCGGCCTGGGCCCGGATCCCCCCGTGCGCGTGCTCCGGACCGGCGTGCGTCCTCTGGATCCCGTCGCGGAGGCGCTCCGTCCGATGCATGAGGCGGTGGCCCGCCCGGCGTCGATCGTCTAGGCTGAACCGATGAAGCCATCGCCCGGCAGGCTGGAGAGCGACGTCCTGGTCGTGGGAAGCGGCATCGCGGGGCTCTGTGTCGCCCTGCACGCGGCGCAGTTCGCCCGCGTGCTGATCGTGACCAAGAGGGAGGGGCACGAGTCCAACACCAACTACGCGCAGGGGGGCATCGCCGCGGCGTTGGGCGAGGACGACCAGATCGAGCTGCACGAGCGCGACACGCTGGTGTGCGGGGCGGGTCTCTGCGATCCGGAATCGGTGCGCGTGCTGGTCGAGGAGGGCGCGGGGGAGATCGCCCACCTGGTCTCGCTGGGAGTCCGCTTCGATCGCGACCCCAAGATCCCCGGCACGCTCGCGCTCGGCCGCGAGGGCGGGCACTCGAGACGCCGGATCGTCCACGCGAAGGACCGCACCGGGCGCGAGGTGGAAACGAGGCTCCTGAAGCTGGCGCTGGCCCACCCCAAGATCTCGATGCTCGAGAACCACATCATGGTGGACCTGATCCTGGCCTCGCGGCACCTCGAGGGCAGGAGGGTCTCTCCGCAGCGCGATCGCGTATGGGGGGCGTACGTGCTGGACCGCGCCACCGGGAAGATACGCCCCTGCGCGGCGCGCGCCACGGTGCTCGCGACGGGCGGCGCGGGGAAGGCCTACCTCTACACCACCAACCCCGACATCGCGACGGGGGACGGGCTCGCCGCCGCGTTCCGGGCGGGCGCGACCGTCGCCAATCTCGAGTTCGTCCAGTTCCACCCGACGTGTCTCTTCCATCCCGAGGCCAAGTCCTTCCTGATCTCCGAGGCGGTACGGGGCGAAGGGGCGAAGCTCCTGACCGCCGACGGGAAGCCGTTCATGCACCGCTACCACAAGCTCGGGGATCTGGCGCCGCGCGACATCGTGGCGCGCGCCATCGACGCGGAGATGAAGCGGCGGGGAGACAAGTTCGTGCTCCTGGACCTGGCGCGGCTGGGGAAGAGACTCCTGAATCAGCGCTTTCCGCACATCACGAGCCGCGTGCTCGCCTTCGGGTTCGACGTCTTCCATGACCCGATCCCGGTGGTGCCCGCCGCCCACTACGTGTGCGGGGGCGTCGTCACGGATCTGGAGGGACGCACCGGGATCCCGGGGCTCTACGCCTGCGGGGAGGTGGCCTGCACGGGCGTGCACGGCGCGAACCGCCTCGCGTCGAATTCACTCCTGGAGGCGCTGGTGTTCGCGCGGCGGTCGGGGCGCGCCGTGCTGCAGCAGCTCCTGGCGGAGGGCCGCGCCGGGCCGCCGCGGCTTCCGGCGTGGCAGACCCACGGCGCCGTCACGCCCAAGGAGCAGGTGATCTTCGACCACAATTGGGATGCGCTCCGGCGCGTCCTATGGGACTATATGGGCATCGTCCGGAGCGATGAGCGGCTGAAGCGAGCGGCCACGATGGTCGGCGTGCTGCGCGACCAGATCGAGCGGGATTACTGGCGGTACCGCCTCGACAGCGATCTGGTCGAGCTCCGCAACATTGGCCTCGTGGCGGACCTCATGGTCGCGAGCGCGCTTCGTCGCAAGGAGAGCCGGGGCCTGCACTTCAACGTGGACCACCCCAGGACCCTCGACCGCTTTCGCCGGGACACCATGCTCACCCGCCGGGATGTTCGCTGACATGACCGCCGATCTGGAAAACGCGATCTTGGACGTGGCGCAGAAGTACGGGAGCTACAAGCCGAACGCCTACCGATTCACGCTCGACGCCGTGGGATTCACCGTCCAGGGGCTGAGCGAGGTGCGCCACGTGAGCGGCGTGGAGCTCCTCGAGGGGATCCGGCGCCTGGCGATCGACCGGTTCGGCCCCATGGCCAAGACCGTCTTCGAGCAGTGGGGGATCCAGAAGACCGAGGACTTCGGGAAGATCGTCTTCCAGCTCGTCGACGAGGGGCTTCTGGGCAAGACCGAGCAGGACAAG
>Ga0187821_10000049_pt1 | contig 18537 bp, 12 predicted proteins | sample NC_wetland_sal_i_20_FD_132442 | JGI IMG/M metagenome (GOLD analysis project Ga0187821, IMG submission 132442) | Wetland sediment microbial communities from Neuse River Estuary, North Carolina, USA - SourceSoil_1 | ecosystem: Environmental > Aquatic > Freshwater > Wetlands > Sediment | place...
CATGGGGAACAAATATTCGTTCAGCCTGGTGAGCGTGTCGGGTCTGAAAGCACCGGATGAAGGGCACATGGTGGGGCTGGTGCTGACGCTGGTGGACAAAAATCACCTGACGCAGGAATGGAAATATCAGGACAAGGGGAAGACCGGCACGGAGCTGTTTGAGTTCAAGAGAAAACCAGAGAAGGCGGCGACGGTGGTGCCGGGCGGAAACTGAGTGACTGAGGCCATCGCGCCAATCGCCGCATTGCGCTCGCGATTGGTGGCGGGAGCGATTACACCGCAAGAGGCCGCCGCGGCGGCGCTAGAAAAAGCAAACCACAATGCAGGGCGCAACGTATATTTGTCGCGCGACGCGGATTGGACGCTGCGCGAGGCGAAGCGCGCGGAACAGCGCTGGAGCAGCGGAGAGCGGCCCCTGCTCCACGGATTGCCGGTTTCGCTCAAGGACCTATTCGACCTCGAGGGGTTCCGGACTACAGCAGGAACGAAATTTTACGCGGAGAAGAATGCGGCAGCGCGGGCCGACTCCGCGGTCGCGGCCCGTCTGCGCGAACAGGGAGCGGTAATCACTGGCAAGACCCACCTCCACCCGTTGGCTTATGGAATTACAGGAGAAAATCCAGAGTTTGGCGATTGTACGCAGCCAGACAATCTGACGCTGCTTACCGGAGGTTCGAGCAGCGGCGGAGCAGCGAGCGTGCAGGAAGGGTCAGCGGTTGCGGCGATCGGGACGGATACGGGAGGCTCGATTCGCGTTCCGGCCGCGTTGTGCGGGCTGGCTGGCTACCGCGCGTCGATCGGGCTGGCGCGGGAGCGGAGGCTGTGGGCGGGGGGCGTGCATTTGTCACAGACGTTCGACACCCTGGGCTGGATTTTCCGGGATTTGCGGGACGGGCCGCTGCTGGCGGAGGCATTGTTTGGATTAAAGATGCCGGAGAGCGCGGAAATGCGAGTGCGCGTCGGCGCAATTGAAGAAAGCTTTCTGCACGACTGTGATGAGGCGGTGCGCGAGGCATGGGAGCAATGCAAAGTGTGGCTAGCCGCGGCGGGAGCGCAAATCGAGGAATTTAAGGCGGCGCAGTGGAATGACGCCATGTCCATTTATGGGCCGATTCAGGGGAGCGAGGCGGCGACGATTCATACCGCAAGTACAGGAGGAGATTTTTCGGTTTTCCCCACGCCGATCAATAAGCTGCTGGGGCGGGGAGCGGCACTGAGCAAGGAAGAGGTAGGGCGGCAGCGCATAAGGCACGCGGAGTTTCGCGAAAGAGTGGATGCGCTGTTTGAGAAATATGATTTCTTGCTGCTGCCGTGTTCATCGATGAGCAGGCTGGAAGCTTGGAAAGATCACTCGCAGACGCGATTGAAGATTTTAAGGTACACGGTGCCGCTGAGCCTGGCGGGAACTCCAGTGGTGACGCTGCCATTTGCCCGAGGGGCTGGAATGCAGCTGGTAGCACCGCGGGGAAAAGACGCGAAGCTGCTGGCGTACGCCGCGGCGCACTGTTACCTCGGCTGAGACTATTCCTCGCCGATATCCTCGTTCCAAACGGCAGGATTTTCCTGTATGTAGGCGGTCAACAAATCCACGCAATGCTGCGAATCGAGGTCAATGACTTCGATGCCAAGCGAACGCAGCCACTCGATACCGCCCTGAAAGGTGCGGCTTTCTCCCACGACGACGCGCTTGAATCTGAATTGACGAATCAGGCCGCTGCAATACCAGCAGGGCGACAAAGTTGTAACCATGGTGAGGTTGCGATAGCTGTGCTGGCGGCCGGCGTTGCGGAAAGCGTCGGTTTCGCCGTGCAGGGAAGGATCGCCATTTTGCACGCGGCGATTGTGGCCGGCACCGAGCAGCTTGCCGTGTTCATCGAAGATGGCGGCGCCGATGGGGATGCCGCCTTCGGCGAGGCCGGTCTTAGCTTCTTGCAGGGCGCGGTCGAGCATGGCGGGGAAGTCCAAGGTGGTCACGAGTGAGCCTTTCCGACATCTGGCAATGTACCCGATTCCACAGCGGCGGCGTCTGAGGAGTAAGCGCTCCAGGTCAAATCGGCGGATGGTGCAAGCCGAGGGCTGGAGCCAATGCACGAGCGCTATACCTGCGATCTTCCACCGACGCGGGGATACCAGCGATTTCCACACAGCCTGCGCGGTATCGCATTCTGCGTGCTGGTATTTCTCGCGCTAAGGCCAGGAATCTGCCAGAGCGGCCAAGAACCCGCAAACGACCGGCGAAAGCCTACGCGGGCGACGGCGCGTGCGCGAACTGCCACCGCAGCATTTACGAATCTTATCAAAAGACCGCCATGGCGCGCGCGAGCGGACCTATTGCCGGCAACGTGATCCCGGGAGAGTTCACGCACGCGGCTTCGCGAGTGCATTTCAAGATTTCTGATAACGACGGGCACGTCTGGCTGGAGTTCGAACGGGAAGGAACGAATGCCGTAAAGGGGAAGCGCGAGTTGCTGTTCTTCATCGGGTCGGGAACGCGAGGGCGAACCTACATTTTGGAGGACAGCGGGTTTTACTTCGAGTCACCGGTAAATTGGTACGGGCAGAAACAAATGTGGATATGACGCCAGCGTATCAGAATGCGCAGCACATTCCGCTGAATCTGCCGCTGATGGCTTCATGCCTGGTGTGCCATACCAGCTTTCCGCAGTAACCAGCCGCGGGCACCGAAAACAAAATTACGGCGATGCTGGTGCGACAGACGGGCATCGCGTGCGAACGCTGCCACGGACCAGGGGCGGCACATGCGAGCGGTAAGGGGACGATCGTCAATCCGGCCAAACTGGCGCCGGAGCGGAGAGATTCAGTGTGCATGCAGTGCCATCTGGAAGGCGACGTGGCAATCCTGCAACCGGGATGACATCTGAGCGATTTTCGGCCGGGCGATGATTTGCAGGAATACGTTCATTATTTTCTGCTGAATGATCCGAGCCGGAAGACGCGCGCGGCCAGCCACTTCGAGGCGCTGGCGGAGAGCCAGTGTAAACGCAAAACAGGCAGCTCGTTTTCGTGCATCACGTGCCATGACCCGCATTACGAACCGAGCGCCGAGGAAAAGAACAGCTACTACGACCAGAAATGTGTGGCGTGCCATGCGAGCGGACCAGAAGGCGCGAAGAAACATTTTGCCGTAGGGCGAGATTGCGCCATCGGAATGAACCTGTCGAAGACATTGGCGGCGGAAGGAAAGGTGCAGGATGCGCGGGGAGTTGTGGAGCGGGTACTGGAGTTCAATCCGGATTATCCAGAAGGGGAGCAGACGTTGCAGAAATTGGGGCGAGCGGCGCATTGAGGCGTGTCGGTTAGAAATTGGCGCGGATGGTGACGGAACTTCCGGCGGATAATTCGATCTGTCTGAGGACATCGGCGAAACCTGGTTTGGTGATGCGGATGTGGTGCCGTCCTTCCAGGAGAAAGATAGTGCTGGGGACATCACCGACTGGCTGGTCATCCACGAAGATTTGCGCGCCCTCGGAGCCGACGAAGGTGACGCTGGCTTTTGCGGAAGGCTCGATGGCCGCCAGCGGGAGCGGCTTGTTGAGCGCAGGAACGGATATTTGCTGTGCAGCGGCTGCGGGCTGCGGAGCCGCATCCGGGTAAAAGTGTTTTAAGACTTCAAGCAGGTCGCCGGCGCTGAGAGCAAAGCCGATTCCAGTAACATTTTTTTTGACCAGCTTTTGCGTGTTCATGCCGACAACTTCGCCGCGCATGTTGAGAAGCGGGCCGCCGCTGTTGCCGGGATTGATGGGCGCGTCGGTCTGCACCCAAGTGCCAGCACCAGCGGCGGGAAATTTGCCGACGGCGCTGACGATGCCCTTAGTCATGCTGAATTGCATGGCGTCGCCGGGATTGCCGATGGCTATAACGCTTTCGCCCTGGCGGACGGTGTCGGCGCGGGCGAGAGGGAGATGAGGAAAGTTTTCTCCCGTGACTTTTATTAACGCAATGTCGAGATCTGGATCAACGTAAGCGACTTTGCCTTCGATTTGCTGGCCGGACGCCAGAAGGACAAGCAGCGTTTCGTCGTCACGGGCGACGTGGGCGTTGGTGGCGATTACGCCGGTTTCGGTCACAAAAAAACCGCTGCCCATTTTTTGCTGGCCTTTAAGCTGGACGACGGCGGCCTTGGCCAAGGCGGCTAACGACTCGAGGGAAAGTTCGAGGGCGAAACTGTTTTCGGCGGAGGCGGCCCGCGTGCTGACCTTGCCGGTAAACGTGGCGCTGATAGAGTCCAGAGTGACCGTGAAACGAGTGCTCTTGAAGAGCCAGTAGTCGCCGTGTTTGGCGCCTTTTACGCCGATCCATTCCATGGGGCCTTCGGTGAGCGCGATTTCTTTGGTGGAATAGCCCGCGAGGCTGAGGCGGGCGACCAGCGGGTGCGCGAGGCGCGAACCGAAGACGGTCTTGGTGCGGTGAAAATAGCCGCCGGGGTAATCCTTTATTAAGGGAGTGACGCCGAGTTTGACGCCATCTATTTCTACGGTGGCACCCGGGGGGGCGCTGGTGATGGCGAGTTTATCGGCATGCACAGCAAGCGGAGCGAATAGAAGGATAACGAAGGCGAGGGAAGCGCGCGGCCGCAGTGAGAGGAACATCGGCGATCACCTGCTGGAGAAGAGATCGATTATCTCAGTTTACCATACATTATAGTCCCTCTGGATTAAACTCACGCTCCGCGAATCGCGGATTTATTTCTACTTCTTCTCGTGAGCCGAACAGGACAGAACCGGCAAGCGTGGGTATTTGAGGAACGATGGGTCTATTTTGCTAAATGCGCACAGCAAGAATTGCGAGCCTTTGCTGGAGGCAATGCGCCGCGCGTGGCGGCAATCGGAACACAGACCGAGACCGGCGGCATCGGGCGAGTTGGAGCGGGGGGATATGGGTGATGCATTCTGAGTCATGGCTGGCGGCTCATAGCTCGACGTGAAGGCGGAGACCGGGGATGGTAACTGGGCCGCGGACCTGGTTGTAGCCGGGATTATTGACGTGCTGAAGATCGAACGAAAGAAAAACGCCGCGCCAGAGGTGGCCGGTGTAGAAATATTCGACGATATTTTCGCGGCCATAAGTCAGGTTCCCATCGCCCAACAGAAAGCCCAGTCCCCCAAGTTGTAGATACCGTCGGTGATCGCCGGAGATGGCGTCGCTGACAAAGGCCAGGCCACTACGGTCTCTTTTCCTGCGCCAGGGGCGGCCTTTGGCGACCATCCCGAAGGATACGGACTGATTGGCTTCGGTGTACACGAAGGATTCGTGGCGGCCCTCGTTCCAACCGAATCGCGAGAATGCTATGAGCCAATCGCGTACTGGCTGTTCAAGGTTGGCGCCGAAGCCATATTTTATGGCGATGGTGAGCGGATGATTGCTGACATCGGGGACCGAGGTTTGGCCCGCTTCAAATTGCTGAATGGCCTCTCGGTAGTCGCCCATGTTGGCGTGGTTCACGTAGGAGAGCAGACGCAAAATGGTAGTTCTTCTGGGGAGCAATCTGGGCCGCAATTCGAGTTCGATGTTTTCGGCGCGGGCGCGCTCCAGGTTCCATTGAAAGGCGATGCCATTGGCAACGCGAGGCATGAGCGTTTCAGCAAAACGAAGGCCCCAGTTACGATCTTCGAAATCGAGGAGCGCGCCGACGGTGTAACCGCGAGTGTCGGCGGCATAGTCATAGGCGCCGTTGTTGTCGAGGGTCCAGTTGAGAAACTGGAGATGACTGTCGCCACCGGCAGCATTGTTGTCGAAGAAATCGGCCAGGCTGAAGCGTCCGACGCGGACTTCGAGACGGCGCGCGGGGAGTGTGGTGAACAGGGAGAGCGGATTGCGCTCGGCGTCAACACGATTGTCGCTGAGAGCGAAAACGGCGTGAAATATGCCGCGGGCGACGTAGGGCGTGGCACCGAGTTCCGGATTTCGGACGACGTCCAGGTTGGAATATCCGGCTAGGCCAAAAGCATCGCTGATACCGCGGCCTCCGGCGCTTTCCAGATCGAGCAGAAATTCGGTGGAGGCGCTGGTCTGCCAACCGGAAAAAAGGGTGAAGACCCGAGATAACTCAGCTTCGGAGTTGGAACGCAAACTGTGCGGACCCTGGTAGGGAGAAATGAACGTGGCGTGACCCTGATAGACAAAGTTCATTTGTCCCGAGAGCCAAAAGGGACTGGACTGGGAATGCGGGAACACAGTCGAAACGTCGTTATCGGATTCGTCCGGTTGCTGCGGAACCTGGGGCGCTGAGGAGGGTACACTGGGCGGCGCTGGATTGGGGTTGGTTTGCGCGCGCGCGGGCAAAGCGGGCAAACCGATAGTCAGAACAACGAACAAGCTCACAAAAAACAGGCGGCAAAGGATCGCGCGGCACACTCAACGGTGCTCCGGATTTTCTTTTGGCGGTGCGGCGGGTTGCGCGGGAGGATTGGGAAAAGCGGGCTCCGCTGGTTTGGCGAAGTGCGCGTCGTCAATCTGGGTGTTGAGTTCGATTTTTTCGATGGTGAGATTCTGGGTGCGGTCGGAGCCCGGTGAGCTGGTGTCAACCTTGAAGGGAAATTTCAAGCCACTCACGTCGCGGTATTCGCTGAAGAGCGACTCGACCGGCATTTCCTGGTCTTCGGACTTCCGAATGCCGTCCCACTTGAGCAGCAAAAAGGTAGTGGCATCGAAATAGTAGGTGCGAACGTCGCCGCCGCTGGTGGTGAGCTTGAGCTTAACCGCGGGCTTGCCATCCACCTGATCCTGGCCGAGCAGTTCAATCTTGTTGCCTTTTTTTGGATAGTCCACCAATGGGCCATCGAAATCGGATTCTTCAGCAATATTTTTCAGATCGTTGCCGGACATGGGTTGCGGGCTTTTGTCTTCGGCGAAAGGATTGACCAGCCAGCCAGCACGGCCATCGTAAATGCGGAGAATGGTGTGGCCCTGGATGAGCACCTCCATGTGCACTTTGCCGGGGCGTTTCAGTTCGACGAAGAAAGGACCATCCAGAGTGGGGCCGAGAGAAATGGTGCCGGTGACGCGCTGTGCCTGGACGGACTTGATGCGTGCTTCGCCACCGCGCGCATCGAGAGCTTTTCTTACCAGGTCCTCAGCAGTTGCCGGGGCGGTTTGCGCGCTGGTCAGCGAGGGAAAAGCGACCAAGATCAACAAGAACGCGGGGCAAAGGTATCGGAAAATCATCCAGTGCGGATCCCCTTAAATGAAACACCTCAGATAGCGTAGGTTGTCTGGAAAGCGGGGTCAATGGAGGCGGTCGGGCAGCGCAGAAAGCCTCTTGGCCGGCGCGTTATACTTAAACGATGAGCGCGGAATCGACATCGTCGCGTGCCTCTGGACTGGAATGGGCGCACCCGCTGGTGCGCGACTGGTTCGTGAGCAGGTTCGGCACACCCACCGAACCCCAGGAACAGGGCTGGCCACACATTCTTTCCGGGAAGAGTACGCTCATTTCGGCGCCGACTGGTTCAGGCAAAACGTTAGCTGCTTTCTTAATCTGCATTGACCGGCTGGTGCGCAAGGCGCTGGCCGGTGAGCTGACGGATGAAACGGAAGTGCTGTACGTTTCGCCGCTGAAAGCGCTGAGCAACGACATTCAGACCAATCTGGAGACGCCGCTCGGCGAAATTCTGCGGCTGGCTGGAGAGCGTGGACTGCTGATGCCGGAGATTCGCACCGCGGTGCGCACCGGCGACACCCTGGTGCATGAGCGCCGCGCCATGCTGGCGCGCCCGCCACACATTCTGGTCACCACGCCGGAATCGCTGTACATCCTGTTGACGGCCGCGAAAAGCCGCGAGGTCCTACGGACTGTCCGGTCGGTGATTGTGGACGAAATCCACGCAGTCGCGGACGACAAGCGTGGCGCGCACCTGGCACTTTCGCTGGAGCGCCTGGAACACCTGGTGGGCTGCCAGGTGACGCGCATCGGGCTTTCAGCCACGCAAAAACCGATTGAAGTAGTGGCGCGTTTTCTGGCGGGAGCGGGTCGCCCCGATCCCGCGATCGTGCAAATCGGGCACCGGAGACTGCTGGACCTGGCGATTGAAGTGCCCGGAAGCGAGCTTGGACCCGTAGCGTCGAATGAGATGTGGGGAGAGATTTACGACCGCCTGGCGGTGCTGGCTCGGCAGCATCGCTCCACGCTGATTTTCGTGAACACGCGGCGCCTGGCGGAACGCGTGGCGCACCATCTTGGCGAGCGGTTGGAGAAAGATGCGGTGGCGGCGCATCACGGCAGCTTGTCGCGCAAGCTGCGCCTGGCGGCGGAGCGAAAACTGAAAGCGGGAGAAATTCGCGCGCTGGTGGCGACGGCATCGCTGGAGTTGGGGATTGATATCGGCAGCGTGGATCTGGTTTGTCAGATTGGTTCGCCTCGATCGATTGCGGTTGGACTGCAGCGCATAGGACGAGCCGGTCACTGGCGCGGCGCAGTGCCGAAAGGTCGCATCTTTGCCACAACTCGTGATGACTTGATTGAGTGCGCGGCCTTGGTGCGAGCGATTCGCCAGGGCGATTTGGATCGCATCGCGATTCCAGACGCACCGATGGACATTCTGGCGCAGCAGATCGTGGCCATGTGCTCGGCAGAAGATTGGAGCGAGGAACCGCTGTTTCAGGCGGTTCGCCAGGCTTATCCGTATCGCGAACTGGCGCGCTCCGATTTTGATGGGATCATTGCGATGCTCTCGGAAGGAATTGCCGGGAGCCGCGGACGTTATGGGGCCTACCTGCATCGCGACCTGGTGAACGGTGTGGTGCGGGGGCGGCGTGGAAGCCGGCTGGCGGCGATTACCAGCGGCGGGGCGATTCCAGAAAATTCGTTGTACACGGTGGTGGCTCAGCCGGAAGGCACGACCGTCGGCTCCCTGGACGAAGATTTCGCGGTCGAGAGCCTGGCGGGCGACATCGTTTTATTGGGCAACACCTCGTGGCGGATTCGGCGCGTACAATCCAGCAGCGTGCTGGTGGAGGACGCGCACGGAGCGGCTCCTAACGTGCCGTTCTGGCGCGGCGAGGCTCCCGCGCGAACGGATGAACTTTCGGCGCACGTCTCGGAGCTGCGCGAGGAGATCAGCATGCTCGTTCCGTCGATGCCGTTGGAGACGGACGGACGGCTCGCGCAAACCGCACCTGCAGTGAGTTGGCTAAAGGAAGAATGCGGCTTGGACGACTCCGGCGCCGAGCAGGCCTTGGAATACGTTGTGACGGGCCGCGCAACGCTGGGAGCGGTTCCGACACACACAACGGTGATCGCCGAACGCTTTTTTGATGAAAGCGGCGGAATGCAGCTGGTGATCCACGCTCCATTCGGCGCGCGGGTCAATAAAGCCTGGGGTTTGGCGTTACGCAAGCGATTTTGCCGTTCCTTTAATTTTGAGCTGCAAGCCGCGGCTACTGACAATGGCTTGAACATTTCGCTGAGCGAGCAACACAGCTTTCCCCTGGGCGACGTTTTTCATTTTCTCCATCCGAATTCGGCCGCTTCTGTTCTTGAGCAAGCGGTGTTGGCTTCTCCACTTTTCACCACGCGCTGGCGCTGGGACGCCGGACGCGCCTTGGCGTTGCTGCGCTTCCGCGGGGGAAAGAAGGTTCCGCCACCGATTCAACGCATGCGCGCGGACGATTTGCTCGCCGCGATATTCCCCGAGGCGCAGGCGTGTCCGGAAAATCTCGCGGCGGGCGATATTCATATTCCAAATCACCCTTTAATCCGCGAAGTAATGAAGGACGTGCTTACCGAGGCGCTGGATCTGCCAGGACTGGAACGCGTGCTGCGCGACATCAGTGGCGGGCAAATCCAATGCCTCGCCGTGGATACGACTGCCCCCTCCGCGTTTTCCCACGAAATACTCAACGCCAATCCCTACGCTTATCTGGACGATGCGCCGCTGGAGGAACGGCGTGCCCGCGCCGTGGAGATGCGCCGTGTTCTCCCCGCTTCGGTACTGGGCGAAATTGGCCGGCTCGATCCCGGAGCGATCGCTGCCGTGTGCGAAGAGGCGTGGCCCGACGTGCGCGACGCCGAAGAACTGCATGATGCGCTGCTGACGCTGATTGCACTGCCAGTTTCCACGCCCGCGGCCGCAGGCTCACGATTGTGCGCCAAGCTGGAAGATGCGCTTCCGGCGTGGGACGCATGGTTCGAGCAGTTGGCCCAAAGCCGCCGCGGAGGGCGCGCGCAAGTCGCCGACCGGACATTTTGGATAGCAACCGAGCGCGCTGGCACTTTTTTGGAAGTCTTTCCAAGCGCGCAATTCGATTCACCACTGCCCGACATGGTTTCCACGCAAACGCGGCGCGAAGACGCCGTGTACGCGATGATCCGCGGCTGGATCGGCCATGCCGGACCGGCCACGGCAAAACAGCTGGCGAGCCTTCTCGGATTATCGGAATCCGAAGTTGACAAGACTTTCCTTCGGCTCGAAGCCGGTGGCATTATCCTGCGCGGCAAATTCACCGATCCACACTCCGAGCAAAACGAATGGTGCGAACGCCGCCTCCTGGCGCGCATTCATCGGCTCACCCTGGGCGAGCTGCGCAAGGAAGTCCAGTCGCTAACGCCCGCCCAATTCATGAACTGGCTGCTGCGCTGGCAGCACGTGGCTCCAGGTTCGCAGCTGCTCGGCGAACGCGGCGTGCTCGAAGCGGTCCAGCAGTTGCAAGGCTTCGAGGCACCGGCGAATTCGTGGGAGCCACACATTCTCAAGCGCCGCGTCGCCGACTTCGACCCGAAAATCCTGGACCATCTTTGCCTGACCGGCGCCGCCGGCTGGGGCCGGCTCTCTCCGCATCCGGCCACGCTGGAGCCTTTCACCGACGCCAAACGCCGCGTGGTTCCGACCCGCATCGCGCCCATCACCTTTTTTGTGCGCGACGACGCCGACTGGATGATGCCGCGCCACGAAGAGGGCGAGCTGGTGACGCGAGGGCTGAGCTCCACGGCCACCGCGGTTCTGCAACTCCTGCGCCAGCGCGGCGCTTCTTTTTTCGCAGACATCGTGCGGGCCACCGGGAAACTCAAATCCGAAATCGAAATGGCCTTGTGGGAGCTGGTCGCCGCCGGACTCCTGACCGCCGACGGTTTCGACAATCTTCGCGCGCTCATTGATCCCAAGCGCCGCTCCGGCCAGGGCAGCGGGAAAAACGCGCGACCGCGCCATAGCGCCGGCCGCTGGTCGCTGCTGCACTCGGGCGAAATCCACGACCGTGCCAAATCGCTGGAAGCAATCTGCTGGATGCTGCTGCGCCGCTACGGCATCGTCTTCCGCGAACTGCTCACCCGCGAGAGCATTCTCCCCAAGTGGCGCGAAATTCTGGTGACCCTGCGACGGCTTGAAGATCGCGGCGAAGTTCGCGGCGGCCGCTTTGTCAGCGGATTTCTCGGGGAACAATTCGCTGTGCCGGTCGCGGTCGAGTCTTTGCGCGCTCTACGCCATCAGCAGCCGTCTGGCGAGCCGGTCAGCGTCGCTGCGGCAGATCCGCTCAATCTCGTCGGCATCGTCGTTCCTGGCGAACGCGTTGCCGCCAATTCCGGACGCTTTGTAACCTTTCGCGACGGTGTCGCTTTGCCGGACTCCGAAATTCCCAAGCGTGTCGCGCCAACTGTTCTAACGCTGACGGGAGCCTGACAATCTTCCGATGCGGCTGGCATTTCGCCTCAGCTTCGTGGCGCGGTAAGTACCCGTACCTCGTAGCCCTTCATCTCCATGCTGCGGTCAAAGGCGTCGCCGCTCAGCACGTCGCTAAACTTCCCCGGAAACTTCACGGTCTGCGTCTCCTTGGAATGATTTAGCACGAATACCCATTCTTTCTGCCCAGCGCGGCGGCGCGTTACTTCGACGCCGCGCGGCGCCTCGATCGTTGACCTGCTGCCGCTCATCGCCAACACCGTGCGCAAAACGCGCGCCAGCGTCATCACGTCCAAATCGGCCCCGACGTACACCGCTTTGCCCTTTCCAAACGAATTGATCGTAATTGCCGCCTCGCCCTCGTAGGCGCCGGTGTATTTCGCCACAACCTCCGCAGTATCCGGCTTGAGCAAATCAGCCCACAACACGCATTCACCCTCGGCACCGCCCAACTCGCTTCCCAGTTTTACTCCGGCCTTCTCCGAATAAATCGGCGCGTAATCTTTCACTGTCACGCCCATCACGTCGCGCAGCAGTCCCGGCAAAGGCGCATCCACGATCTGGCTGCTCTCGTCTTTCACGCCCAGCCGGAAGCCCGCCACAAACGTGCCGCCCTCGCGCACATATTTGCGGATATTTTCCGCTTGCTTGGCGCTCACCACGTATTGCACCGGTGCGAACACCGCCTTGTACTTCGATAAATCATCATCCAGATGAACCAGATCCGTCCCGGTGTTGGCGCTCGCTACAGCTCCGTACCAGCTGATCAATTGCGCCTGATAGGTCAGCTTGGTGTTGCCCGGCTGCACGCTCAGTGCCCAATCTGAATCCTGATCGAAGCTCACAGCAGTTTCCGCGACGTAGCTCGATTCCAGCGCCTCGCGTCCCAGCAACTTCATCTCTTTCACGCCGCGCACGATTTCGTCGAAGCCCGGACTCTTGCTGCGATCATGGTTCAGCAGACCGTGCCAGTATTCTTCTGCCCCGAATTTCGCGGAATCCCAGCGAAAATAATTCACGCCCATCGCCCCGTGTGCCACGGCCTGAAACGCCCACAACCGCAATTGCCCCGGATGGGGCTGCGCCGCAAAGAAGCTCTGCCCGGCTTTTCCCGCCTGCTCTTCCATAATCAGGAATGGCTTGCCGCCCTTCACACAGCGCATCGAGTCATGTCCTATAGCCGATACCAGCGCCGCCGCATCCGGCGAATTCGCGCCCTGCAGAAACAGCTGCACGAATCCCGGATAGTTGTCATGGCTCACAAAATCCAGATTGCGAAACAATTCGCGCAGGTCAATCGTGTCCAGCGGCGCGCCCACGTTATTGGTGGTCACAAAGTGGCGCGGACAGATTCTGCGCAAAACGCCCAGTTGCTCTTCGGCTGACGCCGCATTCGCATGCGACTGGTAACGATCGTAGTCGAGCACCAGCCCTGGATTCGGTTCGCCGTTCGAGGGGAGCGGCACCGGGATCTGGCTCCAGTCGGTATAGATCTGACTCCAGAAAGCCGTTCCCCACATTTCATTTACCTTGTCCAGTGTCCCGTACTTTTTCTTCGTCCACTCCGCAAATCCTTCCCGGCAATACTTGCAATAACAGCGGTTGAACGGCTGCAGCGTAAATTCGTTGTCAATCTGCCAGCCGATGACGCCAGGAGCGTCCGCGAACGACTTGGCCATCTCCGTCGCGATTCTCACCGATAATTTGCGATACGTCTGGTTCGTCGGGCACGTAAACCGCCGCCCGCCCGGTTGCACCGTCACGCCCTGGCTGTTCACCAGCAGAATTTCCGGATACCTGCTGGAGAGCCACGGTGGAGGCGCCGCCGAAGGCGTGCCCAGGATTACCGCGACCTCATGCTTGTGCAGAATCTCCACAGCACGGTGCAGCCATGCAAAATCAAACTTTCCTTCCGATGGCTCCATCAGCGACCAGGCAAATTCCGCCACGCGCACGTTGGTCAGACCCGCTTCGGAAATCCTGCGCGCATCTTCTTCCCATAATTTTTCCGGCGTCTGGTCCGGATAGTAGTCCACGCCCAGCAGCAGCGGCGCCTGCACCCTGTCCGTGTCGCCGAACGGTGCCGTGAACCGTTCCCAAATCGGCAATTTCGTCCCCATCGCCATCGTCAGGGCCGCACTCTTCGACACAAACCTTCTGCGGGTAATCATTTTCGTTGGCGCTCCCAGTAAACGTTTACAAACTGCTTCGCTTTTGCACTCGCCTGGCATCTTGCCTCTCGCCTCCTGCTCTGTCAATTCGGGCGACGGCACCGGCGAAAATGCTTAGGTCATTCCTCCCTGGAAAGGGTGGCCCTCAACGCAACGGTGTCTAAACTTGGTAAATCCTAGCCAGGGTAGTGTTCCGGCTGATCTAACCCTGGCAAGCGATTTAGCCTTTGTTTCCAACGCAATTCGGTTCGACCGACGTGTTGCGCCGACCCATTGAGACCAGCGCGTTTATCAGGACTCGACCAGGAAGCGGTCCCTCATCGTTGACTCGACTCTTACCGCAACCTAACATGTGCAGCACATGGCGGGCATCGACTCTCTCATCGGGCAGACCATTTCTCACTACCGCATTATCGAAAAACTCGGTGGCGGGGGCATGGGCGTCGTGTATAGAGCGGAAGACCCGCGCCTCCACCGCAATGTGGCCCTGAAATTTCTGCCGGACAATGTCGTCCAGGAGTCACAAGCATTGGCGCGCTTTCAGAGAGAAGCGCAGGCCGCCTCGGCGCTGAACCATCCAAACATCTGCACCGTTTATGACGTCGGTGAGGATAAAGGCAAGGCCTTCATCGTGATGGAGTATTTGGAAGGGGTAATGCTCAAGGCTTTAATCGCGCGGCAGCCCATAGAATTGCAGCACCTGCTCGAAATCTCCGGAGAAATCGCGGACGCCTTAGCAGCAGCTCACGCGAAAAACATCATCCATCGTGATATTAAGCCGGAGAACATCTTCATCTGCGGAGGCGGACACCCGAAGGTACTGGACTTCGGTCTGGCGAAGATCAACGAGACACACGAGAAGGGGGGTGAAACAACGATTTTCGCCCTTTCGGAAGTGGGAATAGCCCTAGGCACTTTGCCATACATGTCGCCAGAGCAACTTCAGGGCCTTCCCGTGGATCACCGCACAGACATTTTCTCGCTGGGAGCGGTATTGTACGAAATGGCAGCCGGCCAGCGTCCCTTTATTGGTGGGACATCACTGGAACTCAGTTCTTCGATTTTGCGCGACACACCGAAGCCTATAACCGAACTCAGGCCGGACCTCCCCTCGGGACTTCAACGAATCGTGTGCCGATGCCTCTCAAAAGAACCAACGGAGCGGTATACTTCGGCCCATGAGTTGCGACAGGCGCTGGAACTCTTGCGGCGAGAAATGTCTTCCGATTCACCAGGGGCGGTTGCTGGCGCCGTTCAAGAAGCATCCGTCGCGGTTTTGCCCTTCACCAACATGAGCGCGGACCCGGAAAATGAGTTCTTTGCGGACGGCCTCACCGAAGAGATCATTACCGCACTGACGCAAATTGAAGAGCTGCATGTCGCCGCGAGGCGCTCAACCTTGGCCTTCAAAGGCAAGCATGTCGACCTCCGAGTTGTAGGAGAGCGCCTGAACGTGAAAGCAGTTTTGGAGGGCAGTATTCGTCGGGCGGGAAGTCGCATAAGGATCCACGCACAGTTGATCAACGTTTCCGACGGCTACCATCTCTGGTCTGAGCGCTACGATCGGGAACTCGACGACGTTTTCAAAGTGCAGGACGACATCAGCCGCGCGATCGCCAACCGCTTGGAGGTGGACCTTTTCAGTCTCATTGGCGGAACTCAGACGGTTTCGGCTGCCGTCGAGGCTTTTTATCGACGAATTTTGGCCGATGAGAGTATCAGTCATTTTTTTGCTCATAGCGATTTGGCCCATCTGCGGGCGCACCAGAATTTGTTTGTTTCCGCTCTGCTCGGCGGGCCCGAACCGTATGCGGGTCGAGATCTCGGTGCCATCCATGCACATTTGCAACCGCGATTGAACGACACTCACTTCGATTCTTTTCTGAAACATTTCCGCGCGGCGCTGAAGGAAGTGGGCGTCAAGGATGACAAGGCCGATCGAATCATAAGGCTCCTGGAAGGAAAGCGTAGCTCAGTTCTGAATCGCTGAGTGACTGGCATGCACAATTACATAGGTGTGTCCTAGCTCCCGGTAAGTCGGTACGGGTAACTTGGATTTTACTCGGGAGCGTAAGACGGTTCCTTGGTCCACACAGACCACAACTACGACGTTTTTACTACACGTGGCTGTTTTTTGGTGATGAAGAGGACCTGAAGCCGAAGCGCAGACTAGGCTTAAACAGTTGGAAACAAAGATCTGGCGGAGAGGGGGGGATTCGAACCCCCGGTACCGGTTTTAGCCAGTACAACGGTTTAGCAAACCGCCGCATTCAGCCGCTCTGCCACCTCTCCGGCGATCCCGTTCTTTAGCTTATCACATCCGCGCGACCTGCCCGTTACCCCTTCTTTCCCGACTTTTTCGGGAAACAAACTGGATCGCCTGATCAGTTTCATCGATAATCGGCAAACGTTCCTGCGCTCCAGCCCAGAGCACGTGCCCTGGGCTGCTCGCGGCCACTCTAACTGCGGATCGTCTTCAAGAACACTCCCGCCTGGTCCGCCAAGGCCGTTGCCTGCCGCGACACCTCATCTGCCGCGATCCGCAGCTGCGCCACGTTGTCACTCGTCGAGTGCGCCGCTTCGCGCACTCCTCCGATGTTGCTGCTCACCCGCTGCACCCGCTCTGATGCCTGGTGAATATTCCGGCTGATGTCCATCGTCGTATTCTTTTGTTCCGAAATCGTGCTCTCGATGCGCAACGCCACCTCGCGCATCTGCCCCACCGTCTCGTTCAGCTCGCCGATGGCCTTGGTCGTCTGACTCGACGCCGTTCGCATGGACGCAATCTCCTGCGTAATTTCGTCGGTCGCCGATGCTGTCTGCTGCGCCAGTTGCTTCACTTCCGACGCCACCACGGCAAATCCTTTTCCGGCCTCTCCGGCTCGTGCTGCCTCAATGGTCGCGTTCAGCGCCAGCAGGTTGGTCTGCGAAGCAATTTGCGAGATCAGCCTCACCACTCCGCCGATCTTTTGCGAAGCCTCGCCCAGCCCGGCAATCACTTTCGCCGTCCCCGCCGCGCTGTTTACCGCCTCCCCCGCCACTCGCGCCGCCTCTTTCACCGTCCGTTCCGCTTCTTGCAGCGATGCGCTCATCTCTTCTGCCGCTCCTGCAACCGACTGCGTGTTAGTCGCCGCCTCTTGCGAAGAATCCAGCGCCACCTGCGCCTGTGACGACGTTTGCCCCGCCATTTCCGCTAACGCCTGCGCCGTCGCTGCCAGTTCCGTGGACGAGGACGCCAGCATTGCCACCACTCCCTTGATGTTTTCTTCAAAACTGTCCGCCAGCTGCAATTTCCTCTTTTCTGAAGCCGCCAGCGCCGCCGAATTCTCCGCCATCTTCTTCGTCGAAGCATTGATGATCACGGAAGTGCTCTGGAACGATCCTCGCATCCCGCGCAGCAACACTCGCCGGAAAAATTTCCCGTGGCTGGCATGCTCCAGCGATGCTCCCGCCTCCCGCAAAAACGCATCAGTCATATCCAGCAGGTGATTGATGGAGAGCACCAGCTCCTTCAATTCTCCCGCGTCCCCCGCATGCAGGACCCGCGCCTCCAGGTTTCCCTGCGCCGCCTCGCCCGTCACCTGCACAATTTTTTTCAACCATTCGCGGTGCCTTTCCAGGGTTTCCTGTGTCCCTCCGCCCTCCGCTGCTCGCGTCTCCACATCCATTGCTCCCGTTCCCGAAGCCATCGCGTCCTCCCGCAATCTCGCTCTAAACTGAAAATACAAACTCTTCGTACTCCATGTTCTTGGCCGCAATCATCTTCTCCAGCAACCTTCCCGCCGACTCCATCCCCGCGCGCCAGTCCGTAAACCTTTTCTCTTCCGCCAGCAGCTCCCCGTAAATCCCGTCGAAAAGTTCCACGTGTTTGCGCTCCGGCACGCGCCGATTCGAGTGATACCCCGTCACGTTCCGCCGCTCGTCAAACGTCGGCGTTACGTGCGCCAGCACCCAGTAATGGTCCCCGTTCTTGGCCATGTTCTTCACGAAGGCGAAAATCTCGCTCTTCGCTTCCAGCGTGTCCCACAGCAGCTTGAAAACGCATCGCGGCATGTCCGGGTGCCTGATTATGCTATGCGGCTGCCCCAGCAGCTCTTCCTCCGTAAAGTCCGCCACCGTCATAAACGTCTGATTGACGTAGGTGATCCGCCCCTTCAGGTCGGTCTTGCTCACAATGATTTCGTCTTCAGGAAAGAACCGCTCTCGCCCCGTCGGCGCCACATGGCTCGCGCGCATCCCCGGCTCTCATTCCGGCTGGCAGGAGAGGTATGCAGCCTCGCATCACTGTCAATCTTGGCTGATTGCCGTGCCGGCCCGCGGGAAAACACCGGGCGGCGCACTCGGAAGGGACTTCAGTATCGCCTCGCCACCCGCACTCGTCAACGCTAGCCTGCCGCCTGGTAGTCAAAGGCCCAACCGCCCAGCTCGGTCCGCTACTGCCCTTCTGCCTCGGCCTTTACCCTGACCCGCCCGCTCCGCGACAATTTTTGCCGAGCCGAACGACCCTCCACTCCTTTGCTGCGTCTAAAGACTGGGTTGCCAATCCAGGACGTAAAGGGTGTATCTTTTCAGGCAGTTAGCTCCTAAAATGGAATTTAGGACCAACGCTTTAGAGTTAGGTATGTAGAGCCCAGTTTCCCGCCGCGGGTACTAGCCTCTCGGTAACTCCGACGCGATACGCCTTACCGGCGGGTCCCCCGGCGTTTCGCGCGAAACATTTAGCCCTCTAAGGG
>Ga0187821_10000050_pt1 | contig 18526 bp, 18 predicted proteins | sample NC_wetland_sal_i_20_FD_132442 | JGI IMG/M metagenome (GOLD analysis project Ga0187821, IMG submission 132442) | Wetland sediment microbial communities from Neuse River Estuary, North Carolina, USA - SourceSoil_1 | ecosystem: Environmental > Aquatic > Freshwater > Wetlands > Sediment | place...
AGGCTGCCGCGGGCGACCTTGATCCTATGGCTCGAGTGTCATCGTCGGGTCAGCGCTTGGCGTGCTTTTGTGCGCGTGCTGGATCCAGAAAGCGGTCATCGCCTGCGCAAGTTGCCGCGCGTGCTTCGCTACATCCGGAATTTCGACCGGATCAACCGCCCGCTCATCGAAAAGTTGCGGCTGGAGCATGGTGCCCAGATTCCGGTTCGCCATCTCGTCGACAGTCGCGACGTCGAGAGATTTTTCGCCGACGCCACCTGGAATTCGCAGTGACATTCGTGTCGCGCTTTGTTATGAGGCTGCCCGCGCAGACATCGCGCGTCGCCTGTAGGAGCATTCCGTGTTGATTTCCTGGGTCAGCCGCCGGGTCCGTTAGACCCCACCCTCAAGCCTATCCACGCGAAATAGACAAGCTGCGCGCTGTGCGCGGATTCACGGAACATTTCCATGTCGTCGAACGCATCGGCCACAATGGCGGCGAGTTCGGCGTGCGCCTATCGCGCACTGCACCGAAAACTCATCGGACCACCTTGTCCTCAAAGGGCAACGTCATCCGTCACTTCTAATCCAACCTGGGAGAGCTTTCATGACCTGCAAGCGCAACTATCTTGAACGGCCGGCGCATGCGCGCCGCCTTGGCGCAAAACTTTTTTCGTCGATGCGAAACGGTCAGAGCATTCGTGCGATTGGCTGCGCTTGATTGCTGCGACTTGGTCTATGACTTGGGCGCAGGAAGCGGAATGATTACGCGGGAGCTGGCGGCTACGGGCACTCGCGTTGTGGCAGTCGAATGCGATCCGAACCTCGCGAAGATCTTGCGGCTCCAGTTCGACAGCGTGACCAACGTCGAAGTATGCGAATCGAACGTGGCGCATGTCCAATTCCATCCGCCATTCAAGGTCGTGGCGAATATTCCGTTCAATCAAACCGCGGCTATCTTGCGCAAGCTTTATTTTGACGGCCCTTCGCCTAGCGAGGCGTTTATTGTCCTGCAGCGCGAAGCGGCGGAGAAATTTGCCGGAATCGGACGCAATTCTGCAGTGTCGCTGATGTTGCGGCCCTGGTTCGACTTTCATATCGTGCGGGCGTTTCCCGCGCACGAATTCGTTCCGCGTCCCCATGTCGCTGTCGTCCTGTTGCGCATTGATCAAAGGCGCGATCGGTTGCTTCCCGAGTCCGAGAGAGAATCTTGGCAAGCCTTCGTCCGCTATGCACTTCGCCGCTCCAAGGCCGATGGGAGAACGACGTTTCGCAATGTCCTAAGCAATCTGCAATGGCGTTATCTGTCGCGCGATCTCGGACTTCGCATCGACGCGCGTCTGGATGAACTCAAGCTCGGGGACTGGATCGAAATCTATGAATTCATTCGTCGCAACGCGCCGCCACATAAGGCGAAGCTCGCCTTCGAGACTAACGTCGTGTCAGCCGACTAGTTTCGACGCCGCGTGTCCTGTTCGAGACGCGCGAGCGTGGAATTGAATGAGGCATGGCATTGTTCCGCTGCGCCTCTCTGAGTGTCGACTGATCCGTTCAGCATCCAGCAATCGAAGTCGGCCTGCGCTCTCGCAGCGTCGGCGGCAAATCTCTCCTTGCCGTCGCCGAGCGCGCGCGTCAGCCGGTCGCGCAAAGCGGTGGCGGCTGAACTGTTGGCCGGTTCGGGCTCGACTTCTTCGCCCCTGGCGGCGATGAGCGCCTTGGTGGCGAAGGCCTCGGCAAGATCGTTCGTGTCGCTGGAAGTAGCCCCGAACAGGCCGAAATCCAGCATTCCGTCCGATGTGGTCGTGCTGGGGCCGAACGAGCGCGCGAGATAAGCGTAGTTCTTGAAAAGATCTTGTGCGAATGGCGAGCCTGACGGTGTTGCTCCCGAGAGCTGGTCGAGCGAAGAGGTGCTCATACAGCTGCAGAGTGTGAGGCCCAAAGCCGTTATGAGGGCGCCGGCTGCCAGCCGGCTTGCTATACGACCCGCCGGTTTGAACATGCTAGCCCCCGAATGAATTGTGCCAAATTCGTACAGTCTTGGGTGCCCACGCCCCCACAAACATATAGCGCGGCGCGCTCACGAGGTTAAGCGCATGGTGCGGCCAGCAATATTCTGGACCGCACTACGTACGCGGTAACCGACTGTTGACCTAACCGTCGCAAACTGTCCCAAACCCGCGTTCGGAGTGTCCGCGCAATGCGCGCCCAGAAATCGGCTGTGGAACCGGAAGATCCGCTCCTGGATAGGGCGCGTGCGGAGCGTCGTCGCTTTCGCAGGGTGCAGGTCGATTTGCCCGGGCGTCTGTTCGTTCCCACCGATAGTCGAGAAGCGGGGTGCAAGATCATCGAGATGTCGCCGGGCGGCGCCTCGGTCGCGTGCGAGCTCATGCCGGCGTTGGGGACGCAGATAATCCTCTATATCGAGCGCCTCGGCCGCTTCGAAGGCGCAGTTGCGCGCGCAAATCCGCAAGGTTTCGGTGTTCGTTTCTCGAGCACGCAGCTCAAGCGCGAGCGCACGGCCGAGCAGTTGACGCTGTTGATGAACAAATCGCTGCTCGACGAAGCCGATTTGCGCCGCGACGAACGCGTTCCGGCCAAGGCGCAGACCCGCTTTACGCGTAGCGACGGCTCGACCGTCGATTGTGAGGTGGTGGACCTCTCGACGAGTGGCATTTCGCTCAGAACGCGCGTCAAACCGGCGGTGGGCGAATTCGTCCTGATCGGACACATGGCGGGACGCGTGGTACGCCATCACAACGAGGGCATCGGCATCGAATTCGTCGGCCTTGGACCCGAACGCCCCACCACGGACATCATTCACGCCAGCATTCTGGCACGCGCCTGAGCCAGTCTCCCGCGTCGCGCCGCGTCTGCAGGCGCACATAGTTCTTTGGCCGTGCGACCCGCAATGCCGCCTCGATGGAGGGACGTTCGGCTTTCGATACCACCCACTTCAGTGTTCGCCAGTTGAGCTGGTCGACGCAGCCAGTGGGCATTTCGGCGCGCCGCTGGCCGCGCAGCATGCGCACCAGCACACGCCAGGTGCACAGTGATGCGGGAAAATCCAGATCGACCACAAGATCGGCGGCTGCCAGTCGGCTCGCACGTTCTGAGTCGACCCAGCCTTCGATGATCCAGTGCGGCTGCGCGATCCAGGTGTCGTGCATCGCCCGCAACTCGTCGTCCGGCCGTACGCCCCAATTCTCCAGCCAATCGAGGCGGTCGCCGTGCAGGAGCGGAAGACCGGTTCGCGCCGCGAGCGTGCTGGCGAATGTGCTCTTGCCCGAACCGCTGATGCCGACAACCGCGACGCGGTCAAAGCGCATGCGGGGGTTCCGCAATGCCAAGCGCCATGCGCATTTTCCGTGTCAGCCCGGCTGCCACAAGCGCATGCGCGCGCGTCAGATAGGCCCTGAGTTCTTTGTCGGAAAGACGCCCCAGCCGGTCGACGCTCACCCAGTGCGCCCTCGCCAGATAGGGCGAAGGCGTGATGCCCTTCACTTTCGTCAGGACGTGAAAACTCATCTCGTCCGCCTTGAACCAGATGCCGTGCGGCTTGGTCTTTTTGGGGCGCATGGCTGCGAACATCTTGCCACCGACCTTGAAGACATGCTCGTCGCCCCACTGGATCGACAGTTTTGCGCCTGGCAAGGAGAGCAGATGTTTGGTGACGGCGTCATACCCCATGCCGGCCGCTCAGCGCTCGGGTTCGGGAATATGCAGCGCCTCACGTGCGCGCCGGCGGTGAGTCTCGGTAATATTCCCTGCGACCAGGCTCACAGCCATGGCAAGGACGGCCGCATCGTCGGTGAAGCCGAAACCCGCGATGAAGTCGGGGATAAGATCGAACGGCATCACGAAGTAGGCCAACGCCGCCAGCAGAACTGCCTTCACTTTGGACGGCGTACGGGGATCGATGGCGCAGAAATACGCAGCCGCAGCATCTTCCGCGAAAGGTATTTTGCCGGCGACCTTGCGCAGCTTCTTCCAGAATCCGGCTTCGACGATACGCTCGTTGCGCGCGATGGTCGCAGGCAATTGAATGGCCGTCGGGTTGGGTAACTCGCTCGTCATGGCGTTAGTATAGCGCAACGAAGCAACGGTGGGAGCGCATGGATATCGGCAGGCGGATCTTGGGCAATCAGCCTTTTCCCACTCTGATGGGCGTCGAAGTCGTGAGCGCCGAAAAGGACGCGGTGCGCGCCATACTTATCGTGCGGCCCGACCTCTGCACCGCCGGAAACATCATGCATGGCGGCGCCATCATGGCATTCGCCGATACGCTGGGCGCGATCGGTACCGTGCTCAATATTCCGCGCGAGGCCGGTACGACGACGATCGAGAGCAAGACAAACTTCCTCTCGGCGGCCCGGGAAGGAACCACTGTCCATGCCGAAGCGACCCCGATCCATGTCGGCAAAAAGACCTGTGTCTTCCAGACCAGGATCACCCGCGAGGACGGCAAACTCGTCGCCATCGTCACGCAAACGCAGATGGTGCTGCTTCCCTAAGGTCGGCTTTGCATGGACACCTGAGCGGGTCTAAGAGTCCGCCCGGCAGAAAAAAAGAAAGGCGTTGGGCCATGGAACTGAACTCTTCGATTGCGGCAGTGATCACGGGCGGCGCCTCGGGTCTGGGCGAGGCGACTGCCTGGGCGCTCGCCAAGCGCGGCGTCAAGGTCGCACTGCTCGACATGAACAAGGACAAGGGCGAGAAGGTCGCAGCCGAAATCGGCGGCGTCTTCTGCGAAGCGAATGTGACGAATGAGGAAAGCGTGCTTGCTGCCTTCGAGAAGGCGCGCAAGGCCAATGGACAGGAGCGCATACTCGTCAACTGCGCCGGCACCGGCAACGCAATCAAAACCGCTTCGCGCGACAAGAAGACGGGCGAGACACGCCGCTTTCCGACCGACGCCTTCAACTTCATTATTCAGATCAATCTCGTCGGCACCTATCGCTGCATTGCGATTTCTGCGCAGGGCATGCTGTCGCTTGATCCGCTGCCGGGTGGCGAGCGCGGTGTCATCATCAACACGGCTTCGGTCGCCGCCCAGGACGGACAGATCGGCCAGGCTGCCTACACCGCATCGAAAGCCGGCATCAACGGCGTGACGCTGGTCGTCGCGCGCGACCTCGCGCAGGAAGGGATCCGCTGCAACACGATCATGCCGGGGCTCTTCAACACGCCTTTGCTCGGCGCCGCGCCCGAAGCCGTGAAGGCCGCGCTCGGCGCACAGGTACCGTTCCCGCAGCGGCTCGGTAATCCCCCGGAATATGCCTCCCTGGCGCTGGAGATGATCACCAACGGCTATTTCAACGGCGAGTGTGTGCGCCTCGACGGTGCGATCCGCATGGCCCCGCGCTAAATCCGAGGTGTGAGCGATGGCCGAGTTTCCCCGTCATATCGTCACGCCGGACGGCGAGGTGACGCTCGCCTCCGCGCGAGACGAATTTCTCTACAACAACTTCAAGTTTGCCTCCGCGCGCAAGGCAGGCAACGTGATCTACGTCTCGGGCGTGATCGCGGGTCCGGAGAAGGGCGAAGGCCGCGGCGTCGACGACTTCAAGAACCAGCTGCGCCGCGCCTTCGGCCAGATCGGCGCCACGCTGAAAGCCGCCGGCGTTGATTTTTCCAAAGTCGTCATGCTCAACACGTTTCACATTTGGACGAGCGACAATTTTCAGGGCGACAAGAATGCACAACTCAGCGCCTTCATCGCCGTGAAAGACGAGTTCATGCCGCCGCCGCATCCGGCGTGGACAGCCGTCGGCACGACGGGTCTCGCCCTCGATACCGGCGTCGTGGAGATCCAGGCGATAGCCCACGTCTGAGCTCTCGCAGCAAAACCGGTAGCGCGCTAGCATGGCGCCATGACCGCAGACGTCATCCTTGGCTGGCACGACTTCTTCATGACGATCGCGCAAATCGGCGCGACACTGGCGGGACTTCTGTTCGTCGGCCTCACGATCTCGCTGCCGCATGTGCTGGGAGTTCGGGGTTATTTAAGCCGTGCCTTCGCAGCGTTGTTTCTGCAGTTCGAGATGCTGGTGATCGGATTGTCCGGTCTCGTACCCGGGCAAGCCGCATGGATGCTCGGCGTCGAACTCATTGTCGCCGGTCTTGCCTTCTTCAGCGGCATTGCGCTGTTCGCATGGAATTTTCCCGAAGATGGCCGGTCGGTTCTGGGCTCGCCGGGCCCGCGCTTCGTTAGAGTGGTTCTGAGTACGGGCGGAACGCTCCTTCCCGTCCTTGCCGGGATCGGTGTGGTTGCGGGTTGGCCGAGCGCGCTCTATCTGCTTGTGCCGGCCGCGATCGGTTGCCTTTATCTCTCGATTGGCAATGCTTGGGTATTCGCGGTCGAGATACCGCGCCGCAAGCAGCAGAGTTCGGAATAGTCAGCGCGACGCGAGTTCGCGGACTTGGCTGTTCGCCAGTGTGAGTTTTGCGATCGAAAGGTCGCCGCTGCGCTCGAGCGCGTCCAAAAAGGCTTTGGTGCGGGCCAGAGCTTCGGCATGCGCCCGTGCCCATTGGGCGACTGCCGCCGCGCCATCGTTGCGATCGCCATGTGCTCGTGCGGGGTCGAGCTTCGAGAGTGCTTCGGCGGTGAGCGCGCGCTGACCGGAGAAGAGATCGTCCGAGATGCGACGGATGGCGAGACGGTCCCAATGCTCCTTGGCCATGATGCGTCCGGCCAGACCGCGCAGCCGCCCGATACCGACCGCCGTTCCCATGGCGAAATAGGCGCCGGCGACGAGATCGACGGAAAATCCGCGTGCGCGCGCGACCTGCGCAATTTCCGGCGCACTTCCCATCAACGGCAAGACGGCGACGTCCTCCGCCACGTCGAGCGGTGCGCCGAACTTTTGCATCTCAGCGATGCGCTCTTCAGTATCTTGCGCCTCAAAGGGCGAAATCAGGGAACTGAACGTGCCGCGGAGGCTTTCAACGCCGGCACGATAGAGCCCGATCGTCGGTGCCAGCGCCACATTTTCTGGCACATTTGCCAGAAACCACAGGCCGAGACGGCGAAGGATTTCGGCGATCGCCTCATACATTGCATTCTGCGCCCGAGCTTCGATTTTTCCGTCGAGGGCGTCGATGCGCCGCTTCAGTGCCTCCAAACCGAACGCGCCTTCGGCGACGACGAAAGCGCGCGCCACGTGAGCGCCGTTTGCCCCGGACATCTCCTTCATGCGCGAAACGAAGACGGGTCCTGCCAGATTAACCAGTCGGTTCGCCAACGTCGTGGAGATGATCTCGCGTCTCAGCCGATGGTGCTGCACGGCCTCCGGAAAGCGCGCCACGGCGGCGGGCGGGAAATAGGCGGCCAGGACGGCCTCGAATGCCGGATCGTCGGGCAAGTCGCTGGCGACGATTTCTTCGTCGAGATCGAGCTTGGCATAGGCCAGAAGGACTGCGAGTTCCGGCCGCGTCAGACCTTTGTTTTCATTTTCGAGATGTTGCAAATCGTCGTCGGTCGGCAGGGATTCGACCGCGCGGTCCAAGTGGCCGCGGCGTTCGAGATCGCGCATGAAGCGGCCATGGGCGTCCAGGTCCTTTTCGGCGCGCAACTGGGCGACCGACAGCGCCAACGTCTGATCGTAATTGTCTTTGAGGACATGTGCAGCGACATCGTCCGTCATGGCGTTGAGCAATTCGCCCCGTGCCGCCGCACTGAGCGCGCCGCGTCGTTGCGGTCCGCCAAGAAGAATCTTCAAATTGACTTCATGGTCGGAGGTGTCGACGCCGGCCGAATTGTCGATGGCGTCGGTATTGATGCGTCCGCCGCGGCGGGCATATTCGATGCGACCCAGTTGGGTGACGCCGAGATTGGCGCCTTCGCCCACCGCCTTGGCGCGGATCTCCTCGCCGTTTACCCGCACCACATCATTGGCGCGGTCACCAACTTCGGCATTGCTTTGCGAAGTAGCCTTGATGAAGGTGCCGATGCCGCCGAAAAAAAGTAGATCGATGTCGGCCTTTAGCAGGAGCTTGATCAATTCGGCTGGCGATAGCTTGTCGACGCTCACCCCTGTCAGTGCCTTGAGTTCGGCGGTCAGGACAATTTCCTTGAGCGAACGGGCATAGACGCCGCCGCCGCGCGAGATCAGCGCCTTGTCATAATCTGCCCAGCTCGAACGCGGCAGCTCGAACAGACGCTTGCGTTCCGTCCAGCTCAAAGCCGCATTGGGATCGGGGTCGATGAAGATGTGGCGATGATCGAACGCGGCAAGCAGACGCGTCTGCCGCGACAGAAGCATGCCGTTACCGAACACATCGCCCGACATGTCGCCGACGCCGATGACGGTGAACGGCTCGTTCTGGATATCGCGGCCGATCTCGCGAAAGTGCCTTTTGACGGCTTCCCATGCGCCCTTGGCGGTGATGCCCATCTTCTTGTGGTCATAGCCGTGGCTGCCACCGCTGGCGAAGGCATCACCGAGCCAGAAGCCACGGCGCTCGGCGATCTCGTTGGCGATGTCTGAAAATGTCGCCGTACCCTTGTCGGCCGCAACGACCAGATAGGGATCATCACCGTCATGACGCACAACGTCGGCCGGCGGCACGATCGAACCATCGGGATTGAGATTGTCGGTCACGTCCAGGAGCGCGTTGATAAGCGTCTTATAGGCTGCGATGCCCGCCTCCTGCACCACTTCGCGTGCGGTGTTGGGTGGAATCTGCTTGGGGTAGAAGCCGCCCTTGGCGCCGACGGGGACGATGACGGCGTTCTTCACCTGCTGCGCCTTTACGAGCCCGAGGATTTCGGTGCGGAAGTCCTCGCGCCGGTCCGACCAGCGAATGCCGCCGCGGGCGACCTTTCCGAAGCGCAAGTGCACGGCTTCCACGCGTGGCGAGTAGACGAAGATTTCCACATGGGGCCTTGGCGCGGGGAGTTCGTCAAGCTTCGGCGAATCCAACTTGATTGCGACATAAGACTTGAGCTCGCCCTTCTCGTCGCGCTGGTAGAAATTCGTCCTGAGTACGTTGACGATGACGTTGCGCAGACGTCGAATGATGCGATCGTCGTCTAGGCTCTGGACGTCATTGAGGGCGCTCTTGATCCGCTGGGCGATCGTCTCCGTCTGCTGTTCGCGCTGCTGTCCGGCATTGGGATCGTTCAGCGAATGGAATTGTTCGATCAGGAGGCGGGCCAAGTCGGGATTTCGCGACAGCGCCTGCTCGACATATTCCTGACTGAAGGAGAATCCCGCCTGCCGCAGGAATTTCGCGACGGACCTTAAGATCGTAACATCGCGCCATTGCACGCCGGCGGTCAGGACGAGACGGTTGAAACCGTCGTTCTCCGCCTGGCCATAAACCACGGCGTGGAACGCCTCTTCCAGCGGCACCTTGATGTCTTCGAGTTCGGCTGCACCTTCGTCGGCACGCTCCATCAGGAAGTCGAGCACGGCCGCCTCGTGCGACCAGCCGTCGCCAGTCTTCATCGTGACGTTGAAAGAGTCCTCGGCGATGACTTTCAATCCGAGATTTTCGAACACCGGAAGCGAGGCCGAAAGCGGCATGACTTCGCCAAGGATATAGAGTTTCAAGCGAAGAGCATTGTGGGCGTCGGATTTCTTGCGGTAGGCACGTGCGCGCAGGCGCCGCGCTTCGCCGATCGCTACGAGCGAGGCGATCTCGTCGAGATCGTGGACTGCTTCGATCGGAGAAAAGACACCGCGGTAGCCGGGCGAGAAGTGCGCCTGACGTTCCTGCAGCAGTCTAAGTCCCTTGGTCTCGCCATGGACCCGTTCGAGCGCTTCGGCAAAACCGTCTTCCCAGGTGCGAATGGTGGTACGGATCTCGTCTTCGAGTTGCTTCACGCTGACATGTGGTCGCGCGCCTTCGTTGCGACCGACGATGTAGTGAACCCGCGCCAGAACCGATTCATCGACGGTCGGCGAGGCGGAAGACAAGCGGCCATTGAAGGCGTGAGCAAGAATGTGATGAATGCGTTCGCGTGCATGCGTATCGTAACGATCGCGCGGCACATAGACGAGCGCCGACACGAAGCGGTCGAAGCGATCGAAGCGCAGGAAGACGCGCACAGTCGGCCGTTCGCCCAGACGCAGAATGCCTTGCGCAGTGACGAAAAGATCATCGTCCGAAATCTGAAACAGCTCGTCGCGCGGATAGGTATCGAGAATGTGAGAAAGCGCCTTACCGTCATGACTGGCAGGCGGCAAATTGGCGCGCGCCAGGACATGGGCGACCTTGCGCCTGAGGAGCGGTATTTCGCCCGGCCGGCGGCTGTAGGCGCCGGAGGTGAACAGACCGACGAAGCGGCGCTCGCCCGATAGCTTGCCGTCCTGGTCGAACGTCTTGACGCCGACATAGTCCATATGCACGCGGCGATGAACGAGGCTGCGCTCGTTCGACTTGGTGATGATCAAAGGCGAGGGCTGCGTGAGAAAGGCTCGCACCTGCGGCGTGATCGCCGAGCGGTCCGGCCCGCGCCGGATGACGCGCGCCTCGCTGTCGGCGAGCACGCCCAGCCCGCTTTCGATGACGGGTTCGAGTGCGCCTTCGCCCTTTGTGTCGAAGCGATAGTCACGCGCGCCGAGGAACGTGAAGTGGTTGTCGCCCAACCACTCGAGGAAGGCTAGGCTCTCCTTGAGTTCTTCGCTCGGAACTTTGGGCGGATGCGCCTTGAGTTCGGCAGTGGCCTCCCTGGCACGCGCCGCCATTTGATGCCAATCGCGCACCGCAACGCGAACTTGCGCCAACGTCGCCTTCGCACCATGAACCAGTGCCTGGCGGCCGGCATCGCTCACCACGGGTTCGAGCACGAGAACAATCACGCTGACCGGCTGGCCATCGCGCTCGATGATCGGGTGGAACACCGCACGCAGCCGTCCTCCTGTCGCGCTCACTTCTGCAATCAAGGAATCGAAGAGAAACGGCATGTCGTCATTGACGGTGACGAGCAACGTGTCGTTCTCGTCATACGCTGCGTCTTCGTCTCGCGGATTGAAGAGAGAAATGTCGCTATGTCCGCTCTGGTGTACGGTCAGGCGCGCCAGCACGAGCCGCGCCAGCGCGCTCAAGGCACGAGGTGTGTAGCGGTTCACGTCTTCAGGCGCGGCATGGGCGTAGAGCGCTTCGAAAAATTTGCCGAAGGCGGGATCGTTCGAAAGTTTCGCCGCCGCCTTCAAACGCTCCTGGGCTTCGACCTCGCTTTGATGGGTTAGACGCGCGGTATCCTCGGAGTGCGCGAATGCAAGCGACATGGGCGTCCTCGTGCGGCGAAGGCAGGAAGCCTAGGCCGCCGGACATTAACCTCGCATGAGTGCGGGGAAAACCCTTGAAATCGCGCGGCTTAGATCTGGCTAACCGGAGGTCGACGGTGTCCGCGCTGGCGATTCAAAATGAGCGTGTCCCTCACCTTGAGTGCATGCGCACGCAAGCGAATGACGTCAGAGTCGCGAAGAGCGCAAGAAAGAAAAGAATGGCTCTGCCTTCGCGCAACAACAGTCCAATTCCCGGAGCCGGCGCCCGAATCGGTTGGCAGCGTTTGCCTGTCGGCTGCAACCGCTGCTAGACAGGCGCACGTGAGCAATGCCACAGACTTTCTGATCCGCGAACTCGATCTTCGCCCACATCCCGAAGGTGGGCATTTTCGCGAGGTTTTTCGCGATGTGCGCGGCACAGACGGACGTGCGCGGTCGACGGCGATCTATTATCTCCTTTGTGAAGGCGAAGTCGCGCATTGGCACCGTATCGATGTGTGCGAAGTCTGGCACTGGTATGCGGGAAGTCCGCTCATGTTGTCGATCGCGCAGACTCGCGGAACGCCGACGCGGCATACTCTCGGCGGCGATATTGCGGCTGGACAGCGTCCGCAAATCGTCGTGCCGGAGCGCGCCTGGCAAAGCGCGACCTCACTCGGCGATTACACGCTTGCAGGCTGCACCGTCGCGCCTGGCTTTGATTTTCACAAGTTCGAGTTGGCGCCGCCAGGCTTCGTGCCACACGAGACCTAATTCACCGTCGGCACCGCCAGAAGCTCGCCCAGCGCTCTTGCCACCGCACGCGACGAGGCGCGACCGGAAAAGCCCTGCGCAGGATTGAATGTGACATTGAGAATGCGTCCATGCAGCGTCACGAGCGGACGGGCTCCCGACAGGAGCTCTACGGATCCAATTTTGGCGGCAAGCGCGGCCTTCGCGGCAGCGCTTTTGGCAAAACGATCGATACCGCGCGCGGCATTTTGCAGAGCATCGAAAGCGAAGGCGCGCATTGTCGGATTACCCGCAAGGGCGGGCCAATCGGCAACAAACGTTAACCGAACGCCGCGCGTATACGCGAGGTGATCGGCTTCGTCATTGGCGGCGCGCTCCATATCGGCAAGTGAAATCGGCACGACTGCCGGCATGACGGCGTCGCCGGTACGCTCGGCGGGCACTCCGCCGGGTTGTGCGTCGGTATAGAGCGTGATTGCACTCCAGCCCGAAACCAGCAGGGCGGTGGCGCCTGAATCGTATTTCAGCACCCGTCCTCCCAGTGAACCGTGAGCGACATTGAGGACGTAAATTTCCGCGTCTCCGGCGATGCGCAAGAGGTAATGATCAAGATAGTGATTGAGCGTAAACTTGAGCTGATCACCAGCCGAGTAAGTGCCGGGACGAACGTCGCCGACGGGCTCCTGCGACATGCGTGCGCCCAATTCGTCCTGCGCCCGCGCGGCGCCGATGCAAGTCAGCAGCGCCGCGAACGCGAACCGGATCACGCTTCTGCGCATCGGGCCTCTTTGTTGTTTTACGCAAACCATCCCGGTCAGGCCGGTTCGTCCCCGAACGCAAATTAGTTCCGGAATTTGGGCTATTTTGCGACCGCCTCAGAGATCGTCGAACCGTCCGCCGCGACCTTTGCCGCCGACAAACCGCAGCGCCCCGCTGCGCGCTTCGCCGGTCTGTATCGTCGAGGTTCCGTGGCCGAACTCGTTGCGCATCGCATGCTGGTATTCCATGTCCCATTGTTCGTACACGGATAATCTGTCGCCCTTCATGCACATTTGCGGAAATTGCGCGATTTGTTCAGCGAGCTTTTCGGCCTCATGACGGCTCCGACCGTTCGCAACCACGCGATTGGCAAGGCCAAAAGCGTAGGCCTCTTCCGCACCGACAGGACGTCCGGTCAGGATCATGTCCATGGCGCGAGATTGACCGATCAGGCGGGGAAGCCTGACCGTGCCGCCATCGATCAGCGGCACGCCCCAGCGGCGGCAGAAGACGCCGAACACTGCGCCCTCCTCGACGACGCGCAGATCGCACCAGCAGGCGAGTTCCAATCCCCCTGCCACCGCATAGCCCGCGACCGCAGCGATCACCGGTTTCGACAAGCGCATGCGCGTCGGGCCCATCGGCGCGTCACCTGCGTGGGCATCGAACTGCTGTCCCGGCGCGCTGAGGCGATTGCCGCGTCCCTCGCTCAAGCCTTTGAGATCGGCGCCGGCGCAAAAATTTCCGCCTGCGCCCCACAGCACAGCGACTTTTGCTTTCGGGTCCGTCTCGAATGAAAGAAAGGCTTTGACGAGTGCGTCGCCTGTCGGGCGGTCCACCGCATTGCGCACGAGTGGCCGCTCGAGAATGATGGTCGTGACATGTCTACCGTGTTCGACGCGCACATGTTCAGCGCCCATGTCGTCCTCCCCCGATCTTGACGAAGCTTGTCACGGTCAGGGGCACACGGCCAACTATGTCGCAAAGGATTTGCGGCGGAATGCTTGGATTCTTCGGAAATCGGTACTAAACCCGCCCCCTCCAACCCAATTCCCGAAGGGCTTCCCGTGACCCGCAGCCTCGATACGTTCAAGTCCCGCCGCACGCTAACGGCGGGTGGAAAAACCTATGTTTATTTTAGTCTCGCGGCCGCAGAGAAGAACGGCCTCAAAGGCATCTCCAGGCTGCCTTATTCTCTGAAGGTGCTGCTGGAGAATTTGCTGCGCCATGAGGACGGGGTCACCGTCACTGCCGAGGATATCCGCGCCGTCGCCAGTTGGCTCAAAGACAAGTCGTCGGACCGCGAGATTGCGTTTCGTCCCGCACGCGTATTGATGCAGGACCTAACAGGTGTTCCCGCCGTCGTCGATCTCGCCGCGATGCGCGACGCGATGAAAAAGCTCGGCGGCAATCCGGAAAAGATCAATCCGCTCGCTGAAGTCGACCTCGTCATCGATCACTCCGTGATGGTCGACAGTTTCGGCGGACGCGACTCGTTCAAGAAGAACGTCGTAATCGAATATTAGCGCAACATGGAGCGCTATCAGTTCCTGCGTTGGGGACAGCAAGCGTTCGCAAATTTTCGCGTCGTGCCGCCCGGCACGGGCATCTGTCATCAGGTCAATCTCGAATATCTCGCTCAGACTGTTTGGACCCGCAAGCAGAGCGACGGGAAGAAGGTCGTCGAATTTGCGTTTCCCGACACGCTCGTCGGCACCGACAGTCACACCACCATGGTGAACGGCTTGTCGGTCCTCGGTTGGGGCGTCGGCGGCATCGAAGCGGAAGCCGCGATGCTCGGCCAGCCGATCTCCATGCTCATTCCGGAAGTGATCGGATTCAAGCTGACGGGCAAGCTGCGCGAAGGCGTCACGGCGACCGATCTCGTTCTCACGGTCACACAGATGCTGCGCAAGAAGGGTGTGGTCGGAAAGTTCGTCGAGTATTACGGCAGGGGCCTCGACGACATGGCGGTGGAAGACCGCGCCACAATCGCCAACATGGCGCCGGAATATGGCGCGACTTGCGGCTTCTTTCCGATCGACGCGGAGACCTTGCGCTACCTGAAGGAAACGGCACGCAAGCCTGCGCGTGTTGCGCTGGTCGAGAAATATGCCAAGGCACAGGGACTCTACCGCACGTCCAAGAGTACCGATCCGGTATTCACCGATACACTGTCGCTCGATTTGTCGAGCGTTGAGCCAAGCATTGCCGGCCCGTTGCGCCCACAGGACCGCGTGCCTTTGGGACGGGCGGCACAGGAGTTCGCAGTCGCACTCGTCAACACGTACAAAAAGGAACCGGATCCCGAAAAGCGCGCCGAGATTGCAGGTACGGAACACACGCTCGGCCATGGCGACATCGTCATCGCGGCGATCACGTCCTGCACGAACACTTCCAATCCCTCCGTCATGATCGGCGCGGGTCTGATCGCAAAAAAGGCAGTCGAGCTTGGCTTGAGTGTCAGACCATGGGTGAAGACGTCGCTCGCCCCGGGTAGTCAGGTCGTGACCGACTATTTGGACAAATCCGGACTCAACAAATATCTCGACAAGCTCGGCTTCCAGCTCGTCGGTTATGGCTGCACGACCTGCATCGGCAATTCCGGTCCGTTGCCCGAGAACGTGGCCGACGCCGTGACGGCGGGCGACCTGGTGACGGCTGCCGTGCTCTCGGGAAACCGCAATTTCGAAGGCCGCATCCATCCGCAGGTGCGTGCCAACTACCTGGCGTCCCCGATGTTGGTGGTCGCGTACGCACTTGCGGGTTCTATGAACATCGATCTGACGAAGGAGCCGCTGGGCCGCGACAAGAAAAAGCGCCCCGTCTATCTCAAGGACCTTTGGCCAAGTTCGCGCGAAATCTCAGCGGCAATGCGCAAAGGCATCAAGACGTCGAGCTTCAAATCGCGTTACGGCAACGTGTTTGACGGCGACGCCAGCTGGCGCAAAGTGCAGGCGCCGAAGGGCCAGACCTATAACTGGCCGATGTCGTCGACCTACGTGAAGAACCCGCCTTTCTTCGAAGGCATGACGATAAAGCCGCAGCCGGTGAAAGACGTCATCGACGCGCGCATCCTGGCGTTGTTCGGCGATTCCATCACGACAGATCACATTTCGCCTGCGGGCAATATCAAGGTGACATCGCCGGCCGGCTCCTATTTGTCAGAACACCAGGTGCGTCCGCAGGATTTCAACTCCTACGGCGCGCGGCGCGGCAATTTCGAATTGATGGAGCGTGGCACCTTCGCCAATATTCGCATCAAGAATGAGATGATGGGAGGCAAGGAAGGCGGCAACACGCTCTATTTCGCAGATGACTCCTCGAGCGGCGAGGCAATGTCGATCTTCGACGCCGCCGAACGCTACAAGCAGCGCGGCATCGACACTGTGGTCGTCGCCGGAAAGGAGTACGGCACCGGGTCCTCACGCGACTGGGCCGCGAAGGGCCCAAGCCTGCTCGGCGTGCGCGCCGTCATCACCGAAAGCTTCGAGCGCATCCATCGCTCGAACCTCATCGGCATGGGCATCGCACCGTTGGTCTTTGCCGATGGCAAGACGCGCCGTGACTATGGGTTCACCGGGCGCGAGACGATCGACATTCCGGGATTGTCCGGCGATATCAAAACGAACATGAAGCTGACTGCGACGGTGAGCTATCCCGACGGTCACACAGCCACAATGCCGCTCGTTCTGTTGATTCTTACGGCAGACGAAATTGCCTACTACAAGAATGGCGGCATCCTGCAATACGTGTTGCGCAATCTCGTGGCGGCCTGACTATCGCGATTTGGAGCTTGCGACGTAAGCCGTGAGTTCTTTCGTCAGGTGGTCGAATAACAGGCGCATTCGCCGCGTGTTGCGCAAGTCCCTGTGCATGACGAGCCACATGTCGAGTTCGTAGCGGAAGGCGCTCGGCAGCACTTGCACGAGATCGGGATCTCGCCGCGCGATGCCTAACTGGCACACGCCGAGACCGTAACCTGCGCGCAACGCTGCCAGCTGTGCGAGATCGGCATCGCAACGCAGCGCGAACATGTCGCGCGTCAGCGTCAGTCCTATACCTCGCAACGCGCGCACGACGGCCGTTTCGCGGTCGAAGCCGATCAGGGCATGTTCGGCCACGTCGGCGAGCGATTTCGGAGTGCCGTGTCGCTCGAGATAGCGCCGATGCGCAAAAAGACCCAATGCGATGCGGCCGATTTTTCTGGCGACGAGTGCTTCCTGTTTCGGCCGCACCATGCGCACCGCGATGTCGGCATCGCGGCGAAGGAGGTCCTGTGTTTGATCGGAAAGGACCAGCTCGATGGCGATGCCAGGATGGTTCTCGCGAAACCTGGCAAGAATGGCGGGCAGCACCTCGCCTCCGATCATGACGCTCGCGGTCAACCTGACGACGCCGCGTTCTTCCGCTTCAGCACCTGACGAAGCGCGTACCAGAGCCTCCGCGGCGCTTTGCATCGCCTGCGCGTGCGGCTGGAGTTCGCGCGCCGCCTGTGTGGGGATCAAACCGGCTTGCGAGCGTGTGAAGAGAGAAAGCGCGAGCGCGGCTTCGAGTTGATCGATGTGGCGGCCGACGGTCGGCTGTGTCAATGCGAGCTTACGCGCCGCGGCGGAGAGGCTTCCTTCCGTCATCACCGCTAGGAAAGAGCGATAGGTCTCCCAGTCGGGTTCGTGCCGCACCATACGTTTTCGTATAGCACGACGCTCAGCTTCCCGTACTCGTGTAGTGCCGCACGCCGACCCGCCAAGCCGAAAACGCGACGAACAGGAAGAGGAACCCGGCCAGGGGCGTGACGGCGCCGGCCCAGGGTGTCACGCCGGTCGTGTCGCTCCGGCCAAGCACGGCCGCAACCGGAAAATAGACGACGCAGCCCAGAGGGACGACGAAGGTGAGAAATTTGCGAAACCAGGCGGCATAGATGTCGAGCGGATATTGCGCCGCTTCGATGCCGCCATACGTCAACGTGTTGACGATCTCGAGACTCTCGACCGTCCAGAAAGAGAGCGTTGCCTGCAACAGAAGGATGGCGAAAAAGAGGGCGACGGCGCCCGCCGTCGCCCATAAGAGCAACAATGCCTTGCCGAGACTCCAGTCGATCTCAAGCAACCAGACTCCGATCGCAAGCGCGACCAGGCCCTGGAGGACGCGCCCGAGCGAGGTGAAGCCGAACTCGAAGCCCATCAGCTGCAGCGTCGCCGTTCTCGGCCGCAACAGGATGCGATCGAAGTCGCCGGACTTGACGAATTGCGGTCCGAACATGTCGAAGCCGCGACAGATCGAGTCGGCGATGGCGAATGCCACGCTGACGACGCCGTAGAAGAGCGCGATCTCGGGAAAGCTCCAGCCGCGAATATGGCTGAAGCGCAGGAAGAGCGCATAAAGGCCACCGAATTCGGTGATGGTGATGACGAACTGCGACCCGAAGCGGAGCAGAAATGCCGTCGGATAGAGCATCTGGGCGCGCAGGCAATTTTTGATATAGCTCAGATAGAGTGCGAGGCCGTTCATGCTCAACTCCCCTGCATATCGACGCGTGACATGACGCGTGACATCCACACGCGGCCGATTGCGATAAAGCCGACGATCCAGATCGATTGCGCCACAATCCCTGCCAGCGCACCCGTTCCGGTCAGATTGGCGAAATAGATGCGGTAGGGAATGTCGACCAGACCTGCGAAAGGCTGCCAGAAGAGAAATGGCTGCGACCAGGCCGGCATCAGAACGAGCGGCACGATCATCCCTGAAAGCGGGGAGACCAGAACGGGAGCGAGATTCGCCGCGCGCCTGGTCTTGAGGGCCGTGACCGCGATGTTGAGCAG
>Ga0187821_10000052_pt1 | contig 18112 bp, 18 predicted proteins | sample NC_wetland_sal_i_20_FD_132442 | JGI IMG/M metagenome (GOLD analysis project Ga0187821, IMG submission 132442) | Wetland sediment microbial communities from Neuse River Estuary, North Carolina, USA - SourceSoil_1 | ecosystem: Environmental > Aquatic > Freshwater > Wetlands > Sediment | place...
CGCGCACGCGTTCGAACGCGAGCCCGAAGCGGCCGAGTTCGTTTTCGGTACGAAATAAGGGAACGCTCGAACCATAAGCGATATGAGTGGCCGCGGCCGCAAGACCGAAGCCTGCCGCCACGCCGACTGCAATCAATGCGACGCCCTTGATCGCCCCCGCCAGCTTCATCTAGTTCGCCTGGGCACTCTTGGTGGTCGGCAACGAAACCTTTCCGTGCAGAAAATCCATGGCGTAGGCCAGTTGGAAATCGGCCGGCTTTTGACCCGATGCGGGCGGACGAATGATCGCGGGCATCGTGCGGTGCACGGCTGCGTCGGCATTCGCCAGATGACCGGGAAGATCGGCTTCGCTCGGCCGCGCAATGCGCGGTATGTCGTCCTCGTCGCCCTGCGCAACGGCGATGTCGGGAATGATTCCCTGGGCCTGAATCGAGTGACCGGATGGCGTGTAGTAGCGCGCGGTCGTCAGGCGCAATGCACCGCCCCCCTCGCCGAGCGGAATGATCGTCTGCACCGAACCCTTGCCGAACGAGGTCATGCCCAAAATGATCGCGCGATGATGATCCTGAAGCGCGCCGGCGACGATTTCGGAAGCCGATGCAGTGCCGCCATTGATCAGGACGACCACCGGTTTGCCGTCGGTGATGTCGCCGCCATGGGCGTCATAACGCTGCGTATCTTCGGCGTGACGCCCGCGGGTCGAGACGACTTCGCCAGAGGTCAGCATGTCGTCGGAAACCTGGACCGCTTGATCGAGCAGGCCGCCCGGATTGTTGCGCAGATCGAGCACGTAACCCTTTAGGCCCGGACCGATCTGGCGCTTCAGATCGCGCACCGCGTTTTCGAATCCGCTTGCCGTATTCTCGTTGAAGCCCGGCATGCGGATATAGCCGATATCGCCGCTGCGATGCCAGGTGACTTCGTCGACGGCTACCACTGCGCGCGTCAGCGTGACGTCGAACGGTTTCTTTGCCGTCGCTTTGTCGGTCGTGCGCAGGATCGTCAACGTGATCTTGCTGCCTTCGGGTCCGCGCATCTTGTCGATCGCCGCATCGAGATTGAGACCCTGGACGGCGGAGCCGTTGATCGCCGCGATATAGTCGCCCGCTTTCAATCCGGCCTTGGCGGCCGGCGTGTTGTCGATCGGAGAGATGATCTTGACGAGACCGTTCTCCATCGTGACCTGGATGCCGATGCCGCCGAAGGAGCCCTTGGTTTGAATCTGCATGTCGGCAAAGGCTTTGGCATCCATGTAGCTCGAATGCGGATCGAGATTCGAAACCATTCCTTCGATCGCCGCGTTGATCAGCTCGCTGTCTTCGACGGGACGGACATAATTGGCGCGAACGCGTTCGAACGCGTCGCTGAACAAGTCGAGTTGACGATAGGCGCTGACGTCGTTGGCGCCGCGCGCCGACGGCAACAGGCCCAGAGCCATCACGAATCCGGCCACCATGCCGAGGCCGATAAATGCGAAACGTTTCATGATCTCTTTGCCTTCCTTAAATCGGGGCCTAGCAGCGACGTCGGATTGGTACTTCGCCCGTTCTGACGCAGTTCGAAATAAAGCTCACCATCTTGGCCCATTTGCGGCATAGAGCCTACCGGCTCGCCCGCCAGAACTAGGTCGCCTGGCCGCACCATGATCCGTTCAAGTCCGGCCAGAACAAGATCGTATCCAGCCGTCACTTCCAGGATCAAGACTTGTCCCGACTTATGGTAAGGGCCGGCGAAAAGGACCTCGCAATCTGCCGGTGCCACGACTTGCGCGCCCGGGGAGGTTACAAAAGTGACACCCGGCGAGGTGTCGCGCCGAGCGGCGGCACGAATGGAGCCGACGACCGGTGGGAGCAACGTACCCCGTCCAGTCGCGCCGCGGGAACCCGAATTCTGGGCGGTAACCAAAACAACGCTTTTCTGGGCTGGGCGCGCGCGCAATGCCGCCACCTTCGTCAGGAGAGCCTGGAGGTCGGCGGCTTGGGCTGCGGCGGCGTCCAATTTGGCTTTGAGCGCCCCGTATGTCGCAGTGGCGGCGCTCGCTTCGACCTGCTTGGCGGCGAGGAGTTCGTCCAGTTGGGCGTGGGCGGCGAGCAACTGGCCAGCAGTTCTGATGGCATCGGCCCGGCGTGAAAGTAACGCGTCACGCGTTCGTCGCAGTGTCTCGACCCGGCGCGCCAGTGCCGCCGCCTCGCCGTAGACCTGGGGCAAAGATGCTCCGATCAGCATGGCGCCCCGCGCCGCGCCGAGTGCATCGTCAGGTCTGAGTACCATCGCGGGAGGTGTGTCGTGCTGCAGTCTCTCCAGCACTGCCAGAAGCTTGGAGACCTCGGCACGATCGCGAACAAAGCCCGCCGACAGAACCTTGTAGTTCCTGGCGAGGACTTGTACCTGCGCATCGAGCGCAATCTTCTGTTCTTCCAGCGCCTGAATCCGCGCCGCAGTTGCGATCAGCCGTTTGCGCAAGGCTTGAGCTTGAGCCTTCAGCCGATCGCTCTGCGCTCGCGCCGTGTCGACCGCGGGCTTGGCCTTGACGATGACGCCTTTGAGTTGACGGAACTGTTCCGCGGTCGATGGCAACTTGGCGGCAACCGGAGCCGGCAGGGCATGCGATAGATCCGGCAGAGGTTCGAGTGTTTGCGGCGAAACGGGATGCAGCATTGGCCGCTCGAGCGGCTTTGGCTGCGGCCTCGGGATTGCCTGCTTCTTCGCACCTCCGATCAATGCCGCACAAAATATCGCGACACAGATTCGTGCAAGGCTCGAGCGCGTCTTCAGACTGCGTTCTCCGCTGGCGCCGTCTCAATCAAGGAATGTCCGGTCATCGCGCCCGGTTGAGCAAGTCCCATGAGTGCCAGAAGCGTGGGCGCCACGTCGGCAAGCCGGCCATTGGCAAGCTTGAACTTGCGTCTTGCGTTCACCGCGATGATGGGAACGTCCAGCGTGGTGTGTGCCGTGTGCGGCTCATGCGTCAACGGGTCCCTCATCATCTCGATGTTACCGTGGTCGGCAGTGATCAGGAGGACGCCGCCGGCCTTCTCCACTGCTTGGCGCAGCCGGCCGAGACATTCGTCGATCACGCCCACGGCTTCGATTGCCGCACCCATCACGCCGGTGTGCCCGACCATGTCGGGATTGGCGAAGTTGACGACGATGAAATCGTACTTTCCTGAAGCTATCGCATCTTCAAGTTTGGCCGTGACTTCACGCGCACTCATCTCGGGTTTCAAGTCATAGGTCGCGACTTTCGGGCTGGGCACGAGGACCCTGTCCTCGCCCTCAAACGTCGTTTCGCGGCCGCCATTGAAGAAGAAGGTGACGTGCGCGTATTTCTCGGTCTCGGCGATGCGCAACTGCTTCAGTCCGAGCTGCGACACGACCTCGCCCAATGTGCCCGCGACATTCTCGGCCCGAAACAGGGCAGCCATATAGTTGTTCAGCTCTTCGGAATACTCCGTCATCGAGACCGCGGCGGAAAAATTCACCACACGGCGGCGCTCGAAGCCCTCGAAATTCCTGGCGAGCAAAGCGAGAGAAAGTTCGCGCGCCCGGTCGGCGCGAAAATTGGCGAATAAAATGCCGTCGCCGTCCGACATGCCCGCATAATCGCCGATCACACATGGCCGGACAAATTCATCGCTCACGCCCATCTGATAGGATTGCGAAATTGCGGTTTTCGCCGACGCCACGTCGTTTCCGGACGCGTCGACCACCGCGTCGTAGGCGAGTTGCACCCGGTCCCAGCGCTTGTCGCGGTCCATGGCGTAATAGCGCCCCGATACAGTGGCGATGCGGACACCTGCAAGGCCGGCGATCGACTGTTCAAACGTTGCGAGAAATCCGAGCGCGCTCTTCGGCGGTACGTCGCGGCCATCGAGCAGCGCGTGCACGAAAACGGGAAGCTCGGCGGCACAAAGAGCATGGACGAGTGCCGTGATATGAGACTGATGACTGTGAACCCCGCCAGGCGAAAGCAGGCCGGCGACGTGAACCGCGCCGCGGGCGGCGCGCACTTTGGCGATGAAGTCGGTGAGTGCGGGTCGGGTGGCGAGCGTTCCCTCTTCGATTGCGACGTCGATGCGCGGCAGGTCCTGGGCGACGATCCGTCCAGACCCGATATTCATGTGCCCGACTTCGGAATTTCCCATCTGTCCCGCTGGCAGCCCGACAGCACGACCGGAGGTGGCGAGCAGAGCATGCGGCGAGTCCGCCAACATGCGCGAATAGTTGGGCGTTTTAGCCGCTGCAATGGCGTTGTCTGCCCGTTCGGGCCTGAAACCCCAACCGTCGAGAATGCACAGCACCGCCGGTCGCGGGCGAGAGGAGGATGAGGCGGCAGGCGGCATCGAAGAACCGGCTTGTCCTATGTGCAGCCGACCATAGGAATCCCAGGCAGGCCTGTCTCTGTGCCTATATTCCTATAGGAGCGAGAGCGGGGCGTCCGATGCCGCGCGCGGCAATCGACTTTCCCGAATCTCGCGAAACAGGCCGACCCCGAATCTGCCGGCGCACTCTATATACGACATACGCCTCTTCGTTCTTCCGCCGAGATATCGCGGCCGGCGGCCGAAAGCTGCCGCGTCAAATAAAGTTTGCGCGCAAGAAATTTCACACAGTTCTTCCGCCTCGAAAAACATGAGCAGGGCGCGTCACCGCATTTAGGAAATTCTTAAGCCTGTCGCAGTTCTCGCCGGAACGGCTGATCGCCTTTGAAATCGAAAGCATAGACGCGTTCGTCGCGCAGCGAACACGCATCGCGCGTAGCGAAATATTAACGCCACATAGCGAAAGATGGTTAGCAGAATATTCCCGGGCGCTTTGATGACAGACACCTGTGACACGCACTGCCACAATGCAGTCCTACGGATGAAGACCGCGCCTTGCGCGTTCATGCGTGCGCAGGACTCGAAATGACTCTCAACATCCGATCGATCAGCGAGGAAGCGGCGCCGACGCCCGCGCAAGATCTGGAGAAGCTTTTAGCGGCGGCAGCGCTCTTCGTGCGCCGCCATGCCATCGCATCGATCTATCATGCGGGTTCGGGTCACCCTGGCGGCGCAATGTCTGCAGCCGATCTGCTCGCCTGCCTGTTCGGCGCCGAATTGAACTTCTGGCCCAACGCGAGCGATGATCCGGATCGCGACCGCTTCGTGCTTTCGAAGGGTCATGCCGCACCGGCACTCTATGCCATCGGCGCGCACTACGGCTTCTGCGACTCCAGGGCCGCGCTCGGCCTGCGCAAGCTCGGCAGCACCTTTCAAGGTCATCCACACGTTCTCGATCTGCCCTGGGTCCAGGCCAGCACAGGCTCCCTTGGACAAGGCTTCTCGGTGGCGCTGGGCATGGCGATGGGTCTGAAGCTCAAGCGCAGTTCGGCGCGCGTCTACACGCTCGTCGGCGACGGCGAATTGCAAGCAGGTGAAGTGTGGGAGGCCGCGATGTGCGCAACCCACCACCAGCTCGACAATCTCTGTGTCATCGTCGACTTCAACAAGCTGCAGAGCGACAACCGCAACGATGCCATCATGCGGCTCGAGCCTCTGACAGCGAAGTGGCGCGCCTTCGACTGGGCGATCGCAGAAATCGATGGCCACGACATTGCGCAAATCCTCTCGACCTTTCGCCGCGCCGGCGCCACGCATCATCGCCCTTCGGTGATTATCGCCCACACGACCAAGGGCAAAGGCGTGCCCTTCATGGAGAACAACCCCTCCTGGCACGGCAGCGTGAAACTGACGCGCGAACAGGCGGAAGAGGCGTTGCTGGCGCTCGGCGCCAACCGCAACGAGATCACGGAATTTCTGGATGCCGATGGCTGCTGACGCCCCGCAACGGATCGGCCCATGCGCTGGGACGCTCGACGAAGCGTTCGGTCGAACCCTTGCAGAACTTGGCGGCGACTTGTCCCATCTGGTCGTCCTAGACGCCGACAACGCCGGCGATACCGGTGCGCGTTATTTTCGCAAGAGCCATCCCGAGCGTTTTCTGCAATTCGGCATTGCCCAACAGAATATGATGGCGGCCGCCGGAGGGCTCGCCGCGGTAGGGCTTTTGCCCGTCGTCACGACGTTCGCGGTATTTTGCCTGCGTGCCGTGGAACAGGCGCGCCTGTCGCTCGCCTATGCGCGCCGCAATGCCAAGATCGTGGCGAGCCATGCCGGACTGGATGCCGGCCCCGATGGTGGTTCGATCCAATCGTTCGAAGACCTCGCCGGGTTTCGCGCCATCCCCGGGATGACCGTGATCTCGCCCGCCGATCCGATCGAGACGGCGTTGGCGACGCGAGCGATCCTGGAATTCGACGGTCCGACTTATATGCGCACCGGGTCAAATTCGGCCAAGCATCTGTTCCAGGACGATCACCGCTTCGAAATCGGCAAGGGGCGCATTCTGCGCGACGGCGGCGACGTCACGCTCGTTGCTTGCGGCGTGCAAGTGGCGCGTGCGCTGGAGGCAGCCGAACTGCTCGCAGCCGATGGCGTTTCGGCGCGCGTGGTCAACATGGCGACCATCAAGCCGGTCGATAGTACCCTCCTGGTGCGCTGCGCCGTCGAAACTGGCGCATTCGTCACAGCAGAAGAGCACAATGTCCACGGCGGACTTGGCAGCGCGGTCGCCGAAGCGCTTGCTCAGCTGAGTCCCTGCCCGGTCGAATTCGTCGGCATCAGGGACGTGTTCGGAACGTCCGGCGAGCCTGAGGAACTGGCGGAGAAGTTCGGTCTGACTGCACCCCACATCGCGCGCGCGGCCAAGCGCGCTGTCGAGCGCAAACGCAATATCGCAGGACGGCGGAAGAATTTCAGATGAACGACGTCAATCGCAGGCCGCATTTCTGATGACAAAAACTCTTCTCATCATCTCCGGCGGAATTGAAGCGGCCGACGCGGTCAAGCGTGCCAAGGAGATGGGCCACTACGTGGTCGTTTCCGACAGCGACTACCAGGCGCCGGGAGTTGCGATTGCCGATTCCTGCCTGATCGCCGACGTCCATGGCGCGAACGAAACAGCGGCCGCGGCCGAACGCTTCAGCCGCAAGATCCGCAAAATCGACGGCGTGATCTGCGTCGGTGCCGACGCCGCCATGACGGTTGCCACGGTGAGCCAGCGGCTCGGCCTTCCAGGTCTATCGCCGGCCACGGCCGAGCTTTCTTCGGATAAACTCGCCATGAAGCGACGCTTTGCCGAATGCGGCTTACCGGTTCCATGGTTCAGCGAAGTCGAGACGCCCCAAGCGTTGCAACGCATTGCCGTCGAACGGGGCCCAGACCTCGTCATCAGGCCGGTCGACGGCCATGGTTCGCGCGGCATCCAGCGCGTGGCGCAAGTCGCCGATCTCAGCGAGGCCTTTCTATTCGCGCGCGCGCACTCGCCAAGCGAACGCGTCATGGTCGAACAATATCTCGAGGGTATGTGGATCTCGACCGAATCCATCGTGATCGATGGCAACTGCTTCACGCTCGGCCTTTCGGACCGCAATTACGATCTCGAACGATTTGCGCCCTTCTTCGTTGACAATGGCGCCGATCTTCCCAGCCGGTTGCCCGAGACGTTGCAAGCCAGAGTGCGCGACGTCGTGGCGCGCGCGGCCGCCGCGCTCGGCGTGACGCATGGCGCGGTCAAAGGCGACATCGTCGTCCATGGAGGCGAACCCTTCATCATCGAGTTGTCCGCACGCTTGTCCGGCGACTTTTGTTGCACGCGACTCCACACCGGAGTCGATTTTGTCGGGGCGGCGATCAAGATTGCCCTCGGCGATCAGGTTGCCGGCGACGAACTGATCCCGAAACAGGCGCTCCCGGTCATCCAGCGCTACGCCTTTCCAAAGTCCGGCGAGGTTGTTTCGATAACAGGCATCGAGGACGCTCGCAGGATCGCCGGCGTCCGCGACATCATTCTGACTGCGAAGCCCGGCGACATCATTCCTTCTGCCGGCGCTGGGCGGCCGTCGGCCGCCATGGTGTTGACGAGCGGTGCATCGCACGATGACGCGCTCAGAGCGGCGAACGACGCGCTCAACTGCCTGAAGTTCGCCATCAAGTGAATGCGTCCTATTGCGCGGTTCCGTAAGTCGACAGGAACGCGCGGACGTCGGCGGCCGACTGGTCCGCCACTTCCTCCATCGGAATGTGTCCCGTCGCCGGATAGACGACCAGCTTCGAGCCCGGGAGCGCGGCTTTCCAGGTATGCGCGGTCTCGACGGGAATAAGGTGATCCTCCTGGCCCCACAGGATGAGCACGGGCATCTTCAGCGCGCGCACGTGCGCCTTAACATAACCATAGTCCTCCATCTGATTGAAGCGTTCGAACGTCGCCTCGCGCGTGCCTTCGAGCAGAGCCATGTCGGTGTAGAGATCGATCATCTGCTCGGTCAGAACGGATTTGCGAACGATCGCCTTGTTGAGCCCCTCACGCGCCAACGGCCTGGGATTGGCGTGCGCCATCACCGCTTGCAGCCATGGCATGCGAAGCAATTGGAACGCGAGCGGAATCCGGTCGCCCATCTTTCCCGGCATGCCGCCTGCGTCGACGAGGATGAGCGCCGTGACGCGGTCGGGATACATTTCGGCAAAGCGCGCAGCGACGCCTCCGCCCATGGAATTTCCCGCCAGAGCGAATTTGTGCAAACCGATCTTGTCGGTGAATTCCGCCACGAAAATCGCCATGCCCTTCGTCGTGTAGTCGTGATTCGGGACGGCGCCCGTCAGGCCATGACCGGGTAGGTCGAGCGACACGACCCGGAAACGATCCGACAGATTCTTCGACCAAGGTTCCCAGGTGAAGAGCGAAGCATTCGAACCGTGGAGCAGGACGAGCGCAGGCGCTGTCGCCGCGCCGCGAATGCGGTAATGCACGCGAGCGCCATCTGGTAGGACAACGAATTGCGACGGCGGCGTCGCGTACTTGGCCTCGAGTGTCGCACGCGGAATATCGGCAGCGCTGAGCGCATAGGCTGCAACGCCGAGCAAAACGGCGATGACGGCAAGAACAATCAGAAAACGGCGCATACGGCCCCCCTTGGCCCCGGAGATAAGTCGCGCATCGTATTCGCTTGCCTTTGCATCAGTCGAGGCAAATCAGCAGAGATTCCTGGTTGGGGCGCAGCGCGACGCGGATCTCCTTCATGCCGAGAGGCGCGAGTGCCGCAGCCGTGGCCTCGCTAATGCAAGCCCCCACCATCCTGCTCGCATGCTGCGTCAATCCGGCGGCGTCGAGGCACTGCACAAAGGCGCGCGCGCTCCGCGGCGAGAACAGCAGCACCGCATCTATGCGGTTCGCAGCAACCTCGTCGACGGCGTTCGCCGGCAACGCGCCGACCGAGAGGACGTCATAGAGAACCTCGCTTCGGACATTGAATCCGGCGCTCGTCAAAGCTTCGGCCAGCTTTCCCGCCGCATCGGCGCCCGCGGCATGCAGCAACACGCCGGCTTTGGGCGATGTCCAGTTCGGCACCGCCTGCGCGAGTGCAACCGCGTCACCGTCGGCGCTTCTGACGTTGTCAAATCCGACCGTCTCTGCGGCCTGCGCCGTCTGCGGGCCGACGGCGAACACGGGCAAGTCGCGCCGCGCCGTCCGTCGAGCAAGCGCGCGCACGCCATTGGCACTCGTCGCCAGAATCGCCTGTACGCCCGTCAAGTCGATATCGGGCCCGCGCCGAAACTCGACCCGCAGAAGCGGCGCGACGATGACTTGGTGACCGCGCGCAGCGAGCAGAATCTGAATCTCGAGTGCATCGTCGAGCGGCCGCGTCACCAATACGCGCATCAGAGGGCGAGCCACTTGGCAACGCGCGGCTTGAGCGCCAGACCGCAGTCGCGACCAGCCTGCTCTGCCATTCCGCGTCGGTTTGGTCCAAGCGCGACGGTGAAACTCGTCGCGGCGCTGTCGCTTCCGTCCGGCGCCAAGACTTCTCCGCGAAACGACAGCGTGTCGTCTTCGACTTGCGCCAGCCCCGCAATCGGCGTGCGGCACGAGCCATCGAGCGCAGCCTGGAAGGCGCGCTCGCAGAGGAGCGCAATTTCGCTCGGCTCGTGGTTCAGGAAGCCGAGCTCTTCGCGTGCCCAAGTGTCGGTCTTGCGGATTTCGATGCCGATGACGCCCTGCCCGAGCGAAGGTAGCCAATCGGAGACGGACAGAATCTCCGTCGTGCGATCCTCGAGGCCAAGACGCTTCAGTCCGGCATAGGCGAGAAAGATCGCATCCATCTCACCGGCATCGAGCTTGCGCAGACGCGTGTCGACGTTGCCGCGCAGAAGCACGAGATTCAGATCGGGGCGCCGACGCGCCACTTGCGCCTGACGCCTGACCGAGCTCGTCCCGACACGCGCGCCATGGGGAAGTGCGACGAGTGTTGGGGCCCTGTGCGACAGAAAGGCTTCGCGCGGATCCTCGCGTTGCAAGAACGCGCACAGCGCCAAGCCTGCCGGCAATTCCGTCGGCACATCCTTCATCGAGTGGACGGCGAGGTCGATTTCGTCGCGCAGCAACGCGTCTTCCAACTCCTTGACGAACAGCCCCTTTCCGCCGGCGTCGGCAAGCGAGCGATCCTGGATGCGATCGCCGCTCGTTTTGAGAATGACGAGGTCGCAACTGCGCCCGCGTCCGGCAAGTGCCGAGCGGACCATTTCGGCCTGCACCAGCGCCAGCTTCGAGCCGCGCGTGCCAAGGCGAAGAGTGCGATTTTGCGGCATGGCAGCAAAGGGTTTAGAGGACGAACCCCGCCCCTGGCAAAGGCAGATCGCAGTGCGCGCACTCACGGTACTGGGCATCGAGACGAGTTGCGACGAAACCGCAGCTGCGGTGGTCAGCGGCTCCGCGCCCGGGCCTGGCATGATCCTCTCCAATGTCGTCTTCAGCCAGCTGGAAGAGCATCGGCCTTATGGCGGCGTCGTTCCCGAAATTGCGTCTCGCGCCCATGTCGAAAAGATCGACGCCATCGTGGTCGAAGCGCTGCGCGCCGCCGGCATAAGGCTGCACGACGTGGATGCTGTCGCTGCCACGGCTGGTCCGGGCCTGATCGGCGGGGTCATGGTCGGCTTGACGACGGCCAAGGCTCTGGCGCTCGCGGCGCAAAAGCCGCTGCTCGCGATCAACCACCTCGAGGCGCACGCTCTTACGGTCAGGCTGACCGAGGGCGCGGATTTTCCCTATCTCTTGCTTCTGATCTCCGGCGGCCATTGTCAGCTTCTCGGCGTCGAAGGGGTAGGCAAGTTTCGTCTCTATGGAACGACCATCGACGATGCCGTCGGCGAGGCGTTCGACAAGACGGCGAAATTGTTGGGACTGCCCTATCCCGGCGGTCCTAACATCGAAGCGCGGGCAAAACGAGGAAACGCAAAGCGCTACCCGTTGCCGCGGCCGATGCGCGGGCGCGAAGGCGCCGATTTTTCTTTCTCAGGATTGAAGACTGCTGTTCGCCAACTCGTGCAAAATGGCGCGGTAGATGCTTCGGACGTGGCAGCCTCGTTTCAGGCCGCCGTGATCGATATTCTTGTCGAACGCGCGGCTTCCGCCATGACGATGTTTCGCTCCGACTTTCCATATGCGAGCGATGCCGCCTTCGTGGTTGCCGGGGGCGTTGCAGCGAACGCTGCAATCCGCCAGGCATTGGGCGAATTGGCATCGCGTGAAGGGTTCGAAAAAAAAATACCCCCACCCGGACTTTGCACGGACAACGCCGCGATGATCGCCTGGGCAGGGGTAGAAAAAGGCCAGCTGGGGCATTTCGACGACATTGGGGTATCGCCGAAGGCTCGCTGGCCTCTTGCCGGAACGCCACGCGGGGGGAGCGGAGGCGCGCCGGCAAAGGCTTGAAAGCTCCTTAGATGTTCACGAACTGTGTGAAGGTCAGCACGCCTGCCAGAACCAGGATGGCTCCGGTGAACAGGTTGTCGACGAGGCTATTCAGTCCGGAATGCTCGATCGGAACCAGACGATTGATATGGGTCATGACTAGTACTCCTCTTGGTCTGACCGAGCAGTGCGCCCACGCCCCATTCGGTCCTGAATTTTCGTGGGCGACGTCGCCCGACAAGGGGGATATAGGGTGTGGAAGTTTGCTTTCAATGAATGGATTGAAAAGTATTTAGCATTTACTTCTTGTTTTTTGTTGTATAAGTCATTGAAACAGATATATATTTGTGCATTGCAGCGTCAAGCCATGCGTCAGTGGCATAGGAGGAACCCGTTCGTTGTGAGGATCGCCACTTGGAACATCAACTCCATCCGGCACCGGATCGGGCTGGTTACGAGGTTCCTGAAGGAGCATCAGCCTGATGTGCTGGCCCTGCAGGAAACCAAGGTCGAGAACGCTCTTTTCCCCAGCGAGGGGCTAAGGAAGCTGGGTTACGTCCACCAGGCCATCAACGGCCAGAAGGCCTATCACGGGGTCGCCATCCTCTCGCGCATCCCCTTCCGCAACACCGAAGTGATCGACTTTTGCCGCGAGGGCCATGCCCGGCATGTCAGCGTCACGCTCGAGAACGGCGTCGAGCTGCACGACTTCTATGTACCGGCCGGCGCCGACGTTCCCGATCCGGTCAAGAATCCGAAATTCGCCCATAAACTCGACTTCATGCGCGAGATGGAAAAGCGCTTTGCCAAGCGCAAAGGCAGAGCCGACGAGCGCGTGGTCATCGTCGGCGATTTCAACGTCGCTCCGTTCGAGCATGACGTCTGGAGCCATAAGCAACTCCTGGACGTGGTGAGCCACACACCGGTCGAGACCGATCTATTGGGCCAAGTGAAGGCCGCCTTCGACTGGACCGATGTCACGCGCGAATTCGTGCCGCATGATCAGAAGAGCTATTCCTGGTGGAGCTATCGCGCCATCGATTGGGAAGCGTCAAACCGTGGCCGCAGGCTCGATCACATCTGGGTCAGCCAGGCCTTGAAGAGCGGGCTGAAGTCGCACGCCATCATCAGCAAGATGCGTGGCTGGCGAAAAGCCTCGGATCATGTCCCGGTGATAGTGGATATCGAAATCTAAGCGGACTTCGCGGCGTCCGGGCGCTTAAGCGGCGAAATCATGATCGTGGCAGTCGAGGTCGCGACGATCCTGCCGTCTTCGCGCGCCAAAGTCGCTTCGAGGAAGTTGATGGTTCGGCCCCGCTTGATGACCTTGGCTTCGGCGACATGGCGTCCTGCCGCACCTTGATTGAGATAGCTGACCTTCATTTCGAGCGTCGGCGCGATCTCTCCCCATTTGGCGATGAAACCGGCGGCGACGGCGAGCACATCGTCCATGACACAGGCAATGGCCCCGCCATGCAGCGCACCAAAGCGGTTGAAATGCGGCTCGCCCAGGTCATAGCCGATTCGGACCCAGCCTTCCTCGACATCGACTTCCAACAGCTCCTGATTCAGCCATGCCGAACAAGGCGCCGCGCGTTTGAAGATCGCCTGGACGTTTGGGGGGAATTCGTCGGCCTTGGACTTGTCGATGACGCGGCGCATGGCTCTCTTCTGCTATAGCAAGGCTGCATCCTGCATGAAGCAAGACGGAAAAGACAAATTGCGCATCGCCTTCATTCGCCACGGCCCTACCCAATGGAATGACGAAGGCCGTCTCCAGGGCAGACAAGACATTCCGCTGAGCGAAGCAGGACGGCACAAGATGGCGGCCCTGCGTCCGCCGGCAGGATTTGAATTGGTGCGCGCCTATGTCAGTCCGCTCTCGCGCGCACGAGAAACGGCGCAGCTATTGGGTTTGGCCGATGCCAAGGTCGACGCACGCTTGAGCGAACATGGTTGGGGGAGTTGGGAAGGATTGACCCGCGAGGAGATTTTGGCCCGCGACGGCCAAGATGCATTCGAGCGGGCAGGGCAGGGCATCGATTTCACACCCAAGGGCGGCGAGAGCACCCGCGAACTCGTAGCGCGCGTCGGCGCGTTTCTCGGCGACGTTGCCAAGGACCGGAGCGACGCGATTGCCGTCGCTCATCGCGGCGTTCTGCGCACGGCCTACACGCTGGCGACGGGCTGGGACATGGCAAGTCCGATGCCCGAAAAGCTGGACCTGTCTTGCGCCCTCATCCTCACGCTCGGGCCGGACGGCCAAGCGGAGATCTCCGAACTGAACGTTCCGCTCAGAGCCAGAACGGCTTGAGACGTTTGAAATCACGCCAGGCGCGCATCGCTCGTCGCGCGAGACGTTTTTCGCGCGCCTTGTACCAGCCGATGACCGCACCCTTGGCAAAGCCGAGTTCCGGCCCATCGCCCAGGAGCGCCAAAACGTCCGAGACGCCGTGCGCGTCGTTCGCGGCACCCAACGCATCGAGCAGATCCTTGAGCGCCTTGATGTACTTCTTCGTACGTTTCTTCGGATAAAGCGGCGCAAAGAATTCCGCCGCGTAACGCAACTTCTTGAGCGCGATGCGCAGTTTGTGCGTGCGCGAATCATAGGAGCCATGGGCACGCTTGCCGCGCTTCTTGGTTTGGGCGTAGAGCGAATCGAGCGCGCGGCCCGAGAATTTCCCAATGTGTGTGGCATCGCGCGGTAGCGTTTCTGCGACGGCAGCGACTTCGTTCAGAAACAGACCGAAGTCCGGGTTCTGAATTTCCGCGATGGCGTCGTCCCAGGCTTCGCCTCGGGCATGGCGCAGCGCCAGTTTGAGCACGGAGAACGAATCGTTCTCGGCGAACTTGCGTGCCAGGGGCGGCAGAAGGTCGCTCAAAAAGACATCCAGATCGCGGGCCGGTCCGAAGACATTTGCAAGTCTGCGGCCACGTTTGCCTAGCGTTCTGAGTTCGGGCGTATCGGCATATGCGCCGAAGGATTTGAGCGCCATTTGCAGACGGCGCAGACCGACGCGGATTTGATGGATGCCGCGCGGCTCATGGGCGCGAATGGCAGGCGCATTTCCGCCGACCTGGGCGAGACACTCGAGAACGGTGGCGCGGAAAGCTTCTTCGACCGGCATGCCTCTGGTGAGGCGGACGCGGCGCGCCGTCACCGCGCGGGCGTTGGAGACACCGTGCATTGGACGATAGGAGCGAACGATGGCGACGCGCTGTTCTTCCATGCGCGCATCATTCCTTACCCCAGACGAACCGGCAATCCCGCTTGCGCCAACGCGCGCTTAGCCTCGGCGATCGTGACTTCGCCGAAATGAAAGATCGACGCTGCCAGAACGGCGTTCGCATGCCCCTCGCGCACGCCGTGGACAAGGTCATCGAGCTTGCCCACCCCGCCCGATGCGATGACCGGGACGCTGACAGCGTCGGCAACCGCGCGTGTCAAAGACGTGTCATATCCGGCTCTGGTACCGTCCCGGTCCATGGAGGTGAGGAGAATTTCGCCAGCGCCATATTCCGCGAGCTTTTTCGCGTGCGCGACGGCATCAATGCCGGTGGCGTTGCGGCCGCCATGGGTGAAGACTTCGAAGGGCGGTGCGTTGTGATTGTGCGCACCTTGCTTGGCATCTATTGCCGCGACGATGCACTGGCTGCCGAACTTCCTCGCCGCCTCGCGCACGATTTCGGGGCGCCTGACCGCCTCGGTATTGATCGCCACCTTGTCCGCGCCGGCGAGCAAGAGCGCGCGGATATCGTCGAGCGTGCGCACGCCGCCACCTACGGTCAGCGGCATGAAGCAGACATCAGCTGTACGGCGCACCACCTCCAGCAGAGTACCGCGACGTTCATGGCTTGCGGTGATGTCGAGAAAGCAGATTTCGTCGGCGCCCGCGGCATCGTAGATCATCGCCTGTTCGACGGGATCGCCGGCGTCGCGCAATTGCTCGAACTTGATTCCCTTGACGACGCGGCCGTCCTTCACATCAAGACAGGGAATGACGCGAATCTTGAGCATCAACGCCGTCCCATGCGGGCCAGCGCCGCAATGTTGAAGAGCGCGCGCGCCGTCACGGTTTCGGGCGTCACCCCCGTCGTCTTGCACAGGGCCTCGGTTTCCAAGAGCAGATCAAGCGCTTCAGCCAGGCGCTGCAAATCCCAACAATTGAGCTGAAGCCTGAAAGATGCCGCGCGCATGAAATGAACCGGCGGGCGCAGCTTGCGCATGGCGCTGTCGGCGGTTTCGCCCTTGTCCATCTCTGCCCGTGCGAGCGCAAGCTTCTGGAAATGCGCCATCGCCATGCGCACGATTCCGACGGGCGAACTTGCGGCAAGCCAGAGACGTTCGAGCGCGACGTCGAGCCGCTTCAGCTCGCCTTCGCCCGCCGCTTCCAGTGCTTCTTCGCTGCGCACTTCCGCTTCGTCGCCGAGCACGGCGCGCACATCGTCGAGCGAAACCTGATTTTGCCCGTGGCAATAGAGTGCGAGCTTCTCCAATTCGCGCCGCGTCACGCCGCGATCGGAACCCAGTCGCGATGCCGCATAGTCGAGCGCGTCGGGCGCAATGGAGAGACCTTCGGCCTTTAAAGCGTTGCGCACGACATCGGGAAGATCGCGGGCCGTGTCGCCGTAGCAGGGTATCGCCGCCGCATTGTCCGCCTCTTCGAATACGCGGCGAATGGCGGCGCTCTTCGAAAGATCGCCGCCCTCTACGACGATGAGCGCGTCGCCTGCGGGCGTTTCGAGAAACTGCTCGAAGAGTTTGGCCAGGCTGTTGCCGGCACCGCGCACGCGCACGACGCGGCGCCCGCCCAGCATGGCGATGGCGGCTGCCTCATCGAAGAGGCGCGCCGGATCGCCCGTCAGGACACCGTCATCGAGATCGGCGATCAGAAACGGATCCTTGAGATCGGGCACGATCGAGCGGATCAGCGTTTCGGCGCGCTCGCGCACAAGGCCCTGGTCCGGACCGAAAATGAGCGCCGCCACCAAATCTTTGGGCGGGCGGGTGAGCGTGCGCTCGATGTTGGCGCCTTTGACTTCGGTCATCGTTTGACGAAGAAGACGTTGAGATCGAAGCGGATGCGTTGCGCGATATCCTGCGCCGCACGCTTATCGGCATCCTGCTGCGCCGCGAGCGTTCCGTAGTTGGCACTGGGCGAGGATGGCAGAACGTTGTAGGCCGAGAGCCCCGTCTCCGCGCCCTTGGTCACGACATGACCCGCCGAGTCAAACAGCTCGTACGTGACAGTCAGCGTGTCGTTGTAGCGGGTGATCGTCGCGTCGTTCTGGAGCGCGATGCCCTGCGTTGTCTGGGTCAGGCCAAGCTTGAGGCGATAGGACGCGCCGCTTGGCGTTCCGGGGCCATCGAGCAGATCGATCATGCTGTTGCGCAACTCGTAGCCGAGCCGTTCCGGCACCGGCTCGACATAGATCGACGACAACGTCTCCTGCATGTCGCCGTTCATGCCGCCATAGAGCGGGTGAAAGCCGCAGCCGCAGAGCAGCGATAAAGCGCTTATGACGACTACGCGCCTCATGCGACGACATTCACGATGCGGTTCGGCACGACGATGACCTTTTTCGGCGCTTTGCCCGCGAGGGCGCGAATGACGCCGTCGCGCGCCAAGGCCGCATTCCTGACCGTTTCCTCATCGGCATTCGCGGCGACGGTGACTTCGTCGCGCCGCTTGCCGTTCACCTGGATGGCGATGGTGATCGATTCGGAGCGCGTCAGCTCTGAGTCGAATTTCGGCCAAGCGGTTTCGACCACCATGGCTTTGTGCCCGAGCGCTTCCCAGCACGTTTCGGCCAGGTGCGGCATCATCGGACCGATGAGGAGCACCAGAGCCTCCAGCGCTTCGCGGCGCACCGCGCCCGAAACCGCTTCCGCTGCCTGAATGGCGTTGGCCAGCGCGTAGAGTTGCGCAACAGCGCGATTGAAGCGGAGATTCTCGAGGTCGTCGGTCACCGCGGCAATGGCGCGATGGATTCCACGACGCAGCTCCAAGTCAACGCCGCCAACCTCGCCGACCGCGGTTCGCGGCGGCGGCAGATCACCTGCCTCGGTGACCAGACGATGGACGCGCTGGATGAAACGCCAGCAACCTTCTGCGCCGGATTCCGACCAATCGACATCGCGCTCGGGCGGAGAATCGGAGAGCATGAACCAGCGGATGGTGTCGGCGCCATAGATGTCCACGATCACCTCGGGCGCCACCACATTTTTCTTCGATTTCGACATCTTGATCGAAGGTCCGATCGTGACGGCCTGATTGGTACCCTTGCGGATCGCCGTTCCGTCGCTGCGCTTGTCGACTTCCTC
>Ga0187821_10000053_pt1 | contig 18088 bp, 14 predicted proteins | sample NC_wetland_sal_i_20_FD_132442 | JGI IMG/M metagenome (GOLD analysis project Ga0187821, IMG submission 132442) | Wetland sediment microbial communities from Neuse River Estuary, North Carolina, USA - SourceSoil_1 | ecosystem: Environmental > Aquatic > Freshwater > Wetlands > Sediment | place...
CCCGGAGACATCGAACTTTTCCGTAATTTTGCGGCTGAAGACGGTAAGATTCACGAGGAAGAATCCACCCAATTCCGTTTTTGCCACAGTCCTGGTCCTGCTCGTATACTGTGCATCGACACTGGCAAAAAGCTTTTTTTGCAGGAGAGGAATGCTGAGATTTACCTTGGCCAATTGTCTCGGAGAATTGAGCAAATCATCGCCGGTCAGCACATCGCGAGTGTGTTGTATGGAGTGCGATATGGAGCCTTCCAAACCGCCCGGCCACTTGGCTCCCACCTCGTATTCGATTCCTTTTGTTTGCGCCTGGGTTGAATTCGAATAGAGTGGATGGCCGGTGAGGGGATCGATGCTCTGTTCAATCAAGCCATCAATCTGGTTCAAATAACCCGCGCCGGTCACGTAAAACGTCTTCCCGAAACGGCGCTCCACGTCCACTTCCAAACTTCGAATTCTCTCGGGTTTCAATGCAGGGTTGGCGGTATTGCTGTTGTTGCCCGCATAGAAGGCTTCGTAATCGTTCGGCGCGCGAAACGCCCAACTATAGTTCGCCTTCAGGTCCATTTTCGGGGTCGGGTTGAAATGCAAGCCCGCTCGCGGGCTCAGCGTGTTTCCATAGATTCCATACCAGTCGCTGCGCAGACCCGCGACCAGGGACAGGTTCTTGCGGATGAAATATTTATCTTGAAAATATAAAGCCCCGACCCGGTTGGAACGATGGCTATCAAAGTACAGGAGATACGGCTGTATGTCGTAGTTCTCTTGCTGCTGCCGGATATCCTGGCGGAATTCCGTTCCGAACGTGACCTTGTGCCGTTTGAAAAAGGTTCTGGAAGCGTCACCCTGGAAGTCCCACCAGGTTCCGTTGGCGGCGTCGTAATTTTCAGTGAACGGTGGAATTCCTTTGCCTGCATAGTCGTAAACGTAGATTCCGTGATAGCCGTACCAATCGTAGGAGAGCCGCCCAAGCGTCTCCCAGGATCCGAACGTGTGGTGATACTGGGCGTCGACGTATCGGCGAGCATCCGTCGTTTGGTTCCGCGGATCGTCGAAAACCGTGCCGAAGGAGGCGGTGGGAATGTGTTTGGTCCGCGAGGATCCGACAACATGGATGTTGAAATCATGGTAGATGATGTCGCCAAATATGCTGTAGGACTGGTCGCCGTCGGCATTTTCAGCGATCCCGTAGTTTGTGGCCGGGCTGTCGAACTCCGGAAAGAAGAGTTGTTCGTGCCCGTGGCTGTTATAGAAAGTGCCGGAGAGCAGGGTTTCGAGTCCGTTGTCAAAACGGTCGCCGTAGCTTATCCGGGCTTTGTAGGAATTCCAGCTCCCCGCTTCGCCGGAAAATTCGAGTGCACTCAAATCGCGTCCCCGCTTGGTGATCACATTGATAACGGCGGCAAATGCGCCCGTGCCGTAGGCGGAGGAATCCGGTCCCCGAATTATTTCGATGCGCTCGATCAGATCGATATCGACGGGAAATTCCGTGCCTACATAGGCTCCGTCGAAAATGTTGTCGTTGACTCGATGGCCGTCCAGGAGAAAGAGAATGCGCGCGTTGTAATCCCCCGGCAGTGACAATCCGCGGACGCCGACATAACTGTAGTTGCGGTCGTTGATGACGTAGAAGCCGCGGACGCCGCGCAGGACATCCGCCAGGGTTCGATACCCGTGTTTTTGAATTTCTTCGGCCGTGACCACGGTGATCGAGGTCGACGCATCCTCCGCCTTTTGGAGAAACTTGGCGGCCCCGTAAACCGAATCCACTTTCAATTTCACAAGTTCTTCCATGCTCTGCCCGCTCAAGTCGTCTTGCCCTGGCTGCTGAGCCGCGGCGGAAATGGTCCAGAACATTGCGAAAAGGAGAAGCCGGCGCACCGCGCGATTTCCTCGCAAATATCCGTTTCCGGCATATGCGGGAGTATTCCCGGCGGCGCGGCTGTTGCCTCCGGGAAAACTTCTTTCGTAAGGAATGAAAACAGCTCGTCGCATTTTCTGCATTTGCTGAGCCTGGCGATCAAAACAGGACGCAAGGAGCATTCGCGGAAGTGGAAGGAAAAACCTCCGCCGTCAAATCGCCGACAATTGGAAGGGGGCAAAACTGAAGACTTTCGGCAAATCTATTGTGGTCCAAATAAGTGATGAGCGAAAAGAAATCTTTGCTTGCGGTGCTACAGCCGACACGGCCGTGGGAAAAGACGCGTGGCTACAGTTGTAGGCAGGAAGAGTTCCACTACGGCAGCCTATTGAGACCACGTACCTTACTCATTTTACGTTACGCCCAATATGCCAGGAACGCCCAAATCGCGGAATGGGGGTACAACGAGGGTACACGCAGCCAAAGAGGAGTAACTCGCCGGGGAGGCACAACCAAAATCGAGCGAAAGTGGCTCAAGCAATAGAGCGCGGATGGAAGGGTGGCGGCAGATGCGGCTCGGCAGAACTCGTTCTTCCAGGTCAGACCGCGATGCCACCTTCCCTGCGGGTGCAAAGTAATCTTGAACTGTCTTACTAACAATCGAATACGAGTCAGGCAGATTCGATGAACTGGTTCACGTGCTCTGAGAGATGCTCTTGCACGATGTCCCAAGATTATTAGCGGCAACCGATCCGAATCATTTGCGCCAGTTTTTGGGAGGCTTCGCTGCTCCCCCTTTTTGCCGCCGCACGAAGAAGCATTTGGGCTTGAGCGCAACTTTTCGTCACGCCATCTCCGCGAGCATACAGGTCTGCCAGCGTGATCTCGGCTGTAACATTGCCCTTTTCCACAGCGGCCCAAAGATATTGCGCCGCGGTTGCACCGCTCGTGTGCCGTGGCATCTCTGCCAGATTGCGTTGCGCAATAGCCAGATCCTCTTCACCGAGATCGGCGGTTTTGGGTGGCAAGCTCTCGCGGACAGCAGTGTTTCGTTCGGTCCCGATCGGAAATTCCCTGGCGATGTTTGTGGGCGTGCTGTCGGCTTTGGGAGCGGCGCTATCGGCTGGGAGCGGCGCGATATCTGCCGGCGCTCCTCCAGCACCGGAGGGCGGCAAATCCAATGGGGCGGAGGGCGGGGCCTGAACAGGCGAGGGTGCAGGGGGTGCGGCTTGTAGTGCCGGACTCGCCCCAATCATTTCACTCCACTTTTTTCGCAAGTCAATGTTTGAATTGCCGTAGGTGAAAAACAAAAATCCCGCAATGATTGCCGAGACAAACACTCCAGCCAGAAACCCGCGGAAAAATTTCGGACGCGAATTCAGGGCGGACATTTCGCGATCCCACCCATACCCCCTGGATTGTGGAACGTCCTCGAAGCGTTGAAAACCAGGGCTCGCAAGCTGCTGCATAGGGATTGACGTCGGAGGAAAAGGAGGAGTGGGCGCGGCATTCGCTTGAGGAGGGGCGTTGTCAAAACGCGGAGATTCTCTTAAGGGCGCAGGTGCAGGTTCTTGCAAAGGCGCAGGTGCGGGTTTGGGGGCCGGCGGAGCGATCTTTGGCGCCCCCCCTTGATTCAGCCATCTGGAGATACGTTCGCGCTCCGGTTGAGGCAAGGAGGCAAAGCTCAATCCCCCTGTCAGTTTCGACGGATCGGTCCACACCAGCACACCACTCGTGGCAACGGGCAAATCATTCTCTAGAAATGAGAAATGGACCTTCCCCGATTTGAGTACCGGGCGACTGGAGCAAAAGCCCAGCCCTCCGTCGGAAACATTCAGCACCGTGGCGGTGTTGTTTGGTTCTATTTGAATGCTTAAGCTCGGTTTCACTACTTTGCGAGGCGATTGGCGATCGTCTGCCATGGGTTAACCCTTGTCCTTAGATTTTAAGAGGGTCTCGCAAACAACTCTGCAGCGGGCCCCGTTTTGAGCGAATCGGAGGGCTAGTAGCCTAATTATAGCGAATTTGCTCCGGCTCTGTACATCTAGGTCGGTTAATAGGTAGTGAGCCAGTTTGACCGTGAAGATGCCCTCTCCGTCCCGAAATTCGCGGGACGGAGAGGCCGCTACAAAACCGTCGTCCCCGGAGGCTGTTGGGTTTTGTAGAGCCCGCTCGTTCTTAAGGCGGGCGGCCGTTTGCTTTCGAGCCAGCCAGAAATTAATCTGCCTGTAATATTTTGACCTCTTTGAAGCATTAGTCTGCCGGCAAAATCGTAGCGCTCACTCAAGGCAAGGCTGCGAAGTGCGCGCCAATGATCCGAATTGAGAATTCGATCTCAAGAGCCACTGGAAATTACAGAAAACCGTGACCCTGTACCGCGGTGTAGGAAGCACCCTGTACCATTTTCGTCTTTCTGGGCAGTCGTCTTGTGATATAGACTCATGGTCTTCTAAGTCACATAATGTGCCACTACAGGAAACGTTGGATTGAAATCGTGACCTTGGAGAAAACCTGAGCGCATGCCAGATCTAAGGTCAGTTCATCCGCACCAAAAGTGTATACATTCACCTTCATCATCAATTATCCTTTTGACGATGACACTTGTATTGATGGCGGTAGTTTTGGCGGGCTGTCTTGGAGTGGCGAACACTTCTAAAGTTGCCGCTTCCTCTTCGCCGACAATTTCCGGTGTGGCACCAAGCAGCGGCCCAACCTCCGGGGGAACTGCTGTGATTATTTCCGGCAATAATTTTGGGTCTGGGGCAGGAGTTCAGTTTGGCGGCAGCGCCGCGACGGCCATCCAAGTTGAAAATTCCACACAGATTCGAGTAGTCGTTCCCCCGGAGTCCAAGGGAAGCGTCGCCGTTACCGTAATGAATTCAAACGGTGAAATCGCAACCGACGCAAATGCCTTCACTTTCATAAACCCTGCTTTGCAGGTTACGAGCACAGGGCTTCCAGTAGGAAAGATCGGCGCAGCCTTTTCCGCAGCCCTGGCCGCGACTGGTGGTACGCCACCCTACTCATGGAGCAAGACAGGAGGAGCGCTTCCACAGGGGCTCCAATTGGACTCGTTGACAGGCAAAATCGCCGGGACGCCGGCTCTTTCGGGTAATTATTCGTTTACGGTTAAAGTACAAGACGCGACCGCTACATCTACTTCTGCCAACTTTTCCCTGAGCATCTCTGCCGATCCAACCCCTACGATTTCCGATATTGCGCCAAACTCCGGACTCGCTCAGGGAGGGACGACTGTATTGATTACCGGCAGCAATTTCCGCCCGGGAGTTGTGGTCCAATTCGGGGGGGATGCCGCGGCGTCCGTGCAGGTCGTCAATTCAAGTACTCTCCAAGCCGTTACGCCCAAAGAACCCATCGGCGCCGTAAACGTTTCGCTGCAAGAGGCTGACGGCCAGATCGCCAAAGTCATGAATGGGTTCACTTTCGCGGCTGAGCAGGCGCCGAATCCTGACGTGATCGTGGATGCAAGCCAAACGGTAAATGAAACCGGAGGCAACGACATTGCCGCGGCGAAGAATATCTTCGCGAGCGCCTCCGCTCCGGAGTCCGACGGGGGCTTGTACCCGGATTGGAACCTGGTTGCATCGGAATTGTCCATGACAAGAATGAGAAACATCAACGGACTCGGGGATTGTGCTCTTGGGAGCACTGGAAAGCTCACAGGATGCACGCGTCTTAACAACGATCTGGCGAACATGAAGGCGAAAAATCTTACCCCGCATGTTGTGGTAGGGCAGTGGGCTCCCGCTTCCATCGCAGGAAACCCGCTAAACTGGAACGCCAGCCAGTGGGCCCAATACGACGCGTTGTGCTATGCGATCGTCAATTACGTCGTCAACCAATACGGAGGAAGCGGATTTAGCGAGGCATTGTTTGAAGTAGAGAATGAATTGGATACAACGACCAACCCCACTGAATTATGGCTCACCACAACTCCCAAAGTCCCTCAGGGCGATCCCAGCCGTTTTACGCAATTTGACACGGTCTACCGGCATTGGGCCAATGCGGTGGAACTTGTCGCCACGCAGACGCCCGGCAAAAAAATCCGCATTGCCGCCCCCGCAACGGGCTTTTGGACGGTTTATTACGGCTCCGGCCAGCTCTGGCACAATCAAATCATTCCCAAATATGCGGCACAGCACATCCGGCTGGATGTCGTGTCGCTTCATATTTACGCGAATGAAGTAAATGACCTGGCGAAATTCGCCCAGAGTATTCGCAGTACATTGATTGCGAACGGCATTGCGAATACGGAAATTTGGGTGACCGAATGGGCGGCGAGTGATCTGAGCGACAGCTATTTTGGCGCCGCCAACGGATCTCACATTGGAGCGGCCTGGGCGATCGATTTTCTCCTTCAGGCGTTGAAGGGCACGGTCACGGGGGGATCCTTCCTGGAAGTTCGCGACAATCAAGGGCACGACACCACGGGAGTTAACTCCGACATGTTTGAGGGGACTTGGAATCACGTAGAGGGCGGCAGTGAATATCCCAAGGCGGTTGCCAACGCGCTCAATATGGTCGGTCGCATGGCCGGGGCTAGAAAGGCGGTGACGGTAAACACCGCAAAACCGAGTCTCCGGGCTCTGAGTTCGTCGGACTCCAGTTCGGCAAGTCTAATCGTCACCAACTATAATTATGTTTTCGATTACGCCCATAAAAATTACGCAGATCTCTCGCAAAATGACAACGTGACGGTATCGTTCAAAAACCTGCCATTCAATGGCTCTGTCACCGTGGATCGATACCTGATTGACGCTCAGACCAGCAACCTCGATTATTGGGTGGCGGCAAAAAAAGTTCCCCCATCCGTGCAGGCCACTCAGCTGCAGAAAGTGGAGACCTTCTCGGCTGTCGCTAGCGGCGGCACACTGACTCTCCCGGCAAGGCAGCTAGGTCCATCGGCAACTTCCCTTTGGATTGTTCACCAATAAAAATCGTCCATATGCGGCCAGCTTCTCGTCCCAAATCATTTTCAAAGTCCGGGAGAATGTTGAGTTCACTGCGTTAGTCGGCCAGATCTACGCCGCGCCGCAATGCGTGTGCGAGAATCGGCTGGCCGGCCCCGCCTAAGTGAAGCGGGTCTCTCTTATAGAACGGGCTTTCCCCGGATTTCAGCTGGATCTGAAGTTCATCGGCGTCGTCAACGTAAGGGACATTTTCTTCCCTGGCAACCGCCTGGTTCGCATAATAGCCGGGCTGATATTTTCCCGTGAGTTCCGGCAAGGAAAGATGCTGTACGAGAGCCACCTTCGCATTGTGATTGCGAACGAAGCGGAAAAATTCCCTTTCCGCGTCCCGGCATTCGGCGATGTCTTTTTCAGATAGAGCGGAGTTGATCATGGTCTTATCGATGCCCGCCGGAGTCACCCCAATGTGCAAGTAACGGGGGAGAAGATAGGTTTCGAAAAGATCCAGCAACGCGAGCGCCGGCTTTTTGGCTGGATAATCGGCCGAAATACCTACGACGGGGACGAATGTCGGCGCGTCGGCATAGTCGTGGGAAGAAAGCTCCAGGATGATGACGTCGGCGTCGAGCGTGCCGTACCGCCTCAAATAGGCCAGTTCATTGGGTGGTCCCCAGCTCTTCGCGGATGCGTTTCCGACGACCACCGGCCGGCCGAGTTCGCGCTGGAGATCGCGTTTCAGTATTTCCGTATCGATTTGTTCCTGATCGATCCTCACTCCTCCATAGACAATGCTGTCGCCTACCACAATCACTCGGAATTCGTGGGCGCCGGATTTCAGCGGTGGAAAATCATCGGCCCTCATTCCATACCTGTTTACCGAAAATCGGTTGTGGAAACGGGAATACGTTTTTGAAGGTTGCAGGACGTACTCCATCTGTGAGTCCGCCTGGTACAGCGGCGGATCGCCCAGTCCGATTCCGAATCGGCAGAGCGCTTCCGAACCCACGAGGGCGATCACCGCGAGGAGAACGATGATTTTGAACTTCGATCGTCTTGGGGGTGAGGGTAGGACAGACGGGGGAGGCTCGAGAGTGGAGGAGCTTGGCATGGGTCACAAGCAAAACGTTGCGTCAGCGAAACAGCCTTGTCAAGAGGCCTTCATCTGCACGAGGTACAAGCTGATGTCACTCATGGTCAAACGCCTGCGGAAACGATGCCGCTGGCCATGGCCTTACTCTTGCCAGTCGCGCCGCGGCGCGTGTCCAAAAAATCGCGGTACGCAATCTCTAATCCCTCGCTCAAGCCTATCGTTGGCCGCCATCCGAGAGAGGAGAGCCGGGAAGTATCAAGGAGCTTTCGAGGGGTGCCGTCCGGCTTGGTTGAGTCAAACCTAAGTTCACCCTCATAGCCAACCACCTTTGCCACCTGCTGGGCAAGCTCTCGAATCGTCAGGTCCTGGCCGCTGCCAACGTTGATGAGCGGCGGCTCCGTTTCGCTTGTGACCAACGAATCGAAGGATTGGTCGTCGAGATTCATGAGGAAAAGGCAGGCTTCCGCCAGATCATCGCTGTAGAGGAACTCTCGCCGTGGCGTACCCGTTCCCCAAAGCACAATCTCATCTTTATTATTAATCTTGGCTTCGTGCATTTTGCCAAGAAGCGCGGGGATGACGTGCGAAGTGTCCGAATCGTAGTTGTCGCCGGGGCCGTATAGATTCGTCGGCATTGCCGCCAAATATTTCGTGGCGTACTGGCGATTGTAAGCCCAGCACATTTCGATCCCGGCGATTTTGGCCACGGCATAGGGCCGATTCGTCGGCTCGAGATCACCCGACATCAGGGAACTTTCAGGGATGGGCTGAGGCGCAAATTTTGGATAGATGCAGCTCGATCCGAGAAAGAGGAGCCGCTTTACTCCCGCTTGGTAGGCGCATTCGATCACGTTCGCCTGGATCAGCAGATTCAGGGAAATAAAGTCGGCCGGATATTTACTATTCGCCAGGATGCCGCCAACTTTTGCGGCAGCGAGAAAAACATATGCGGGCCGGTCCTTGCTGAAGAAGCGTTCCACTTGCGCCTTGTTCGTAAGGTCTAATTCCGCGCGTGTCTGCAAGGCCAGATTTCGATAACCGGCTCGATGTAGCGCACGAACGAGCGCCGAGCCCACCAAGCCGCGATGGCCTGCAACAAAGAATCTTGCGTCGGGATTCATCGTCGTGGAGTCCATTGCGCGGGTTTATGCGCCTAATGCGGCTCCCGCCGCAGCCGCGAGAGAAGTAGTAACCGACCCGGCCCATTGATGCCATTCCCCGAATTTCTTTTCCAATATAAGATGGCCGGCGCCTTTTGGCGCGAGACCGATTGCTTCCATGTCCGCGTCCACCATAATGCGGACCAGTTCACTGAAACTGATCTGAGGCTGCCATCCCAACTCTTTGCTAGCTCTGCTTGAGTCGCTCATGAGGAAATCCACTTCGGCGGGGCGCAGGTACCGGGGGTCCGGCACGTAGTATTCTTTCCAGTCCAAATCGAGATAGTTGAATGTCTCATCCAGGAATTCCCGAACCGTGTGAGATTCTCCGGTGCCCAGCGCGTAGTCAGATGGTGCTTCCTGCTGAAGGATGCGCCACATGCCTTCCACATATTCGGGCGCGTAACCCCAGTCGCGACGCGCATCCAAGTTGCCCAAATAGAGTTTGGTTTGAAGGCCAGCACGAATGCGTGCGGCGGCGCGGGTGATTTTTCGGGTAACAAAAGTTTCGCCGCGGCGAGGGCTTTCATGATTGAAAAGAATTCCGTTCGACGCAAACATGCCATAGGCTTCCCGGTAATTCACGGTCATCCAGTGGCCGTAAACCTTCGCGGCGCCGTACGGGCTGCGAGGATGAAAGGGAGTATTTTCATTTTGGGGTGGAGGGGCCGCCCCAAACATTTCGGAAGATCCCGCCTGGTAGAACCGGCACTGGATGCCGCTTCTGCGCACGGCCTCCAGGATGCGCGCAGTCCCCAGCCCCGTAATGTCCCCTGTAAATTCGGGCTCGTCAAAGCTTACACGGACGTGGCTCTGCGCGCCCAGATGATAGATCTCCGCGGGCTGCATGTTGTAGATAAGGTTGGTCAATTGCTCGCCTGTTGAGAGATCGCCGTAATGGAGAAAGAGGCGCCTGTCGGTGCTTTGAGGGTCTTGATAGATGTGATCGATCCGATCGGTATTGAACGTGCTGGCGCGGCGGATAATCCCATGGACTTCATAGCCTTTGCCAAGCAGCAATTCTGTCAGATACGAACCATCCTGACCGGTGATGCCGGTGATGAGTGCGCGCTTAGACACAAGTGCCTCCCGGGTACGCTAGACTCTGAGTTTTTGACCGACCCTAATCGACTTTATTTGTAATTCCGGAATGAGCTGGTTTTTCTGGCTTGCTTTGGAAACCTGCGACAACCCCAGCACGATTGACGGCTGGAATTTTGCGCGAGGGTAGCCCTTCATGCCGCTTCACTTCGGCACGGTTCCGTTTCGAGGGAACATTCGCTTGTGAGAATGAGTGCAACGATGAGGTGCGCGTGCCGTTCGATTCCAGTTGCTGTGGGACAAACGGCGTCGAAAATCCATCCGTCTCAGTCTGGGAAGAAAAGGGGCTCGAAAATCCATCACTCTGAGGGCGCGAAGAGAACGGGGACGAAAATCCATCGCTCTGCGAGCTCGAGGAAAATGGGGACGAGATTCCATCACCCTGCTGGCGCGAAGAGAACGAGGGCAAGATTCCATTGAACTGCGGCTTCGTAGTAAGCGGTGGCGCGTCAGTTCTGAAGCGTTCGTACCTTGCGAGAGCGTTTTTTGCGGGGCTGGGACTGAGATTGTTGAAGGGGCTCAACTGCGGCGCCGGGTTTCCTGGATTGCCGTCAGTTGATGAATTTAGTGAAGGATCGCCGGGGCGAGCGGACCAGCTGGTAGAAGAGGGTGGTTGTCCACCAGCCTGAAAGGACGGGCTAGTAGGAGGTAAGGCGGTTTTGTCGTCACTTTGTGTCCGGGTGGGAGTGGTCAGGCTCGCACGAGCGGGCCAGAACTGGGTTGCTGGAGGTTGCCCAGATGCGGTAAATCCCCAGTGACTGGACGTCGTTGGAGGCTTGAGAGGCGCTGGAGAAGGTTGAGAATCCTGCACAGTGATTTCGTCGACGCCCGCGTGGACGGAGGCGTCCACGGCATCCACACCCTGATTCAGATCAGGAACACGATTGGTATCCTGCGCTCGAACAACGCCGCCGGGAATGACCAGCGACAACCAACAAGCGGGGATCAACAGGTGATTCTTCATCGCCGTCATATGGAAGTGGACCTTTCCGCGGTCGCGCTGACGGCCGGGGTGCGATACGCCTTCAACAGGTGGCCTTCAAGATTGGACAAGACATGAGTCTCTTCCCATTGTTGCTGCGCATACTGCCGCCCAGACTGGCCCATCGCCAGCCGCTTGCCTGGATGGTCGAAAAACTCCTTGATCGCCGCGGCAAGCGCCTCCGCATTCTCCGGTTCCGTCACCACGCCGCCACCCGATTCGCGGATCACTCGCCCGATCTCGCTGTTGGCGGTAACGGAAGCGCCTACCGCCCGCGCGGCCGACAGAAGAGTTACGGTCTTCGAGGGGAAAACAATATCGGACACCGTCGATTGCTGGATGATTAGAGCCATATCCGTTGCGGCCAACATTTGTAGAAATTCGACGTGTTCCTGCAATGGCAGGAAACGGAGATTCCCCAGAGACATCGCCGCAGCCCGCTCCTGCAAACGGGACTTCATCGCTCCATCGCCCGCCAGTACAAATACAAAATCGCGCTGCTCTCTTAATTGCGAAGCAGCGTCGAGCATGACGTCCAAACCCTGCTTCACTCCCATGTTTCCTGAATGGACCACTGTGAACTTGTTTTCCAGGTTGTATTTGCGACGGAACTCATGCCCCTCCACAACACTTCCAACATCGAAGAGGCTGCTATCCGCCGGCGGCGGCACCACGACGACCTTGGCGGGCGAGATCCCCTTTTCAACGATCCTTTGCCTCATACCTTCGGTGACGGTCGAGATTAGAGAGGCATTTCGATAGGCCATCGCCTCAAGACGATACAGGACGGGCAGCAGGGGTCTGGGGAGCATTCCCAGATCCGCGGCAGCATCTGGTTGCAGGTCTTGCACGTCAAACATGTAGGGAATTTTCCACCAACTGCTCAAAAGTACCGCCGAAAGCCCAAGTCCAAGTGGCGGCGAGACGACCAGGAGCAGGTCTGGCTTGGAACTCCCGATGGCCCGAAGCAACGAACTCGCCAGGAAAGACGCCTCGAACACCACTCGTTTGGCTGAACTTACTTTGCTCGGCACCCACATCCATGAACGAAGGATGGTGACGCCGTTGCGCACTTCGTGGAGAATCAGCTTGCGGTTATATCCGGGATAAATGCGCCATTCGGGGTAGTACGGCATCCCGGTGCAAACCGTAACTTCATGCCCGGCGGAAGCCAGATATTCGCAGCGGCGGGTCAGCACCGCTCCGATACCGGTCCGCTCGGGCCAGTAGTTAATTGTTAGGATGAGGATCCGCATGGATGCCTTCCTGCAAGGCGCCGCCGGGATTGGTCGCGATCTCGTCGGTCTCAAGGGGCGTGACCTGCTTTGTGGATAGTTCCTTCGTCTTGAGTACGATCATGTATTCATACAAAGACTGCAGCATGGCGTAATGAAAACCTGCGCTGCCGTCGAGAAAGCCGCGCTTTCCCAAGTACAGCAAAAGAAATTTGAAGAGAGGCCGAGCAGGCATTCGATAGAACAGTTCTTTCTGATGGAACCGGCGGTCGTTGAAATTTTCGCCAAAAAACGCCTGTTTCAGGCTGAACTCCCGGTTCGCGGCGCGGTTCTTCACAATTTGTTGAGCTTCGAGCGAGCTGTAGCAATTGTGCCGGTTCAACCAGTGGGTCATTCCTTTGCTGAATGGATAATGGTCAAGAAATCCCGCCACGTCGGCCACGGGCCCATCCGGAATGGAAACGGGATTCACAAGGCGCTCGTAGCGCATTTTTTCAGGGCGAAAGAGCCGCAAGTAATAAGGGGATGTCTGGACGTGTTTGAGCCAGCGATCTCCCCAGAAATCCCGCCGGCGGATTCTGAATGCAACCTTGTCATCGGGATTTTCGACGGCGCGATGCAGATTTTCCGCCAGGATCTTGGTTACGCGCTCGTCCGCGTCGATGTACAGCACCCACGGATGCCGGAATCGGATATTTGCGAGCCCCCAATTTTGATGAGCGGACCAGTTATCGAAGTGACGTTGTGTGATTTGCGCGCCGGCCGCCCTTGCAATGTCCAGGGTTCCATCCGTGCTGTATGAGTCGAACACATGGATATCGTCGGACCACCGGACTGACTGCAGGCAGCCCGGAAGATCCTGCTCTTCGTTTTTTGTGAGGATAAGAACGGAAATCATTCTGGTTTAAGCGCGACAAGAATCATGGAACAGGCAAACGCGGGAATCCGGCCGACTCGAATGAATTGTTTTGTGGAAAAACCCGCCTCACAGGCAAGCTGCGACAATGTCCTGCGGGAAAAGAACTTGACATGCCCGAAATCGCGCAATGGGTGCCAATGCGCGTCAAATCTGTTGGTAAGCGCCAGACTTAAATTTTTCCAGTAGCCGTGATACGGCGTGCTCATGATGAGCACTCCTCCGGGGCGCAGCGCGCTATATGCTCTCGCAACGAGGTGCCGCGGTTGCATGAGATGTTCCACAACTTCGAGCGACACCACGGCGTCATAGGCCCCTGCAAAGCCCGCCGGCAGCGGGTTTGAAATGTCGTGCTCGAAGAAATCAACCTCAGGGTGAGCCTCCCGGGCCAGAGCAATACCCGAAGCGCTGGCATCGCAGCCCATGACGATGAAATTCTGGGACCGCAACAGCGCGGAAAACGAACCGTTTCCGCAACCCAAATCCAACACCACGCGCGCACGCTGCTCGCGGAGAGCTTTAACCGTCGGAGAGACCAGATAGCTGTGGGCTTCCGGAACTTCCGCGCCCTCCCACACGAATTCTTGTGTGGCACTTGAGAAATTTCGGTCAGTAGCTTCGCTCACGAATCGACTCTTCCTTTCCCAAGAGAACTCTTGCTCGCACTTTGATCTTTCGCGCGGGCACGCCTCCGTATACGGTCCACGGATCCAAGTCGTGACTTGCCACGGATCCCAGGGCAAGCACCGCACCCTCTCCCACGGACACTCCCGGTTGGACGGTTGCGCGGGCGCACACCCATGCGTAGGAACCAACGGAAATGGGGAGCGCCACGAGCGGGAATCTTGGATCTTCATAGTCATGCGTCGCGCCGCATAAATATGCCTGCTGGGACACGATGGCATGGCTGCCCAGCTCGATGCGCGCGGGGTTGTAGACGATCGCCTCGTCCGCAATGGCTACCTTGTCGGAACAAACCAGATTCCATGGGGCCCAGATTCGGGCTTTGGGGCAGATGTGGGTGTTGGCTCCAAGTCTGGCGCCGAAGCACCTCAGGAGGAAAGCCCGCCACTCGTGCAGCGGTCGCGGAGACGTTCGAAAGAAAAGCGCATACACAAATCCCCAAACCGCCCTGCGCAATCGATTGCTCAAAGGAAACGCCGGAACCAGGTAGGGGTCGGTGCTTCCCGGGGATTCTACGAGATGGTCTTGCGAGCTGTGCGAAACAGTGCTGGACATTTACGGCCGCCGTTCAGATCGATTTTCGTGCACTAGGTATAAAAGAAGACTGATGACGGAATTTCCTTCTGGAAAGAATATATTGCCGCCAAACTCTGCCGAGCCCGTCAAGCCTGAAGGTTGACCGAACGCGCCGGCCACCTATCCGAACGATTTGTGTCGTTCCAAAAAACAGATTCAAAAAGATTCCGCGCAGGGTCGGAGAATAAACGTGGACCGTGCCTTCCTCGACCATCTGGCAACCAATGCGACGATTGTGCTCCTGGCCGCCTTCGCCCAAATCCACTCGCCGGACGCCGGCGGCGGCTAATTCTTCGAACGCGCGCGCAGTAAGGAGAGATCCAACGGAGTATTGCGTGTACTCCGGGTGGTAGCCTGCATACTGGCAGTAAAAAGTATGGTTGTACATTTGTCCGATCAGGAAGGCGCAAGGGATGTCCTTGATGTAGAGGACGTAGATACGGAGCCATCCGCGATCGGAGAAATAACGAAGAGTTTCACGTGTTTGGGCCGTATCGTGAAAACCTTGCCCCAGAGAATATTGCCAGGTCGTAACGACGACGCGCGTGACGTCGCACAATCCCGCTTCCAGTTCACCCGGCTGGGAGAAGCATTTCAGGCTCACCTGCCCCGGAAACGCGTTCTCCGCGATGCGCGTTTTCCTCCGCATCTCTCTCAGCATCTTTCCGGAAAACACTCGCGTCTGTTCCTTCACCGACTGGGAGAACGAGAGCTCGGAATAGCAAAAGACATGCGGGACCCGCTCTTTCAGAAAAAAAGCCGGTATTCGCCGGATCTGACGGAAGAGCTCCGAGTCCAACGGCAAGCGTTCAAAGAATATCGAGTCGATCGCCCCACTCTGCGTGGCCTTGAAAAGCTCCATCGCCAGGATTCCGTCAATCTCCTGGGAATCCTGGCCCATCCTTCCTCCTTTTTTAATTTCGAGAACGCGCATCGCGGGTCCTGGAATGTTGACGAACGAAATGACAGTCGAGGCTCTTTGTTTTCGGATCTGTCCAACCAGCATGGCCCGTGCGACGCCGCCGCGATAGATGGTGACCACGTAAGGCGCCAGCGCCGTTGAGTCCTGACTCAGTTGGTACAGATAGTAGTCAAGATCCGTATCCAGGGAATTGGCCCATTTTGTCCAGAGGGGCCTGAGCGATTCCACGGCGTCGATATCCGTTGCGAGTCTCACGGAATATCCGCCAGCCGCCGTCTCTTCCGGAGCGCGACAAGACTCCGAAATCCCATCGACGGGGCTAGCTACAACTAGCGGGTCGCTTTCTGGCGAGCCTTCTTCGGTAGACCTCATAGACTTTCCGGACTAATTCACCCCTGAGAAATTGGTCAGGATGGCGTGCAAGGACTCCGCCGCTTTCCTGATCTCAAATCTTTTGTCGAAGCAGTCGCGAGCAGCTTGGCGCATGGCCAATTTTTCGTCGGCGGGCATTTCCAGGTAGGACTGCACGATGGCGCAAGTTCCCGCCAGAGCGTCTTCCGAAACCATTCCCGCGCCGTCGGCAAGAATCTCGCGCCAAATATTTACCTTGTTGGAAATAAGCGCGGGCACCCCCGCGGCAAGCGCCTCGGCCACCGCGATGCCAAAGTTTTCCTGGTGTGACGGCAATAGGAAAACTTCCGCGGACCGCAGCGCGCCCCATTTCAACTGGCCTTGGATCATTCCGGTCCAGGTGATTCGGGATGCCATTCCGAGCTGCGCTGCGCGATCGGTCAAGTCCTTCTGCCATCCCACTTGATCTGGACCGGCGATCAACAAATGCCACTCGGGACGGGGACCCAGGATTTTGGCGAACGCATCGATCGCCAGATCGCATCCCTTTTTCGGGTGAACCCGCCCCATGAACAACACCAGCTTCTTGCCCCGTAATTCGGGATAGCGGGCAAAAAATTCTCGACGCTGCAATTCCGGATCGCCTTTGGGTATGGAAGTCCCATAATTCACGACCATTTCATTGCAGCGGTACAGCCAGAACGAATCCCGGGCCAAGCGGCACTCTTCCTCGCATGTAAAAAGCACAGCCCTCGCGTCGCGCAACACGCGATACTCCGCCCAGGGCCAGTACATCCATTTCTTCAGATGTTTTAGCGGATATTGCTTCTTGAACCATGGATCGAGCATTCCGTGCGTGAACAGAACGTAGGGCGTTTCCGATTTGTGTAGCGCGCGCCAGGTGCCAAAGCTGTGGTATTGCCATATGCCGTTTACCACGACCGCGTCGTATCGATTTCGATTGGCACGCAGCCAGGGGATAAACCTGGAACTGAAGCGATAGGGGGTCGCTGGCGGCCCGAGCGGGTGCACGGGAAGAGGACAATTCTTCACATACAGCGCAGAGGGAGGGTCGAGCGACGCGATTTCGACGCTGTGTCCCTCACTCCTCAGAATCGCCCCCAACTGCTTGACGCCCTCGACGGGACCGCCGCCGGCAGGGTTCACAGAACTGATCACATGAAGAATTTTCATCGGCATTCAGGCCAGGAACGCTGCAAAATGGCTGGGAGCTGGAGCATCCGGAGTACGTCCTGGCGATTGCCTACAAAAGTAAATAGCGCCAGAATGGAAGCCTGCTCGCCAATTCCAAAAAACACCCTGTGAACGTACGCGTTTGCGAAAAATATGACCAATGTAAAAAAGAGAACGGGCACGCACGAGCCTTCCGCCCAAGGGTTGCGCAAATACACGGCGGCCAGGAAATAAACGATAAAAACATATTTCGCCAAAACGATGACGGCGGAAAAGAGCCCAAGCTCGTAAAGGCCGGCCAGATAACCGTTGTCAACGGGGAAGTTGAAGTCCTCATCGCTTGTCCGGAACCCATTGCCGATCACCCAGAAGGTTTTCGGCAATATCTGCGTTAGCTCGGCCCAGTAAATGGTCCTGCCCGTAAACCCGGTATTCAATCCGCGCTCCGAATCGTCCAGAGCGAGCTTTGTTGCCAGATACCGCCCGGAATCCGCGACAGCACGCTGTTCGACGCCGGCGATGCAAGTTAAGACGCACAAGAGCGCAAGCGTTCCAATCAATTTGTTTCTCGAGATGGCAAACGTTCCGGATCGAGACTGCTTTACAAGATAAAGAATTGTGGTGGCCAATCCTCCGATCAACAGTGCCCCGATGGATCCTCTCGAGGACGCGGCAATCATCACTAAGACACACAGCGCTGTCAGCAGGAGGACCGAGTATCGCCTCCGCCTTGCCACAAACCAGAGTTGCACAGGGATTGCCGTTGCGGCGAAAAAGGCAATTCGATTTGGGTCGTAATACGGCGGGGCAAATCGCGCCGAACCGATTGATGTGAGGAGTTCGGAAAAGTTCAGCCCGGCCACAACCAGGATACCGACCGAGGTCGCGTAAAAGAAAGACACCAGGATGCCCTCGAAACCAATCGCCGAGAGCAAGATGCGCAACACGATCAAGACAGCGATCATGATCATGCCATACTCGAACGGAAACAGGGTCGGGCGATAGAACAATGATGAAGCCACGGGAGGCACCGTTACCGCGGCGATAATCCCCAGGTTCGCCGGGCGGGTCACGCTCATCAAAATCTC
>Ga0187821_10000054_pt1 | contig 18038 bp, 15 predicted proteins | sample NC_wetland_sal_i_20_FD_132442 | JGI IMG/M metagenome (GOLD analysis project Ga0187821, IMG submission 132442) | Wetland sediment microbial communities from Neuse River Estuary, North Carolina, USA - SourceSoil_1 | ecosystem: Environmental > Aquatic > Freshwater > Wetlands > Sediment | place...
GAGTACATGTTCCACGAAGCGCCTCGAACCAAGGAATTTATTACCGGCAGCGAAGCGGCCAAAGAGGCGGTTCGGCGCTCCAACGTAGACCTGGCCATCGCCTATCCGATCACCCCGCAGAGCGAAACGATGCAGCTCATTGGCGTGCTCTACGGCGAAGGGTACGTGAAGGAATATTATCGTGGCGAAGAAGAAGTCGGTGTAATGGCGGCCATCGCTGGCGGATCACGGGCTGGCGTCAGATGCTTCACAGCGACCGCCGGTCCCGGCACGCTCAGGGGTCTTGAAGGCATTGTGTCATGGCCCGGGCATCGGTTGCCCGTTGTCGCCATGTTCACCTGCCGCGTCGTCAACGCTCCATTGGCCATTCAGCCGGACAATATCGAAATCGCGTATTTGATCAACAGTGGCATGATCGTGTTTCACGCCGAGAATCAGCAGGACATGTTCGACTTCATCATGGCAGGGTTCACGATCAGCGAGAAGAACGACGTGACGCTCCCGGTCGGAGTCTGCTGCGACGGGTTCTTCGTAACCCATGCCCGCGGCTATGTCCGGATGCAGGACCGCAGCATGAAACTTCCCCCTCGCGACGCGTGGCGCGGCGCGGTGCCGGTGCTCGATGCGGAGAATCCTCCCGCGCGGCTGTCGCGCGACGCCCCAGTTCAGAAGTCGAACTTCATGGCCTATAACATCCATGCTGTGTGGCAGCAGGAAGTGTGGGCGGCGGTCGAACGGTCCCGCAAGTACATCAACAAATATATGGGTGGCTTGCTTACAGCTGAGAATGTCGACGATGCCGAGGCCGTCATCATTGCCTCGGGCAGTGCTGCAGCCCAGTCGCGGGAAGCCGTTCGTCTCTGTGCAGAAAAGGGTATCAAGATCGGCTTGATCAAGATCCGGTCGCTCCGTCCGTTTCCGACCAAGGAGCTGCGCCAATTGTGCGGAAAGGCGAAGCTCATCGTGGTCCCGGAGTTCAACTATGTTGGTTGGCTGGCGAAGGAAGTGGCCACAGCAATATACGGCTACTCCAAGGCCAAGATCATCGGGGGTCCGCGCGTGTACGGCGGTCAGTCGATGCCGGTCGAGTTGATCGTGGACGAAGTCGAATCCGGTCTGACCGGTAAAAAGTCGACCAACGTCGCGATGTCGTCGATTATGGGCGGCACGGTCAATCCGGACGAAGTCGCGCATTTCATGCGCAGCATCTAACGAAGCAGCGAGGCGAAAACAAAGAGCCCGATCCCATCCGGGATCGGGCTCTTTAATTTTGGTTCGGTTCTTAACTATCAGCTTTCGGCAGTGAAGAACTGAAAGCTAATCGCTGACGGCTATCCTTGCAGGTCGTCCTGGATGAGTTCTTCGCTCTCCGGCATGCCGTACGCCACGAACTTTGCGTAGGAGAGATAGATCATGGCGCTATCCCGCATAGCTTTCGAACCCTGACTCAAGCGGACGACTTTGTCGGCATCAGGTTGGGCTGATGAGCGCAGCGTTTCCACGTGACTGTGTAACAGTTCCGTGAACCGTTCCATGGACTTCTCGACCTCCTTGTATGCGAGCAGAATGGCGTCCGTCATGGTTGTCCTCCTCGACACCATCAGCATACACTAGGCCATGGGGCCCTTCAACCGACGCGCTCTCCCGAAGATCTCCCCCCTTCTCGATCAGGTTGTCCGTCAGTTGGCAGAAAGAGATTATCCGCTGCCCATGCCTCGCCTCAGTGAGGCCGTTCAAGAATTATCGCAGCGGTTCACGAGGGAACGAAAATCGTTACCATCCGAGTATTTGGATGATCCGAGGTTTGCTGCTGCCTATCTGTCGTACTTCCTTCCCGTCAACGCATCCAAGGTCCAAGTCCTGCTGGACGAATTGCCGTTGGATACGGATCTCGCGGGAAAGACTGATGGCACGTATTCTATCCTGGATCTCGGAAGCGGGCCTGGCACAGCTGGATTGGCGGTGCTTGATTGGATGGTTCGGCGGGCAGGCAGGGACAGCAATCTCCGTGTCGTGTCTGTTGATCGGTCCCAGCGAACCATCGCCGACTCGGTGAGCCTGTGGGATTCGTATTGTCGTGAAGCTGGCGTGGCTCGGGCGACGCTCAAAAGCTATGTCGGTGATCTCGAGAGCATCCGGCGGGGGACAGTTGGCAATCTCATCCGAGAAGGCTCGCCGTATGATGCGATCATCATCGCCAATTGCCTGAACGAGCTCTTTGGTGATTCGGCTGATCCTATTTCACGACGGACCGAACTGGTCGAATCGCTCTTCCCCCTGCTGCAGTCGCATGGTTCGCTCATGATTATTGAACCGGCGTTACGGCAGATCTCTCGGAACCTGCACCAGGTACGCGATCGCCTTCTCCGGTTGAAACTTTGTACAGTGTACAGCCCGTGTTTGCACGAGCAGACCTGCCCCGCGCTGAACCATCCGGACGATTGGTGTCACGAGGAGCGCCTGTGGGAGCCTCCGGCAGCCATTCAAGCGATCGATCGAGAAGTCGGGTTCATCAAAGATGCGCTAAAGTTTTCGTATCTGCTGCTTCGTAAGGATGGGCGGACGATCGTAGAGCGGCGTTCCGACGTGTATCGTGTGGTGAGCGAGTTACTGGAATTCAAAGGAGAGAAGCGAGCCTGGTTGTGCAACGAACTGGGGCGACAGGACGTCGGGCGGCTCGATCGAAAGACGTCGCTTGAGAATGCGGCGGTCGACGATTGGCATCGGGGCGCGATCGTGCGGATTGATCAAATCGTACGGAAAGAGCGAGACGGAAAGGCTTCACCGGTGGGAAGAATCGAGCGTGATGCGGGGGTGCAGATCGTTCGTCCTGTCTGACATTTACCAATCCCACTTCGCGATATCGTTGGAGAATCCTTACGACGATGAGCTAATCTGCTTCCGGTTCTGAGCTTCCGTGTTGGTGGGAGACGCGGTCTTCATCGAACAGCTCCGCCATCTCGTCGGCGATCATCTCCCGGTCGTTCGGAACCGAAATGAGCGGGATTTCTTTCCGCGCCTTGGGTTGGTTTTCAGGTTCAGGCGGCTGTGGCTGTTTTGGTTTCTCACTCATAAGCAAAGTATACACCACTCTCACGAGGGAAAGGGGGGATTATTCGAAGGCCTCCAGTGAGGATTTTTCAGGAAAGGTCCGTTTGCAGTTGCCGCAGGTGACGAAGTAGATGGCTTCCCGGACGGACATGGTAATCCGGAAGTCGAGGCTCACCCCTTTGTGGTTGCAGGCCGTGCAGGAGATCTCCGTGAGTCGATAAGGCACGTCCGGTTGGGTGCGGAGATAGAATTCCATATCGGTGTAGACCGGGAAGCTGTAGAAACACTTTTTGCAGACGCCCCGCCATTCGCCATCATTTTGCATAAAGCGCTGATCGATTCCGAAACTGCTGCCTTTGCAGATGGCGCACTGAACCGTGGCAAGCCTGGCTTCGACGGTTTCGACGGTCGGATTCGGCATGAGGATTGGGTACTCCGCGGAGGTTGAACCGTGCCCGTTAGTATAACGTTGCTTCAAAAGCGACTGCAACCGGATGGGAGAAGGATTTCCTTGACCTGTTCAAAACGCTGCCTATACTGAGGCCACCATGCATCAGATCACGGAAAGGTTGTTTGTCGGGAACATTTACGATGCGAGGCAGCCGACTATGCAGGTGAGCGCCGTGCTGTTGGTCGCTGAGGAATATGACATTGAGGCACCGGGGGGCGTCCTGTATGGCCGCATTCCCTTCAAAGAATACGGGGAGGTTCATTCACAGACATTGGCCCGTGCGGTCAATTGGGTCGAACGACAGGTGTCGGACAATCGAGTCATGGTCTGTTGCCGAGCGGGAATGGGTCGCTCGGTGTCCGTCGTGATGGCCTATCTTTGTTGTGTGGAACGAATGGCGTATGCCGATGTGCTGAAGTTAGTGATGGCACGTCGTTCCGGTGCGATGCCATTGCCGAAGCTCGAAGAGACGATTCAAGAAGTTTGCCGTCTCCGCAAGTCCGCGCACACCTGTGCGAACGACGCATCTGATCGCTGAGCGCCGTTCATTTTCGACTGATCTCGACGGTCCGCCCGGTCATTGCCTTTCGCCTCCTGATCATGGCCTAATTGCCCAGCCATCGCGACTGCTGTGCGCCTCTTAGCCTAAGGTTTGGTTTCATGCCCGAATTACCTGAAGCCGCGGTTGTGGCTGAACAACTTCGTCTGCATCTCTTTGGATCTCGGCTCACCGACTGCTGGGTTGGACGTATGGATATCATTCGCGAAGGGGGGCGCACGCTTCCCTGGTATATCGGCGCAACCCTTGAGCGAATCGAGCGATACGGCAAGAGTGTGGCGATGGGTTTTTCGAAGGGCAATGAGCTCAGGTATGTTGTGGCCGAACTCGGCATGACTGGCCTCCTCCTCTTTCGATCCGTTCAGACGAAACATCCCCAACATGTGCATGTCAGAATGTCGTTTGCCGGAGGGCTGGAGCCGGAATTACGGTATTGGAATCCCCGCCGATTTGGACGGATCTCGTTAGTCGATCAGGCCGGTCTCGATCGGTATGTAGCCCGACGGTTTGGATACGATCCCCTATCCGTTTCACGAGAAGATTTTTCCCGGATGTTGCAGGCTCGACGCGGACGGCTCAAACCCTTGTTGATGCATCAACAGGTTCTTGCAGGAATCGGAAATATCTATGCGAACGAGATTTTGTTTCGCGCCGGATTACATCCGAATCGGGACGTCGGTCGACTCAGCGAGGCCACGAAACTCAAGTTATATGACACGATGCAGACAGTTCTCCAAACGGCAATCGCCTGTGGTGGATCCAGCGTCAGGGATTTCTTCGCGCCTGATGGGACAGAAGGTCGCTACAAGCACCAGCATCTGGTCTATGGAAAGGAAGACCAACCCTGCCCCAATCACTGTGGCCGGGTGATCCGGCGCCTTCAAAGCGAGCGCAGTTCATTTTTCTGTCCAGCCTGCCAATCACTCCGGTCTTCACGATAATTAATTGCAGAGCTCTGACGACACCCTTTCCTTCTCAAAACAATATATCCATGTTTTCATGCGGTTAGGTGGTGAAGCGTATAGCCTCATTACTGGTAGGCCTTTTGATCCTGCGCACTTAGTACCTCTGGTGTATTGAGTCATCGTGTCGATTTCGCTAGAATCCCACTCCCCTTAGCAGCGATCTTCACACGTAAGGAGCGACGTCATGGCCAAGGTGCTGGAAGGTCCCGGAATGGGACTGATGAAAAAGTGGGGGATTCACGTCCCTCATTACGTGGTGGTCACCTCAGTTGATGAACTTACCAAACTCGGGCAAGTCAATGATTGGCTGAAGAAATCCAAACTGGTGGCGAAGGCCCATGAAGCACTGGGGTCTCGGTTCAAACTCGGTCTTGTCAAAGTTGATCTGGACTTCAAGGGCGCCGAGGCCGCGGCCAAGGAAATGATCGGTCGCCAGGTCGGGAGCATCACCGTGTCTCAGGTGATTGTCTCCGAGATGATTCCTCACAAGGAAGAATATTATTGCGCGGTAAAATCGACCCGCGAGGGGTCCGAGATACTCGTCGCCAATTGCGGCGGGATCGAAGTCGAATCGAATTGGGATCGCGTCAAGCGGCTCACGCTCGACGTGGGTCAAAATCCCACCCCGGAAGGACTGGACAAGCTGGTTAAGGATGCCGGTTTCACCGGTTCGCTCGCCAAGAAGATGGTCGATTTTGCTGGCAAGATGTTTGTGTGCTTTGACAACGAGGATGGACAGTATCTGGAGGTCAATCCGGTCGTCGTGCGCGAGAGCGACGGGGAACTGGTTGCGCTGGACGCCGTTACCTTGCTCGACGGCGACGCGAAGTTTCGCCATCCGGATTGGAACTTTGCCTTTGCGGCGGAATTCGGTCGCGCCTATTCCAAGAACGAGATGGAAGTGATGTCGGTCGATTCCAAGATCAAGGGCTCGGTAAAGTTCATCGAAATCCCCGGTGGTGATACGGCGATGCTGCCGGCCGGCGGCGGAGCCAGCGTGTACTATTCGGATGCAGTCGTCGCGCGTGGAGGCAAGCTCGCGAACTATGCCGAATATTCGGGCGATCCACCGGATTGGGCGGTAGAAGTCTTGACCGATAAGGTCTGCTCACTGCCGGGAATCAGGAACATCATTGTCGGTGGCGCGATCGCCAATTTCACGGACGTAAAAAAGACCTTCGGCGGCATTATCAACGGCTTCCGCAAGGCCAAATCCGAAGGTAAGTTGAACGGCGTCAGGATCTGGGTGCGCCGCGGTGGCCCAAGGGAGAAGGAAGGGCTCGATGCGATGCGTGCGCTCAGGGAAGAAGGATTCGACATCCATGTGTTTGATCGCAACACACCGCTCACCGACATTGTCGATAAGGCGCTCCAGACGAAGTAGCCTGCCACATTGTCCATGACCATACTGACATAACGGGAGATCCCGATGAGCATTCTCGCCAACAAAGACACCCGCGTGGTGATTCAGGGTGGCCAAGCAGGCGTCAACGCTGCCCGCCGCATGGCCGAGTTTTGTTACCTGATCAAGAAGCCACTGAACGTTGAAGCCTTCGTCTACCCACCCGATGCCGGCAAGACCAACGAGATTCCCTATGGCAGTGGGCTCCTCGCCATTCCCATTTACAAGAGCATCGCCGAAGCGACCAAGCATCACCCATCGATCAATACCAGCCTTGTCTATATCGGAGCGGATCGTGCGATGAGGGGTGGCATGGAAGCGCTCGACGATCCGCACATCAAGCTCGTCTCCATGATCACCGAAGGTGTGCCGGAAAAGGACGCCAAACTGCTCGGCGCGCATGCCAGGAAGTTGGGCAAGGTCTTCAACGGGCCGTCTTCCATCGGCATCATCTCGGCAGGCGCCTGTCGGCTGGGCGTCATCGGCGGGGCATTCGACAACCTGGTGCTCTCGAAGCTCTACCGTGAAGGTTCCTTCGGTGTCGTCACTAAATCCGGCGGTCTCTCCAACGAAATCATCTGGATCTGCTCGCAGTTCGCCGATGGGATCACGACGGCGATCGGGATCGGCGGCGACGCTTATCCCGGCACCGACTACGTCAGCTATCTCGAAATGTTCGAGAACGATCCTCAGACAAAGGCCGTCGTCATCGTCGGTGAGATGGGCGGGGACCTCGAAGAACGCGCGGCCGAGTGGTACGGCGCCAAGAAGCGACGGATCAAGTTAATCGGTGTCGTGTCCGGATTCTGCCAGGAGAGTCTGCCGAAGGGGATGAAGTTCGGCCATGCCGGGGCCAAGGAAGGCATGAAGGGTGAGGGTTCGGCACGGTCCAAGTCTGATGCACTCAAGAAGGCTGGCGCGATTGTACCGCCGACGTTCGGCGCGCTGGGTCCTGCTATCAAGGAAGCGTATCAAGAACTGTTGAAGTCAGGTCAGGTCAAGGAAGTGGTTGAGCCGGTTGTTCTGCCGAAGCTGCCGAAGCCGGTGGAAGAAGCGATGAAGGCGGACGAAGTCATGGTGGCGCCATTGATCCGTACGACCATCAGCGACGACCGCGGCGACGAGCCCTGCTACGACGGCTATCCGGCCTCCGAACTCATCAACAAAGGCTACGAAATTCCCCATGTCATGGGGTTGCTCTGGGACAAGCGTCTCATCTCGAAGCAGGAAGCCGAGATCATCAAGCGAATCATGATGCTCTCTGCCGACCATGGTCCTTGCGTCAGCGGGGCCTACGCGACCATCTTAGCGGCCTGCGCCGGTATCGGGTTGTCACAGTCGGTGGCGGCCGGATTGATCATGATCGGTCCTCGCTTCGGCGGCGCCGTCACGGATGCCGGTCGATACTTTAAGTATGCAGTCGACAATAAGATGTCCGTCGATGAATTCCTGGGCTACATGAAGAAGAACGTCGGCCCGGTGCCGGGGATCGGTCATCGCGTCAAGAGCCTGCGCAATCCGGACAAGCGGGTAAAAGAACTGGTCGGATATGTGAAGAGCTTGAACATGAAGACGCCCTGTCTCGATTTTGCGCTGGAAGTTGAAAAGGTGACGGCGGCCAAGAAGGATAACCTGATTCTGAACGTCGATGGGACGATGGCAGCGGTGCTCGTCGACATCGGCTTCCCTGTCGATAGCTTGAACGGGTTCTTTATTCTGTCGCGCACAATTGGATTAATCGGCCACTGGGTGGATCAGAAGCGCCAGGATAGCCGCCTGATCCGGCTGTTCGATTACCTGGTAAACTATGCAGCGCCCAAGCGGCGCGAAGTGCCGCCGCTGAAATAACGCCGGCAGCCGATCGCTTTCAGCCATCAGCCAAACTGAACGGAGATAGCCATGTCACTCGAACTCGCAAGAAAACTCTACGCTAAGATGCCGGATGTGTTTGCCAAGGCCAGAAAGAAATTCGGTCGTGGTTTGACGCTGGCAGAGAAAGTGCTGGTTTCGCACGCCGACAACTTCGAGACACAGACCTGGGAGCGGGGCAAAGCCATGTTGGCGCTCCGTCCGGATCGCGTCGCCATGCAGGACGCCACGGCCCAGATGGCCATGTTGCAGTTCATGCAGGCGGGCAAGAAGAAAGCAGCGGTACCCAGTACGATTCACTGCGACCATTTGATCCGTGCTGAAATGGGGTCCGAGAAGGATCTGCTTCGCGCCATGGATGAGAACAAGGAGGTCTACAACTTTCTTGCCTCCGCCGCGAAGAAGTACGGCATTGGATTCTGGAAGCCGGGAGCTGGCATCATCCACCAAGTTGTTCTGGAGAATTACGCGTTTCCTGGCGGCTTGATCATCGGTACCGACTCGCACACGCCGAATGGCGGCGGACTGGGTATGTTGGCCATCGGTGTCGGCGGTGCCGATGCAGGCGAAGTGATGGCCGGGCTGCCCTGGGAAGTGCTCCATCCGAAATTGATCGGTGTGCGCCTGACCGGAAAACTGAGCGGCTGGGCTTCACCGAAGGATGTCATTCTGTATCTCTGCGGCCTGTTGACGGTGAAAGGGGGAACGAACAAGATCGTCGAGTATTTTGGTCCTGGTGCCGAGACCATCAGCGCGACCGGCAAGGGTACGATCTGCAATATGGGCGCGGAACTCGGAGCCACGACGTCTGTCTTCCCCTTCGATCAGAAGATGGTCGCCTACATGAACATCACCGATCGGGCGGACCTGGCGAACTTGGCGCAATCGCACAAAGAGCTCCTTGTGGCCGACCCGGAGGTGTATCAGTCGCCGGAGAAGTATTACGATGAGATCGTGGAAGTGAATCTTTCCACGCTGGAGCCGCATGTCGTCGGGCCGCACACACCGGATTTGGCTCGGCCGATTTCCAAGCTGGCGGCGGAGGCAAAGGAAAAGGGGTATCCCGTCGAGCTGAAGGCGGCGTTGATCGGCAGCTGCACGAACTCCTCCTATGAAGACATCAGCCGGTCCGCCCACATTGCCAGACAAGGGCTCAAGGCCGGCATGAAAGCCAAAACGTCCTTCCTTGTATCGCCGGGCTCCGAGCGTATCTATCACACGATGAAGCGAGATGGCTTCCTGGATACGTTCGAGAAGTTAGGCGGAACGGTCCTATCGAATTCCTGCGGCCCTTGCATCGGGCAGTGGAAGCGAGCCGATGGCGTGAAGGGCAAGGCAGATTCGATCGTCAGTTCGTTCAACCGGAACTTCCCGGGCCGCAACGACGGCATCAACGAAACGTTGTCGTTCCTTGCCAGTCCAGAGGTCGTGACCGCCTATGCATTGTCCGGCGATCTTGGATTTGATCCGGTCAATCAGAAGCTCAAAGGTGCCGACGGGAAGGAGTTCAAGCTAGAACCGCCGGTCGGGGAAGAGTTACCTGCGAAAGGATTTGCCAAAGGAGAAGAGGGGTTCGTGGCACCGGCGGAAAACGGCGATGCCTTGACCGTCGACATCCCACCGACGAGCGAACGATTGCAGTTATTGCAACCGTTCCCACGTTGGGATGGCAAAGATTTCGAGAAACTCCCGCTCTTGATCAAGACCAAAGGCAAGACGACGACCGACCATATTTCTCCGGCCGGTCCGTGGCTCAAGTTTCGCGGGCATCTCGACAAGATCAGCGACAACATGTTCCTGGGAGCGAACAATGCGTTCGCGTCGGAGCCGGGGAAGGGCACGGATGTCCTGACGGGTGAATCAGGCCTGACGATTGCCCAAATCGCCAGACGGTATAAGGCAAAGGGAATCGGCTCGATCGTGGTCGGCGACGAGAATTACGGCGAGGGCAGCAGCCGCGAGCACGCGGCCATGTCGCCCCGTTTCCTGAACGTGCGTGTCGTCATCACGAAGAGCTTCGCGCGCATCCATGAAACCAATTTGAAGAAGCAAGGGATCTTGGCGTTGACCTTCGCTGACCCGAAGGATTACGAGAAGATCGAGCAGCAGGACCGCATCAGTGTGACGGGGCTACAAAGCCTGGCCCCTGGCAAGCCGGTGCAGGTGATCATTCACAAGACGGATGGCAAGGCGCTCACCATCCAGGCGAACCACAGCATCACCGAGCAGCAGATTGCGTGGTTCAAGGCTGGTTCGGCGTTGAACGCGCTGAACTGATACACGATGCGGAAAGAGGAAAAACCATGACGACAAAAGCATCCAAGATCATCTATACCAAAACCGACGAAGCTCCGATGTTGGCGACGTACTCGTTTCTGCCGATCATTAACGCGTTCAGCAAGGCAGCCGGCGTATCCGTTGAATTGCGGGACATCTCGCTGGCCGGTCGCATCCTGGCCGTGTTTCCCGAATACCTGACGCCGCAGCAGAAACAGGCGGACGCGCTGTCTGAACTGGGCGAACTCGCCAAGACGCCCGAAGCCAATATCATCAAGCTGCCGAACATTAGCGCCTCGCTTCCCCAATTGAACGCAGCCATCAAGGAATTACAGAGCCAGGGCTATAAGCTTCCCGAGTATCCGGAAAATCCGAAAGACGATAAAGAAAAGGACATCAAGGCCCGCTACGACAAAGTCAAAGGCAGTGCTGTCAACCCGGTTCTGCGTGAAGGCAACTCGGATCGTCGGGCACCGCTTTCCGTGAAAGCCCATTCCAGGAAGCATCCACATAAGATGGGGGCTTGGAGCCCGGATTCCAAGACCCACGTCTCTCATATGAAGGGCGGGGATTTTCGCTCGAACGAAAAATCGATGACGACGACCGCGGCGACCGACGCGCGGATTGAATTCGTTGGCCAGGATGGCAAGACCACAGTGCTCAAGCCAAAAGTGGCGCTGCAGGCCGGGGAAGTCATCGATGCGACATTCATGAGCCGTCGCGCGTTGCGACAATTCCTCGAGGAGCAGATCGAAGACGCCAAGAAGGAGGGAGTGTTGTTCTCTCTCCATATGAAGGCCACCATGATGAAGGTCTCGGATCCCAAGATCTTTGGTCATGCCGTGACGGTGTACTACAAGGATGTGTTCGAGAAGCACGGCGAGACGCTCAAGAAACTGGGTGTGGATCCGGACAATGGCATCGGCGACCTTTACGCGAAGATCAAAGCTTTGCCGGATGATCAACGCAAAGCGATCGAAGCCGATATCCAGGAGGTCTACAAGAAGCGGCCTCCCATGGCGATGGTGAATTCCGATAAGGGGATCACCAACCTTCATGTACCCAGTGACATCATCATCGACGCCTCCATGCCGCCGGTCATTCGCGACAGTGGCAAGATGTGGGGCCCGGACGGGAAGCTGGCAGATACCAAATGCGTCATCCCCGACGCCAGCTACGCCCCTGTCTACCACGAGGTGGTCGAGTTCTGTAAGAAGCATGGTGCATTCGATCCCCGTACAATGGGAAGCGTGCCCAACGTCGGTCTCATGGCTCAGGCAGCGGAGGAGTATGGTTCGCATGACAAGACTTTCAAGGCTCCGGGCAACGGCACGATCCGAGTGGTCGATGCATCAGGAAAGACGTTGTTGGAGCACAAGGTGGAAGAAGGCGATATCTGGCGCATGTGCCAGGTCAAAGATGCGCCGATTCAGGATTGGGTCAAGCTCGCGGTGAATCGCGCGAAGGCCACGGGAGCACCCGCGATCTTCTGGTTAGATAAGACCCGGGCGCACGATGCGGAGCTCATCAAGAAGGTTGAGCGCTATCTACAGAATTACGATACGAAGGGCCTCGACATCCGGATCATGACTCCGGCGGATGCAACGCGGCTCTCACTAGAGCGGATGAAGGAAGGAAAAGACACCATCTCCGTGACGGGGAACGTGTTGCGCGACTACCTGACGGACCTCTTCCCGATTCTGGAAATTGGAACCAGCGCCAAGATGCTCTCGATCGTTCCCCTGCTGAACGGCGGAGGGTTGTTCGAGACCGGTGCAGGAGGCTCTGCGCCCAAACACGTGCAGCAGTTCCAGGAGGAAGGGTATTTGCGGTGGGATTCGCTGGGTGAATTCCTGGCGCTTGCTGCTTCGTTGGAACACCTCGCCAAAGCATCGAACAATCAAGCTGCAAAAATCTTGGCAGACACGCTCGATCAGGCCAACGCCAAGTTCCTGGAAAGTAACAAGTCACCGGCCCGCAAGGTGGGCGAGATCGATAATCGCGGGAGCCATTTTTATCTGGCGCTGTATTGGGCGCAGGCGTTGGCTCAGCAGACGCAGGATAAGAACCTGGCGGCGCGCTTTGCGAAGATCGCCAAGGACATGGCGGACAATGAAGCGAAGATTTCCGGTGAGTTGCTCGCGGCTCAGGGCAAGCCGGTCGATACTGGCGGGTACTATCATCCCGATGACGTGAAGGTATCAAAAGCGATGCGTCCAAGCGCAACCTTGAATGCGATCGTGGACGCGATCGCATAGCGACAGTGCGGTGTGATGCGTGATGGGCGGAGCGATCTGACACGTTACGCGTCACGCATTGCGGATCACAAGATTATCGTCTATGGCCCAAGAATCGACAGAGAATGTCATTGATCAGCCCGAGGTGCTCAAGCCTCGGATGGTCACGGTTGAGATCTACGGCAAGAAGTTCGAAGTGCCGGAGGGGATCACCGTCATCAAGGCACTGTGGTACACCGGTCACGAGGTTGTGCGGGGAGCCGGTTGTCTTGGGGGATTCTGCGGCGCCTGCGCGACCTACTACCGAACCAAGGACGATCCCAAGGTCAGAACGTGCTTAGCCTGCCAAACAGCGGTCGAGGACGGGATGTCGTTTTCAATGGTGCCGCCGTTTCCGGCCCGCAAAGCCATTTACGATATTCAGACGCTCAAAGATCCGAAACAGGATCTCTTCAATCTGTATCCGGAAGCGCCGCTCTGTCGGAATTGCAACGCCTGCACGGAAGCCTGCCCGCAAAAGATCGATGTGCGCGAAGGAGTCTGGAAGGCTGTCTTCGGTGATTTCAAAAGTGTGTCCGAGATGTTTATGGACTGTGTCATGTGCGGGCTCTGCACGCCGGTCTGCATCGCGGATATCGCGCCGAATCTCGTCGCCCTCTATGTCAGCCGCGCGCAGGGAGCGCACTTCGTCGACAAACCGGTCCAGCTCGACCAGCGAATCAAAGAGATCGAGGCGGGCAAGTTCAGCGACGAGTGGGGCCGCGTGATGAAGATGAACGATGCGGAGCTGACGAAAGTGTGCGCGGAGTTGAAGTAACTACATGGCACGTGGCAAGGGGTATGAGTCCGGATTTCTCTTCTCTAGGCCTCTAGCCCCTCGCCTCACGCCTCACGCCTAACGATCATGGATATTCACGCGCTTCAACAGATCGTCCACAAGACCCGCGACGAACGGCGAAAACAGACGATTCCCAAGTTTTCTCCCGCTGACCGCGATCAACTCATCACGAAATTTCACCCTGACTTCCGCGAAGCCGCCTACCGGCCGATCAAGTTCGGTCCGAATGCCGGCGAGATGACCGTGCGCGAATTGGCCGCGCTGCTCGAAGGGGAAAGCCCGGTCTCCGCTGATCTGGATCTCACGCCGCAATATCAGGCCGATGTGCTTGTGGTCGGCGGCGGAGGCGCAGGCTGCGCTGCCGCACTCCATGCCCATGCAGCGGGGGCGAAAGTCATTCTTGCGACGAAGCTCCGCTTGGGCGATTCCAACACCGTCATGGCCCAGGGCGGGATGCAGATTGCCGTCACGGCCGAAGACTCTCCGGTGACCCATTTCCTCGACACGCTCAAAGGCGGTCACATGAAGAATGACCATCGCTTACTCAAGACGATGGTGGAGGAGGGGCCCTCGATCGCGAAATGGCTGCTGAGTCTGGGCGTGATTTTCGATCGCGATGGCGACGGAAACCTGCACGTCAAGAAAGGCGGGGGCAGTTCGAAGCCTCGGCTCATCACCGCCTCGGATTATACCGGCCTCGAGATTATGCGGGTGCTCAAGGACGAGGTGCTGAACCAGAAGATTCAACTCCTGGAATTCTGCGCGGCCGTTGAACTGCTCAGCGATGGAAACGGTACCTGCACAGGCGCTGTCATGCGCGATATGGATAACAAGCGATTCATCGTTGTTGCCGCCAAGGCGGTCATTCTTGCGACCGGCGGGATCGGCCGGCTCCACATTCAGGGGTTTCCGACCAGCAATCACTACGGCGCCACAGGCGACGGGCTCTCGATGGCTTATCGCATGGGCGCCAAGCTCATGCACATCGATACATTCCAATATCACCCGTCGGGTGCAGTCTATCCAGAGCAGTTGATCGGTGCGTTGGTGACCGAGGGTATCCGTTCAGAAGGCGGGCATCTGGTCAATGCCAGAGGTGAACGGTTTGTGAACGAGCTCGATACGCGTGACGTTGTCTCGTCGTCGATCATCCGCGAGTGTGAAGAGGGACGGGGCATTCGCACCATGTCCGGGCGCGTCGGCGTCTGGCTGGATACGCCGTTGCTCGACGTCGAGCAGGGGCCCGGGACGCTGAGGAAACACTTCCCTGCGATGGTGACTCAGTTCGAGCGATTCGGCATCGATATCTCGAAAGATCCGGTCTTGATCTATCCAACCCTGCACTATCAAAACGGCGGCGTGAAGATTGATACCAACGGGGAGTCCGATTCGAAAAACCTCTTCGTGGCTGGTGAGGCGTCCGGCGGTTTACACGGCCGCAACCGATTGATGGGCAATTCGCTGCTGGACTTGATGGTCTTTGGAAAACGATCTGGTACGACCGCGGCCCAGCGTGTGGGTTTGATGAAACAAGGTAGGCTCACGCTCGAGCATCTGACGAAGTTTCGGGCCGAAGCAAAAAAGCATGGGGGCTCTTCGTCGGTCATCTCTCCGATGGTGCTGCCGGCCTACGCGAAAAAAGAGTGAAGGACAATGGAGTGGGTTCTTTGCTCGCGCAACGTGCACGATAAGACTGTGCCCGTTGGACGCGCGCAGTAGAACCCAACCCCATGATCCCTGTGATAAGAGAATGAGAAAGGTGAAAATGGGAGAAAGAAGATGAACGTGCATGAGTTTCAGGCGAAGTCATTGTTTGCGCAGTTTGGAGTCCCGGTTCCGCGTGGTCGCGAAGTCAAGACCCCTCAGGAAGCTGAGACCTGGGCAACGGAACTCAATAGCCCAGTCTTTGTCGTCAAGGCGCAGATCCATGCAGGCGGCCGTGGCAAAGCGGGTGGCGTCAAGATCACAAAGAACAAGGCTGAGGTGCCTGGACTCGCGAAAGAACTCATCGGCAAGACCCTTGTGACGCATCAGACCGGTCCCAAGGGGCGAGAGGTTCGCCGGCTTCTGATTGAAGAAGGTGCTGGCATTGCGAAAGAGCTTTATCTCAGCATTCTGGTCGATCGAGACAGCGGATGGCCGGTTTTCATCGCGAGCACCGAGGGCGGCATGGAGATCGAAGAGGTGGCTGCTCATACGCCGGAGAAGATTATCCGAGAAGCCATTGATCCCGCCGTCGGATTCCAAGGCTACAATGGACGGAACATTGCTTTCGCCCTCGGGCTTCCGACCATGGAAGCGGCGGTCGTCACTCCCTTCATCCAGATGTTGGGGAATCTCTATCGCCTGTTCATGGAAAAGAATGCGGCGATGGTGGAGATTAATCCACTCGTCATCACCAGCGATAAGAAGTTGATCGCCTTAGATGGCAAGGTCTCGTTCGACGACAATGGCATCTTCAAACATCAAGATGTGCAGCAGATGCGGGATCTCAACGAAGAAGATCCACTGGAAATCGAGGCGAGCGAGAACAATCTGAACTATGTGAAACTGGACGGAAACATCGGTTGTATGGTGAACGGTGCAGGGCTGGCCATGGCGACGATGGATGTCATCAAGCTCGCCGGGAGCGAACCGGCGAACTTTCTAGACGTCGGCGGCGGTGCGACGAAAGAAACCGTGGCAGCCGGCTTCCGTATTTTGCTTAAAGACCCAAACGTCAAAGGCATCTTCATCAACATTTTCGGCGGGATCGTCCGCTGCGAGCGTATTGCGCACGGCGTGATCGAAGCAGCGAAAGAAGTGAAAATCGCGGTGCCACTCGTCGTTCGGCTGCAAGGGACGAACGCTGAAGAAGGTAGAACGCTTTTGGCTGGGTCAGGGTTGAAGCTGGAAGTGGCGAACGATTTGTGGGAAGCAGCTCAAAAGATTGTGAAGTTGACGGGGAAGGCGGCGTAGAACGGTAGCGGCACAGGGATAAGCCCCTGTGCTTGCAGAACGCGCACGATAAACGGTGCCCGTTCGATGCGCGCAGTGGGGGCTCAACCCTGTGCCCCTCGCTCAAGAGGATTTAGAGACTCAGCCTTCCCCGTCTTGGTGGGGGATGAAGGAAAGAAGAGGGAATCGTGAGCATTCTCGTCAATAAGAATACCCGGGTGGTGGTGCAGGGAATTACGGGCAAGGAAGGTTCGTTCCACGCGACCCAGTGCAAGGCCTATGGGACCAAGGTCGTGGCCGGTGTCACGCCGGGGAAAGCCGGTCAAGAAGTCGAGGGCATTCCCGTCTTCAACACAGTCCGTGACGCAGTCAGGAAAACTCAGTGCGACACCTCCCTGATTTTTGTGCCGCCGCCGTTCTGTGCCGATGCGATCTTGGAAGCGGCGGATGCGGGCATCAAGCTCATCATCTGCATCACCGAAGGGATTCCGGTCAATGATATGGTCAAGGTGAAACGAGCGCTCCATGGCCGCGATGTTCGCTTGATCGGTCCCAACTGTCCCGGTGTCATCACCGTCGATGAGGCGAAGATCGGTATTATGCCCGGCTTCATCCATAAAAGAGGTGTGGTGGGTGTGGTATCCCGCAGTGGGACTCTCACGTATGAGGCGGTTCACCAACTGTCGACGCTAGGGCTTGGCGAAACGACGTGTGTAGGCATTGGCGGCGATCCGGTGAATGGGACCGGGTTTGTCGATGTGCTCCCGCTCTTTGAGAAAGATCCGGAAACTCAGGCGATCGTCATGATCGGCGAGATCGGCGGCGATGCGGAAGAAAAGGCGGCTGAGTTCATCAAGAAGAACGTGAAGAAGCCGGTCGTCAGCTTCATCGCCGGGATCACCGCTCCACCCGGACGCCGCATGGGCCACGCCGGGGCGATCATTTCCGGCGGAAAAGGCACTGCGGCGGAGAAGATGAAAACCCTCGAAGCGGCCGGCGTGAAGGTGGTGAAGAATCCTGCCGAAATCGGGAATGCGGTCAAAGCGGCGCTTGGCCGCTGACTTTTAATCAAACTCGCGGGTAGCATGCATGGGACGCAAATGCGCCACTCCGTTCGATCCCAAGACCTTCCTCACGAAAGTCGACGGCGGGAAACAGATTCTGAAGTGCCGAAAGAAGCAGGCGCTGTTTTCGCAGGGGGAAGCAGCGGATGCTGTATTCTATATCCTGGGGGGGTAAGGTCAAGCTGACCGTGCTTTCCTCCAAAGGCAAAGAAGCCGTCATCGCGATTCTCGGGCAAGGAGAATTTTTCGGCGAAGCCTGTCTCGCCGGGCAACTGGTTCGTACCGGCGCCGCGACTGCCCTGGAAGAGTCCACGATCATGCGTATCGACAAATCATGTCCCATCTCCTGTCTCGTAACATAAGGATTGAAGAGGACCTGGTGGATCAA
>Ga0187821_10000055_pt1 | contig 17998 bp, 15 predicted proteins | sample NC_wetland_sal_i_20_FD_132442 | JGI IMG/M metagenome (GOLD analysis project Ga0187821, IMG submission 132442) | Wetland sediment microbial communities from Neuse River Estuary, North Carolina, USA - SourceSoil_1 | ecosystem: Environmental > Aquatic > Freshwater > Wetlands > Sediment | place...
GATGGCGGAGCATGCCGGAGACCTGCAGATGGCCCGCATGATGTGGAGCACCACCTACCAGACGACGAAAGACATCAACGTGCGGGCCAATGCCGCGGCCCACCTGCGGGCCCTGAAAGTCGATGAGGATGTGACGACACTAGAAGCGCTGACCGACCGCTACCACCAGCAGACCGGGCTTTACCCTTTCAGCTTTGCCGAGCTGCAGGCAGCCGGCATGTTGCAGGGCATCCCCCGCGACCCGCTCGGCCAGCCCTACAAGCTCATGCCCGACGGAAGAGTGGAACTGCAGACTCCGGACGATTTCCCCTTCATCGAGAAGGGCACGCCTCCCGGTTACAAAGCGCCGCTATCGCCCAAGATTCTCCCCACCGACTAAATCGAATGTGGGCGCGAGCGCCTGCGCTCGTGCGGTAACTGCCACCAGCCATATGAGGACAGCCGCCCTCGGCTGTCCCCTCAAGCCGTTCTCGACAGGTTCTTAACTGGCAACACAAGAGCGGAGCCCCGCTCCGCCCGGACAGCCGGGGCGGCTGTCCCCACGCGGCTTGTGGTGGCACCGGCACGAGCGCGGGCGCTCGCGCCCACACGGCTTGCAGTAGCACATTCGGGCCATTCCCGGGCTCGCTTAAAGACAGTAGGCTGTCTGTGAGCAGACTTCGGGGGAGGGCTGTTCGACGAGCGTCCCATGACTCTATGAGTCTGGGACGTTTTCGTTTGGGGCTAAGTAGAGCCGCCGTCCCGGCGCTACTTTTTGGGCATCCAACTGCGATATGGTTAGCTGGTGAAGGTAGCTTCTTTGATTTCCCGTTTGGTCACAATCTTGCTGGTAGCTTTGCCGGCGGCGGCCGCGAACCCTGCGCCTGATGTCCGCGCCATCGCTCAGGCTGTGGACAATCACTACAACCATCTGCAAACCCTGCAGACGGAATTTACCGAGAGCTATCGGGGTGCGGGCATTGAGCGCACGGAATCGGGCTCCCTGTGGCTGAAAAAACCCGGCAAGATGCGCTGGGAATACCGTTCTCCCAAGGAGAAGCTGTTCCTGAGCGACGGCAAGGACGCCTGGTTTTACCTTCCCGGAGATCGCCAGGTGCGGAGGACTTCAGTGAAGAAACTGGATGATCTGCGGTCGCCCCTGGGCTTTCTTCTGGGCAAGACACAGCTGGAAAAGGAACTGAACGGCCTGTCCCTGGCCCCGGACGTGGCCCCTTTGACCGCGGGTAACACGGTGCTGCGGGGAGTGCCCCGGGCCATGGCGGACCGCATCAACCAGGTGGTGCTCGAAATTACACCGGACTACCGCATTGACCGCATCCAATTTGAAGAGGCGGATGAATCGGTAACCGAGTACCGCTTCAGCGATCAACGGGAGAATGCCGCAATCCCCGACCAGCGCTTTCGCTTCACTCCTCCCCCGGGGGTGGAGATTGTCGACGAGAATTTTGGAGTAACAGAATAGCAACTTTATTATTATCATACGTTTATAGTGATCCATGCATGTCGCGGTTGCAGGCGTGGCAGGGGTTACCAGCGGTACCTTTTGAGCGTACTCACTAGGGCGTATTCACGTCGGGTTAACCTCTCCGAATGCTAGACTTGAGAGGGCAGAGGGGTAACAGGACCAGGGCATGGCGCAATTTCTGGTGAAGGTCGCGGATGACCGCGGGCACCTGGCGCAACAGGTGGAACATGGTTACTCCGAATCCGAGGTGCGCGAGCGCTTCGTGCAGCAAGGTTACCTGGTCTATTGGGTGAAGCCGCGGGGACTGTTCTCCGGCGGCAAGCTGCAGATTGGCGGGCGCAAGGTCAGGCAGAGCCAGTTTGTGATTTTCAACCAGCAGTTCCTGACCTTGATCAAGGCTGGACTGCCCATCCTGAACTCGCTCGACCTGCTGATCAAGCGGCAGAAGGACGCGAACCTGAAGTCGCTGCTGGCCAATGTTCGGGAACGGGTGAAGAGCGGCGAGCTGCTTTCCGACTCTTTCGCCGCGCAGGGCGTGTTCCCCCGGATTTACACCACCACGCTGATGGCGGGCGAGAAAAGCGGCAACATGGAAGAAGTGCTCGGCCGTTACATTGCTTTTCAGCGGCTGGCGCTGACGTTCAAGAAAAAGCTGGCGGTGTCGCTGGTGTATCCCGCGCTCCTGGTCACGATGGTGCTGGTGATGCTGGTATTTCTGGTCACCTACGTGGTGCCCGAATTTGCCACGCTCTTTGAGAATCTTAATGCGCAATTGCCTGCAATCACGATATTGATGCTGGCAGTGGGAACGCGAGCCCAGAAATGGGCGCCCTACATGGCCATCGCGCTGGTAGCGGCCGGCGTATTGTTCTGGCGTTGGAAGAGCACGGACCGCGGGGCGGAACGGGTCGACGCCATGATCTTGAAGATGCCCATGCTGGGGGACATCTGGTTGAAATATCAGGTGGCGAATTTTTCCCGCATGCTTTCGACTTTGCTGGCCGGCGGCCTGCCGCTGGTGCCCTCGCTCGAAACCGCGGGAGCGTCCATGACCAGCCGGCGCATTCTGAACGGCGTTGCGGAAGCTGCCATCCGGGTGCGCGAGGGCCAGACCCTTTCGAGCAGTCTGGAGCAGCAGAAAATGTTCCCCGACCTCTCGGTCGAGATGATCGAAGTCGGCGAATCCACCGGGGCTTTGCCGGCGATGCTGAATTCGGTGGCCGAGTTTTATGAGGAGGACGTGCAGACCGCGCTGGGAGCGACCATGGCCCTGATCGAGCCAGTCATCCTGATTGTAATGGCGGTGTTCGTGGGCGGAGTGTTGATTTCGCTTTATCTGCCGATTTTCTCCTTGGGCGCGAATATTCACTGAGGCTGGATGGTGTGGTCGCGGGCGACGCGCCCGCGGAAAGTCGGAAGTCAAAGGCCGCGGGCCGGTCGCCCGCGACCACATGAAGCTGGGAAGATTTTGGTATGGCAAAGATGGCAGAAACGAAACCAATCGTCGCCCACGGAGGCAATGGCGGGGCCCGGCTCGCGCCTGCGCCCCATGTCGACGATCTGGCCAAGGCCCAGGATATCGCCCGGCGCTACCGCTGCGAGTTCGTGGACCTGCACAACTTCCAGCTGCATCACGACCTGTTCAAAAAGATTCCGGTCGACCTGATGTTCCGCTACAACTTCGTGCCCCTGGACGAGACCGAAGACGGACGCCTGGCCATTGCCATCGCCGATCCCAGCCAGCTGATGATGATTGACGAGATCAGCCTGCTGCTGGGCAAGCGCATTCTGACCAAGGTTTCGACCCTGGCGCAGATCAGCGAGATCCTCAAAAAGACGGAGCAATCGAAGCGCGTGCTGGAAGAAGCCAGCGAAGGCTTCACCCTGGCGGTGGTTTCAGAAGACGAGGCCGGCGGCGAAGACAGCATCTCCATCGATCGCCTGACCGCGCAGGGCGACATCAGTCCGATTATCCGCCTGGTCGATACCACGATTTTTACCGCGCTGCAGCGGCGGGCCAGTGACATTCACATCGAGACCCGCGACGATTCGGTGTGCATCAAGTTCCGCATCGATGGCGTGCTCACCCAGGCCATGCCGCCCATCGGCAAGGAGCATCACTCGACCATCATCTCGCGCATCAAGGTGATGAGCGAGCTCGACATCTCTGAACGCCGGGTCCCGCAGGACGGCCGTTTCCGCGTGAAGTACGGCAATCCCGAACGACCCATCGATTTCCGCGTGTCCATCATGCCCTCGATTCACGGCGAGGACGCGGTGCTGCGCGTACTCGACAAAGAGTCGATGAGCGAGAAGTTTCACAAACTGGTGCTCGACGTGGTGGGTTTCGATCCGGACGATTTGAAAAAATTCCGGCGCTATATAGCCGAGCCTTACGGCATGGTGCTGGTCACGGGGCCGACCGGCAGCGGCAAGACCACCACGCTGTATGCCGCCGTCAGCGAGATCCGCACCGAGGAAGACAAAATCATCACCATCGAAGATCCGGTCGAATACCAGATTCGCGGCATTACGCAGATTCCGGTGAACGAAAAGAAAGGCCTGACCTTTGCCCGCGGACTGCGCTCGATCCTGCGTCACGATCCGGACAAGATCATGGTGGGCGAAATACGCGATACCGAGACCGCGCAGATCGCCATCCAGTCGGCGCTGACCGGCCACCTGGTGTTCACCACCGTGCACGCCAACAATGTGGTCGACGTGATTGGCCGCTTCCTGAACATGGGCGTCGAGCCTTACAACTTCGTTTCCGCGCTGAACTGCATCCTGGCGCAGCGCCTGGTCCGACTGATCTGCGAATCCTGTCGTACGGTAGTGCACTACCCTGCCGAGGTGCTCGAAGCCAGCGGACTCGATCCTGTGCAGTGGTCGCAGGTGGCGTTCTACGAAGGGCAGGGCTGCATCGAGTGCGCCGGCACCGGGTTCCGTGGCCGCACCGCCATTCACGAACTGCTCGACCTGAGCGATCGCATCCGCGAGATGATCCTGGTCAAGAAGCCGACTTCGGAAATCCGCCGTGCCGCCCGCGAGGAGGGCATGCGCTTCCTGCGCGAGTCAGCCCTCGACAAGGTCCGGCTGGGAATGACTACGCTGAAGGAAATCAACAAGGTCACGTTCATCGAGAATATGCGGTAGGCGGACGTCGGACGTCGCCTCAGACGTCAGCAAACCCTGCGCGCGAGTACGCCGCGGTTCGGCGCCGAGGTCCGAGGGCTGAGGTCCGACGTCCGGTGTTAGCAGTGCCCTTCCGGCTATTGCAATTTCACGCCACGCCGCGTTTTACTTGTAGGATAACTACATACTCATGAGTCGAGTTCCCACTTCCGGATCCAGGCCAAGGCTGGCTTGCGAGATCTCCGCCGACCGCGTGCTGGCGGGGCGGGTTTCGGAAACTGGCGGACACGTTCTCGAAGCCTGTGCTTCGAGCGAGCTCGCGCCCGGCAGCGTGGTTCCCGACCTGATCGAAACCAACCTGCGCCAGCCTGACGCGGTGTACGAAACCGTGCGCGACACCCTGGGCAGCGTCGGCGGGCGCTCGCGGGATGTGATTGCGGTGCTGCCCGATGCCTCGGTCCGGGTGGTCCTGCTCGATTTCGATACTCTGCCGTCCAAGCGTGACGAAGCCGAAAGCGTGGTCCGCTTCCGGCTGAAGAAATCTCTGCCCTTTGACGTGGAAAAGGCAAAAGTCTCCTACCATGTGCAGCCGTCGAACGGAAGTGTAAGGGTAATCGCGGCGGTGGCGCTGGCCAACGTGGTCGAGGATTACGAAGCGGCTTTCCGCCAGGCGGGTTACGAGCCGGGCGTTGTCATGCCTTCCATGCTGGCGGCGCTCGGAGCAGCCCACGCGCCCCAACCTTCGCTGATCATCAAAGTGGACGCCCGCACCACCAGCATCGCCATCCTGGATGGCCAGCAGTTGCTGCTGTTTCGCACGCTGGAGAATACCCGAGGCGTGACCATTACGGGCGAGCAATTGGCCGAGGAAGTCTATCCCTCGGTGGTATTTTTCCAGGATACCTACCATTTGAATATTGGCCAGATTTTTGTGGCCGGGCTGCCCGAATCAGGCGGCGCGGCGCCCGCGCTGCGCGCCCAGACCGGCGCCCAGGTCACCGACCTGGTGAACCCGTCGCAACTGGGCGGGAGCGTGGGTTCGATTCCCAAGTGGAGAATGGCCGGGGTGGTGGGGGCACTACTTTCCTGATATGCGCGTTGACATCAATCTCGCCAGCCGTCCCTACGAAGACTCCGGGCCGTTGTGGCTGCGCTGGGGCGGAGCCCTGGCGGCGTTGGGCTTGTTCACCCTGATTTTGCTGTACAGCGCGCTCTCCGGGTTCGCGGCCGCCCGCAAGGACCGCGCCCTGATCGAGCAGCGCCAGCAGCAGATCGCCGCCCGCGACCTGCAGAAGGCAAAAGCCGAAGAAACGCTCAACCTGCCCGCCAATCGCGGCACCCGCGACCGCGCCCAGTTTCTCAACGACCTGTTTCTGCGCAAGGCTTTCTCCTGGACCAAGGTGTTCGAAGACCTGGAACGCGTGATGCCGGCGCGCCTGCACGTGGTTTCGATCCATCCCGATAAAGCTTCCGACAACCAGTTGCAGATCAAGCTGGTGGTGGCGGGAGAATCGCGCGACCGGGCGCTGGAGTTGGTGCGGAAAATGGAGAGCTCGCAACGCTTCCGCCAAACTCAAATCGAGCAGGAGTCGACCCAGGCGGGGCAGACGCCGGGAGACAACGTGCAATTCGACATCAGCGCTTTGTACGTGCCCGATTTCGGCGACGCCGATGGATCTGACAAAGACAAGCCCAGCACCGACAAAACAGGCTTGGACAAGACGAATCCGGACAAGACGAATAAGGACAAGACCGGCAAGAGCCCGACTGGCAAGGAGGGTGCGCACTGATGGCCGAAGGCCTCGATATCCGGAAGAAGGCAAAGATCGCGATCGCCGTCCTTGTAGCCCTGGACATCGCCGCCGTGGTCCTGCTGTTTTCTCCCCTGGTCGGATCGGAGCGCTCCCGCCGTGAACAGCTGGACCAGCTCTGGCAGGAACTGCAGCTCAAAACCCACGAAGCGGAACCGCTCAAAGACGTCGACAAAAAAATCGTCCTGGCCAGCCAGCAGATCGACGAGTTTTACAAGACCCGGCTGCCGGCGCAGGACTCGGCGATCTACGAGGAGCTGGGCAAAGTAGCCAAACAGAACGGGGTTCGCATCGGACAGATCCGGTCGAAAGCCAAGGACACGGACCCGGTCGGCCTGCGCCCGGTGGAGATCCAGGCGGATTTCTCCGGCGACTACCTGCAGCTGGTGCGCTTCATCAACGCGCTGGAACGCGACCCGCTGTTTTTCATTATCGATAGCGTGGAACTGGGAGGCGAGCAGGCGGGTGTGGTGCGCCTGCAATTGAAGCTGGAAACTTACCAGAAGGCGAGCGGATAGATGCAGCTGGGAACCGACAACCGCAACAAGACCATCGCCGCCATCGCACTGATGGTAGTGGCCGTGGTGTTTGTGGTGATGCGTCTGATTCCTGGTTCTCCGGCGGCCGCGAAATCCCCCGCCCCGGTGGTGACGCCGCCGCCTGGGACACGCCGGATCGTGACCGTAAGAACCGGTCCGGGGAAAAAGCCCGGCCTTAGCGCGGAGGCGCGTTCGCTCGATCCAACCCTGCGCTACGACTGGCTGAGGGCCAGTGAGGACACCAAGTATGAGGGCGCCGGCCGCAACATCTTCCGGGCCCAAGTCGACATTCCAAAACCGATTGCGCCGGTGCATGTCGCGGCCCCGGTGGTTCCGCAGGGGCCGCCGCCGCCCCCGCCCATCAATCTCAAATTCTTTGGCTTTGCCAACAAGCCGGGTGAGCCCAAGAGAATTTTTCTTTCGCAGGGTGAAGACGTATTCATCGCCGGAGAAGGCGATATTGTCGATCGCCGCTACCGGATTCTGCACATCACGCCGGTGTCGGTCGAAGTGGAAGACGTGCTGAACAACAATCGGCAGACGATTCCGTTGACGCAGGGGTAGGGTGGCCATGAAACCGTCGTTGGCCGTTGGCCCTCGGTCGTTGGCTCTCGGGCTCCAGGGCCGGGACGGGAGCCTTGTGCAGCGCTGTTTTCCGTCGTATATGAAAATCGCATTCTACAAAATGCGCCTTATTCTTAAGGCCAACGACCAAGGGCCAACGGCCAACGACGGTCTCAAGGCCAGGACCAACGACCAGCGGGGCTATATTCTTCTCATGCTGATGCTGTTCGTGGCCCTGCTGGCGATTACCGCCGGCGCCCTGGCTCCCGGCATTGCTTTCCGGATCAAGCGCGATCGCGAAGAAGAGATGATTCATCGCGGGGTGCAGTATTCGCGGGCGATCCGGAACTTCGTCAAGAAAACCGGACGCTACCCCACGCGCCTGGAAGATCTGGAAAATACCAACAACATTCGCTTCCTGCGGAAACGCTATAAAGATCCCATCACCGGCAAGGATTTCAAATTGCTGCACGTGGGAGAAGTGCAGCTCACCAGCGCCGCGGGCATTGCCGGAGCCGCTGCGCTCGGGACCAGCGCCGCGGGCATGGCGGGAGCCTCCGCGCTCGGAGGCAACGCCGCGGCCGCGGGAGGAGCGGCGGCGCTTCTGGGAGCTGCGATGGGAGCAGCCGCAGCCCAGGCCTCGGTGGGTAGCCCGCTCAACCCGGCGGCCAATCCCGCCGGCGACTCCGGGGCGAACGCGGGCGCGGGCACCAGCAACGATCAGTCCAAACCGGACTCCAGCCAGCCAGGAAGCGGCATTGGCGGCAGCCAGTTATCCAGCGCGGTTTTTGGCGGAGGCCCCATCGTGGGCGTGGCCAGCACCAGCAAAGCCAAAAGCATTCGCGAGTTCAATCACAAGAACCACTACAACCAGTGGCAATTCATCTACGATCCCACCATGGACCGGGGCGGCCTGATCACCACGCCGGCGCAGCCTCCGTTGCAGGTGTCCACTCCAGTGCAGCAGCCGAACTCGTCGAGTCCCAACTCGTCCGGAACACCCAGCTCCACACCGAGCACCTTCGGCGGGATGCAGAGCGCGCCGCCGTCTCAGCCCGCGCCGCAGCCACAGCCGCAGCAATAGGATCAGTAAAGATGTTTGGGGACGGAGAATGGCGAGCGAGGACGCCCGTCCTCCATCGGCGCTAGTTTTTGGCGGCGACCGGGCGCTGTATTTCGATCACGCCGATCCATTCCTGGTTGCGGGTTTCGCTGTAGACCAGGTTGCCGCCCAGGATTTGGGCGGCGGTTGCCGGGGGCACGTCGCGATGGTAGCCGAAGAATCTGGTTTTCCACTCCTGCCACAGCTCCCAGTTCTCCAACAAGGGATGGGCGGGTTCATCCTTGGTAGAGAAGACAAGAGCCACGGCGAAATCCGGACGGGATTCGCCGGAGGGGAGACCGGCCGCTGCCGTCAGCTGCCCGGCAGCAAAGTTCTCGATGCGCACCACCTGCATGGGACGAGTGACGTAGCCCAGATAAGGATGCGTCAGCTCGTCGCTGGCCGGCCAGGCGGTGAGCACGCGCGCCATGGGATAGCGGGCCTCCAGAAATTCTTCGGCGCGCTGGTGCAGCCGGATGTAGTCCCGGTAGGCCAGGTTGTCTTCCGGGGCGAACCCGTAGGGCGGGTTGGTAAACCATCCGGCAACGAACATCAGCCCCAACAGCGCTACCAGCCAGCGCCACCGGCGCACTCTTCGCCAGAGCGTGGAAACGCCGATCAGAATCACCAGCGGCACCACCGGCAGCATGTAGCGGGCCAGCTCGGCGCCGCCCACCAGCGCCATGGCGAATACATAGGCCACAATCACCGCCAGCATGGCGAACTGCGCGTCCAGCGCGATCCGCGGACGTTCTCCGTCCGGATCGCGGAGCGGCCGCAGCCACATGGCGAAGACAACGGCCAGGGTCAACATCAGCAGACGAAAATAGCCGAAGGTCTGCCACAGGCGAATCAGCAGGGAGAGCAGAATCCGCAGCGGATGAACGGTGGCTGCGACGTTGTAGCGGAAAAATTCGGGATTGCCGAAAACAAAGCCGGTCCGCCAGTAGTGGAAACCGTACCAGGCGGCGAGGGGAAGAAGCGGAACCAGGAGCAGAACGGAATTCCGATTTTCATTACTTCCATCCCGGACCGGCAACCGCGCCGATAGAGCAGTCGAGGCCAGGACGTCCCAGGCGAACAAGGCGAGCGGCGCAAGGATTGCAGTCTCCTTGGTCAGGCTGGCGAGCGAAAACCAGAGTGCAGACTGCCATCCCCGGCTTTGCAGGTAAGCGCGCAGGCCCCAGAAGGTAAATCCGGCAGCGGCCAGGTCGAGGTGGGCGAGCGAGCTCTGGGCAAAGAACACGGGATAGATCGCGGTCAGGACCGTGGCCGCAACCGCGACTTCGAGGTTGGCCACCGCCTTCGCCAGGCGAAACAAGCCGAGCAGGGCAAACGACGCCGCCAGCAGCATGGCCGTTCGGGTCACGATCGGGGCGAACCCCGCCAGTTTCCACCACAGCGCGAGGTAAGCCATGACCAGCGGCGGGTGAGCGTTGGACACGGTAGAGTGCGGAATCAGGCTTCCGGTCAACCACAGGTCTCGCGCCGCCGGAATGTAATAGCCGGCTTCGTCCCAGAAATAGGGCAGGCGCAGCAGGGGCGCATGCAGCGCCAGAAGCGCCGCAAAGGTCAGAACGAATACGAGCGCTGGATGGGGGCCGCGAGCGCGCTGGTCATTGGGTATCAAGAGTTATGAAAGCTGGCAGGGTTAGACGGGCGGGAGGCCCGTCCTCCCATCAGTGCACCGGGCCGGGAGCCATCATACGCGGGTCCAGCTTGATCTCACCAAATGTGCTTTCGTAGCCCGCCACGTTTTGCTGCAGGATGCCCGACAACGCCTTGGCCTGCTGCGGACTCAGGTAAATTCCCTGGAAATTGTTGACCTCCACCTGGGTCTCGCTCTGTTGCTGCAGGGTGCCGAAGACCAGGAAGAAATCCCAGACGTTGACCCGCACCTGCACGCTGTTGGCGTAGGTCTCGCGATAGTCGGGAGTGTTGGTCAATTTGATGTTGGGCTGATTTGGGATCGACATAGGAGAGCCAGTTTAGCGGGATTGCGCCAGGGAAACAACGCCGGCGGCCGGGATCGGCCGGGCCGATTCTGAGCCAGCAAAAGATTGCATGCCTCGCGTCTTGCGGGGATGGTACCTTACACAAATCTTACTTCAGAAGCGAGACGAGGCCAGGGACAAGGAATGATGGCAATCAGCAGGCGCGAGTTCATCGGCAGAATGGCGCAGGTGGGCGGCTTCGGCGCCGCCTTCATGACCATGCACTCGCTGGGGCTTCTGGGCATGGTGGAGACCGAGCCGCGGAAAGACTTTCCACTGCCGCCTTCGACCGGCCGCGGAACGAAAGTGATCATCCTGGGCGCGGGAATTGCCGGACTGGTCGCCGCCTACGAGATGCGGCGGGCAGGTTTCGACTGCACCGTGCTCGAAGCGCGGGAGCGTCCCGGTGGACGCAACTGGACCCTGCGCCGGGGATCGAAGCTGGTCTTCAATGATGGGACATCGCAGCAATGTACCTTCGACGAAGGAAATTATTTCAACTGCGGCCCGGCGCGCCTGCCCTCGGTACACAAAACCATGCTGGGTTATTGCAGCGAACTGGGAGTGGAACTTGAGGTCGAAGTCAATTCCTCGCGCCGCGCTCTGCTGCAGAATGATGCCGTCTTTGGCGGCCGGCCTATCCGCCAGGGGCAGGCCATCAACGACACGCGCGGCCATGTGGCCGAGTTGCTGGCCAAATGCGTGCAACAGGGAGCTCTCGATCAGGCATTCACCCAAGATGACCACGCCGTAGTGATGGATTTTCTGAAGTCCTATGGCGCCCTGGGAAAGAATTACGAATACACCGGTTCCCCGCGTTCCGGCGACCGGCAGTTTCCAGGCGCGGGGGATCAAATCGAAATCCCCTGCGCTCCACTTTCTTTCTCGGACTTGCTCAAATCACAGTTTTGCCGCCCCATGCTTTTTGAAGAGGTGCTCGACATGCAGGCCACCATGTTTCAGCCGGTGGGCGGCATGGACCGGATTCCCTATGCGTTCGCGCGTGCTCTGGGTAAGGTCGTCCGCTATAACTCGCCGGTCACGGAAATTCGAAAAACCGCCGACGGCGTCCGGGTGCTGTATCGCAAGGGCGAATCTGGCCCCGTGCATGCGCTCGAGGCGGCCTACTGCATTTGCGCGATGCCTCTCAGTATCCTTAAGACCATACCCAACGACTTCGCTCCGCGCGTGAAATCAGCGATCGAGAATGCCCCCTATGACTCGGCCTACAAAGTGGCCTGGGAGTCGCGGCGCTTCTGGGAGCAGGATGGAGACGAGATTTACGGCGGCATCTCGTTCCTCACTTCCGGCCTTATCAATATGGTCTGGTACCCCAGCGCCCGGCTGATGTCGAAACGCGGAGTGCTGATCTCCGGCTACGCCATGGAGAACTGGAGCGATTTCGGCAAGCTGCCTACCCTCGAGGCAAAGCTGGCAGCTTCCCGGGCGGCGGTGGAAAAGCTGCACCCCGGCAAGGGCAAAGAACTGGAGAAGCCAATTTATATGTCCTGGGGCAGGGTGCCTTATAGCCTGGGATCGTGGGTGAGTCGCGGCTCCGACTATCCTGCTTCGGACGACGCGCCTTACTATAAGGGACCTTATCGAGAACTCATCGTTCCCGACGATCGCATCTACTTTGCCGGGGACCACTGCAGTCATATTATTGGCTGGCAGGAAGGGGCAGCCCTGGCCGCCCAGCGGGCGATCACCATGATCGCCAGCCGGGTCAGCCAATCCTGAGAAGACCTGGTTACAAAACTTAGAGCGGAGCTATCCATGCGAAGAACCTCGATGCGCTTGACGTTTATCCTCACGCTGTCATGGTCGTTGATGGCTGGGGCGCAGAGCAGTGTGCGCCACATTCAGGAAGAAGACCGTCCGATTGCAACCGGCGTTTGGGTGGGAGATACGCTGTACCTGAGCGGCCAGTTGGCGTCGCCGGTGACGCCGGCTGACGCCGCCAAGGGAACAGCCGCGGTCTACGGCGATACGGAAGCGCAAACCATGAGCACGCTGACCAAGATCGAGGCAACACTCAAGAGCGAGGGCCTCACCATGGGCGATGTCGTGATGATGCACGTGTACATGGCCGGTGATCCGGCGAAGGGTGGCAAACTGGATTTCCCCGGGATGATGGCGTCGTACACCCGCTTTTTCGGAACCAAGGAGCAACCCAACAAGCCGGCTCGCAGCGCCATGCAGGTCGCGGCCCTGGCTGCCCCCTGGGCCCTGGTGGAGATTGAGGTGATCGCGGTGAAATCCCCGGGCAAGCCGGCAAAATAGTTTTCTGCCGGAGGGAACTGCCATAATTTCGCTTCCCGGCAAAGTTCGCCGGCGCCTTGCTGATTACTAGGTAATTTCGGTTCGCGGCGATAGAGCGTCCAGCGGTGGAGTACGTTCTGAGGAAATCACTCCCCCGCGCCGGAAAGACCACATCCCACGCTCTCCCGCCGGGGCTGTGAATTTGAATCCAGTCCGGTAAATCTCGTGCAGCCTCGCCGGAATCGCCAGGCTGAACACCACCAGCAGTGCTAAAACAATTCTGGCTGGACCAGGCAGACTCACCCAGTCATGTCTGAGCTTTGACAACACAGCGGTGATGAACAAGGAAACAGCGAACACCTGCAATGAGTGCCGGCCCAGCAGGTTGAAAAACTGAAACAGGCGCAGTCTCATCAGCCGGAGATCGATGCTCCGCGGAAGCCACCAGATCACGTAGCCCAGGCAGACGGCGTCCAGGAATCTCGCCGGGTTCCGGCTCGGGCCCATGGAGAATTTCAGCAGCGGCGCGACCCCGAACAGGAATTGGCGGTGGCGGTCCAGGAAGAAAAACAGCGCAAGCACGGAACAAGCCACCAGCAGAACGCGTGATTTCGGAACTGCACCTTCTTCGCTGTTCAGGCCCCGGTACGCGAAATATTGGCCGGCCACAAAGTATGCCTGCCAGGCGAGAATGTTAAAGGTTCCAAGGTTGATCCAGGGCACCAGGTGGGAGGCATCACCGATACCCCACTGCGCCGCCGCCCACAAGACTGCGCTGATGACGCCTATCAGCCAGGCACGCCCTTTCATCAACTGTTCCAGCACGACCGGCGTGAACAACAGGAAGACGCAATACATCGGAAGAATGTCGCTGAAGCCCGGTTGATACATGAGCAGCGATCCAGAAAAAAGGGCCTGCAGCGGGTGCGCCGCCTGAAAGGAGTTCTGCTTCAGAAGAACCGCGCCCAGGATGCTGGCGCCAAGCAGGAGCATGTGAACCGCATACACATCGCGGGTTCGGCGGATCACCCGCGCTTCCAATGCGCGCTGCCCGTGTTTATCGCGGAATCGCAGGTAGACCCAGGTGGACACCAGACCCGAGAGGAAAACGAACCCGTCCGGAGCCGAGGCATAGCCGAACGTGTAGGAGAAGAACGGCTGCAGCGGGTGTGGCGGCAAATGCGCCAGCGTCATGAGTACGAGGAAATAGCCTCGCAAGCTGTCCACGCGCCAGTCTCGTGACGTCATCCCGGTTTCAACGCAATCCCGGTTCCGCGCAAGCTGAAGAAAACAGGTTGCATGGGACATCAGCGCCCGCGAATGTGCAAAATATTGCGCCAGCGCGGAACCGGCCTTCCTCTCTTGCGCTAAGCCTAACGATCATTCGCAGGTGTCCCCGCTGTTGCGAGCGAGGCTCAGTGCGGCCGCAGGCGCAGAAACACGATCCCGCCGACCGGATGCTTTCCATAAACCGGCTTCAGGACATTCGGCACGCCGTACCAGGTGAACTGTCCACCCAGCGCGGTCGAGAGGTGCGGAATGTGCGCGACTTCCCGCTCGTAGCCCGCGGTATAGGCCTGCACCCGGGCGAAATAGCGTTCGTTGAATCCGGAGGGCTCGGGATTTTCGCCCAGAAGAAGCTCGTTGGTGCGATCCACATTTTCGAGACGGGTCCAGACATAGTTGCGCTCGAGAAAGCGCAGGGTCGATTCCAGCAGGTAACTGTTGCCCACGTTGCCGCCGGAGACGTCCTGATTCCTTCCCCAGAGCAGCAGGGACGCCCAGTTCCCTTTCGGCAACGGGCGGTTGTACTGGAGGGACGCGGTCATCCTTCTTATATCGACATTGGCGGCGAGCCCCTCCGGGCTGTGCAATTGCGCCATGGAATATTGCAGGCTCCAGTTCGGGCCGGGGTTGGCGGTGACCCGCGTGGACCAGGAGTCAATCTTCCCCGAGTTGATGTTCCAGCGGAATTCGTCGGGCTCGCGGCCGTGAAACCCGGAGGCCTCAAGCCGGAAGTTGCGATACGTAATCCCCGCGGTGATCACATCCGCGGCAATGTGGGTCGAGTCCTGCAAATGATGTCCCAGGGGCGCGACGGGATCTTCCGACGCCGATGCGCGGTGCGGATACGCCGGCGGCCCCATGGCAGGATCGCCCATGGGAGCCGCGTACAGAGACAACAGCGCGTGCTCCGCCAGCTTGTAGTCGTACAGCGCTGCCAGCTCCATGAAGAAATCGTGGGGATGCTGCCCGTCCACAATGGGAAGACCGAAGGCGGTCTCGCCCTGCTGAAAGAGTTCCGGGTAGCGCCGGCCGGAAACGGTGGCGGGCTCGAAACTGAGCATGGTCCGCAGGGTCAGCGTGCTGTTGCCGAATTTTCGCTGGGCCATGGGCATCCACCAGTTGGTGGAAAACAGTTTGCCGGCGCCGCGCGGGCCGCTCTGCTGGATTTCGCTCAGGAAGGCTGCTCCATGAAACATCAAAGTCCAGCCTGCCTTGCTGGTCATGAGCATTTCGAAGGGAGTGGAGTTGGGCTCGGCATCGGTGCCGGAGATGGCGTGCTGCAGCATGGATTCAATGAGCGAACCAGACTGCATCGTCATTTCTTTCCTTGTCGTTTTTTCGGCTGCCATGCCCGGCATTCCCGGCATGGTCTGGCTGGACTGCGTCGGAGCGGGCATGTCCATGCCCTCGCCGCCGGCCTGGCCCGAGGCCGGCAGGGACGGACCGACCAGGAACAACGCGTTCACCAGAGCAGTGACAATTCGTTTCCGCACCAATATCTCCACATACGTCTTCCGGGGAAGACAAACTTTCGGCTTCAGGTGTGAGGCCTGCAAAAAATGGAGGTTGGCGTGATCTTAAATGCGCAAGGGGACTAAGTGAGGTGGATCGGGCGAAGAAATCTTCCGGCCTCGAACCCAAACTTGCGTCGGGAGTGTGTTCGGGAACGGCATCGGATCGCCGGTTGCCAGCAGGGTCGAAGACAGTTGTGCCGCGAGTGAAGACTGCACGATTGCGGAATCATGGCCGTTCTGGCAGCATCGGTAGCTCACCGGAGCGGAAGCCGGCGGTGTCGCACCATGGTGGTGACAGCCAGCGGGGCGAACCGGCGGCGGCATCATGTGACCTTCCTGCCCCGCCACGGAAATCGCCGCCATCAGGGTCAGGAGCAAGACCGCCAGAATCTTCGGGCCGGATTTACTCATCCTGGTCATTCGATGCGCAACTCAGCGCATGTGATACAAGGGAGCGGTTAAAATAATCCCAGGCCGGGATGGCGGAATTGGCAGACGCGTTGGACTTAGGATCCAATGCCCAAAAGGCGTGCAGGTTCAAATCCTGTTCCCGGCACCAAGTTCAAATTCGGCCTCAATCGAGGCCCACATTTGTTCTAAGCTGCTTACCAGCCAACAATTACGCGGTTCAAAGTATCGCACTTCATCCGACCACACCAAACCATCGGGAAACAAGCTAAAAGCTATCTCGCGGCGCTGCTGCGCGTCTCCGGTCTTCCAGGCTCCCACGAGATCAACAATCTGATGCTGCGTCTGTTCGAGAAGGCCATCCGTGGTGCATACAGCAAGCGGATACTCGACGAGTAGGGTCCACTATGGGTGAGAACTCCGAGCAAACTCACAGACGACCGACTGTACGCCTACGCGCATCCCGGAAACACGACCCCGCATTGGGACAAGATCATGGCCGCCCGTCCGATGGAGAGCTTCGAGGTATCAGCATTAGTGATCGGATTGGCAAGCTCACCGTCGTGCGTCGTTTTTCGCGGCTATTACGTCCGAATGACAGCGCAAAGCCTTGAACAATGTTTGCCAGTCAACATCTCGTAATTGAGTGCAAACTATCCCGGAAAAAAGATGTTCGCGATTCTTCTTTTCACCACGAAAATTCCGGCGTTGGCCTCTTTCAAGGTATATTACGGACTTGACGACGGTGGCGTTGACAATGTGTGGAATAAATCCGAAGGATATTTGTTTCTGAGCGTGGTTCGCCGCGGCTACCATTTCCGCTACCTGGAGTATCCACTCATTGCGTTGCGAAGGTATTTTGGGAGTCTCAGTCCACCCAACGATCGTCAGTCTTCTCTCACCGTGGTCGAGGTAACAGCGACCGCGGTTCAACGTTATGTGACGAAGAACATTTCTCTTGATTTCTACACCCTTTTGATCACGCAATTTACGCCAACCGACAGGGCGGCTTGTCGACGTAATCGGCGCATTTGGAACCTGATAGCCGTAGAACTGGTTGAATACCTAGAATCGGAAGTCGGTTCAGCACAGATTGGGTTCCGGGTGGCAGATGATCCGCCGGACAGACGCGAGCAAGCACCGACCGCCGGGATGCCGCAAATGGAAACGAGTCAACAACAGCAAGGGGTATGCAGTCAGCGTTGATCTTGCTCAATTTGCGCTGCCTTCTGCCTCTCCGCTTCTGCCTCGGCGGTGCGGCCTGCCCGCGCCAGAGCGGTGGCAAGACCTCGGTGAGCTTCGACATAGGTGGGGTCGCTCGCAACCGCGTACCGGTAGCGCTCGATAGCGTCTGTAATCTGATCCTTTTGAAGTAACATGCCGCCGGTGTTGGCGGCAAAAGTTGCACGCTGCCGATTCACGGCCCGGCGCGTAAGTTCAGCAGCTTTCTGGCGCTCCGCGGCGGCTTCTGCGGTGTGGCCCTGCTGAGCAAGAATGCCCGCGAGCGTGCTGTGCGGTCCAGGCTGATCTGGCATTGCCACGATGGCCTTTTGGACGGCGTCGGACGCTTCTGCCAGCTTGTTCTGTTGTTTGTAGATACTACCGAGAATGGCCCACCCATCACCGTTTTGCGGACGCAACCTGAGGGCGATCCTGAGCTGTTCCACTGCCTCGTCGAAGAGGCCCCTCTGCATGTCCAATACCCCCAGAGTATAAGGCGGATCCGGGGAACCCGGGTTGAGGCGTGCAGCCAGCTCCAGTTCTGCCGTCGCAGCGGCGAAATCGTCTTTTAGCTTGAGCGCGAGCCCAAGGTCATAGTGCAGTTGATAGGCTTCGGGAGCAAGTTTCAAGCCTGCGCGGAACTCGCCGATCGCGTCATCCAGGTCGCTCATCTGAAGGTAGGCGACTCCCAAATCC
>Ga0187821_10000057_pt1 | contig 17904 bp, 14 predicted proteins | sample NC_wetland_sal_i_20_FD_132442 | JGI IMG/M metagenome (GOLD analysis project Ga0187821, IMG submission 132442) | Wetland sediment microbial communities from Neuse River Estuary, North Carolina, USA - SourceSoil_1 | ecosystem: Environmental > Aquatic > Freshwater > Wetlands > Sediment | place...
CGCGGCTCGATTTCGTAGGCGGTCGGGCTCGAAAGAGCATTCGTCGCCGGAATAATCTCGGTGATCAGACCGTCGCGGCCCGCGAGCAAGCCGCAACATTCGATGCGCGGCTCGCGGCGCGCGTGCGCGAGCATTTCTTCCAGAATTTCCTGCCGCACCCGGACGGAATCGGCCATGCGCTCGAGTTTACCTCAAGCCGCACGGCCGAATCAGATTCGGTGTGATTTGCGGGGGACGAGGCCGAAGATCAGACGGTCACATTCAGGCCGCCGGCGCTCGGCGGCACAGCCGTGCTGGAGGCCGCGTTCGATCCCGCCGTGAGGAAACCGCCAATCTGCTGAAGGTCATTCTGTAGCGCCGAAAAAGCAGATTGCGCTCCCGAGAGATTTCCCGCTTGCAGATCCTGCGCCAGCGTGCTGAACGCCTGGGAGATCGGATTGTTCTGCTGGGAAGAAGAAGCGGAGGAAGACTGTGAGCTTACCGCGGGATGGGAGTGGTGGTGATGCCCACCCACTTGTTGATTGGAGTTCCGCTGCAAGTCCAGTTGAAGGTTTTTGAAGTCCTGCTTCGCTCCCTCCAGGTTCCCTGACCTTAGGTCCTGTCCCAAATGCTGAAACTCAGTCTTGATTTGCTCAAAATTGGACGGAGTGCTCTGAGAACTCCGAGTATTGTGTGCCGCACCCGCGGCGAACAAATTGCTGCTCAAAATGCCAATGAGAGCCATGATTGCACCTCTTTTAAAGATCTGAAAATTGAGTTCGCTCTTTTCCTCGTCCAGGCTGGCTCAAGTTCACGATCGGCAAAGCCCCTACGCGCCTTAGCCGGCTATTCAAACGGCAAATGCACGGTCTTCCTCAAGCAATCGGCGCGCCAATTCCGCTGGCACGGGCAGAAAAACTAATCCGGCGGATCCAAACGCTTTGCGGCGCGTGAGAATCTTATTCAACCTTCCGCGCTCGAACCTGTAGGCAAGAGCAGCTCGCGACACTCAACCTCCTCGGCAAATTTTGCCTTGCCCCATTTCGGTGCACTCTCTTTCCGTGGAATTTCAAAGGCCCCGCGCGGACCGTTTGGTTGGAAGCTGGGAACGCCAATCTCCCGATTGGCGGATTGCACGACGCCAATCGGGAGATTGGCGTTCCCAGGCCAAAAAAAAGCGTCCCGGCAAAGCCGGGACGCCATGGAAAAAAGATTCCTGAAAAGGCGCTAAGCTTTTTGCGCCGCGCGCCGGAGAAACGTGGGCACGTCAAGATCATCCGCAGCCTTCGTATTCTCCTGGTGAATCACTTCGTTGACGGCGGGACGCGGCGCCTCCTGCGGTACCTCGTGCGGCTCGACGGCCACTTCCTCCTCGCGCCCAGCCTTCCAAGTCTTCGGGAGATAAGAGGGTTTCTGGTGCGGCTGCCGCCGCGCCGCTTCGCGGAATCCCGCGGCGATGACAGTGATCTTCACCTGCTCCTTCATATTCTCGTCGAGCACGGCGCCGAAAATAATGTTGGCGTTCTCATGCGCGGCCTTTTCGATCACGGAAGAAGCTTCGTGGACTTCGCTGAGCGTGAGGCTGGACGATCCGCAGATGTTGATCAGGATGCCCTGCGCGCCCTGAATCGAATTGTCCTCGAGGAGCGGGCTGTTGATCGCGCGCGTGGCGGCATCGACCGAGCGGTTCGCGCCGGAAGCCACGGCCGTCCCCATCACGGCGTACCCTTGTCCTTGCATGATAGTGCGCACATCGGCGAAGTCGCGGTTGACGATGCCGGGAATGGTGATGATGTCGCTGATGCCCTGCACGGCCTGGCGCAGGACGTCGTCGGCGATGCGAAACGCCTCAAAGAAGCTCGTGCCCGCTTCCACGGTTTCGAGCAGCCGCTCGTTGGGAATCACGATGACCGTATCGACGCTGCCGATCAATTCGGAGAGGGCCTGCTCGGCCTGCTGCTGCCGGCGCTTGCCTTCAAAGAGGAACGGCTTGGTGACAACCGCGACGGTCAGAGCGCCAAGTTCGCTGGCGAGCGAAGCGACAACCGGCGCCGCGCCGCTTCCCGTGCCGCCGCCGAGGCCCGTGGTTAGAAAAATCATGTCCGAGCCTTCGAGCGCTTCAATGATTTTGTCGGTGTCCTCGAGCGCCGCCTTGCGGCCGATCTCGGGATTCGCGCCCGCGCCGAGACCCTTGGTGAGCTTACCGCCCAGCTGCAATTTGACGGGCGCCTGCGAGAGCTTGAGCGCCTGCAAGTCGGTGTTGGCCGCGATAAATTCGACGCCTTCGACCTTGGCGCGGATCATGCGGTTGACGGCGTTGCATCCGCCGCCGCCGACGCCGATTACCTTGATCTTTGCGCCCTGTTGCACTTCCTCGCTGAATGAAATCCGGATTCCCGCGTCTTTCGCCATTTCGGTTCCTCCACCAAAAAATTGGCCCTGCCCCGCCGGAGTTTTGCGCATCACGCTCCGGCGAACATGCTTTTGATTTTTCCTACAAACGTGGCCGGCTTCAGGGGCGCCTGGCGCCGGGCACGCGCGCCGTACAGAAGCAGGCCGACAACCGTTGCGTACTCGGGCCGGGAAAGCATCAGGGGCATCCCTTCAAGGCCTCGGGGAACGGCCACGCGCGCGGGCAAATGGAACATGCCCTCGGCCAGTTCGACGAGCCCCTGGAGATGCGCCCCTCCGCCGGTCAAGATCAATCCGGCGGGAATCAGCGATGTAAAACCTCCGCGCTGCAATTCGTCGCGAACGAGCGTCAGCAATTCCTGCGCTCGCGGTTCCACAATTTCGTTCAGCATCCTCGTGAACACGGTGCGCGGAGGACGGTCGCCGACGCTGGCGATTTCAATCGCGTGGTCCTCCACAATCAAATCCTTGAACGCGCAGCCGTGCTCCCGCTTGATTTTTTCCGCCTCGGGAATCGGCGTGCGCAGCCCGACCGCCAGGTCGTTCGTGAAATGATCGCCGCCTACGGGAATGGCCGCCGCGTGGCGCAGCATGCCATTACCGAAGACGACTAGTTCGGTCGTGCCGCCGCCGATATCGAGCAGGCAGCAGCCCAGTTCGCGCTCATCCTGCGTGAGGCAGGATTCCGCCGAAGCCAGCGGCTCCAAAACCGTGTCCGCGACTTCCACGCCCGCTTGATTGATGGCGATTACCAGGTTCTGCATGGCCGAAGCGGAGGACGTCACCAAGTGTACGTTGACTTCCAGGCGCCCGCCGATCATGCCGAGCGGATCGCGAATATTATCATGAGCGTCGAGCAGAAATTCCTGCGGCAGGACATGCAAGACCACGCGATCCTCGGGAAGCGAGATATTGCGCGCCGCATCCACGGCGTGGTGAACGTCGTCGCGATTGATGTCCCGCGCCCGGTGTCCCAGTGTGATGCCCCCGCGGCTGTTCACTCCGCGAACGTGGCTGCCGGCCACGCCGGCGATGACCCGCTCGACGGGCACCCCGGCAACTCCCTCGGCCTCTTCAATCGCGCGCCGCACCGAAGTCGCCGCCGCGCCGATGTTGGCGATCACTCCCTTGCGCAGGCCTTTGGATTCCGCCGCGCCCATAGCCACAAACTTCGCGCCCGTGTCGTTCAATTCGCTGATGATGGCGCACGTCTTCGTGCTGCCCACATCCAGCGCGACCAGATACTTTTCTTTTTTTGTCAACCCGCCGCTCCTTCTACGCAACTCCTGCCCGGGCTGTGAGCGCGCCCAGGCCGATCATTTTCAAATCCCTGTCAGCGCTTCTTCCGCGCGACTGCGATGTGGCGCGGCGCGCGCGGCGTCAAGTGCTGCGGCAGGCGCTGCGGCACGCTCACGGGCGCGCTCGGCTTCACGTTCATCGCGATGGTCTTCGATTCCGGATTCACCACCACCTGCCGCGCGAACCGCAGATCCACCGAATCGACGCTCCCGGCGCTGGCCCGCCACTGGTCGATATTTTCCGAGAGCAAGTGATACCGGTTGCCAAAATCGGAATCGCCAAAGTGCACCAGTATCGGCGAAGCGCTGCCCGACGCCGCCCCCATTCCGGTGAGCGTCGCGCGTAAATCGGAAATTTCAGAAATATCCGCCTCGCTGACGTGATCGGCCGCGCCAGGCTGAGCCCGTTCAATCTCTTTCATGAACTGCACGTACAAATTCATGTGCTGCTCGCGCGTCGCCCGGGGTGTGGCTTCCCCAATCCCGCTCACGACCGGAAACTTGAATTCCCCCTCGACCGGCTTGTCGAGAATCACGCCTTGCGCATCCACCAGGGAAAGGTCGCTGCCGGTGCGAAGAAACGCTGCGGGCGTGCGCTCGGTGATCTCCACGCGAATCCGATTGGGCATCACGCGCTGGACGTGGGCCTGCTCCACCCACGCGAGCGATTCGATCGCCTCGCGCCGCTCCGTCAGCGGAACGCGCACCACGCTGCGACCCAGGTCCCCCGAAAATTTTTCAGTGATCGCGTCCGGCGGCACGAACCGGTTGCCCAGGACTTCAATCTGTTCGGCGCTCACCAGCGCAACGCCGGGGGAATACAGCAAGTAGGTCAAGCCTTCGTACAGCGCGAACCCCAAAGAAAGCGCGGCAATCCCTCCCACCAGAACGCGGCGGTACAATGGCCATGCCTTGCGGCTGAACTTGCGCTTGCGTATCTCCACCGGCTTTTGCCGGCGCAGATACTTCGGCTCGTCTTCGGCTAGCGCATCCGCGGGAAGATAATCTGGTTCCGCGCTCATCGTTTTCTCACCGGCCCTTCACCGGGACATCACCGGTCCTTCCACACAATCACTTCTTCTTCGAGTTCCACGCCGTAGCGGTCGCGCACGCGCTCGCGCACGTCCGCAATCAGCGCGAGCATATCGGCTGCCGATGCATGTCCGGCGTTGATAAAAAAATTGGCGTGACGGTCGCTGACGCGAGCATCGCCGACCGAATGGCCCTTCAACCCGAGCTCGTCGATCATGCGCCCGGCGGACCCGCCCGGCGGATTCTTGAAAATACAACCTGCGCTTTTTTGATTGAGCGGCTGACTGGCTCGCCGCTTCTCATTGCAGATGCGAATTCCTTGAAGTATCTCGCTGTACGGTTTGGACGGAAGTTCCAGTCGCACCGAGAGCATAATATCATCGGGAGCAAAAGATGTGTGCCGGTATTCAAAATTTATTTCAGCCCCCCGGAGGGTCTCGATCCGTCCGATACCCGCCCGGTACACCCGCACCTCGCGGACAAACGTTCCGATCTGAGTGCCGTAAGCGCCCGCGTTCATCCGAAGCGCGCCTCCGATGGATCCCGGCACGCCGATCAGGCCTTCCATGCCGCCCAGATTGTGCTTCGCGCATGTCGTGACCGTGCGCCCGAGGTCGGCGGCGCAGTCAACGAAGACGCTATTGCCTTCAAAGCGCACGTCCGGGTCCTGCCGCGCAAGTTGCAGGATCACCCACGGAAGCTCGCCGTCAGGCAAGAGAACGTTGCTGCCCCCGCCGAGGAAGCGGTGCGGCACTCCCGCCTGTTTCAGCAGATGAATCAGGTCCGGCAGGGATTCGTGCTTGTGGATCAGCAAAACGTCGGACGTGCCGCCAATCTCAAGAGAAGTTTTCGCCGCGAGCGGCACCCCGGGCTTGTGCTCAACGCCCAGGGCGCCAATCGCAGCAATCAATTTTGGATCGCTAATCTTCATTTCTCACCGCAGGTTCTAGTGGCACACGCTTCAGCCTGTGGGGGTTAGTGCATGCCAGGACAAAAATCCACAGGCTGAAGCCTGTGCTACTAATGCCCATGATGCAACGACACCCTCGCCCCCAACAAGATCGCTAGCTCGCCCGGCGCGCGGCTCACATTGCCCGCGCCGATCGTGAGGATCGCGTCTCCGGGCCTAGCAGCGCGGAGCAATTCCTCGATTCCCTCTTGCATGGAACTGTGAAAGACGACGTTCTTGTGCCCGGCGGCGCGAATCGCGTCCGCAAGGGCTTGCCCGGTAATGCCGGGAATGGGCTGCTCGCCCGCGGCGTAAATGTCCATCAGCACCACCATGTCGGCCTGATTGAACGCGCGGCAAAATTCATCCCACAGGTGCTTGGTGCGCGTGTACCGGTGCGGCTGGAAGAGAACCAGGAGGCGCTCGAAATGGCACCCGCGCGCGGCTTCGAGCGTGGCTCGAATTTCGACAGGATGGTGGCCGTAATCGTCGATCAAAGTAATGTGGTTGATGACTCCTTTGATGTCAAACCGGCGCCCTACTCCGGCGAATTCCTCGAGTCCCACGCGGATCAACTCGGACGGCACATTCAAGTACAGCGCGACGGCCGCGGCGGCGGCGGCATTGCGCACATTGTGGATACCCGGAGGCCCGTTCAGGTGAAATTTTCCGAGATCGTCGCCGCGATAGGTCAAGCGAAACTCGCTCTGGAGCCCCAACAGCTCGATGTCGCTGATCACAAGGTCGGCCTGGCTCGAAGTGCCATAGGTGATGACCGGGCGCTTCACATTCGGAATGATGGCCTGCACGTTCGGTTCATCGAGGCACAGAACGGCGGCGCCATAGAACGGCACGCGATTGACGAACTGCGTGAAAATTTCCTGAATTTCCTCGAGAGTTTTGTACGTGTCCAAGTGTTCGCGGTCGATGGTCGTCACGACTGCGACGACCGGCGCGAGTAGCAGGAAAGTGCGGTCGCTCTCATCGGCTTCGACGACCATGTATTCGCCGCGCCCCAGTCGTGCAGTCGAGCCGATATGATTCACGCGGCCGCCCACGACAAACGTGGGGTCGAGCCCGGCCGCAGCCAGAACGCTCGCCGTCATCGACGTTGTGGTGGTCTTGCCGTGCGCCCCTGCGATGGCGATTCCGTATCTCAGGCGCATCAATTCGGCGAGCATTTCCGCGCGCGGAATGACCGGAATTTTCAGGCGATGCGCCTCGATAATTTCGCCGTTGTCGCTACGGATCGCCGAGGAAACCACCACGACGTGCGCGCCATGCACCTGCTCCGGCCGGTGTCCCTCGAAAATTTCGGCGCCCATGTTCATCAGGCGTTCTGTGATCGGCGAGGATTTCGCATCCGAGCCGGAAACCGAATAGCCCAGCGTGAGCAAGACTTCGGCGATTCCGCTCATTCCGATCCCGCCGATGCCGACGAGGTGAATGCGCTTGAAATTGTGGAACGTCACCATCATGAGCGCGACACCCCTTCGATCAGGTTCACGATTTCCCGCACCGCATGCGGCTTCGCGAGACGCCGCGCATTCGCCGCCATCGATTGCAGCTCGGCCGGCCGGTCGAGCAAACTAAAAATTTCCTGCGTAAGGCGTTCCGCGGTGAGCTGGGGCTCCGGGATGAGCCGCGCCGCGCCGGCCCGTTCCATTTCCTGGGCGTTGCGCAACTGGTGGCTGTCCGTGGATGCGCCGAAGGGGATGAAGATGGCGGCGCGTCCGGCGGCGGCGACTTCGGCGGCCGTGATGGCGCCCGCGCGGCAAACGATCAGATCGGCCTGGGCAAATCTCTCTGCCATGTTCCCGATGAAGGGCAGAACTTCCGCGTTGATTTCACGCCGTGCATAGGCCACGCGAACAGCATTATAGTCGCGTTCCCCGGTTTGGTGAACGATCGAGATGCGCGTTTGTTGCGCGGCCAGCAAATCGGCGGAGTCCACCAAAGTGCGGTTGATGATGAGCGCGCCCTGGCTGCCCCCGGTGATCAGGAGATGAAACGGTTCCGCGGGCGCGCGCGGAGGAATCGCGAAAAATTCCGCGCGCACGGGAATTCCTGTCAGAGTCGCTTTGCTTCCCCAAAGCTTCGTTGGCGTTTCGTAAGCCGTGGCAATGCGCGTCACCATGCGCGCAAGAATGCGATTCGTGAATCCGGGCTCCGCATTCGGCTCGAACACGACGGTTGGCAATCCGCGCAGCACTGCGGCGAGCATCATCGGCCCGGCCGCGTATCCTCCAACGCCCAGCGCCGCGGCAAACCGGTGCCTGCGCAGAATCGAAAACGAATCCCACATCGCCGGGACAAGTTTCGCCGTGTTGCGCGCGAGTTTCATTCCGCCGATGCCTTTGAGCCCCGCCGAGCGAATCGTCTCCAGCGGAAACCCGGCCTCTGGCACCAGGCGCGCTTCAATCCCGCGTTGCGTTCCGACGAACACGACTTCCCTTTCTCCTTCGCGCGACATCCATTCCCGGGCGACGGCGAGAGCCGGAAAGACGTGGCCGCCCGTGCCGCCTCCTGCAATCAACAGTTTCAAACTTCGCTGCCTCATTTCTCACGACGAATCCGATCGGCGAAATTTAGTCGATCCGGTTCGCTTTTTGTAGCTCCGGCGTCACGCCGGCTTTCTTGCAATTTCCCGAAATTGCCGGCGAGACGCCGGCGCTACAAAACCTAATCTGCCTGCCGGCTGATATTCAGCAAAACGCCGGTGGCCAGCAACATCACCAGCAGGCTCGACCCGCCATAGCTGATGAACGGCAGCGGAATCCCCTTGGTCGGCATCATGCCGAGCACGACGCCGAGATTGATCATGGTCTGGCTCAGGATCATCACCGTGATCCCGAGCGCGGCGAAGCGGCCGAATTCGTCGGTCGTCTTGAACGCGGAGCGAATCCCGCGCCAACCGTAAATCGCAAACAAGGACAGCACGATCGCTCCGCCAATGAATCCCAGCTCTTCGCACAAAACGGCAAAAATAAAATCCGTATGCGCTTCGGGCAAATAAAATAATTTTTGTTTGCTCTCCATCAAGCCGACACCGGTGAAACCGCCCGACCCGACCGCGATCAGCGATTGCAAGAGCTGAAAGCCGCGGCCCTGCGGGTCCGCCGTGGGATTCAGGAACGCAATGACGCGCTCCAGGCGATACGGCACGCGCACGATCAGCAAATAAATAACCGGAATCGCGGCGAGGCCCGCTCCGACAATGTATTTTCCGTTCAGCCCCGCGACATACAACATCGCCACCGCGATGATGAATATTTCCACCGCCGTGCCGAGGTCTGGCTCGAGCACCACCAATCCGACCAGCACGAGCACGGGCCCGATCGCCGGGAGGATGGTGCGCTTCCAATCGTTCATACCGAATCCTTCCGGGCGCCGGCGCCTTTCCAGAAACCACGCCAGATAAAAAATCACGGCGAGCTTGGCGAGTTCGGAAGGCTGCAGGTTTGCCGGGCCCAGCTGAATCCAGCGATGCGTTCCGTGCGACTTATCGAGAAAGAAAACGCCGGCCAGCAACGCGAGCACGCCGAACAATGCGGTGAAAATCACTTCCGGCCTGCGCAGCTTGCGGTAGTCCAGATTCATGACAGCCATCATTCCACCGAGTCCCAAAGCCAGCCACAGAAGCTGGCGCAGCAGGAAGTGCGAGCCGTTGCCGTATTCGTCGCGCGCCGTGACAGCCGAAGCGCTGAATACCATGAGCGCGCCGACGAGGCACAAGGCCAGCGTCGAGCCGAACATCCATCGGTCAGTTTGGAGTGGCCGCGGCATCTTGTTTTTAGAAACACCTTTCGTGCGGTCTCTTACGCCGCGTTTTTTTTCTCGAGTTCACGGACGAGTTGTTTGAAGACTCGCCCGCGCTGCTCGAAATTTTCAAACTGGTCGAAGCTCGCGCAGGCCGGTGCCAGCAGGACGATGTCCCCGGACCGCGCGTGCCGCGAGGCGATTTCCACGGCGCGGGCCAGCGTCTCCGCGCGCTCCACGGGGATGACGCCGGCAAGTTCCGTTTCGATTTTGTCCGCCGCGCTGCCAATCAGCAGCGCCATGCGCGCATGGCTGCGCAGCGCCTGGCGGAGAATCCTGTAGTCGCTGCCCTTGTCCTTGCCGCCCAGAATCACCAGCACGTTTCCGGGAAATGCGTCGAGCGCCTTGAGCGTGGCGTCGACGTTCGTGGCCTTCGAGTCGTTAAAATATTCCACTCCGGAAACCGTGGCGACGTATTCGATCCGGTGCTCCACTCCCGCGAAGCTGCGGACGCCCTCCGCAATCGCAACCGGCTCGGCTCCGGCGAGTCGCGCGGCTGCGGCCGCAGCCAGAACGTTTTCAATATTGTGGCTCCCGCGGAGACCAATGTCTTTGCGCAGGAGGAGAACCGTCTCAGTCCCGTCGCACCGGAAAACAATTTCATCGCCGCGAAGGTAGCAGCCGCTTGCAACGCGTTTCTCCCGGCTGAAATAAAATACCCGCGGCCCGGAGGGCGCATATTGCGGAGCGACGGCATCGTCCGCGTTGATCACTGCGGCGTCTTCCGCTGTCTGATTCTCAAACATGCGCGCCTTAGCACGGCCATAGGCTTCGATCGATCCGTGGCGGTCCAGGTGATCCGGCGTGACGTTGAGAAGCACGCCTATGTCCGGACGGAACGCGGAAATGGATTCGAGCTGGAAGCTGCTGGCCTCGACCACCGTAAAACTCGCGTCGCTCGAAAGGTCCACGCGCGAGATCAGCGGCGTGCCGATATTCCCCGCGATCTGCACGGGCAACCGCGCGGTTTCCAGGATGTGGCCGACGAGCGAAGTGGTCGTGGTCTTGCCGTTCGAGCCCGTGATGCAAATGAGCCGCCCGCGCAAAAACCGCCAGGCCAGTTCGATTTCGCTCCACACCGGCACGCCGATCGCGCGGGCGGCCGCCAGCGCCGGCGTCATCGGCGGCACGCCCGGACTCGGTACAATCAAATCCTGCTCAGCAAAAGTTTCGGCGCGGTGACCGCCTAATTCCAGAGTGACGCCCGCGGCGCGCAATTTCGCAGCAGTGTCAGCGATCTCCACCTCTGGCCGGGACTCGGTTGCGGTAACGTGCGCCCCGCGTTCCGCGCAGAAAAGCGCCGTGGCGATGCCCGTGCGCGCGAGCCCTACCACCAGCACCTTTTTTCCTCCGAGTTCGATGACCGGTTTCAACGGTTACCTCAATTTGAGCGTCGTCAACGAAAACAACGCAAACACCAGCGCCGCGATCCAAAACCGCACGATCGTTTTCGATTCGCTCCATCCCCCCAGCTCGAAATGATGGTGCAGCGGAGACATCCGAAAAATGCGCTTCCCAGTCAGGCGGAAGGACAAAACCTGCAGGATGACGGAAAGCGCTTCCAGCACAAAAACGCCGCCGACAAAAAACAGCAGGATCTCCTGCTTTATGGCCACGGCGACCATTCCGATCGAGCCGCCCAGTGCCAGCGATCCGACGTCGCCCATGAACACTTCGGCGGGATGCGCGTTGTACCAAAGAAATCCGAGCGACGATCCGACGAGGGCGCCGCAAAAAATCGTGAGCTCGCCCACCTGCGGCAGGTGCGGGATATCGAGATATTCCGAAAACCGCGCGAAGCTGGTGACATACGTCAAAACGGTCAGCGCCCCAGCGGCGACCACCACGCACCCGATCGCCAGCCCGTCCAGACCGTCCGTGAGGTTCACGGCGTTGGACGACCCGACGATAACCAGCGCCACAAAAATCAAAAATGGGAAATAGGAAAGCCACCAAAAATATTGCGTGGTCAGAAGCGAATGGATCACCAGGTCCGGATGAAAATTCTTGAAAAACGGAACGCTCAGTTGCGTGGAGTAAATGCCGCTGGCCGTGAGCGATAGCAGCGTAACGGCCACGGCGCAACTCGCGACAATCTGCAGGGAAAATTTGCGCTTGCCGGTCAATCCGAGGTTTCTCTTCTTCATCACTTTGCTGTAATCGTCGATGAAACCGATGATCCCGAATATGAGCATGGTGAGAACAGCGAGCCACACGTAGGCGTTCTCCAAGTCGCCCCACAGCAACGTGGGGATGACCGTGGAGCCCACGATCAGCACGCCGCCCATCGTCGGCGTTCCGGCCTTGGCCTGATGGCTCTTCGGGCCTTCTTCCCGGATGAACTGGCCGATTTGCAGGTCGCGCAGCCGCTGGATCACCCAGGGGCCGAGCACCAGAGTAATCAGCAGAGCCGTCAGGCTGGCCAGTGCCGTTCGGACGGTGATGTAGCGGAACACATTGAGCGCGTGAAAATAAGGCTGGAGCACGTGGTAGAAGAGGTAGAGCAGCATCTCAGGCGCGCTCCTTGGGCGCGCCGCTCGTAACGGAAGCAGCCGGTTCGGTATTTGCGCGCGCGAAACGCGAATCGAGCGCTTCGACGATGCGTTCCATTTTCACGCCGCGCGAACCCTTCACCAGCAGAATGTCTCCGCGCTCGACCAAATTTCCAATGAATGCACCGGCCTCCGCCGACGACGCAAAAAATTTTGCCTGCCCTGACGGATGTCCGGCTTCGACGGCGCCACGAACGAAATTTTCCGCGTCACCCTGCACACCCATAATCCAGCCAAGTTTTCCAGTCGCTGCAGCCGCGCGTCCCGCCTCTCGATGCAGTTCGGCGGAAGAGGGACCCAGCTCCAACATTTCGCCGGCGGCGAGAATGTGACGGCCGGTTGCGGGAGTGCTGGTGAGCAGCTCGACCATCGCCGCAAGAGCCACGGGATTCGAGTTGTAGCAATCATTGATCACGGTAAATCCCGCGTCGTACTGAACAACGCGGCCGCGCATTCCAGTGGCCTCCAATTTCGGAAAAATTTCCCGGGCCTCCGCCGCGCCCACTCCCCAGACACTCGCCGCGGCGAGCGCCGCCAGCGCGTTTGAAATATTGTGGCGCCCGGCAAGAGGCAAGCTCAGCCGTGCGCGTCCCTTTGGTCCAAGAAAATCAAATTCGCTGCCATTCAGTCCGCGGTCCTGAATATTTTCCGCGCGGAAATCGGCGCGCCCGGCAACGCCAAACGTCACGACGCGACCCGGCGCAACCCGCGCGAAGCGCGCCACGAGCGGATCATCGGCGTTCAGCACGGCGACGCTGTCGCGCCCCGCAAGCCCTTCGATCAATTCGCGCTTGGCCAGCGCAATTTCTTCCACCGAAGCGAAAAATTCCAGATGCACCGGCGCGACGCGCGTGACCACGCCCACGTCCGGCCGCGCTATTTCCGCCAAACGCTTCAGTTCGCCCGCATGGGACATCCCCAATTCCACGACGGCGGCTTCGTCCGCTTCGTCCAGCCGCAGGAGTTGCAGTGGCAGTCCGTACTCGTTGTTCAGATTGCCTTCCGACTTCAGTACGCGGAACCGCGCGGCCAGCAGCGCCGCCAGAATTTCCTTCGTTGTGGTTTTTCCCGCCGACCCGGTAATGGCTGCCAGGCGCCGCCCCCATCGCCTTCGTACGGCTTGCGCGAGGCCCTGGAGCGCGGCGAGCGTGTCCGGAACCGCCAGCAGTTTCGACCGGTACGGCTCGGCAAACCCGGACAAGCGGTCCGCCGCCACGACGCCGGCCAGCGCTCCGGCATCCAGGGCCGCCACGACAAAATTGTGTCCATCGTGACGCGGTCCGTGTATCGCGACGAATAGCTCGCCGCGAGCCAGGGTCCGAGAATTAATCGAGACACCGGCCAACCGGGCCACGGCGTCGACGCCTCCGGGCGGCGTAACACCCAGAGCGCCAGCCACTTCTTCAACCGTCCACCGCATAGCGTCCTCAAGGGGCTGGGTTTCACTGGTCTGGGTTCACCCTTGGATCAGCGTCCCTTACGAATAGAGAGCACTTTCAATGCCGCAAGTTTGCAATCAAGTCTTTCACCGGTAGGGGCATCCGCCGCGGCGGACCGTGCCCCTACGGCCAATGCACCATCAATCCCCGCCAAAACCGCGATGGCGCAGAACAGCTCGCGCTACTTCGCGATCATCAAACTCAATCGTCCGGTCACGCAGAACCTGATACGTCTCATGCCCTTTGCCTGCAAGGAGCACGATGTCTCCGGACCGTGCCTCGTCCAGCGCCACCTGGATCGCTTTCTGCCGGTCCACCTCTACAAACAGTTTCGCCTTGGTGCGTTGCACCCCCACTATCACGTCATTGATGATCAGGAGCGGGTCTTCGCTCCGAGGATTGTCCGAAGTCAGCACAACGATTTCGCTCGCACGGCCCGCCGCCTCTCCCATAAGGGGACGCTTGGTGCGGTCGCGATCCCCGCCGCAGCCAAACAGAGTGATGATCCGGCCATCGGGATTCAATCCCTCCGCAGTGGCAAGCAGGTTTCGCAGGGCGTCATCGGTATGCGCGTAATCCACAACCACGAGGAAGGGCTGTCCCATTTCGATACGCTCGAAGCGACCAGGCACGGCCGAAAGCTGCGCGATGCCCGTAGCGATGACCTCTCTGGGAAGAGCGAGTGCCACTCCGGCACCAACGGCGGCCAGGATGTTATACACGTTGGGCTGGCCAACGAGCCTCGATCGAATCTCTATTTTCCCTGCGGGAGTTTCCGCAGTGAATTCGATGCCGGAAAGGGAAAGCGCCGGCTTGCGCGTTGTGATGTCCGCGACGGGCTCGAGACCGTACGTCAGCGTCCGCGTAGCAAGGCCCGAAAGCCTTTTCCCATATTCATCGTCGATATTCGTCACGCCAGTGGCCGGGGCCGCGGCGCCCGTGCCTTCAAACAAACGGCGCTTGGCCGCAAAGTAGTCCTCAATGGTCTTGTGGTAATCAAGATGATCGCGCGTGAGATTGGTGAAAATCGCGACCGCGAACGGGCACCCCCACAAACGGTCCAGCGCCAGCGCATGCGAACTGGCTTCGAGCACGGCGTGCGTGCCTCCCGCGCGAACGATTTCCGCGAGGTGCTTCTGGAGGTCAAGCGATTCGGGCGTGGTGTTCGGCGCAGGACGAGACTCACGAACCAGCCGGTAGCCGATCGTGCCCAAGAGCCCGACTTCGCATCCCGCCGCGCGCAAGATGGAATCCACCAAATAGGAAGTCGTGGTCTTGCCATTCGTCCCCGTCACGCCGATGAGCTTCAGCACTTCCGCGGGACGCGCATAATAATTGGCTGCGGAAATAGCCAGCGCTTTGCGCGCATCCGCGACTTGTATCCACGGAAACTCCGCCGGAAGCGTGCCGGGATTCGCTTGCTCGCTGATGATGGCGACCGCCCCGCGGCCCACGGCGTCAGACACGAATTTGTTGCCGTCGGTTTTTTCCCCGCGAATAGCAACGAACAGAGTCCCAGGTTTCACCATGCGGCTGTCGTAGGCAAGCTCTGAAATTTCCAGGTCGCCATGGGCGGCCCCATCGCGCGTATCAATGCCTCGCAACAACTTCGCCAGGCGCATGGCCGCGCGTGCTGTCCCCGCCAGTGTCATATGTGCTTCGCTTTCGTCATTCTCTGACACAATGGCCGCCTTCGCTCTCACTTTGCTTTTGCTCGTGCCGCCGCTGATAACAGCGAGGCGTCGCGAGCAAATTGCACGGTGATCCGGCTTCCGCGGCGAATCGTCTCACCGGGCTCCGGAGATTGTCCTGTCGCGATGCCCGTCCCGACCAAAACCGGAGTGAGCCCCATTTTCAAGCACTCCTCGGTCACTTCGCGCACGGTCTTTCCCAGGAGTTGCGGCGCCGGCACTCCATCGCCTTCCGCAATCTCCACCGTTGGCGCCGGGGTAGCAGGAGCGAAATGTGGACTCGCGGGAGCGGGATCATCTACCGCAACATCCATGGGCGCCTGCACAGGATCGAAATCGCTCGCATCCGCCAAATTTTCATCTTTCTCATGTGCGGCCTGCGTGCGGCTCGCCCGAATTGTTTCCGCGGAAACAGGAACATCTCGCGGAACGTCCAGGTACGCGAGCACCTGCTGCGCGACCCGCTTGAACACAGGCGCGGCAACCTGGCCGCCTTCGTGCGCACCAGCCGGCGAATCGAGTTGCACGTAAACTGTGACCGCAGGGGTATTGATCGGCGCGAAGCCAACGAAGGAGGCAATCAAGTCATGAGTGGAATAGCGCCCCGTCTCCGGATCGTATTTCTGCGCGGTTCCGGTTTTTCCCGCTGAAGTGTAGCCATCCAGCTTGGCCTTCTTCCCCGTGCCGCCCAGCACCACGCCTTCGAGCATGCGCCGCATGGACGCCGCCGTCGTCTCCTTGATCACGCGCCGCGGTTCCAACTCCTGGGCTTCGATCAATTGGTTGCCATGGCGCTGCTCGCGGACGACGTGCGGTCGGACAATCAGTCCGCCATTGGCCATCGCCGACACCGCCGTGATCATCTGCAACGGCGTCACTCCGACTTCCTGGCCCATGGATATCGAACCAACCGAAACCGGCGTCCAGTTTTCCAGGCGGCGCAACTTCCCGCGGCTTTCGCCCGGCAAATCGACGCCGGTGGGCTGCCCGAAACCGAACGCGCGGATGTAGTCGTAAAATTTCGGCGCTCCAAGCCGCAATCCGACTTTGATCGCGCCGACATCGCTCGAGTATTCCAGAATCTGTGAAACGGTGAGCAGACCGTACGCCTTGTGATCGCGAATGCGGTGACCGGCAATGTAGATCGCGCCGTTCTGGCAATCGACGACGTCGTCCGGATTCGTAACGCCTTGATCGATGGCGGCGGAAAGCGTCACAATTTTGAAGACGGAGCCCGGCTCGTACAGCGCGCTCGCCGCGCGATCCACGCGCGCATCAGGAGGGCTGTCTTTGGCCGCATTGGGATTGAACGTCGGCCAATTCGCGACGGCCAGCAGCTCGCCGGAATTCGGATTTTCCACAATGACAGTCCCCGACTTCGCGTGGGTTTCCTGAATCGCCTGCGCCAGTTCTTTTTCCGCAATGTACTGGATCTTTTCGTCGAGCGTGAGTACGACGCTCGTGCCCGTATCCGGAGCTTTGTCGTTCGAGTCGTACCAGCGACGGTGCGCATCCGCCAGAATCAGCATTTTTTCCGGCTTGCTGCGAATGGTGTCGTCGAGCGAGTACTCGATTCCTCCCAGCCCTTTTTCGTCGATGTCCACGTAACCGAGCACGTGCGCGGCGAGATCGCGTTTCGGATAGAACCGCCCGCCTTCCCGCTGGAAGTAAATCCCGCGCAGATTCATCGCGGCGATGCGGTTCGCTTTTTCAGGTGGCAGCTTGCGCGCGATCCACGCAAACGAATGCGAGCTGGCGATCCGCGTGGCGATGTCGTCGGAGGGAACATCGAGTACTTTCCCGATCAAGCGCGCCACCATGTCGGGGTCGGCAATTTCCGAGGGCACCGCGAAGGCCGATTCCACGGGCACGCTCATCGCCAGCGGATTCATGTTGCGGTCAAAAATTTCGGCGCGGCTCGCGCCGACGTCCACAATGAGACGCTGCTGGTGTTGTGCGCGGGAATAATATTCGCTGTAGCGGAACAGTTGCAGGTAGGCCAGCCGTCCGAACACCGCCCCGGTCCACATCGCCGCGAGGGCAGCTACAATCATGATCCGGGTCCGGGGACTGCGAAGATCCATATTTTCGCGACAAGTGGCGCGGGCTTCAGCCTGCGGGTTTTGGGACCAGGAAGGCGCAAACCTCGCAGGCTAAAGCCCGCGCCACTAAGAAGCCTATTGCTGCGCTGCCTGCGAGTTTGCCGGGCGCGCCTCCGCCACAACCGCGTTCGGCGGGAGATCCATCGGAGCCACCTGCCCAGGCACGGGAGCGGTCAAGCCCAGCTGCCGCCGCGCGATGATGTCGATGCGTTCCGGCGCTCGCAAACCCGCAATTTCCAATTTGAGTTCCTGATTGAGTTCGGTGGCCTGCGCGCGTTCGCTGCGCAGCGATTCGAGTTCGTAGCGCAGCTGAATCGTCTCGAAGTGCTGCCACGCGTACAGGAAGGCGCCCAGGGCGATCAATCCGCCGAGCATCACGATGCGCGCGCATTCGCGCAAATGGTGGGGAGCCACGAAACGTACCAGCCGCGAATTATCAATTTGTTTCACGGTGAAGAACTCGGTCATTGCAGCCACTCTTCCTCTTGCGGCATCCCTGACTGGTTGGGATCGATCTTTTCGGCTGCGCGCATCTTCACGCTGCGCGCCCGCGGATTCGCCGCGATCTCCGCGTCCGAGGCTTGAATCACTTTCTTGGTGAGGATCTTCAGCGCTCCCTCACGCGCGAGCC
>Ga0187821_10000058_pt1 | contig 17888 bp, 16 predicted proteins | sample NC_wetland_sal_i_20_FD_132442 | JGI IMG/M metagenome (GOLD analysis project Ga0187821, IMG submission 132442) | Wetland sediment microbial communities from Neuse River Estuary, North Carolina, USA - SourceSoil_1 | ecosystem: Environmental > Aquatic > Freshwater > Wetlands > Sediment | place...
CCGGATTCGAAAGCCGGCGTAAGTGGCAGCGATGACACATCGGAAGCGAAAAAGGCCGATTAACGAAATTTCGCGGCAATCGCGGCGCCGGCGCCCAAGAGCGCATCGTCGGAGGTGACCGTGACGAGATCGAAACCCCTTGCCAGCATGGCTTTGGCGTCGTCGGCGTTGCGGCAATAGATGCCGGTCCTGAGGCCGGCCCTTTTTGCTTCGGCCAGGATCTTGTCGATCGCCTCGGACACGACCGGGTCGGCGGCCCCGACGCGCATGTCGCGCCCGAGCGACAGCGCGAGATCGTTTGGCCCGACATAGATCATGTCCAGACTCTTCACGGCTGCGATCTCGGCGACATTCCTGAGCGCCAGCGCCGACTCGACCTGAACCGCGGCCAGCACGGTTTCGTTGGCCTTGGCGAGATAATCCGACCCGCCATAGAGCACCGCGCGTCTTGGTCCGACGCTGCGATAACCAAGCGGCGCATAGCGGCAGGCGCCGACGAAGCGCTCGCACTGTTCGCGGGTATCGACGTTGGGACAGATGACGCCATAGGCTCCGGCATCGAGCGCGCGCATGACGTCGCCAGGCTGGTTCCAGGGCACGCGCACCAGAGGCACGGTCGCCGTCGTCGAAAGCGCGGTCAGCATCGCGACCATCGAACCAAAGTCGATGTGGCCATGCTGCATGTCGACGGTGGCACTGTCCCAACCCTGGTGCGCGATCACTTCCGCAGCCAGCATGCTCGGCAGTCCGAGCCAGACATTCGTCGCCGGCTTTCCCGATGCCCAAATTTCTCTGAGGCGATTGGCGCGCATCGTCGGCTCTCTTTGCTTGTTTCGCCGACTCTATACCATGCAGCCGGCGTTTGCGACGCGCCCCCGCGCGGCTAAGCTCCATTCGTGGAAAAACTCTCGACCCAGTGCGTGATCGCGGGCGGTGGGCCCGCCGGGCTGATCTGCGGCTATCTCTTAGCACGAGGCGGCGTCGATGTGATCGTGCTGGAAAAGCACAAGGACTTCCTGCGCGATTTTCGCGGCGACACCATCCATCCCTCGACGCTCGAATTGATCGGCGAGCTCGGTCTGCTCGAGAAGTTCCTCGCCCGCCCGCATGACGAGGTGCGCGAGGTGACGGCCGAAATTGGCGACGAACGTTTTGTGGCCGGCGATTTCAGCCAGCTGCATTCGCGCTGCAAGTTTATGGTGCAGATGCCGCAATGGGAGTTTCTCGATTTCATCGCGGAGGAGGCGAGGACGTTTTCGACCTTTCACCTCTTCATGGAAGCCGAAGTCATCGAGCTTCTCGCTCGTTCCCGCCGCATCATGGGCGTGCGCGTCAAGACGCCGGACAATCAAGGCGACATCAGCGCCAATCTGGTGATCGGCGCCGATGGCCGCCATTCGATCGTGCGGGCCAAGGCCAGGCTTCCCGTCGAGGATATCGGTGCGCCGTTCGACGTGCTTTGGATGCGGCTGCCCGCGGAAGCCCGCGATCCGCATCAACCTGTGGCACGCATCACCGCCGGCGGCCTCTTCATCATGCTCAACCGGCGCGACTATTGGCAGTGCGCCATGGTCATTCCCAAGGGCGGTTTCGAGACGGTGAAGGCTGAAGGTCTCGATGGCTTTCACGAACGTCTTCGCGCCTCGGCCGGTTTCGCACGCGACCGTGTCGGGGCCATCGCGGGTTTCGACGACGTGAAGCTCCTGACCGTCGTCATCGACCGGCTGAAGCGCTGGTCACGACCGGGTCTTTTGTGCATCGGCGATGCTGCGCATGCCATGTCGCCGGTCGGCGGCGTCGGGATCAACCTCGCGATCCAAGATGCTGTCGCCGCGGCAAATATCCTTGCGCCAATCCTGAAGACGCGCATTGCGACGCCCAAGGAACTTCAACGCGTGCAACGGCGGCGCGAATTTCCGACCAGGCTCACGCAATGGGTTCAGGTTCAGATCCAGAACCGTCTGCTGGCACCAACGATGCGCGCACGAACGACGCCGAAGCCGCCGGCGGTCCTGCGCCTGCTCGACCGCTGGCGCTGGCTTCGGCGCTGGCCGGCGCGCTTCGTCGGCATCGGAGTCAGGCCCGAGCATGTGAGTCCGACAATTCTCAAGCGAGGAAGTAGCGCGCCCAGTTGACGCCGGCCAAGTCTGTGCCGAAGTCCTCGGGTCCGGTCATGCGCACCCAGCCGGTCCGTTCGTAGAAAGCGATCGCGTTTTTGTTGGGCGTGTCGAGCTTCAACGTCAGCGCACTTCCGGTTTCCCGCCGCACATGGGCGACGAGTGCGCGGCCCACACCGAGACGTTGGGCATCGGGATCGACATAGAGGCAATGGACGAAATTGTCGGCGCGGAAGAGCGAAAGTATTCCGACGAGCGCCTCGCCGGCGAACGCCATGAAGACTTCCTCTTCCTCGGCAAAGCGCCTGAAGTCGTCCGCCTGGAAATAGCCAGGGGGCCGCCAGGTGAATGCCGCCGTGCCGGTACGCTGATAGAGCGCGGCAGCTTCGGCGATATCCAAGGCAGAGCGTGCCGTTCGAATCGTCAGCGTCAAGGATCTGCAGGCGGCGCGAGACATCGGACTCACATCTGCATCGTCCAGCCTTCGACCGCCATCGCGGATTGGCGAACGGCTTCGCTCAGCGTGGGATGCGCGTGACTGGTTCGGGCAATGTCTTCGGAGGAAGCGCCGAATTCGATGGCGAGCGCGGCTTCTGCGATCATGGTGCCGGCTTCCGCGCCCAGGATGTGGACGCCGAGGACTCGGTCGGTCTTCGCGTCCGCGATAATCTTGGAGAAACCCTCAGTCTTCGCGATGGTCTTGGCGCGGGCGTTGGCGGTGAAGGGAAACTTGCCGACCTTGTAGGCGATGCCTTGCGCCTTCAACTCTTCCTCTGTCTTGCCGACGCTCGCCACTTCCGGCGCGGTATAGACGACCGCCGGAATGGCGTCGTAGTTGACGTGCCCTGCCTTCCCGGCAATGCGTTCGGCACAGGCGACCGCCTCGTCCTCGGCCTTGTGCGCCAGCATCGGGCCTTCGCGGCAATCGCCGATACCCCAGATGCCGGCGACATTGGTGGCGAAATGCGCGTCCGTGACGACCCGGCCACGGCCATCCAGCGCAACGCCAACCTTGTCGAGACCAAGATTGTCGACATAGGGCCGCCGTCCGATCGAAACCAGCATGATGTCGGTCTGGAGGATTTGTTTTTCACCACCCGCGACAGGCTCGACTGTCACCAGCAGCGCTGCGCCCTTTTTCTCCACGCCGACCACCTTGGTCGAAAGTTGGAACTTCATGCCCTGGCGAGTGAGGATGCGCTGAAACTGCTTGCTCACTTCGCCATCGAGGCCGGGTGTGATGCGGTCGAGAAATTCGACGACGGTGACCTCGCTGCCGAGTCTCCTCCACACCGATCCGAGCTCGAGCCCGATGTAACCGCCACCGACCACCAGCAAGCGCTTGGGCACCGAAGTCAACGCAAGTGCGCCCGTCGATGAAACGATCTGCTTCTCGTCAATTCTGACGCCCGGAAGCTCGGCAACATCGGAGCCGGTCGCGATGACGATGTTCTTGGTCTCGAGCGTGCGAACGCTGCCGTCCTTCAGCTTGACCTCGACCTTTCCGGGCGAGGCGATGCGCGCCTCGCCGACGATCGCTTCGGCCTTGTTTTTTCTGAGCAGGAACTCGACGCCGCGCGTCAGTTCGGCGACCACCTTGTCCTTGTGTCCCAGCATGGCTGGCAGATCGAGGCTGGCGGACGCCTTGATGCCGAGCTTGGCGAAATCCCGGCCGGCCTCTTCGAACAATTCGCTGGTATACAGAAGCGCTTTGGACGGAATGCAACCGATGTTGAGGCAGGTGCCGCCGAAGGTGCCGCGCCGGTCGACGCATGCGGCCTTGAGGCCGAGTTGCCCAAGCCTGATCGCCGCGTTGTATCCGCCCGGTCCGCCGCCAATGACGACCGCGTCGAATGCCTCGGCCATGACTGAATTCCCTGATTTGCGCGCAATGGCCTTATGCGCCGGACGTGACGGCGACACAATCGGCTGTGGCACCTTGCAGCCAAACCCGGCCTTTCGGCGTTTCCTTCGGTAAGATTTTGAGGCATTCTGGGATATTCCCAGACGACCTGTTATTCTCGCCATCTCGGAGGTTTTCCATGCCCGCGACTGCCAGAGCCGCTGCAAATTCCAATATCGAAGACCGACTGGCCACGCTGCGTTCCGATCTCGAGACCTTGCAGAAAGACATCAAGGGGCTCGCCGGTGAGGTCGGCGGCGTCGCGTCCAACCGGGCAAACGAGGCTTTGCGCTCCGCCGAGAAGCTGGCCCAGCGCGCCTATGAACTGGCGGAGGACACCGCCAACCAGGCGACCGCTTATGGCGCCAAGACGGCGGAAGACATCGAAGCCTGGACCAACGAGAACGCCGAGTCGCTGCGCGAAACCGTGCGCGAACAGCCGCTGACGTCGCTCGCCATCGCAGTTGGCGCCGGCGCCTTCCTGGCGCTGTTGCTGCGCCGCTGATCATGGCGCAGTTGGGGCTTAAGGCCGCTGCGGCGGCCGTGCTCGGCTTGATCGGCTTGGCGCTGCTCTTTTTCGGCGTCGGCTTTCTCGCCTATGCACTGGCGAGCGCGCTTGCACCTTCGCTCGGCGTGGCAGGCGGAGCCGCAGTCACCGGCGCCATCTTCGTAGTGCCGCCCTTCTTTTGGGCGATCATCATTCTGTCGCTCCGCCGCGCAGCGCCAAAGCCGGTCGTTGCACCCGGCAGCCTTTGGATGGCGCTGTTTGCGGCCGTCGCCAAGGAAACGCCCTGGGTCGCCATTGTCGGCGCAGGTCTCGTCGCCGCCGCGGAGATTTTTCTCTCCCGGCGAAAGAAATAGGCGAACTTAAGGTATGCGCCCGAGCGGCGCGCCGTGAAATCCTTCGATACGATAAATCGCGTAATGCGCAATCGCGACGCCGTGGCGCAGTCGGTCGACGTGCGCGATCGGCATCACCTTGGAAAAGTGCGCGGCTACGACGTCATGCCGGTCGAGCCGTGTCTCCACGACATAGAGAAGCGGCCGCGAGAGCCGCGCGATGTCAGGACTTGGCGCGTCGGGGTAGCGCTGTTCCTCGTTGAGCTGAACGATCGTCGGATGCGACGGCAGATAAAAGGAGAGCCAGGCAGTCGAGGCATAGTCGGTGGTGAGAATCGTCTCGGCATGGTTTTGGGCCAAAAGCCGCTCGATCTCTTGCGTCACGCCAGGCATACCGACGGCAAGCAAGCGCGCCAGCGGGTCGCTCCGGCCCAAAGGAACGACACCGAAAAGCGCCTGCGCATAGACGCCGACAAGAAGGACGGCCGCAACGGGGCTCGCCAGCCGGCGCGAAAGGCGCCACACCGGCGCCGTCCAGCCGCTCCAATCGTTGCGCGCGAAGGCTTGCGCCGCGGCCACGGCAAGCGCCGGATAGAGAAAGCACGGCCAATTTCCCTGAATGCGGTCATGCAGCGAATGCACGAGAAAATAGACGGCCGAAGGAAAGACGAGTGACGCGAGCAGGAAGGTGGCGCTGTCCCGATCGCGGCTTGAGAACGCCATGCCGAGTGCCGCAAGAACGAAGATGAATGGGCTCGCCAGCAGCAACTGCGCGCCCAGGAATTCCAAGAGAAAGCGAAACGTCAGATGACCGGCCGTAACCCGGCTCAATTGAAACACGAACGTCACCCAGTCGTGCGATGCGTTCCACAACAGGTTTGGCACGAAAAGCGCGAGCGCCAGCAAGCCGCCGAGCCAGGGCCATGGCGACAAGAACCAGCGCCGCGCCTTGGGCGAGAAAATCAGCCAGGCGAGCACGCCCGCGCCTAGAAAAAATCCCGTGTATTTTGAGAGAAGCGAAAGGCCGCCCGCAATGCCGACGCAAAGCCACCAGCGGCCGTCGTTCGTCTGCCAGAGCTTGGCAACAGCAAAGAGGAATGCCGCGGCGGCGGCAACGGCGGGTGAGTCTGGTGTCGCGGCCAGCGTCTCCACCGAGATCATCAAAGTGAGATTGAAGAAGAGACAGGCGCGCGCGCCGGAAACAGCGTCGCCGAGAAGAACGGCAGCGCTCCGCCACACGAATGCGCTCGCAATCAGGGAAAGGAGGAAGGGCGCGAGCCGCAGGCCGAGCGGCGTCTCGCCCAGGACGAGCGTGCCGGAGCGGATGACGAAGGCGATCGCCGGCGGATGATCGAAATAACCGGCAGCGAGATGGCGCGACCAGAGCCAGTAATAGGCTTCGTCGGCCGAGAGCGGCAGAAGCCAAGCCGCGGCCAAGCGCAAGAGCATCAATGCGACGATGGCGAGCAGATAGTGCCCAGCCGGCCTGGGCAGGCTCATCGCGTACGCCACACGAAGAGGCTCGACAATGCGTAGTTCCAGAGCGCCCCCATGATGGCGCCGGCGGCGCCCGCCACCCACCAGACCGAGCGTTCCGAATAGAGCCAACTGGCAAGACCGACATTGGTCAAGGCGCCGACCGAGCCGATGGCGCAGAAGCCGAGAAAGCCGCCGAACATGGCAACGCCCTTGAGTCGGCGATCGCGATAGGTCAGCTCGTTGTTCAGGAAGAAGTTGCTGGTCATGGCGATGAGGGTGGCGATGCTCTGCGCCGTGGCGAAGTTCGGTGTGCTCAAGAGCGCGAGCTTGAGCACCACGAGGTGAACCGCAAGGCCGGTCGTGCCGACCAGGGCGAAGAAGATGAAGCGCGGATCGACCAGGTCGCCTGTCAGCTTGGCAATCAGAAGGCCGAGAAATTCGAGACCGATCTGGACGTTGAATTTGCTCTCGCCCTGTTCGCGCTTGCCGAAGACATAGGACTGTTCGGCGACGCGCAAGGTTGGACCTGCCGTCGCGACGATATCGAGGAGGATCTTGAAACCGACCGGCGAGAGTTTCGGCGCGATGACATCGAAGCGCTCGCGGCGCATCATGAAGAAGCCGCTCATGGGATCGGAGAGCGGAACCGAGAGCACGTTGCGCGTCAAAGCGGTCGCGAACTTGCTGATCGCGCCGCGTGATCTCTCGAAAGATGCGGCGCTGCCGCCCTCGATGTGGCGGCTGGCGGCAACGAGATCGGCCTTGCCTGAGCGCAAGGTTTCGAGCATCGCAGTCAGGATGCGTTCGTCATGCTGCAAATCCGCGTCCATCACTGCAACGAAAGGCGCGCTCGAGGACAGCATGCCCTCGATACAGGCTCCGGCAAGTCCTCGCCTTCCCACGCGCTTCACGCAGCGCACGCGCGGATCCGTGGCCGCGATGCGCTTGGCAGCCTCGGCCGTTCCGTCGGGCGAATTGTCGTCGACGAAAATCGCTTCCCAAGCGACGCCGGCAAGTGCCAAATCGAGCCGGCGGATCAGCTCGGCGACATTGCCCTTCTCCTGGTAGGTGGGAAGGACGATGGACAGCTCGGTCCGTGGTTCAGGCGATATGCGCGGCTGTTCGACGGCGGTGGACACGCAACGCTCCTTGCACCCGCTTGGTGGCCCCGCCATCGAGCCGCGTCAAGGTCGCCTCTGGCCCGGCCGATAGTCCGCCTCGATATGTCCCTTGAGTTCGGCTTCGGTGAACCAGACCGGTTTCAGGCGCATCGCGACGAAGAGCGGCGACTGGTCAGCATAGTGCGGCGATGATTGGTCGAGCGTTGCCGAGCCGAACTGGTGGATGCTCTGCGACGAAAGCCGGCCGTTCTTGTCCCAGGTCACGAACATGATGAACGTGTCGCCGTCGACGGCGGTCAACGTGCCGTCGTCCTGCTGCATGCCGTAGACGGCGCGATAGACATCCGGGCCGCCGTCGATCGGAACGTCGAGCTTGCCGCGCCTGAATCGGTTGACCTGGCCCCATTCCGGATCGAGCCGCCCGAAATGCGCCTTCAGGATGGCCATGGCTTCCTTGAGCGCGTCGATCGGCTTCTCTTTCCAGGGGCCACCGGGTTCTTCGGGCGCAGCACGCACGCCCATGAGCACCGCCAAAGCGGTGCCGCGATTGTGAATGTCGGTGCGACGATCCCAGCTGCGAAGAATCTGCTGTGCATCTCTCAACTCGGCGTCGCCCTTTGGATCGACGGCGAGGATCTCGCCGATCATGCGCACGATGTTGGAGTGGATGCTGTAGCTCAAGTCGAACTTGTAATCGTGAAACTTCTCGGCCGTGATCGACGTGTCGGCGCCGAAGGTCTCAAGCGCGCGCATGGCGCGATTGGTCATGTCGGTCTGGATGCCGAGCGTCGGCGAGAAGTCGGATGGTTTCAGGTCGTCCTGAGGTGCGGTGGCCTTAAACGGCGTGTTGTTGGAGTTGAAGACGAAATCGGACTTCGGATTCCACAGCTGCGGGATCTTGTCGAACGGCAAATAGGCATTCCAGATCAGATCGGAGCGATCGCCCGGTATGAAGCCTTTCCAGTCGATGCCTTCGCGGCGCACCGGAAATTGGCCGTTATAGACGTAGCCGATGTTCCCTCTCTCGTCCGCATAGATGTAGTTGATGCTGGGCAGCGCCTGAAGCCGCATCGCGCTTTTCCATTCGTCGAGATTGCGCGCCTTGTTCAGCCGCAGATATTGCAGCAGCTGGCGCACCTCGTTCATGCCGGCATAACGGATGGCGAAGACGCCGTGATCGGTCTTGAACACCGGTCCTTGCGCCGAATAAAGCACATCGCGATGAAAGGTCCAGAAGATCGGGCCGAGCAGCTTGACGCGGATTGCGGCATCGCTCTTTTCGAAATCGCGCCACTTGCCGTCCAGGCGGTATTGGTTGGCATTCGCCGGATTGATCGTGAGGCGATAGATGTCGACGAGATCGGGCTCGTTGACCGTATTCGCCCAACCGAGATGCTCGTTGTGGCCATGCAGCATGACGGGCGATCCGGGAAAGACGCCGCCCGCGACATGCCAGCCCTCGCCGGACTGAAGAACGACTTCGTACCAGGAGACGGGCCCGACATAAGGCTGGTGCGAATTCACCAAAAGCCGCGTCGCGCCGTCGGCGGAACGGTTGGGACCGACCGCCAGACCATTCGAGCCGATCTCGGGCAATGGCTTTCCGCCGGTGTCTGCGGTCAATTTGCGCAACTTTGAATCGAGGCCGTAGAAGAACGGCGTCTTGAACACGAAACCGGCGACAACATCTTTTCCGGTGAGCGGGAGAAGTCCGGCCTTCACCTGTTCCGGATGCAGCGCCGCGTAATAGTTGACACCATCCGCGTAGGCCTCCGCCACCCTGCGCACGTCGGGCGGCAGGTCCTTCTCGTAGCGTGCATTGACTGTTTCCCAGATCCGAAGGACATGGACGAGATAGTCCGTTGGCGCAGCCTTCACCCCTTGATCGGCAGCAAGCTGGCCACGCGCCGCAAGCGCGACCTCTTCCAGCGTCGCGAAATCGTCTTCGCATTGCGCGAAGGCGAGACCGAATGCGGCATCGGCGTCAGTCTTGCCCAGAATGTGCGGCACGCCCCAGGTATCGCGGCGGATGCGCACGTCGTAGTTCGCAGCCTTCGCGATCAAAGACGCCGGATCGGGCGACGACGGCTGCGCCATCCGGTCGGTCGCGATGACGAGGGCGAGCGCCAGCAGGATGATAGCCACCAGCGTGGCGGCAACCTTCAGAAAACGCATGCACCCCCCAAAAGACCGTGCGGCGCACGCTAACCGCATCGCGCGCCAGCGTCGAGATCGATGGTCATGGCCATGGCGAAGCGCTTTTACGAATGATTCCAGCCCGTGGATCACTCTTTTTTCATAGCCCCAATTTGATCCGCAGTCGGCAACCGGCCGTACCAGTGACGAACCGCTGGAAGGGCAAATGGCAAAGATCGCGATCATCGGCACGGGCATTTCCGGCCTCGGTGCCGCCTATCTGCTGAACCGAAAACACGACATTACCGTGTACGAAAAGTCGCCCCGAATCGGCGGCCATACCCGCACGCTGACAATCGACTATGACGGCACCAAGGTTGCCGTCGATACCGGCTTCATCGTCTTCAACGAGAAGAACTATCCCGAACTGACGGCGATGTTCCGCCACTTGAACGTGCCGGTGCAGAAAAGCGACATGACCTTCGCCGCCTCGATCGGCGAAGGTTGGCTCGAATGGGGCGCCAGGAACGCCAATGCGATCTTCGGTCAGCGCCGCAATCTCTTCCGCCCCAAGTTCGGGCTTCTGATCCGCGACGTGTTGCGCTTCAACAGCGTGGCGCAGGAAATCGTCGAGACGCACCCGGAACTGACGGTCGACGGCCTGATCGCCCGACTTGGTCTTGGCGACTGGTTTCGCCGCTTCTATCTGCTTCCCATGAGTAGCGCGATCTGGAGCTGTCCGCCCTGCGAGATGATGCGCTTCCCCGCGCGCACCCTGATCCGCTTCATGGCCAACCACCAACTGCTGAGCGCCGGCGGGCAACATCAGTGGTACACGGTAGAGGGAGGGGCTCAGAATTACGTCGAGCGTCTCACGCTATCCTTCGCCGCAAAAATCCGAACCGCTTGTGCAGCAGTTGAAGTCAGGCGCGACGCAGGTCGCGTCAGCGTGCGAGATCGATCCAGCGCTTGCGATACCTACGATCACGTCGTGTTCGCCTGTCATGGCGACGAAACTTTGGGACTGCTAGCCGACGCGAGCGCAGGGGAGCGTGCGGCGCTCGAACCGTTCCGCTATCAGAAGAACGTCGCCCTTCTGCATCGCGACACGAGCGTGATGCCCAAGAGCCGGCGCTGCTGGTCGAGCTGGGTCTACACGTCGGATGGCGACGTCCAGAAGCCGGAACTTTCCGTCACCTATTGGATGAATTCGCTGCAGAACATCCCGCGTGCGATGCCGCTTTTCGTGACGCTGAACCCAAAGGCGCCGCTTCGGCCCGAACTTGTCTTCGACCGCCACGAGTTCGAGCATCCCCTCTTCGATCATGCCGCCATTGCCGCGCAGCCGCGCGTCCAGGCACTGCAGGGTGCGCGCAACAGCTGGTTCTGCGGCGCCTATCTGCGCCATGGTTTTCACGAGGACGGGCTTGCCAGCGCGGTGCATGTGGCGCGGCTTTTGGGAGCCGAGACGCCCTGGCGAGCGGCGCTTTCGGCCCGTCCTCAACCGGAAAGAGCTCGTCGCCGGCCGGGCGCCAAAGCGCCTCTCGGACCAGCCCTCGCCGGGGCGGAAAGTGCCTGAAATCCTCTCGGCGTTCGGGCTGGTCGCGCTATAATGCCTCAGTCTGTGGCGAGGGGTCGTTGCGGCCGTTTCGTCTTCGTGAGGACACCGTAATGAGTTTGATTCCAGCTGCTTTGATCGAGAAGCGTTGGCGTGAGGCCCTGTCGAACCTGAAGTTCGGCACCCTGGATTTCACGACGCCTGGCGGCGAGGTGACGACGGTCAAGGCCGAGCAGCCGGGACCGCACGCCAACTTCAAGATTGCGGACTGGGACGTGCTGCGCCAGACGCTGGCGCGCGGCGACATCGGACTGGGCGAAGCCTATATCGACGGCAGCTGGGACACCGACGACATCGAAACGCTGGTTTCGCTGTTCCTCATGAACATGGACGGGTTCGACCGTTTCGCCAATGGCAGCGTTTTGCAGCGCATCGGCTTTGTGATTCATAACGCTCTGCTCCGGCGCAACACATTGCGTGGCGCGTCGCGCAACATCAAAGATCATTATGACGTCGGCAACAATTTCTATGCGCTGTGGCTCGATCCGAGCATGACGTATTCGTCGGCGTTGTACCGCGACCCGAGCGCCAACTTGGAACAGGCACAGCAGACCAAGTATGAGCGGATCCTGAGCAAGCTTCCGGGCCGCAAATCCTCCATCCTGGAAATCGGCTGCGGCTGGGGCGGGTTCGCAGAGCGCGCCACACAGGATGCCCACAGCGTCACCGGACTCACGATCTCGCCGTCGCAGCATCGCTACGCGACCGAGCGGCTGTCGGGCAAGGACGTGGATGTCCGACTGGAAGACTACCGCAAGGTACAAGGCGTATTCGACAACATCGTCTCGATCGAGATGTTCGAAGCCGTCGGCGAGCACTATTGGCCGGCATATTTTCAAACCGTCGCCCAGCGTCTGAAACGCGGCGGCCGAGCCTTAATCCAGACGATCACCATCCGGGACGAATTGTTCGCGACCTATCGTCTGCAGAGCGATTTCATACGACACTACGTTTTTCCAGGCGGCATGCTGCCGTCGCTGGCACGTTTCACGGAGGAAGCGGAGAAGGCGGGCTTGAAGGTCGCGAGCACCTTCTCGTTCGGCCACGACTATGTTCAGACCTTGCGCGCCTGGTCGGCCGCAATGCGCACGCGCAAGAACGACATCCTGGCGCTTGGCCATGATCAGAAATTCTTCCGCAACTGGCAGTTCTATCTCGGGATTTGCGCTGCGGCGTTCCGCGTCGGCCGCACCGACGTCGTCCAGGTCGAGTTGGCGCATTCGGGGGTCTAGGCACTCGCGTCGTCGGATGCCGGTCCCATCGGCGAACGCGGAATGCGGCGCATCCAGGGCAGCACGAAGAGCGACAGCATGAAGAGCGCGCCGATCAACAGCCACGCTTCGTTGAAGGACTGCACCAGGGCCGCCTTGCGGACCAAAGGTTCGGCAATGGCGCGCATGGTTTCGTTCACCGGCCCCATGTCGTGACCGTGAAAGAATTCGCTCGGTAGACCGACGATGCGCGCCGCATCCGCGTCGCCGGCCTGAAGCCTTTTTCCGAGGGCTGCGGCGTGAACGGGCGAGCGCTGCGTCAAAATCGTGTCGACCAGCGCGATGCCGATGGCGCCGCCCAGATTGCGCATCAGGTTGAAGAGCGCGCTGCCGTCTGCCACCGCTTCGGGCGCGAGCGTATCGAGCGCCAGCCGCGTCGCCGGCAGGATGCACAGCATGACGCTGACGCCGCGCAGAACCTGCGGCCAGAACAAGCCGTCGAAATCGGTTGTCACCGATTCAAAGCCGTTGGCCAGAAGTCCTGCGGCGAACAGGCCGTAGCCGATGCCGGTCAGAAGACGCGGATTGATGCGGATTTCGAGCCACGCTGCGAGCGGCGCAGTCAGGAGCTGGCTCGCGCCCGAAACGATCATGATCTCGCCGATTTCGAGCGGCGAATGCTCGCGGATCAGCCCTAGGAAGATCGAAAGCATGTAGACCGAACCATAAAGTCCGAGCCCGAGCACGAAGCTGAGCACGCAGCCCAGGGTAAAGGTGCGCTCGCGAAAGCGGCTCAAGTCGACGAAAGGATGCGGCTTGGTAAGGCTGCGCCAAATGGCGGATGTTCCGGTGACGACGCAAATGCCGATGCTGGCATAAACGAAAAGGCCCTGCCAATCGTGCTTCGGCGCTTCCTTGAGAACCAGTTCGAGGGTTGCGAGGAAAACCGCCGCGAGAGCGACGGCGCGATAATCGATGCGGCGAAATTCTTCGAGCTCGGCCTCACCGATCCGCACGAAACCTGCGACCAGGGCCGTGACGAGTGCGCCCGGCGCGAGGTTGATCAGGAAAATGGCGTGCCAGGTGTAGTGCTCGGTCAGATAGCCGCCGATCGCCGGCCCGACCGTCGGCGCGAGCACAGCGAGCGTTCCAGCCAAGGCGGTTGCAGGCACGCGATGCTTTTCCGGCATCATCGCGAAGACCGATGTGAATACGCCCGGTATCAGCATGCCGCCGCAGAAGCCCTGGACGACGCGGATTGCGATCAGCAGCGGCAGCGTCTCGCACATCGCGCAAAGAAGGCTCGCAACGGTGAAGCCGAATGTCGCGGCTGCAAACATCCAGCGCAGCGAAATCGCGCGCGTCAACCAGCCGGTCAACGGAATCGCAATGACCTCGGCCATCAGATAGGAGGTCTGAATCCAGCTCAACTGGTCCGCGGTAACGTGAAAATATTGCTGAATGGTGGTGAACGAACTGGCGACGATCTGGATGTCCAAAACCGCCATCGCCATCCCGACGCACATGGCCGTGAAGCCGATCCAAATGCGGACGGTCTTGGACATTGACGGAAAAACCTAGGCGGACGCGTTGCCGGGCAGAGTGTGCAGTCTTTGCACTGCCGGGTCCATGATTTGATGCCACAAGGGTGGGATCAGCGCCAGAAGCATGCTTGCGGCATAGCCCAGCGGCAGCTCACCAGCTTGGTCGTCGTGCTCGAGCGTCTGGTATTGCGCCAGCGGCTGGGCGTGATGGCGTGAATGATGACCCATGTTGAAGATGAACGCGTTGGCGATGCGGTTGCTCGAGTTCCAACTATGCAGCGCGCCGAATGGTTCGTAACCGTTCGCTCCGCTATCGCGCTTCAATCCGTAATGGGCGACATAGTTGAACGTCTCCAGCACGACGATGCCGACCGCACTTTGCGCCGCGAACAGTAGGACGGCACTTGTCCCAATGAGCGAAAAAATTGCGAAATAGATCGAGCCCATTATGACGATATCGATGAGCAGTCGATGCCGGAAGAAGGATTTTCCAGTGACGCCTAGGCGCGCCCGCTCGATGCGCCAGGCATCGCGGAACTGGCCGGCGATGGAACGGACCAGAAAGCGATAAACATTCTCGCCCAACCGCGCCGACGCGGGGTCCTGTTCGGTTGCAGCAGAACGATGATGACCGAATACATGCGCGATGCGGAAATGGCGATAACTCATTCCGCTCAGCATCGCCATTCCGAAGAGTTGGCTCGCTGGCCTTGGCGTGTGCACGAGCTCGTGCGCCGCCAGAACGCCGAAGACGCCGGTCGTGACGCCCACCGCAAGCGCGAGTGCAGCAAAGCCGGCCTCACCCGCGCCTTCGGCCCGCGCCAGCGACCAGACGATGACGCCGAGCTGAACCAGCACATAGGCGAAGGGCAGGAGGCGAAATGCCTCAGACGCGCCACGCGCATTCTCGACACGCGCGCCCGGCATCAGCCATTCGGCGCCGATAAGCAGCGCGAGCAGCAGCGCAATGGTCAGGAACGGCGCCGCCGGCCCGAACGCGTAGAAAAAGAGCGGAATCGACAAGACAAAAAGAAATGGTCCCGAATAGCAAAATGGTCCCTGCGCCATTGCTCAGCCCAAACTTGCCATTTCCCCGGCGCGACGAACCGACAGCGCCGCATCTTCCTGGCGAATGCGCCAGAAAAGCACCGCTGCGTTGAGAACGCTGAATGCAATGCAGACAGAGACCTCGCCGAAGACGAGTGGCAGGACCGCGATCTCTCCGGCAACGATCAGATAATTCGGATGCCGTACCAGGCGATAGGGTCCCGAACGAACCAGCGGCGCGCCATCGAGCGTGATGATGCGCGTCGTCCAATAGGGGCCGAGCGTGGCGATGACCCAGACCCGCCCGACCTGCAGTACGACGAACAGCGTCAGTGCCAGCCAATGGATCGTCGCCTGCGCGGGAAGCATGACGACGATTGCCACAAGCCACAGCGCATGCAGCGCCACGATGACGGGGTAGTGGGCACGTCCAACCTCTTTCGCGCCGCGCTTCAGGAGCGCGCGCGTATTGCGTTCCGCATAGACGAGCTCGGCCACGCGCTGCACGACGACCAGCGCGAGGATGAGCGCGATCAGGGTCGTCATGCGCCGCCGATCATGAGAAAGACCGCCGAGAAGCCTGGGCCGAGCGCCGTCATCAGGTGGCGCGCCGACTGATCGCGCCAGTTCAGGCGTTCGAGCACGAACAGCACCGTCGCTGCCGACATGTTGCCGTAGTCGCGCAAGACACTCCTACTCTTGCACAATGCCCCGCGAGCGATGCCGAAAGAATCTTCGAGCGCGTCCAGAACCTTCGCGCCGCCAGGGTGACAGGCAAAGTCGTCGATCTCCTTCAGCTTGAGATCGTTCTTCTGCAGAAATGTGTGCAGGATCGACTTGAAGTCGTTGGCGACCAGTGCCGGAATACTTTGCGAAAAGCGCGCCTTCAGACCGTCTTCCTCGATTTCCCAGCCCATGATGTCGAGCGAATTGGGCCAGGTGTATTCGCTGGCCGGTCCGAGCGCCGGGCCCACTCCCTTCGTCGATACGATCGCGCCTGCCGCGCCATCGCCGAACAGCGCTGTGGCCACGATGTTGCTCTTGGAAATGTCGTTCTTGCGGAAAGTCAATGCGCAAAGCTCGACGACCAGGAACAGAACCCGGCTGCCCGGCTCGGCCTTCGCCATGTCGGCGGCGCGCATCAAGCCGACCACGCCCCCGGCGCAACCGAGCCCAAAAATCGGCAGTCGGCGGATGTCGCGGCGCAGTCCAAGCCGTTCGACGACCAGCGCATCGAGACTGGGCGTCGAGACACCTGTCGTCGACGAGACGACGATCGCGTCGAGGTCCTCGCGCTTCAATTTCGCCTGTTCGAGCAGCTCCTCGGTCAGTCTGGCAAGCAACTGGACGGCGTTTTCGACATAGAGATTCGTCCGATCGATCCAGCCATGCGGCTCGCTGTACCACTCGATCGGAACGCAGGAATAACGCCGTTCGATTCCCGTGTTTTCAAAGACTGGGATGAGCCGCGTGATATCGCGCTGGTTCTGAAACAGTTCCGCAGCACGGACGGAAACGTCAGTTTGATCAAGCGTATAAGGGGGGACCGCAGTCTTGAGGGCCAACAGACGGGGTATCATTCACGCTCCTGAGAAACAGGCGTGGGGGCCCATCCGGCGCAAAGTATATACTTTGCCCATCCAAAGACCATCGGGACGAGATGTACGTCGTATTCAACAAGTCGCGAACACTCGCGACTTTGTGACGACAGTTACTCGGGAGCCAAGGCTCGTTGGCGCGCCTTGTACTCCGCCAACGGCTTGACTTGGTCGGGGCGCAATTCGTCGGTCGCCGCGAGATAGTCCGCCACCTCATCTCGGAGCAGGATCGAGGGACATTGTCCCTCATAATTGCCGAGATTGGGCCGATGCAGCTGATAACCCACGAGTGCCGCCAACTCGGGGGAAAACTGGCGCGCGATCGCCGGCGGATAGACGAGGAACTGGCACTCGTACGGCTTCAACCAGCCAAGGCTGTAGCTGATGATCATGCCGGCGCGCGGTTTGGCCGTGCGATTGGCACCGGCGCCATGCAACGTCGAGCCGAGGAAGAGGAGTGCCGAACCGGGATCCATTTCCGCCGAGACTGCCAGCGCGCGATCCATGCGTCGTTCCGACTGACAGCGATGACTCTTGGGCCAAACCACGGTCGCACCGTTCTCGGCGCGATAAGGCGTGAACGGCCACATCACGTTGATGAGATATTCGATCTCGCCTTGCGCTCCGCGCCACATGTCCTGGTCGCGATGCGGGATCTGTTCGCCTTCTCCCGGCCAGATTTCGAGCGCCTGAGTGAGATTGAGCTGGAAGCGATCGCAGTGCGGACCGAGAATCTTCTGAGTGATGTCGAGAATAACGGGATGCTGCACGAAACGGGCAGCATACTTGGAGCGTTTTAAAAGACCGCCGAAGCGCTTGGTGTGCGTGCCATAGAAATCTCCTTTGCAGAACGGCGTCTTATGGAAACGCAGCCGTAGATCGTCGTGCAGCGCGTGAACCAGCGCGGGCGAGACGAGGTTCTCGATGATGCAATAGCCGTCGGCCAATAAATCCTGCGCCCAATCGCGAGATTGAGGTTCGGACTTGCGAAGAGCTGAACCGCGCATGATCAAGCTCACGCCGCCTGGGCGAAGGCGTCGAGCTGAAGCACCGGCGTTCGCGAACCGAGCTTTTCACGGAAGAGCTGCAGCGTCGCCGGCGTGATGCTGATGGACAAGGCGCCGATCACATCGGGACCGACCTGCTTGGGCTCGCCGAGCGGTTCGCACTCCCACCCGACAGAAAGAAGATGGGTCAAATACTGCACATGGGTGACGCACGTGTATTTGCTGATGCCGTAGAGCAAGCCAAATTCGCACATCGCGGTGGCAAGC
>Ga0187821_10000060_pt1 | contig 17634 bp, 14 predicted proteins | sample NC_wetland_sal_i_20_FD_132442 | JGI IMG/M metagenome (GOLD analysis project Ga0187821, IMG submission 132442) | Wetland sediment microbial communities from Neuse River Estuary, North Carolina, USA - SourceSoil_1 | ecosystem: Environmental > Aquatic > Freshwater > Wetlands > Sediment | place...
GAGTATTACAGCGAGATCATCACCACGCGCACGTTTCAGGACCGCCTCGACACGCTCGAGCATGTGCGCCATGCCGGCATCAATGTCTGCTGCGGCGGCATCGTCGGCATGGGCGAAGCCGAGAGCGACCGCATCGGCATGATTCATGCTCTCGCGACGTTGCCCGAGCATCCGCAGAGTGTCCCCATCAATGCCCTGATGAAGATCAAGGGCACCCGGCTCGGCGACAGCGAGCCGCTCGATCCGATCGAATTCGTGCGCATGATCGCGGTTGCCCGCATCACCATGCCGAAATCCTTCGTCCGCCTCGCGGCGGGGCGGAGCTACATGAGCGACGAGACGCAGGCGCTGTGCCTGCTCGCGGGCGCCAACTCGATCTTCTTCGGCACGACCAAGCTGCTCACCACGTCCAATCCCGACGCCAACCATGACGAGACCTTGCTCGCCAAGCTCGGCGTCACGGCGCTTTCGATTTGAACACTCGCCAAGCCCGGCCATGACACAAGCGAGGTAAATGTCTTGCCCGATCGGGATTGGTACGACACCGGTTTGCGGCATATCTGGCTGCCTTACACCCAGATGAAGACGACGCCGCCGCCGCTCGCCGTCGAGCTGACGCGCGGCTCGCGCATCGTTCTCGCCGATGGCCGCGAACTCGTCGACGGGATAGCGAGCTGGTGGACGGCCTGCCACGGCTACAATCATCCTCACATCGTCGCTGCGATCCGCGCCCAGGCCGCGGCGCTTCCCCATGTCATGTTGGGCGGTCTGGTGCACGAGCAGGTTCTGACGCTGGCGAAGCGGCTTTGCGCCCTCGCGCCGGGCCAAATGGAGCGGGTGTTCTTTTCCGATTCCGGTTCGGTCGCGGTCGAAGTCGCCATGAAGATGGCGACGCAATACTGGCTGAACCGGAACATCCGTGGACGGACGAAGTTTCTCGCCTTTCGCGGGGGCTATCACGGGGACACGATCGCGACGATGGCGGTGTGCGATCCCGACGAAGGCATGCACGCGCTGTTTTCCGGTCTCCTTCCCGAGCACTGCATCGTCGATCTTCCGCGCGACGAAACGAGCACCGCCGCCTTCGACACATTTCTCGAGCGCCATGCCGACGAGCTCGCCGGCATCCTGGTCGAGCCCCTGGTCCAGGGCGCCGGCGGCATGCTCTTTCACGACGAGAGCGTGCTTCGCCATCTGCGCCGGGCGGCAGACAAGCATGACCTGCTTCTGATCTTCGACGAGATCTTCACCGGCTTCGGCCGCACCGGCGCCATGTTTGCAAGCGATGCGGTAGGCGTTGCGCCCGACATCATGACGCTGGGCAAGGGTCTCACCGGCGGCACGCTGCCACTTGCCGCCACGCTCGCGACACAAAAGGTGTTCGACGCCTTCTGGTCCGACGACCCTGCTCATGCGCTGATGCATGGGCCGACCTATATGGGCAATGCGCTCGCCTGCGCCGCAGCCAACGCCTCGCTCGATCTGTTCGAGCGCGAGAACCGGCTCAAGGCGGCAGCCGACATCGCTGCCGAAATGGCGCTTGGTCTTGGACCCTGCCTCGCCTTCAAAGGTGTGCGCGACGTGCGCGTGAAGGGTGCCATCGGCGTGGTCGAACTGGACCGAATCGACGATTTGAACGATCTTAAGCGGCGACTGGTCACCGAGGGCGTCTGGGTGAGACCGTTCCGCAATATCGTCTACCTTACGCCTGCGCTGACCATAGACCGGACCGACTTGAAGACGCTGACGACCGCCATTCGGCGCGTCGTCGGCCGGAGGGAATAGCGATGCCCATCCGCTCCTGGGTGATCTACGCGATCATGATCTTCCTCGGCGCCCTGGTGCTGAGCCAGGTGATCGACATGATGAACCCCGATCCCATGCCCCTCGACATCGCGATTAACCGCCAAAACCTGCATATCCACATACCGCTGCTCTACTCTCTTGGGAGCAGCGTCAGTCTGGCACTTCTCTTTTGGTGGTGGCGGCGATAAGACCGGCCGTAACTCCTCCACCCAGAGTCGCCACATGACGCTCCGCCCCATCCGCCGTGCGTTGCTTTCCGTTTCCGACAAGAGCGGACTTGTCGATTTCGCCAAGGGCCTTGCGCGTCACGGCGTGGCATTGATTTCGACCGGCGGCACCGCCAAGGCGCTGCGCGATGCCGGCCTCGCCGTTTCCGACATTTCCGAACTCACGGGTTTTCCCGAAATGATGGACGGCCGCGTCAAGACGCTGCATCCCAAGGTGCATGGCGGGTTGCTGGCGTTGCGCGACAAGAAGGATCACGCCGACGCGATGGGAGCCAACGGGATCGAGGGCATCGATCTTCTGGTCTCCAATCTCTATCCCTTCGAAGCAACCGTCGCCAAAGGTGCTGGCTTCGACGAGACCATCGAGCAGATCGATATTGGCGGCCCGGCGATGACGCGCTCGGCCGCCAAGAACCATGATTGGGTGACCGTGATCGTCGATAGCGACGACTATGCCGCTGTGCTGGCCGAAATGGATGCCAACAAGGGCGCGACGTCGGCAAAATTGCGCCGCAAGCTGGCGCAAACGGCCTTTGCCCGCACCGCCGCCTACGACAGCGCGGTCTCCAACTGGCTGGCCGGCGAACTCGTCAAGGACGGCGACACCGCGCCGCCGCGCCGTCGGAGTTTCGCCGGCACGCTGCGCCAGCCGCTGCGCTACGGCGAAAATCCCCATCAGCAGGCGGCGTTCTACGTTGGCGGCGAAACCCGTTTCGGCGTCGCGACCGCGCGGCAGCTTCAGGGCAAGGAACTTTCCTACAACAACATCAACGACACCGATGCGGCCTATGAACTGGTGGCGGAATTTGCCGACGACGACAAGGCCGCCTGCGCCATCATCAAACACGCCAACCCATGCGGCGTGGCGCTCGGCTCGAGCCTCGCCGACGCTTACCGAAAAGCGCTTGCCTGCGATCCGCTCAGCGCGTTCGGGGGCGTGCTTGCGTTCAATCGCACGCTTGATGGTGCGACTGCCGAAGAAATCTCGAAACTCTTCACCGAAGTCATCATTGCGCCGGACGCCGACGAGAACGCACGCAAGATTCTCGCGGTAAAAAAGAACCTGCGCCTTCTGATCGCGGGCGGCCCGCCAGATCCCAAAGCCCGCGGCCTCGCCTTCAAGGCGGTCGCCGGCGGATTTCTGGTGCAGACCCGCGACAACGGACAGATCGGCCGCGCCGATCTCAGAATCGTCACCAAGCGCCAGCCGAGCGAACAGGAAATCGCCGACATGCTGTTCGCCTTTAAGATCGCAAAGCACGTGAAATCCAACACCATCGTTTACGCCAAAGACGGCGCCACCGCCGGCATCGGCGCCGGGCAGATGAGCCGCGTCGACGCGGCGCGCATCGCCGCGATCAAGGCGCGCGACGCGGCCGAGACCGCCGGCTGGCCGGAACCCGCGACCAAGGGTTCCGCCGCCGCATCGGACGCCTACTTTCCGTTCGCGGACGGCTTGCTTGCGATCGCCGAAGCGGGCGCCACGGCGGTCATTCAGCCCGGCGGCTCCATTCGCGACGATGAGGTGATCAAGGCGGCGGACGATGCCGGACTTACGATGGCGCTTACGGGTATGCGCCACTTCCGGCACTGAACGCCTGCTTCCAAAAAAATAAAGCCCCGAAGGAGAATTCCTTCGGGGCGACTGAGTTGCTCGATACCGCTTTTTGGCTCAGCTAGTCGCAGGACGACAGTGGCATTGGTCCGGCTGTGGCAGCCCGGGAGTGCCGTGCGGGACGTTGGATGGCAGCGCCGGTCCGGTTAGGATGAGCGTGGCGAGCAAAGCAACTTGCATCGAATGATAAAACATTTTCATGGTTCGCTGTTCTCCCAAGTGATTGCATCTGCAGCCGATCATCTTTGTGCGGATCGATTCGTCGATTTTGGATCGGCGGCGAGATTCTACAGGTGTTTCCCGGTTGTTTGAGAACTTACTTCGTAAAATATCTATTTCTGTTGGCACCCAGCCAAACGATCCGTCCGTTCGGCACCTTTCCTGCGGCGCGTGCGCCACCAATTGAAACTTATCCAACACTTCAAAGATATTTTTCCAACGCTCCCGCGGAAGAAGTCGCGTCAGGTGTTGGATAACTTTGCGGCGACGAATTTTTTCCGAGATTTCTTTCGTAAAAATGCAGGCCGCTCTTGAACCGTCACGGTCAAATCACCAGTTAGGCTATATCCCCACAATCGCGTGCAGATGAGACATTGTCTCGGCGCGCGTTCGCGTGTGAACCCGCGTGGCGAAAATTAATGAAAACCGGGACTCGCAGGAACGCTCGCACTCCGTCAATTCCGAGTGCAACTTTTTTTGCGAAAGACACCTTCAGACCGCGACGGCGCGTCTCTCGACCACGAAGGCGAGCCAGATCAATCCCGCGATCAGGAAAAACGGAATGGCGAGCATGCCACCGCGCTGGCTTGCCGTGTACGCGGTCATGAACGTCACCGACACATTGGCCAGGAACGTCGTCGACGTGCCGGAGAGCGACATCAGCCCGAAGAATTCGGTCATCTTTTCCGGCGGCGCAAGCCTGGCCATCATGGTGCGCGCGTTGGCGTAACCGGCCGTGATGAACACGGCCACGCCGTTGACGATCATCAGGAAGATCACCTGCGGCCAGGTGTTGAAGAACGGCAGCGAATTGATCGGCGGTTGCGACGTGTCATATGGGATGACCCAGAAAATCCGGTCGGGCGCGAACGTCAGGCTCAGCGAAAAGAATATGAGCGTGCCGCCGATGCTGACGAACAAGGCGCGCTTGGAGCCGAGAGTGTTGTCGAGCCAGCCGGCGAAGAAGCCACCAAGCACCGCGAACACGCTGAGCTCGAGACCGTACATCGTCATCGTCAGCGCGCCCCAATGGAACGTACCTGCCGCATAGATGCCGCCGAATGTCAGAACCGCGGTCATGCCGTCGTTGAACAGCATGCGCGCGCCCAGATAGTGACCGACGTTGCGATAGTGGCGCAGACTCAAAATCGTGCGCCACACCGACTTGGCGCCGCTGACGACGGCATGGCCGATGCCAAGCCCGATGCTCGGCTTGTCGGGTGTGAAGAGAAAAAGAGGAACGGCGAAGATGAGAAGCCAAACGCCGGAGATCGGACCCGACAAACGCTCCGGATCGTGCGCCGCCTGGTCGACGCCGAACCAGGGATGGGCGGGAACGAAGCTCCAATCGACTTTTCCGGGGAGCGAAAAGAAATACATCATTGCGGCCAGCATCAGAATGCCGGCGAGATTGCCGAGCGACAGACCGAGGCCGGAGAGCGGGCCGACGCGATTGGGCGGCGCAATCGTCGGCAACATGGCGCTGTGGAACACGGTCGAGAATTCGAACGAGAAATTCGTCAGGGCGACGAGAAAGCCGACGAGGAGGATGCCGTTCCACGACGAGTGCGGCTGGGCGCGCCACATCAGCACCATCGAGACGGCCATGATGAGCGTGTAGACGGCGATCCAGGGCTTGCGCCGCCCGCCGACGTCGGCGACCGCGCCCAGAAACGGCGCACAGACGGCCGTGGCGAACCCGCCATAGCTCGAGAATGCCGCCCATAATTGCTGACCCTTCACGGGATCGCCCACCACCGTCGTCGTGAAATACGGCGCGAACAGATAAATCGTGACCAGGAGCACATAGGGAATGCGTGCCCATTCGAACATCGCCCAGGAAACCTGGCCGAGGCGGCTCGCGATGGGACCGCCCGTCGCAGAGATGCCGTCGGGGCGATGCAGCCAGGCGGCAAGTCCGGTCGCTTCCACGCCCGCCATGGATGTCGGACTGCCGCTCGGCTCGGCCCCCGCCGCAACGTCGAGGCCATTCAGGCCGGCGGCTTGCGCAGGCGATCCATCGCTAGAAGACTTCACCGAGCTCCACTCCCCAGATGTTTTTCTTGTTCACCCAGCCTTCGACGCCGGACGTTTCGACTTCGCATACCGCAGGCTTGCATGCCTTCAGCTTTGCCACAACGCCGGGCTGCACGTAGGCAATGATGCTGGCTGACGGCTTCGCGTCCTCGCGCAGCAGGGATTTCGTGAAACCGATGAAAACGACCGTGCGCGCATCGGAAAGCTGCGTGTGATGCATCCAGCCGACCGTACCGTCGACGTCTTTCACCCGCCGCCAGGCGTCGAAACTACCGATGATCATCACGGGAAAGTTCTTTCGCCGGTAAACCCACAGAACCTTGTGTGCATAGGACGGACCCTCGCGCAGAAAGGCTTCGTCGCGACGAATGCTGGCGTAACGTGCAGGATCGGCGGCCGCCGGCGCGCCAAGCGCGAGACTCAACAAGACGAGCGCGATAGCGAGACGGCCGGCGTATTTCATCGGTGTCGAAATCATAGCGCCTGGCATGCCCTTTACGACATACGGGAGACGATAGTTTGACGGCAAGCGCCGAACCGACATAGGTTCGAATAACGCGCTTGGTTTAGGGAACGCGGTGAAATACCGCGGCTGCCCCCGCAACTGTAACCGGCGAGCGATCCATTCAACGGCCACTGAGGCGAAAGTCTTGGGAAGGCGAATGGGGAGCGATGAACCGGGAGCCAGGAAACCTGCCTCGCGCTGTCGTCCTGTTTCCGTTCGGGGTGCGACGGGGACTGCGGGGGAAACCGTCGCGGCGACAATTGGAGTCGTCGCCGCGGGGACCGGATGTCCGAGGAAGATTTTTTCGAACTCACACCGTCTCGCCGCGTGCCGGCTTCTGGATTCAACCGGGAGAAGGTCATGCAGAAAACATTCGTAACGATTGCGGCGCTCTGCGCGCTGTTTGCCGCCAACACAGCCTCTGCCGATACGATCGAGACGGTGGTCATCAGTGCCACGCGTACCGAGCAGCCTTTGGAGAAGACAGGCGCCTCCCTCACGCTCATCACATCCAAGGATTTGCAGACGCAGCAGACGGTCGCCTTGACGGATATCCTGAAAGAGGTGCCCTCGCTCATCGTCAATCGCAACGGCGGCCTCGGGCAGCCTGCCAGCATTAGTTTGCGCGGAGGAGAAGCCGGGCAGACCATCGTGCTGATCGACGGCATCAGAGTGAATGACCCCAGCACGACAGACGACAGCGCCGCAGCGGCGCTCGGCGACCTGCTGGTAAACAACATCGAACGGGTCGAGGTGCTGCGCGGTCCGCAGTCGACGCTCTATGGCAGCGACGCAATCGGCGGCATGATCAACATCGTCACCAAGCGCGGCAGCGATGGCCCGTTTCGCCTGAATGGCAGCGTCGAGGGCGGTTCATTCGGGACATTCCATGCCAATGTTGCGGCGAATGGCAGCGCTGGCGGCGTCGAATATGGCGCCGCGCTCAATTATCTGACGACATCGGGGATATCCGCATCCGACCCGCGCAATCCGCTGAATGCCGCCGCCAGGCCCGACGGCTACAGGAACTACGGCGCAACGTTCAATGTGCGCGCCCATCTCGACGACTCGTTGAGTATCGATGCGCGAGCCTATTATACGAATGGGCACGAGCACTTCGATGACGGCTTCGGTCCGCCGCCGAATTTCCTGCCGATCGATTCCGGAGCCAACAACACGAACGATCTGAAGGCAGGATATCTTGGACTCAATGCGGATTTCCTCGATGGAAAATTTCACAATCGCGTCGCCCTCATTGCAACTTCGAGCGACCGCCAATTCTTCGATTCGGCTAGCGATCCGGCGACGCACCTGAACTTCGAATTCTTCAGCAGTACCGTCCGCCTCGAATATCAGGGCGTGGTGGACTTGGATGCCGACGATCAGATCACATTCGGCGCCGAGACACAGGAAAGCACGTTTCGCAACGACAATTTCGGCCTGTTCGCGCTGTTCTCGCCGCCGACGGAAACCGGTCACGACCGGTTGAGTGGATACTATGCCCAAGCCCAGACGACGTTCTTTGCTGCGCTCACACTCACGGGAGGAATTCGCCTGGACAGCGACGATCAGTTCGGCACGCACACTTCGTTCAAGTTCAACGGTGCGTGGCAACTTTCCGATTGGGATGCGACGCTACGCGCCAATGTCGGAAACGCTTTCAAGGCGCCGAGCTTGTTTCAGGAGTTCGGTCCGAACTCCAATCCGATCGCGCCGTTGCAGCCCGAAACCGCAACCGGCTGGGAAGCAGGCCTCGACAAGAACTTCTGGGGTGGCGGGCTGAACGGCTCGCTGACCTATTTTGCGCGTGAGACGACAAATCAGATCGACTTCCAGAACTGCTTTTCGCCCACCGACGCACCCGGCTGCCCGTCGCGGGTCGCGGTGTTCGGCTATTACGTCAATCTCGATCGAACGCGCACGACCGGTGTCGAAGCATCGCTCGCCGCGCCCCTGATGGACGGGCTCAGCGTCTCGCTGAACGCAACTTATCTGGCGGCGAGAAATACGGCGACGGGCCGCTATCTGTCACGTCGGCCGCACTATCTGGCAAGCGCGGTCATAACCTGGCGGCCGCTGGTCGGAGCGACGCTGGGCACAAGCGTGACCTATCAGGGCAAGCGCTTCGACGACGCGGCCAACTTCATGCCCTTGACCAGCAACATGACTGTCAACCTCTTCGGGTCTTATGATTTGACGGAGAATTGGCAGTTGTTTGGGCGCGTCGACAACCTGTTCAATGACCGGACCGAAGAGATCAAGGGTTTCGGCGTCCCGGGCATCGCCGCCTTTGGCGGCGTACGCGCCGCCTTCTAGTGACGGCGAAGACATGGCAGAGTCCGGGGATCGCTATTTCCCGGACTCTGACATGACGTTCAAAAGCATCCTGATCGCCAATCGCGGCGAGATTGCCATCCGCATTGCCCGAACGGCATCCGATCTCGGCATTCGCAGCGTCGCCGTCTATTCCGACGACGATGCAAGTTCGCTGCACGTCAAGACAGCCGATAGCGCCCAGGCGCTTGGCGCATCGGGAGTTGCCGCGTATCTCGATATCGCGCGCATCGTCGCTTGCGCCAAGGCGGCCGGTTGCGACGCGATCCATCCCGGCTATGGATTTCTGAGCGAAAATGCCGAATTCGCGCGTGCCTGCGAAAAGGCCGGGCTGACGTTCATCGGACCGAGCCCGAACGTGCTGGCCGTCTTCGGCGACAAGGCACGGGCACGGGCGCTGGCGGAGCGTTTCGGCGTTCCGGTACTGCCCGGAACGGCGGGAGCGATCACGCTCGAAGAGGCGCGCGCCTTCTTCGCGGCACAGAAGCGTCCGATCGTCATCAAGGCGGTCGGAGGCGGTGGCGGCCGCGGCATGCGCGTCGTCTCCTCGGCCGATGAATTGGAGAGCGCGTACAATCGCTGCCGTTCGGAAGCGGGTTCGGCGTTCGGCAACGACGCAGTATATGCCGAGGCGCTCATGGCGAATGCGCGCCATGTCGAAGTTCAAGTGGCCGGCGACGGCAAGTCGGCGATCCACATCTGGGAACGCGACTGCACCTTGCAGCGTCGCCATCAGAAGATCGTAGAATATGCGCCCTCGCCGGCTCTGAATTCCGATCTGCGCCAGCAATTGTGCGATGCCGCGGTCTGGTTGGCGGACGATGTGTCGCTGCGGGGACTTGCGACCTTCGAGTTCCTGGTCGACCCGAGGCCGGCACGTCATGCGCCAGCGTTCGCGTTCATCGAGGCCAACCCGCGACTTCAGGTCGAGCACACGGTGACCGAAGAAGTAACGGGTATCGACCTTGTCGCGCTGCAGCTCGAGCTCTTGCGCGGCACGACGCTGAAGAAGCTTGGTCTCAAGCAGGACGCGATCCCCGAGCCGCGCGGCTTTGCGGTGCAATTGCGCGTGAACATGGAAAAGATCGCTGGAGACGGAAGCATCAAACCGTCCGGTGGCACGCTGAGACGCTTTGCGCCACCTGCAGGTCCCGGCGTACGGGTCGATACATTCGGCTACGAAGGCTACACGACAAATCCAGGATTCGACTCCTTGCTCGCGAAGTTGGTCGTGCATGGCCCCGACTTCGAAACGACCATGGCGAGAGCCAGACGCGCGTTGTCGGAGTTCGTCATCGATGGCGTTCAGACCAATATCGCTTTCCTGCACGCTTTGATCAGCGACGAGGCGGTGCTCAAGGGTGCGACGAGCACAAGATACGTCGAAGAACACACAGCCGAACTGGTGGCGAAGGCCGCAGCTTGGCGGCCGACACACATTCCAGTTGACGCCGCAGCCGCGACGTCAGTTCAGAATTTCGCTGCCGCGCCGGCCGGAACCATCGCGGTCGCCGCGCCCATGCAAGGCAAGATCGTGAGCATCGACGTCAAGGTCGGCGATGTCGTCGCCGCGGGTGCTGCAGTCGGTGTGCTGGAAGCGATGAAGATGGAGCATCTCGTGGCCGCATCGGTTTCAGGACGCGTGCACTCGATCGCCGGCGCGCCCGGTACTGTTCTGGCCGAAGGTGAGCCATTGCTGTTCCTTTTGCAGGAAGATGTCGCCGCCGCCGGCAAGACGGCAAAAGCGGAGCGCGATCCGGATTTCATCCGGCCCGATCTTGCCGAATCCGTGACGCGCCATGCGTTCAGTCTCGATGCGAATCGGCCAGAGGCGGTAGCGCGCCGGCGCAAGACCAACCAGCGCACCGCGCGCGAGAACGTCGAGCAACTCTGCGATCCCGGGAGCTTCATCGAATATGGCGCGATGGCGTTTGCGGCACAGAGACGACGGCGCACGCTTGAAGATCTCATCAAGAACACACCCGGTGACGGTATCATCACCGGTGTCGGAACGGTTAATGCCTCGGAATTCGGCGAGCAGAAGTCGCGCTGTGCCGTGATGGCGTATGACTACACCGTTCTTGCCGGCACCCAGGGCGGCATGAACCATCAGAAGAAAGACCGCCTGCTGAAAGTTGCCGAGGAGTGGAAATTGCCGATCGTCTGTTTCGCCGAAGGCGGCGGCGGGCGGCCGGGCGATACCGACATTCCGGGCGTTGCCGGCCTCGATGTGCCGACGTTTCGGCAATACGCCAAGCTATCGGGATTGATTCCGCGAATTGGAATCAATTCGGGCCGCTGTTTCGCCGGCAATGCCGCCCTGCTCGGTTGCAGCGACGTCATCATCGCCGCCGCCAACTCGAACATCGGCATGGGCGGACCCGCGATGATCGAAGGCGGCGGCCTTGGCGTCTACAAGCCAGAGGATGTCGGGCCGATGTCGGTCCAAGTGCCGAACGGCGTCGTCGACGTGGCGGTGGCCGACGAAATCGAGGCGATCGAGGTTGCCAAGAAGTATCTCGGCTATTTCCAAGGCCCGCTCAAGACATGGGAAACGGCAAATCAGAAGGAACTGCGTCATCTCATCCCAGAAAACCGCCTGCGCGTCTATGAAAGCCGCAAGGTGATCGAGACGCTTGCCGACAAGGGATCAGTTCTGGAGCTGAGACCGGAATTCGGACCAGGCATGCTCACGGCCTTCATCCGCATCGAAGGAGAACCCTTCGGCCTGATCGGCAACAACCCGATGCACCTCGCAGGCGCAATCGACGGACCTTGCGCCGACAAGGCAGCGCGCTTCATGCAGCTCTGCGACGTCTTCGGACTGCCGATCATTTCGCTCTGCGACACGCCGGGTTTCATGGTTGGACCGGAAGCCGAAAAGGCCTCGCTGGTTCGCCGTGTCAGCCGCATGTTCATCATCGGCGGCGCGCTCAGCGTGCCGCTCTTTGCCGTCGTCTTGCGCAAGGGCTATGGGCTTGGCGCTCAGGCGATGGCAGGGGGAAGTTTTCACGCGCCCTTCTTCATCGTTTCCTGGCCGACGGGGGAATTCGGCGGCATGGGCCTGGAAGGCGCGGTCAGGCTCGGCTATCGCAAGGAACTCGACGCGCAGCCGACACCGGAAGCAAAAGAAGAGATGTTCAAACAGATGGTCGCGCAGTCCTATGCCCGCGGCAAGGCGATCAACATGGCGGCGCATCTGGAGATCGACGACGTCATCGATCCAGCCGACACCCGCCGCTGGATCATGCGCGGCTATCGTTCCATTCCGCGGTCAGATCCTGCGGCGAGGCGCAGAAGTTTCGTCGACACGTGGTGAGAGCGGTCGCGCGTCCCCCTGCTTAGCCGACGGCGGCGAGCCTTTGTGCTTGCTGGCGTGCAAGGACATGGAAGTCTGGCGCTTGTTCGAGGCGGACAAAGGTCTTGGACCCGGTGTCCGGCGCTTCGGTGTGACCGAGCAGCAACGTTCCGTCCGGCGCCAGAATTTCGGCGATACGTTCGAGCACCGACCTTTTTGTCCGGTGATCGAAATAGAGCAGTACATTTCGGCAGAAGACCACATCGAGATCGTCCAGCCAGCCATAGGAATCGAGCAGGTTGAACTGGCGAAACGTTATCATGCGGCGAAGATTCTCGCTGACGCGCCAGCTCGCCTCTTCCTGCGTGAAATGCTGTGCAAGTTTGCGGGCATTAAGCCCTCGTTGTACCTCGTAGTCGGAGTAGACACCAAGTTCGGCGCGCGCGATCATTTCCGAACTGAGATCGGTCGCGAACAGGTCGATCGACCATCCCTTGGTCGGTAGCTTGAGGTCGCTGAGAATCATCGCAATCGAATAGGCTTCCTGACCCGCCGCGCAGGCTGCGCTCCAGATGCGTAAGCGCCTGCTCGACGTTCGTGCGGCAATCAAAGGAGGAAGAATCACCTCGCGAAGCTTGTCGAACGCGGCCCTGTCGCGAAAGAAATACGATTCGTTCGTGGTCATCGCTTCCGAAACGGCGCGAGCAAGCGCATCGTGACCATGCCTGAGCTCATTGATGAGCGCCGACGCCGAGCGAAACCCGAAACGACGCATGACGGGGGACAGGCGACCTTCAATCAGCGGCGCCTTGTGAGCCGGCAGTAACAGGCCGGAACGGCGGCGCACCAACTCCGCCAGATAGGAAAAGTCTTCTGGTTTCATTGTGGCACTTGCGCCAATCCAACTTCGGCCAACTTGGCTTCGATGACACTGCGATCAAAGGGCTTCATGATGTATTCGTTTGCGCCTGCGTTGAGCGCCTCGGAAATACTGCCAACATCGTTTTCGGTCGTGCAGAAGACGACAAATGGGCGTTCGCCGCCCTGCTCCCGACGCAAAGTTTTGAGAAACTCGATGCTGTTCATGTTGACCATGTTCAGACCGAGAAGGATCAGTTCGGGCATCTGATTGCGGCAGACAGACAGCGCCGTATCGCTGCTGTCGGCTTCATCAGTCTCGAAATGCAGAGCCTGCAGGATGCGGCAGACAACCTTGCGAATCGCACGGCTGTCGTCGACGACAAGACAATGTTTCATAGCTCGCTGACCCGAGAGCTGCGTTGGCCAAGAGCCTAGCCCCGGAGAGTAAACGCTGCGTTTAGAGCCTAGCCCGCAACGAGCTCGACCACGCCCTCGCCCACCGTCAGCGTAAGCCCTGCATTGAGGCTTCGTGACAGCCTGTGCGTCAAATAGGGCTGAATGCCGCGCGCGTCGAGTTGATCTGCGGCCTCGCCTCTGACTGCCTTCTGCACTTCGTCGAGCGCTCGGGCATGCGGACTGGTAGCGATAATCTTGAAGGCCGGCGCCGCCGGATCGGCGCTTGTCGTAACTTTGAGTTGGCCGCCGCGCGGTAGACAGTCGGCGCATAGGAGCGCCGCATTCATTAACAGTTTGGCCCAATCCTTCGGCCAATTCACGTGCGGCGAATGCCAGTCTAACTGGATCTTGCCACCATCGAGGAGTCCACCGACCAGACGCCCGACTTCGCCGATGTCGAGTTCGGCGCCCGCCGAACCTGCCGCGCCGAAGGCAATACGCATGAATTGCAGCCGGGCCAATGCCTGCAGCGCGCTGGAGCAAACGATTTTCAGAGCGTCCGCGCGCATGGTTGCATCGCGCTCGTCCTCCATGACTTCCAGGCCGTTGACCACTGCACCAAGGGGGCCAACAAGGTCATGACAAACGCGGCTGACGAGATACGCCGAGAATTCGATATCATCCATGAATGAAACAGTCTCCCGACGGGATGGCCAAGGAATCCTGGTTGAGCCGTCCTGTCAGGGAATGCTTAAGCCGGAGTCGATCTGATTTCAAACATTGCACAATGCAAAATTGCAATCCACGTAGAAATGCAGAAGCTCCCAATCGTACGATTGGGAGCTTCTGTTGCCCCTAGATGGACAAACTAACTCCGTCAACTACAGAAGGCTGCCGGACACCGTCGTGAACGTGGTCGACAGCTTGGTGCCTACCGCCGTTACTGCTCCAATGATGACAACTGCAATGAGTGCGGCGATAAGGCCATATTCAATGGCGGTCGCGCCCGACTCATCATGAACAAATCTGGAAAACAGCTGCATTTAAATCTCCTCGTCTCACCGATCCAGCACCACCTGCCGGCTCAGTCCGTTCCGACACTAAACGGAGGGAGTGAAGAGGAATTAAATTTTTAGTCGAGTTAGGATGGTAAATCGCGCGTTCATTGTCTTCGCGCGAGAAAGAGTGGCCGCGCGAAACGCGACGTCTTCGCAGATTCAAGAGTTTGAGCTGGCTGTGCTCACCACTTTCGAGCCGATGGTGCTGGCTGCCGAGTTCGCGCTGGTTCGAACGACGGTCGCCGTGCCCACCGCGAGAATAATCACACCGGAAGCAAGGGCGACCCATTCAAGTGTCGCCAGACCTTCTTCATCCGCCAGGAAACTCGCTATGCGGGAAAACATTTTATCTCACTCCCTGGAAAGCCCTAGACTCGGTGAGGCTGCAGCCTGAACGCCTCGAGAACCCGTTAGAATCAAGTGGCGGATTGGAGCAGGGGTGAGTTACGAATTGCTTAAGAGTCGGTGTCGTTGACGGAGCAGCGAAACAATGGAAAGGCTCGGCAAATCGTGAACCTCTCACGAAATCCAGGGGACGCCCTACGATGGTTGTAACGCCTTCGCCCCAGCTTCGCAGGCTCGCCCATATTGCATTCGAAGCGGGCGTCATTGTCATGCGGCACTATGAAGATGGAACTCAAACACGGCAGAAGGCCGATCATTCACCCGTCACAGGTGCCGATGAGGAGGCCGAAGGGTTCATCTTGTCCGAACTCCAAAAGCAATACCCAAGCGTCGCAATTGTTGCGGAGGAACAAGTCGCTGCCGGAGTTCTGCCGAACGTTACGTCGCATTTTTTTCTCGTTGACCCGCTCGACGGCACCAAGGAGTTCATCAATCGCAATGGCGAATTCACGGTCAACATCGCCGAGATCGAGCGCGGCATCCCTGTACGCGGCATCGTTTATGCCCCGGCCAAGCAGCGTCTATTTGCAGGCGAAACGCCGGGAGGCGCATTCGAAATCCACGCGGCAGTCGGCAGCGCGCCGGATTTTTCGCGTCTCGTTCCAATTTCCGTGCGCAAACCGCAGCCGGACGGCCTGATCGCGGTAGCCAGCCGCTCGCACCGCGATAAGAAGACGGACGAATATCTCGCCCATTATAACGTGAAAGATTTCGTCACGGCGGGTTCGTCGCTGAAATTCTGTCTGATCGCCGCAGGCGAGGCGGATATCTATCCGCGGCATGGTCGCACGATGGAGTGGGATACGGCGGCCGGGCATGCGGTCCTGCTGGCCGCGGGCGGCAGCGTCAAGCAACTGGACGGCAATGCGTTCGTCTACGGCAAGGCGGCAGATGAATTTGCCAATCCGTTTTTTGTTGCCCGCGGCGGCTAGCGATCCATATCGTGACGGCTGGAATAGAAGACAAGCGCCATCAGGCCGGCGCCGATTACCACAGTGATGAGAGAACCGGCAATTAAAGCGAACCAGCCGAAAGCACTTATATTGACGGAACCGAGCGCGTACCAACCCGCGACTCCATACCAAACGGCACACCCCAGTAACCCGACGAGAATGGCGAGAGCAAACCAGCCGGCGATGGACAGTTGGGATCGGCGCTTCTTGTCAGTCACGGTCGTGCGGGCCAGTCATGCTGGAGTACTTTCAAGTCGGTGCCATGAGCAGGTGGCACCCGCCGCGTATCTTTCTGCGATGTCGATCGGTCGACAATCTCGGCATGCCATCAAATGCGGCGTTCATTCTCCTCTCCCGATTGAGCTCTACGCCAGACTAGCGCGCAAATAGATATTCGTTCCAAGGCGATTTGTGGGTAGGAGCATTTTGGGCAACTATTCCCGTGCGGGGCACAACTGATTCGACTGGAGAATAACGATGACCCCTTCGCGCATCGCAAGCGCCGTCTTCGCCGCCATCGCAGCTCTGACGCTGAGCGTCACGCCGACGGCCGCAGACAATACCCCCAGCGACGACACCTTCTCGCCAAACGAAATCGTCAAGGCTGGCTCGGATTTCTTCGGCATCTCGACGGAGGTCATGGCCAAGGCGGTGCAGCGCGTTTTTGAGGACCTCGGTCAACCCGACGCCTACATCAAGGGCGAGGAAGGGTCGGGCGCGGTGATCGTCGGGTTGCGTTACGGTTCAGGTTGGCTCATCCGCAAGAACTTCGATCCCGAGAAAGTTTACTGGCGCGGGCCATCGATTGGCTTTGACGTGGGCGGCAATGGATCGAAGGTTTTCACGCTCGTCTACAACCTTCAGGAAAAGCGGAGACTTTTCCAACGCTTTCCTGGCGTCGAAGGCAGCTTCTATTTCATCGCCGGCTTGGGCGTGAACTACTTGCGTTCGGGTGGTGTGACACTTGCACCGATGCGCACGGGCTTGGGATGGCGCGCCGGCGTCAACGCGCACTACCAAGTGTATTCTGACCGGCGAGACTGGTTCCCGCTCTGAGCGCGCTAGGCCTTCGATTCCGCCGTGTTCGATTCGACGCTGCCGGCCGGCGCGGGAAGGTAAAGCAGTAGAGCGGCGGCCACATACGTCGACGAGAAAGTACCCACCAAGATTCCGAACAGGATGGCGGCGCTGAAACCGAACAATTCCGGGCCGCCATAGAGCAGAAGCGGAATCATGGTCAGAGCGGTGGCCGCGGAAACAAGCGTCGTCCGCGTGGCGATTTGATTCGTTGAAAGATTGATCAGCTCGCCAAGGGGCATCCGTTTGAACTTTCGGCGATTTTCCCGGATGCGATCGAAGACAACGACGGTGTCGTTGATCGAGTAGCCCGCGAGTAACAGCAAGGCAGCGACCGAGTTGAGCGTGAAATCCATATGAAGGACGGAGAACATGCCGGCCGTCACGAAAACGTCGTGGCCCGTCGCGATCAGTGCTCCGATCCCGTATTGCCACTCGAAACGGAACGCGACGTAGATCGAAATGAATATGATGGCGAGCACGGTCGCGAGCACACCGTCGTTGAAGAGTTCGTGACTGACTTGCGGACCGACGACTTCGTTGCGGCGGAAGGTGTATGTCGTTCCGAGTTTCGTCTTGATTGTGTTCGCCACCGTTTCTCCGACCTGCGACGCGTTCGGCTGGACGCGAATAAGGACGCAGGAATTTACCGGTGCATCGCACTCTCCACCGCCGAAATACTGGATGTGAACTTCCTTGAAGCCGAGTGTATCGATGTCCGTCCGCATTTTGGCGATGTCGATAACCTGAGCGGACTTGACTTCCATCAGGACACCCCCCGTGAAGTCAATGCCCAGATTGAACCCCTGCAAGATGATCGAGACCAACGCGACGAGCATCAAA
>Ga0187821_10000061_pt1 | contig 17502 bp, 10 predicted proteins | sample NC_wetland_sal_i_20_FD_132442 | JGI IMG/M metagenome (GOLD analysis project Ga0187821, IMG submission 132442) | Wetland sediment microbial communities from Neuse River Estuary, North Carolina, USA - SourceSoil_1 | ecosystem: Environmental > Aquatic > Freshwater > Wetlands > Sediment | place...
CGGCGGAGCACCTGCCGCAGCACCTGCTGCAGCACAGCGCGTCGGGGCAGGAGGCCATCCTGATCCCGGAAGAAGGGGTGGACTTTGACGCGGAGATGGAACGGATCGAGATTGCCTACCTGACCGCGGCGTTGAGGAGAACCGGCGGCAAGAAGAGCGCGGCGGCAGCCTTGATGCAGATCGACGGGCAGCGGATGAAATACCTTTGCCGGAAGCACAAGCTGGGGTGAATAGTGCGAAAAACGGTTAAATTTTAACCAAGTGAGGTCATTTTTTAACCGGTGGTGGTATTTTTCACCCGAGCAATAGGAGAGCGAGCAAGCGAAGGGGGATTAAGTGCCTTGTTTTCAGTACTTACTGACCGGAAGGGGTCTCCGGAAGGGTTTGGCATGGCCCGTGCAACTACAACATGCGTCTGCGGGAAAGAAAATTTTAACAGGAGCGTGGGGCGGCCATGTCTATCGAAAAAAAGAGCTTGATCAGCACTTTGAAGAGCGCCAAGAAGGCCAATGTTGTAAAGGAAGAGTTTTCGATGGAGCACGGCCGCAGCGCGGTGAAGGCTCAGCCGGTTCTGAAGCTTACGACTAAGGCTTCCAAAAAGCTGGCCATCAAGACTGCGGTAAAGAGCTAGTTTGCAGTAAAACCAGGTAAGCCCTTCACAGGGCTGCTTCCGAAAGGCCAGGTCCCGCCCAACCGACTTGGCCTTTTGCTTTTACCAGAGCTTTCTTCCGAAGAAGTGGCTGACCGTATCCCACGCCAAACTCAGCGGGGCTCGTCTGTGACCATAGAGTCGCGCGGTTCCCCGCATTCCCGGCCTCAGCGCCCCGTCGGGATTCGCGAGCAGTAGCTGCTCAGAATAAAAATTTGGCGGCACCAGGCCTTTATACTTGGAGGACTCGACCAGGCTCGGGTCTGCTTGGGTCGAAACCGCCGATAAGTCCGTCGCGCGCGCGTTCCATTTTCTGGCCAAACCGTCCACTCCGACGCGGGCGTCGGCATTCGGTTGCAGGCGGGTGACGTCGTATTCCGAAACGTAGATTCGAGCTCGCAGTACGCTAAGATCTGCGATTTCGGCCACTACGGAACCCTCAGCAAGATAATCTCCCACATGGTCTGCAAGCCTGGGGGTCAGGACCACTCCGGAAGCGGGACTGCGAAGCAGCAGTGCGTCCGCCTGTAAGGCAAGATTCTTACTTTGCACCTCCAGTTGGTCGCGCTGCTGGATTGTCGTACCAACATTGGTGTAACGGAACTGCGCGGCCGCAGCCCTCATGGCCGCGACTCGATAGTCGGCATCGCTGAGATCGAGTTCCGACCGTAGCGGCAAGTTTCTGAGCCGCGCGACCGGGTCGCCGGCGTTTATGTGTGCTCCTTCAGCTACGTAAACGGTCTCGACCACGCCGGGGACGGTAGCGCGCAAAGTCGCGCTGCTGACCGGTTCCAAGACAAAGCGCGCCAACACCGACTCGCGCCAGAGTGGCAGAAATAGGACTACCAGCACCGCTGTGCCAACCAGCAGGAATTGGCGGGACGTCAGCCACGCGTGGACGCGGTCTTTTTTGTCCAAGTAAACCAGCTTCATAAAGTTCACCAGAGTCCGAATGCGGGAGCGGAAGATGATGGCTGCGGTGCCGATTTCCGGAACAAACGACCAATCAGGGTTGAAATTGCGAAAAATATTGCCGACGAACCGTGCCAGTACCAACAAAACAGTGTAACTGTAGGCGCCCGAGAGCAGCGCATAGACGAAATAGCCGAAACGCCGTTTTTTCGGCACATAGGGAACTTCCACCGGCAGACGCCAGATGTTACGTTTGACCCACGCCGAAGCATACAACGTCGAATTTTCCTTCAAATCTGGGAGCTCGAAGCTTTCGGTCAGCATGTAATAACCATCCAGCTTCATCAGCGGATTCCAATTGATCATCACTGAAGCGATGCCGGTGATGAGCACCAGCAAATAGGCCACAGAATGGATGGTAGTGTTCGGCGGAGTGCCCCACCAGACGACGGTTGCGACAGCGCAGATCAGCAATTCCGACCAAACGCCGGCAAGAGTGATTATGAAATTCTGCTTCGCGGTGGCCTTGACAACCGCCTCGCTGGTGTCCGTATAGAATGCCGGAGTTAGATAGATAAGAAGAAAGCCCATGGACGGCACGCGCGCCCCAAAGTGCTTGCAGGCATGGCCATGGCCGATTTCGTGCCAACACATGGTCACCAGCGCCAGCACATAAAACACACCGACATCAGCCCAGCTTTTATTGGCGAAGTTGAAAAACTGCAGGCTGTCGCGACCGATCTCTGACCAGTGCGTAACGGTGATCGCCGCCGTTACCGCAAACAACAGCAACGTAAGTGCCGTAAACCACCAGGTATAAATAAAGCTGGTATAGCCATGCAGCCAGGTCAGGAACGGATCCGGATTCACGGCCGGAAATAAAATCTGCGACAGGTCGCCGTATCTGCTCGCGCGCGATTTGACCAGCTTCTTGCGGCCTTCGGCGGTCTGTTGCATGTACAGGATATTTTTTTCCTGTGCAGTTTTATGCCAAAAGTCCAGTTCGTCCAGCGAGGCGCCGAACTCCCTTACGGCATCGGCGTTGTATTGCGAGCCAGTTCGCTCCGAATAGAGTTCAGCAATCTCTTCGTAGGTCCGCGCTCCGTCAAACATTTGAATGAAAGCCCAGTTTTGCGGCGAAAACCGGTACATCGTTTCCTTGCTAGGCACCAGCACCCGCACCACCGGTTCTCCAAATTCAATATGTTCTTTGGCAACGGCATCCGGCGGCACGCGGGGAGCCCGTCGCGAAATGATTCGCGCCGGCATTTCCGGCAGGGCAGCGTCGAGAGCTCGAGTGAGGTTCATAGGAACCTAGCGGGGATTGTCAATCTTTAGGCTGGTGGTCATGCCAGGCCGCAACCCGCCGCGTTCGCCGATCAACTCCACCAGAACTTCGAAGGTGCCGCTGGAGGGATCGACCACCGGGCTGATCTGCTTCACCCGAGCCTGATGTTTTTCCAGGGGCACGTCCGCTGAGGTAATTTCAAATTGCTGCGCGGAACGGATGTGGTCAAAGAACTTTTCGGGCAGAGTGAATCGCATCAGCAGTGGCGCTTCGGCGGTAAGCCAGAAAAGGCGGTCTCCTTTGCCAACTGCTTGCCCTTCCCGCACGTAGCGGCGGGCAATCAGTCCATCGAATGGCGCAGTGATTCTGGTTTTCTCCAGTTCCAGTTCGAGCGAGCGCTCTTCCTGGTGGGAGGTATTCAGCAATTCCTGCACGCGTTGAACGTCCCATTGGTCGGACTCGGCTTTGTATCTGGCGTGTTCCAACTGTTCCTGCGAGGTCAGGCCGAGATTCCACAGATTCTGCTGACGGCCGTAATCGGCTTTGAGCACCTCGGCTTCCGATTGCCAGTTCTTCAGGTCCGCCGCAATGCTCCGAGATTTGGCGCGGGCCGCTTCCAGATTCGCAGAGATCTGCTGATCGTCCAGTCGAGCCAGCACCGTTCCCGCCTTTACCCGCGCAGGCTGATCAAAGAAAACCTTGGCCAGCAATCCATCGCGCTGCGCCATAATCTCCACCTGGTGTTCGACGATCAGTGGTCCAGACACCGACAGCGAAGTTTCTACAGGTTCGACAGGCACCGGAGACTTTGGCGCCGGCTGGGCCGAAGAAGCCGTGCCGGAAACCGCAGATACGGCAGGTTCGGTGGCGCCGCATCCCGCCACCAGGGCGGCAGCGCCGAGGACGAAGAACGCTATCAGACTCCGCATACTCTTCCTCCACAGATTCAAAAAGCGTGCTCGATCACCAGCCCAGCCAATACCAGACTTTGGAGTACAGCCACACAAACGGCTGACGGAAAATCACATACGCCGAGGGATACCACCCGGTGCGCACTTTCCCGCGGCCCTCCATCCCGGCGCGAATAGCTCCATCGGCGTTCGATACGGCGATGCGCGCATAAAAAATGGGCGCGTCCTGCACCAGTTCGGCTTTGGGACTGACAATCATCACGCTTCCATGGAATGTCCGCGTGGGGTAGCTATTCAGTTTCACAACCGCGTTCTGGCCAACTTTAAGTAGTCCGACATCGCCGTCATCGACTGCCAGGTCCACGGTGGCCTGCGATGTGTCCACGACTTCAGCAAAAGTGTCACCCAACTGCAGTTTTCGCCCGGCGAAATTTTCCACGTGCGGTGTGGCCACCACGCCGTCAATCGGCGAACGCAATTGCGATTTCTCCAGTAATTGGCGGGCGCGTTCTACCTCGGCCTTCCAAAAGTCGGCCTGGACTCGATGCATGCCGGCTTCGGCGCCGTCATTACTCGCCAGCGATCGGTTCATCTGCAGCACCACGGAATTGAATTTGGCCTGCGCCTCAGCAAGCGCCGAGCGCAAATTCCAGGCTTCCATCTCCGCCAACACTTCGCCGCGCTGCACGCGTTGCCCTTCGTGGACCAGGACCTTGCCGACGACGCCTTCCGCTTCCGGCTGCACCAGAGCGCGCCGGCCTGGCGCCACCACGGCCTGCCCGTCCACCCGAAGCGGCAATGGGCAGGCCACCAGGAAGAGTGCGCCGACGGCACACAACGCAAGAATGATGGAACGTCTGCGCTTTTCCATGGCCATGAACTTGCGCTTGCGTTCCAGCACTGGCTCCAGCACGGAAATGAACGGAACTTCCTTGTACATCTGCGCGTTGCGCAGGGCCACCGTAGCCTGGCTGGCCAGCACTTGTATCAATTCGATGTGAACTACGGAAAGAAAATCCGGATCGCTGCTTTCCAGACTCAAGATGCCGACCCGGCCGCTGTCATCGTTTAACGGCAAGGCATAGAATCCGCGCATCCCGGATTCCTGGAAGTAATGTTTGAACTTAGCGCGAGTCTCTTCGCGGTCGCTGGTGATCTCTTCGCCATGCTGCCGAACATTGACCACCTCTTCGGCCAGCGCTGCCCACTGCAAAATGCTGTTCAGTGGCGCGATTTCCGGCGCGTCCGCGTTTACCTGAGTGAGCCCGGTCACCGCGCTCAATCTGAATTTGCCGCGCTGCTCCAACGCTATCGCCGCGCGTTCGTAAGGAATCACCGCCTGGGGCGCGTTCACGATGGTTTGCAGCATACGTTCCAGATTCAACGTCGAAGTAATCTCGTGGCTGACAGTGACCAGAGTCTCGAGGACCTCGACTTTGCGTTCGGCCATGAGCAGGCTGGCGTTGTGCAGCGCGGTCGCGGCGGCTTCCGTGATGTTGGAGAGTGCGAACATTTCATCATCGTCGAAGGGGGTGGCGTCGAGCTTGTTGATGGCCTCGACCACTCCGACCAGCGCGCCGCGGTCCAGGATCGGTACAACCACCAGCGACGATACACCGCCAGGCATTTTCTGGGCGCTGCGCATTCCGAGCCGTGGGTTGTCCGGCCCCACGATCAGCACTGGCTCGCCGTTATCCGAAACGTCGCCCGGAATTCCTTCGCCGGGCCTTTGCACCGTCCCGGCGGGAGTCGTCCCGTCACTTCCCGACTGGTACATCAATTCCAGGCTCTCATCGCCGCGCAGCATCCACACGTTGATCGCGGCACATTCCATCACTTCGCGGAACTTGTCACCGATAATCGGCAACAATTCGTCCATCTCCAGTGTGGAGGAAAATGAACGCTCCAGATCGTAGAGCTGCGTCAGGCGCGTTACAGAAGCAAGCGAATCGTTACGCTCCGCCTCGTAACTATGGGCTGAGGTCAGCGCGGCGGCGCCAACTTGCGCCAGAGGACCCAGTGACTGCAGCTCCCCGGGCGAGATGATCTCATCGAAGGCCAGGATTTCGACCAGTCCGGCGAGCGACTCACGGTGGATAAGGGGAAAATACGCCAGCGCACGCAGTGTGCGGCGAACGTCAAGGTGGGCGTAATCCTCGCGGGAAAGGTCGCTACCGGAAAAAATCACCGCTTCCCGGCGGTCGGTCGCTTCGCCGATCGTGCCCTGGGTGGGAGAGACGTGCTGCGAGCGCAGCGATTCGCCGCCTGCCCAGGCGCGCATGATCCAGACTTCCTCTCCGTTCACGGAAGCCGCCGTGTACAGGTTCACAAAGGAACCCGGAATCGCCTCGGCGACGGCATGCGCGATCCGGCGAGCTCGCGGAGTTGATTCCTGAGCCGCAAGAAGTTCTGCCGCCACTGAATTTAGGTCAATTTTCAATCAGGTCTCTGAACCGGCGCGGTGACCCGATCACTCATCCCGGGACGCGGTGGCTGGTCACCGCTGACTTGCAAATTTGCCACCATTCTTCTAAGTTGAGCGCGAACTTTAGCAGAGAGAATACCCTCAAGCAAGCACCCGCAAAACGGCAAGGGCTTGTCCTGCACAGGAGCGGCTCGTGGAAATTGATGTGCGCACCCAAGACCAAGTAAAGATCATCAAGCTGAAAGGCAGGCTACACCTGGGGCCGGCCCTGGACCGTACTAACGGAACCATCACTGACTTGTTCAACGCTGGAGAGACGCGCATCGTCCTGGATCTGGAAGAAGTGCCCATGATTGACTCCAGCGGGATTGGCCTGCTGGTGCGGCACATGACTACTGCAAAGCAGCGCGGCGGTTCGTTAAAGCTGCTGAAACCCTCCAAATTTGCCCTACAAACCTTAAAAATGGTGCGCGTTTTGAATCTTTTTGAGGTATTCGACGATCAGCAGGCGGCGGTCGCTTCATTCCAGGTCTAAGTTCCAGACCTGAACGCGTCGCGTAGGCTATTCGCTACCCAGGAAGGCGTACCGGCACAGGAATAGAGCCGAAAGAATCCAGATCAGCGGGCTGATCTCCTTACGGCGCCCCGCGCCGAGTTTCAGGAACGTGAAAGACAGCAGCCCCAGACTTAAGCCGGTGGCAATGCTGAACGTCAGTGGCGTTGCGATTATGGTCATGAACGCGGGAAACGCCTCCGTAAAGTCGTCCCACTGCACCCGCGCAATGGCGCCGCACATCAATGCGCCTACTAGAATCAGCGCGGGAGCCGTGGCATAAGCCGGTATGGCCGAAACCAGCGGTGCGCAGAACATCGCGGCGGCAAACAGCGCTGCGATCAGCACATTGCCGAGTCCAGTCCTTCCGCCGGCGGCTACTCCGGCGGCACTCTCGATATAACTCGTTACGGTGGAGGTTCCCGTCAGTGCCCCGGCGATTGTGCCGAAAGCGTCGGCCAGCAGGGCGCGGCTGGCGCGGGGCAGCTTGCCGTCGCGCATGAATTTGCCCTGTTCGCACACGCCCACCAGTGTTCCTACGTTGTCGAACAGATCCACGAAAAAGAACACGAAGACCAATTCGCCCAATCCGAGCTTTGCCGCGCCCGATAGATCCAGCTTCAGGAAAGTTCCCGAAGGATGTGGCAACGAAAACAGATGACTTGGCCAGTGCGTCAGTCCGAGCGGAATCCCGGCCAGCGCGACCGCCAGCACGCCGAGCAGGATCGCTCCACTCACCCGCCGCGCCATCAGGATCGCCGTCAGCAGCAAACCGGCGACCGCAAGCAACGCGCTGTGATCGGAAATTTTCCCGAACGCCACAAATGTAGCCGGATTGGCGACGATAAGTTTGGCGTTGCGCAACCCAATGAACGCTATGAACAGCCCGATACCCGCAGCGGTACCGTGTTTCAGACAGTCGGGGATGTCGTTGACGATGTGCTCGCGAACTTTGGTCAGCGTCAAGACCAGAAACAGCACGCCGGAAAGAAACACCACGCCCAGCGCCGTCTGCCAGGGCACGCCGCGGCCAATGACCACCGAATACGTGAAGTAGGCGTTCAACGACATCCCCGGCGCGAGCGCGATCGGGTAGTTCGCCCACAAACCCATCACCAGCGTCGCCAGCGCGGCGGACAGACAAGTGGCAAACAGCACGCCATCCGCAGGCATGCCGCCTTCGGAAAGAATGCGCGGGTTTACCACCACCACGTATGCCATGGCCATGAACGTGGTCAGGCCGGCAAACAGCTCGGTGCGCACGGTGGTCTTGTTTTCCTGCAGGTGAAACACGCGCTCGAGCAACTCACGTCTCCTTCAAAAAGGTGCGCCACTATAAGGTCTGCATGATTTTTCTGTCAAACTTTCGTCGCGAACCAGATTCACGGCACACGAGGAATCTGCACCGCCCGCCGTTCCCAATGGGTCACGATGTCCCGCACCACTTTATCCCCGACCGTTTCAGCGGCTTCCAGCGCGGGAAAATATGCGGAGTAATTTCCCGCAGCCATGGACTTGAGACTGTCCGCCGCCGAAGTTCCCGGCGGCTCTCGGTCGTAGTTGCTGACCGTGCGCAGCACCAGCACGCGTTGCAAGTCCACCCGCCCGGCTTCCTTCAAGAACATCAGCGACTGCAACACGCCCGAATCCTCCATCGCGCAAACCATGTAGTTGCCTTGGCCGCCCGTGTAATACTTCACCCAGGCATTCGCCCATTCTTCCATCTTCGAGCCGTGCCAGAACGTGCTGGCTGTTACCTGATCGCCGCGCGTCACGAACGGCGGCCGCAGCGCGTTCGGGAATCCCGGGAAGCGCAAGCGAAATTTTTTCAGATCGTCAGAGTCGGCCAGTGGCACATCTCGCGTCAGCGAAAATGCCCACGCGGTCAAATCGGGATTCAAGGAGAAGACGCCGGCTCGTTGCGCGTTCATAGGCTGCTCGTACGGCACACTCTTTCCCAGCGGAACGTATCCAGTGGGCCAGTCCGCGGGGATTTGCCGCGCATCAATCTCATAGGCCAGGTCGCCGTCAATGACGTGGTCCACCCAAACCGCTGAGCCGAGCGAGACGTCGTTGGGATCGCCGCCGCCGATTCCGGCGACGAGCCAATAGGCTTTGCTGAGATCGAAACGCGCATCAAGACCGAGCGCCATCACTGAAGCCGCCGCTTTCGCCGTTCCGACCCCGGCCAGCAAGCCCAGCACGCGATCCTGGTTCATGCGAACGTGGTGGAAACCGGCTGGCAGGGGCAGGATTTCATCCAGGTGCTCGCGCTCCACCCAATATTGATATTCCCCCGGTGCGTCGCCCGTATCTTCGCCGCGCTCGAACATTGCCACCACCACGACTTTCACCGGAATCGGCGCAGGCTTGGCCTCCTGCCCGAAAATCTGTCCGCAGCCGAGCGGCACGATACAAATCATCACTCGTAACAATTTCCAGATCATCGCCATTCTTTCTCTATGTCCGGCGCTCCTGCTATGCTCTTGGCCATCGCCGAATTGGATTGCATCGTCAACGATTGGCAGCTAGTGTACGCAAGATTCGCCGATCGCAAACATGGCGCAACCAATTCTGCCCCGCAAAGAATTGCTGCAATCTATCAACCGAGGAGTCCAGCGAGCATGAATCGCCGCTTCGTCAGCGCACTTTTCTTCTCACTGATCCTTGCCGCCATTCCCGTTGCGGCTCAAACTCGAGCGGCTGCGCACTCTCCTTCCGCTGCGGCCGCTAAGGCCATCACGCCCCTGGAAAAGCGCGCCACTCTCTCTCTCGATTCCGTCCGCAACAGCCCGCTCGAACTCCGCAATCTGCTTCTCAAGATGCCCAAAGGCTCCGATTTGCATACGCATCTCTACGGTGCCATCAACGCTGAAACCTGGATCAAAGGCGCTGCGGAAGACAGTATGTGCATCGACCCCACCGCCATTCATGGAATTAGTGCTGTCTTTTCAGCCGCAGAAGGACAGCCGCCCGCATGCCCCAGCGGCAAAATCTCCGCCGCAGGCGTTTACAAAGACCAGCATCTTTACGACGACCTCATCAATGCTTTCTCCATGCGGAACTTCGTTCCTTCGCCCGGAGTCAGCGGCCACGACCAGTTTTTCAACACTTTTGGCCGTTTCTTCGGAGTCTCGGAGAAACATATTGGCGAGTGGATTGATGAAGTCGCCTCTCGCGCCGCGCGCCAGAACGTTCAGTACGTCGAGCTCATGCACACGCCGGTTTTTCAGCGCGCGGTCGCAGCCGGTTACGAAATCGGCTGGCAGGACGACCTCGCGCGTTTCCGCGACGCGCTGCTGGCCAAGAGAGCCGTGGCTGCCGATGTCGCCTCCGCCAAACAGCAAATCGATCAGGCCGAGCTGGCGCGCTACAAACTGGAACGCTGCGGTCAGCCCGACGCCTCCGCGGCGTGCCGGCTCGAAATGCGTTATCTCTGCCAGGTTCTCCGCGGATTTCCCAAGCAGCAGGTTTTCGCGCACTTGATTCTCTGTTTTGAAACCGCTTCCGCAGATCGGCGCTTTGTTGGCATCAACATGGTCATGCCCGAGGACGGCTTCTACTCCATGACTGAATACGGCGACCAGATGCGCATGGTCGAATTTCTCCACAAAGTCTATCCCAAGGTGCACATCAGCCTGCACGCCGGAGAAATCGCGCCCCCTCTCGTCACCTATGACGAAATGTGCTGTCACATCCGGCTCGCCGTCGAACAAGCCGGCGCCGAGCGCATCGGCCACGGCGTGGACGTCATGTGGGAGGATCGCCCGCACGAACTACTGCACGAAATGGCCGGCAACCACGTTATGGTCGAAATCAATCTCACCAGCAATGACGTCATACTCGGCGTCAGCGGCAAAAATCACCCGCTCCCCGTCTATCGCAAATTCCGCGTCCCTGTTTCTCTCTCTACCGACGACGAGGGCGTTTCCCGCAGCGACATGACCAACGAATACGTCCGTGCTGTCCAGTCTTACGACCTTACCTACGGCGAACTCAAATTCATGGTTCGCACCGGCATGGAACACATCTTCCTGCCCGGCCCAAGCCTCTGGGCGTCCCCGGACCAATTCACAGTGCCCATCGCCGCCTGCGCCCATGACCAACTCGGCTCCCAGAAACCTTCCGCGGCGTGTTCCGATTTCCTGAAATCCAGCGAACGCGCGCGCCAGCAATGGGAACTCGAGCGCCGCTTCAACGAGTTCGAATCCGGTCTGTAAGATCACAAATCTGCCGCATCATTTTTTCTCATAGCGATTGCGCTACGTGCTGGCCGCTCGCCTGCCTATACTGTTGCCGCTGATTTCGGCTCGTCACTCTGGTTCCTTAAAGGACAGCATGCCCGAACCGCAAGTTTTGGCGGACTCCTCCGGCTTCGGCCTGCGCCATGAAATTCTTTCACCCATGGAGACGCTGGCCCAGTCCGTCTCCACCATGGCGCCTTCCACCACTCCGGTCGCCACGATTCCGCTAGTCTGCGCGCTCTCCGGCAACGGCACCTGGCTTGCGTACGTCCTTGCGACCATCGCTATTTTTCTAGTTGCCTGGTGCATCAGCCGCTACGCCCGGTATTCCGCCTCCCCGGGATCGCTTTACGTTTACGCCAGCAAGACTCTCCCCCCTCCTCTCAGCGCTGTCGCCGCCTGGAGCCTCCTCCTCGCCTACATCGCCACCGGCTCCAGCGTCATCGGCGGCTTCTACCATTACGCAAATATTCTTCTTCGCGACGCCGGCACTCGCATGCTGTCCGCAACCCTTCTGGCCCTCGCCGTCACTGCAATCTCCATGGCCATCGCCTGGCGCGACGTTAAGATCTCCGCCCGCCTCATGCTCTGGATCGAAGTCACCTCGCTCATCGCCATTTTCACAGTAGTCACGCTGGTGCTCTTTCGCCACGGCGCTCATCTCGATTGGGAACAGTTCCGCCTTCGCGGCATGACCGGCAGCGGCCTCCGCCTCGGCCTCGTGCTTGCTCTCTTCAGCTACGTCGGATTTGAAAGCGCCACCACGCTAGGTTCCGAAGCCCGCAATCCTCTACGCACTATCCCGCGAGCGGTCATCCAAAGCGCCGTTTTCTGCGGCATCATTTTTATTGTTTGCTCTTACGCCGAAGTCCTCGGATTCCGCTCGGCCAAACAGGATCTCGGTAGCAGCCCGGCCCCCATGCATGTCCTCGCCAACCTGGGCGGCATCCCCGCATTTGGTGTTCTCATCGACGTCGGCGCGCTGGTCAGTCTCTTCGCTGGCACGCTCGCCTGCATCACCGCCGCGGCCCGTGTTCTGCTCCTGATGTCTCACAACGGCCTCGCGCATCGCTCACTTCGCAACACCCATATCCGCAACGCCACTCCGAGCTCCGCCATTCTCGTCACCGGCATCGCCGCGGTTCTTCCTGTCGCCATCCTGGCCCTGCGCGGCGCCAGCGGCCTTGACGTTTACGGCTGGCTCGGTGCGCTCGCCACCTACGGCTTCATCGTCACCTACGCGCTGGTCAGTATTTCGCTTCCGCGTTATTTGCGTGGCCTCGGCGTATTCCACTCCGGCTCGCGCATCATTCCGGTGCTCGCATTCGCCGCTATGCTCTTTGCTCTGGTCGGCAATCTCTATCCCGTTCCCGAAGGTCCGTACGGCAAGCTCCCGTACATTTACCTTGTCTATCTCGCCGCGGGTATGACCTGGTTCTACATCGCCTCCCACAGCCGGCGCGCCAACGAAGCGGTCGCCGCCGAAACCACCAACTGACCTCGTCTTGAAAGAAAAATTCCTGATTCGTTTCATCAAAACTATGCGTTTCGATATCCACAGGCCGCTGGAATAACGTGTCTCTACAGTTTCTCGGCCTGACCTAATCGCTCTTTCCACCGGCATTTTTTGTTGACGAGCTGTCCCAGGCCGCGGTGCTTTACACCCCTATCTCTCGTCTTCACCAGGAGACCTTTTGCGAATGATCAGCAAGCGCGTCGCTTTTCTATTTTCGTTCTTCCTTCTGACTTTCGTTCTCCTCGTTCCAATTTCCCTCTCGCAGACGCTCGGCAGTATCACCGGCACCATCACCGACGCCTCCGGCGGCGCCATCGCCGCTACTTCGGTTACGCTCGTCTCCGACGCCACCAAACTCACTCGCACCGCCTCCACCACCGAATTTGGCAGCTACGACTTTGTCAATCTTCCCATCGGCTCGTACACCCTCACCTTTTCGCACGACGGCTTTGAATCACAAAAGCTCCCCAGCATCGCCGTGCAGGCCGACCGCACCACCACCCTCAACGTTACCCTGAAGGTAGGCCAGGTCGGCTCGACCGTCGTCGTGGAAGCCTCGCCCTTGCTGAACGCCTCCGACACCACTAACGGCTACATCCTCGATAAGAATCAGATTGAATCTGCTCCGCTTCCCACTGGCAGCTTCACCGGCCTCGCCATTCTCTCTCCCGGTGTCAACGCCGAGCTCCCCAGCGGCACCGGCGTCAACACCGGCCTCGGCAACATGCCCATCTGGGCCAATGGCCAGCGCGACACCAGCAACTCCTTTCTCCTCAACGGTGTGGACGCCAGCAACCTTTTCAACGGCAAGAGCACCAGCCAGGTCTCCTCGGCCCGCGTCGTCAACAACACCGGCGTCAGCGGCGCCGCACAATTCAGCGCCGCCGAAGTGCAATCTTCCGCCTCGCCCTATCTGGCCATCGGCCAGGCCATTCCTACTCCTGCCCCCGACTCCATCCAGGAACTCCGCGTCAACACCAGCATGTACGACGCCCAGCAAGGCTCCTCCAGCGGCGCGCACATTGACATCAGCACCGCATCCGGCAGCAACCAGTTTCACGGCAGCGCCTACATCAACCGCGCCACCAACGCTCTCAACGCCGCCCCATTTTTCTTCAAAGCCGATCCCAACATCCCCGCCGACCAGAAAAATCCCGACCTCCATCGCGTCGTCGCCGGTGGCACCTTCGGGGGCCCCATTATTAAGGACAAGCTCTTCGGTTACCTCAGCTACCAGCACAACCACACCTCCGACCAGCAGATCGGCCTCTCCCGCCTCACCGTTCCCGCCGGCCTCACCAACAACCGCACTCCGGCCGCTCTCGCCGCCGTCGTCAACAACAATCTCGACGGCAGCACTTGTACCAACAGCTCTGCGCAGCAGATTCCGTGTAACTGGCCTTCCGCCACGCTGACCAACCCTGCCGTCGGTACCGCTCCCGGCGACATCAGCCCGATCGCTTTCGCTCTCCTCAACGCCAAAATGCCCAACGGCCAATACTTGATCCCCTCCGCCGACGGCAATACCCCCTCCGTCAGCTTCCCGGAAAATGCCGTCGTTCCCGGCACCGCCTACTTCCTCGCTCACCAGGCCGTCGCCAATCTCGATTGGAACGCCACTGCCAAAGACACCGTCGCCCTCAAGTATTACTACCAGCACGATCCCACCGTCGCTCCCTACGCCTATTCCAGCCTTGCCGGCTTCAATCAGCATCTCGACGCCGGCAGCCAGGTCTTCTCCATCTCCAACACGCAAACCCTCCGCCCCACCTTCAGCGTCAACGAAACCTTCGGCTTCATCCGCGAAAAGGTCTATAGCACCATCTCGCAGCCCTTCGGCCCCTCCGACTTCGGCATCAACACCTTCGGCTCTCCCGTCTTTCCTGGCATCAGCATCGTGGATAACTTTGGCAACGAGGCGCCCTACAACACCAACTTCGTGCCCAACCTCGCCATGACCGTCGGCGAAGGCGCCGCCTCCCAGGCCGCCTTCACCGGCATCTTCCAGAACCGCTTTATGCCCTCCGCCAACGCCATCTGGCAGCACGGCAAGCACTCCATCACTTTCGGCGGCAGCTACGCCTACACGCAGCTCAACACCCGCGACCAGCGCACCAATCAGGGCATGATCGGCACCGCCGACTTCTCTCAATTCCTGCAGGGCCTTGTCACTCCGTATAGCGTCAACGGCTTCGTCGCCACCACTTACCTCCAGGGCGACGCCAACCGTTACATGCGCGCCGGTCAGTCCGGCCTTTATGTCCAGGATCGCTACTCGCTCCGCTCCAACCTTATCCTTACTCTCGGTCTCCGCTGGGATTGGAACGGCGGCTTCACCGAAAAATACGGCCGCATCTACAACTTCGATCCTTCGCAGTATTCCTTCGACGAGACTTCGGGCGACATCACCTCCACCGGATTCATCGTCGCCGGCAACAACAAGCAAGGGACCAAGGGCGTCAGCAACACCACCCTCACCGGCCGCCAGTGGGGTCTCGCTCCCCGCATCGGCGTAGCCTGGAGCCCCGCCATGTTCCACAACAAAGTCGTCGTCCGCGCCGGCTCCGGTCTCTATTACGATCGCGGCGAGCTCTTCTCCTATCTCTCACCTGGCTTCGCCGCGGGTGTCATCGCTGGCGGTCCTTTCGGCTTCAACCAGGCTCCGCCTTTCGTCAACTCGCAGTCCTGTACCGCGACCACCGCCCCCTATCAGGGCTTCATCCCCACTTGCGACCCGACGCAACCCAATGGTGGCTCGCTCTCCAATCCCTGGGGCACTACTCTGCAACCTCCGCCTTCCGGCAATCCCTCCGACATCCTGAATTACCTGCCTAACCGCGCCGCCATCGAAAACGGCGCTCCCCTCTTCGCCTTCGCCGATTACAACCGCAAGAACAAGCTCCCTTACACCATCAACAGCACGCTCGACATTCAATGGCAGCCCCGCAACGATTGGCTCTTCCAGGTTGGCTACGTCGGCAACCTCGGTCGCCACGGCGTAATTCCGGTGCCCTTCAACCAGGCCCAGATCGGCACTCCCTCCCATCCCGTACACGGCCAGATCTATTCCTACGGCTACGCCATTCTCGATCCCAACTCCGGCGCCCCCATCGCGCTTCCCAACAGTCCCACGGACGGCTCCGCACAAGGCAACTACATGACCACCTACGAAGGCGGCAACATTGACCTTCGCGTTCCCTACGTCGGCTACTCTTCCGAATCCGAAAGCTACACCGCCGCCGGCATCTCCGCGTATCACGCTCTGCAGACCCACGTCGAAAAACGCATGGCTCACGGCGTCCGCTTTGGGTTCTCCTACACCTACTCCCACGCCACCGACGAGCAGAGCGGCCTCGGCCTGTTCTACAACGGCAACAATCCGCTCGACCTCCGCTCCGCCTATGGCTCTTCCGACTTCGACCGCACCCACGTCTTCAACTTCAGCTTCGTCTATGAACTCCCCAGGTTCCTGCCCGAATCGCACTTCATGTCCAAAGTCACCAACGGCTGGGCCTTTGAAGACCTCGGCATCTACCAGTCCGGCCAGCCCTACAGCGTGGTGGATTACAGCGGCGCCGTCGGCAGCGTCTTTTACGGCGTCTCCAACGGCATCACCAACCCCGTCGTTCCTCTCGGCAACGGCTGCAATCCCAGCACCGCCCTTACCGGACATGTCGGCACCAACGACCCGGCTCTGATCGCCAGCTGCTTCACCATTCCTTTGCTCGCTCCCGGCGCGCTTGATGGCGCCATTCCGGCCAACGATCCCTACGAAACCAATTTCACCACCGGCCAGCGCAACATCTTCCGTCAGTCCTGGCAGAAGCGCATGGACGTCTCCTTCGTCAAAGACACCAAGCTCACCGAGCGTTTCAACCTCAAGTTCACCTTCCAGGTTTTCAACGTCACCAACACTCCCAGCTTCGACATCCCCTACGACGCCGTCACCCAGAACCAGTTTTTCGACGGCTTTCCCATCGCTGGCACTCCCGTAGCCCCCACCGGCTGCGGCACTCCCAGCCAGACCCCGGAATTCACCACCTTCTACAACTGCCCCACCGGCCTCGGTGTCGTCAACAAAACCATAGGTGGCCCCCGCCAGATCCAAATGGCCCTCCACCTAACCTTCTGACGTTCTTTCTACACGTTCCGCGGTCCTCGCGCCGGGATCTAGCCGGAGCCATGGCCGCGTCATTGAGTCTGCATGGCAACTCCTGTTCCTCAGGACGTCTGGGCTTTAGCACCGGGCGGGAAAAGGTGCCCACTCGTGTTCACACGGTTATCCGCGAGGCGCTGTGTGGCTCAGCCGGGCGTACGAAGCGGCGTATTAGGAACGCTTGATTGAGGGGAGTCTTTTGGGCGCGTGGATATCTGCTGAGGATCCAGGATACATTGGGTGTGTGAACACGCTGAACGTTTGTCCGGTTGAAGACATTGCAGCGCCGCTCGACGAGGTTTGGTCCTTGCTTGTCGATCCAGGCAAGCTCGATCTCTGGTGGGATGCGAAATTGCAGCGCGTGAATCCTATGGGAACGATGGTGCCCGGCCAGGTAATCGATGCGGCTTCTCAGAGTTTTTTCAAGAAATTTCGCATCGGATTGACTGTCCAGGAAGTCAATCACTCTCGGCATCGGCTCAGCTTGGTTGCATCTTTGCCCTTCGGCATCACTGACCACGTCACGATTTTGTGTTTGTCGCTCGATGCAAACCGCTGTCGAGTCAGCTTCGGTTGAGATTTTGAATTCCCTTCAGGCTTGAAGGGCTGGCTGATTGAGAAACTCGGCGCGCGGGCGATCCGACGCGGTCCGGCTGAGTCTTTGGCACGCCTGAAACATGCGGCGGAATCCGGGGCGAGCCGAAGCTGATTGAGGACCAGGCCGATAACGCGTTTTAGGGAGTCGAAGGCCTCAGAGTGTTCACTCTTGTTCCCGTAAGTCCTTTATTTGCCACTCTTACGAAAATAGTGGGGGGTGGGGGGCGCTCCTCGCCACGAAAAGTGCAAGA
>Ga0187821_10000062_pt1 | contig 17497 bp, 13 predicted proteins | sample NC_wetland_sal_i_20_FD_132442 | JGI IMG/M metagenome (GOLD analysis project Ga0187821, IMG submission 132442) | Wetland sediment microbial communities from Neuse River Estuary, North Carolina, USA - SourceSoil_1 | ecosystem: Environmental > Aquatic > Freshwater > Wetlands > Sediment | place...
CCATTGGTGAGGCGCAGCCAAAATTTGCCGAGAACACTTCGCTGGAAACCATCAGCGTGCTCGAAGCCAACCTCGATGACCTCAATCCGCAGGTTTTCGGCTACGTGGTTGAACGATTGCTCGAAGCCGGGGCGTTGGACACTTTTGCCGTGCCCATCCAGATGAAGAAAAATCGGCCAGGAATGTTACTGACCGTATTGGCGAAGCCGGAAGATGCGCCCATGCTGACGGAGATCATTTTCACTGAAACCAGCACGCTGGGCGTGCGGCGGCGCGAGGAGCAGCGTCAGGCTTTGGCGCGAAAGTGGATCAATGTAGTAACCCGCTGGGGAGATGTGCGTTTGAAGATTGCCAGCATGAACGGCACTATCACTAATTACGCGCCGGAATATGAAGATTGCAAAAAACTCGCGGCTGAAAATCATGTTCCACTGAAAAGCGTGATGAACGAGGCCATGGAGGCCTACTTGAAAGCCCGGAAGAGCTGAAGCAGGCCCGCTCGATCCAACCGTCAACACCCGAGCCCAGATGAGCAAAAAGTTCTACATCACGACCCCGATCTATTACGTGAACGCGCGTCCGCACATCGGACATGCCTACACCACCATTGCCTGCGATTCGATTGCCCGGCGCCAGCGCATGATGGGCCGCGATACCTACTTCCTCACCGGCACCGACGAGCACGGGCAGAAAATCGAGCGCGCTGCGCAAGCCGCCGGAAAAACTCCCCAGCAGCTCACCAATGAAGTCTCCGCCGAGTTCCGCGCGCTTTGGGACCGCATGGGACTGACGTACGACGATTTCATCCGCACCACGTCCGACCGCCATAAGCAGGGCGTGCAGGCACTGTGGCGACGCATCCGCGACAACGGCTACATCTATAAAGGCAGCTACAGCGGGCAGTATTGCGTGTTCGATGAACTCTACGTGGACGTGGCCGGCCCGGGCGCGCCCTGTCCCGAATGCGGGCGCCCGACGGAAACCGTGCGCGAGGAAAATTATTTCTTCAAGCTCTCCGACTTCCAGGACAGGCTGCTGGAGCTCTACACCAGTCAGCCTGATTTCATCCGTCCCGAAACGCGGCGCAATGAGGTCATGTCATTCGTGCGCTCCGGCTTGCGTGATTTGTCGGTGAGCCGCAGCACGTTCTCCTGGGGGATTCCTGTTCCCGACGATCCCAAACACGTGATCTATGTCTGGCTGGATGCGCTGGCGAATTACATCACTGCGTTGGGCTATGGTTCGGAAGACCCGGAAAAGTACGACAAGTATTGGCCGGCCGATGTGCAGATGATCGGCAAGGAAATCGTGCGCTTCCACTGTGTCTACTGGCCTGCGTTTCTGATGGCTGCGGGCCTGCCCCTGCCGCAGAAGATCATGGCGCATGGCTGGCTGCTGTTTGAAGAAAGCAAGATGTCAAAGTCGCGCGGAAACATCGTGCGCGCGGAAACCATTCTCGACGTGCTGGGCTCCGATGCCCTGCGTTACTTCCTGTTGCGCGAAATTGTCTTCGGGCAGGACGGTTCCTTTTCCTTCGACGCCCTGGTGCAGCGCTACAACGCCGATCTGGCCAACGGCCTGGGTAATCTGGCCAGCCGCACGCTCACCATGATCACGCGCTACTTCAAAGGTGAGGTGCCGTATCCTTCGCGCGCCGCGACGCGCACCGCGGAAGAAAGCGGCATTGTAGAAACTGCAACCCGGACAATTGCGGAATTTAACTCCCTATTCGAGCAATGCCAGTTTTCGCGCGCCTTGGAAGCAGCCTGGAGCCTGGTGGGAGCCGTCGACAAGTACATCGTCGAGACTCAGCCCTGGGCGCTGGGAGAAAAACAGGACGACGAAAGCCGCTCCCGCCTGGCCACCATTCTCTACACCAGCGGGGAAGCCCTGCGCATCGTGACCGCGCTGGCCCACCCCGTGATCCCCGAGGCCACTGCGAAAATCTGGGGACAGCTTGGGCTGGGTGATATCAGAAAATTTTCCTTGTCGGATCTGCAGTGGGGACAGCTCAAGCTGGGCACAAAGCTCGGCGATGTGCAGCCCGTCTTTCCGCGCGCCGACAAAAGCGCAATTGAAAGGATGCAGCAAATGGAAGAAAGCGGACGCGGTACTACTGCCGCAGTCGAAGAAAACAAGATTGACATTCCCGCGCCAGCCGCCAGCACCCCCGCGCCGAAACCCGCCGCGGCCGTGCCCGATGGCAAGATCAGCATTGAAGATTTCGCCAAAGTCGAACTGCGCGTGGGCCAGGTGAAAGTCGCCGAAAAGGTCAAAGGGGCCGACAAGCTGTTGCGCCTTGAGGTCGATCTCGGAACTGAAACTCGCCAGGTGGTGGCCGGGATCGCTGAGGCCTATGCGCCGGAAACCCTGGTAGGCCGCAAGGTCGTGATCGTCGTGAACCTGGCGCCGCGAAAATTACGCGGACTGGAATCGAATGGCATGATCGTGGCGGCATCACCCGAGGGCGGGAAACCGGTGCTGGCAGCCTTTTTAGAAGATGTGCCCGTGGGGACGAGATTGAAGTAAACCGGGCGTCGGACCTCGGGCGTCGAACCTCGGACAGACCCCAGGCTCAATCTGAATCTCCGCGATCCACCGTGAAAGGTCCGAGGTCTGACGCCGGAGGTCCGAAGTCCGATGTTCATAGACTCCCACGCCCATCTCGAGATGGAGCAGTTCGACACCGACCGCGAGGCCATGATCGCCCGCGCCCGCGATAGCGGTATTGAAAAGATCGTCGCCATCGGCAGTGGAACTGGGCCGGGTTCACTGGACTGCGGCGTTCGACTCGCCGAGCGGCACGAATTTATTCTCGCGACCATCGGAATCCATCCGCATGAAGCCAAGCTGGCTACAGATGCCGACTTTCAAGAGCTCGAGCAATTGGCGAAGCGGCCCAAGGTCATCGCCTGGGGTGAAATCGGGCTGGATTACTTCTACGACCACTCACCGCGCGAGTTGCAGCAGCAAGTATTCCTCCGGCAGATGGAGCTGGCGCGCGCGGCCAAGCTGCCCATCGTGATTCATTGTCGGCCTTCCGCGGACAGCCAGAACGCCTGGGACGATTGCCTCAATCTGCTGGAACAGCATTGGAGACCCAGCGGGCTGGGGGGAATTCTGCACTGCTTCACCGGGACCTGGCCTTACGCCCAGTGGGCCCTTGACCTGGGGTTCATGATTTCTTTCGCGGGTAACGTGACCTTCCCCAAAGCGCAGCTCATCCGCGATGCCGCCAGAGAAGTGCCCCTGGAACGAATGCTGATCGAAACCGATTCGCCGTTTCTCGCGCCGGTGCCGCATCGCGGCAAGCGCAACGAGCCCGCATTTGTGAAGGAAGTGGCCCGGCAACTGGGCGAGCTCCGAGGGCTTTCGACGGAGGACGTGGGGAAACAGACCGCCGCCAACTTCTACGACTTTTTCAAACTCGCTGAATCCAACGAAAACAAAGAACTGAGGCGTTGAAACCGCTTCTTCTGATAACCTCAGAGGTTACATTTTCATAATTCCCAGAGAGCGCTACAGACATGCCCGAAAACACCTTTGATATCGTGAGCAAAATCGATCTGGAGGAGGTCTCCAACGCCATCCAGCAGGCCTCGAAGGAAGTCCACACCCGCTTCGATTTGAAGGACTCGAAATCCAGGATCGAACTCGAGAAAGACGCGATCGTCCTGCACTCCATCGACGAATATAAGCTGAAATCGGTGAGCGACATCCTGCAGCAAAAGCTGGCGAAGCGCGGCGTGCCGCTCAAAGGGCTGACCCACGGCGTCATCGAATCGGCCCTGGGAGGCACCGCCAAGCAGAAGATCACGCTTCAGCAGGGCATCCCGATGGAAAAGGCCAAGGAAATCGTAAAGCTGATCAAGACCTCGAAAAATAAGGTGCAGGCGTCGATTCAGGGCGACCTCATACGGGTAAGCGGTAAAGACCGCGATACCCTGCAGGAGGTCATTGCCCTGCTGAAACAGCACGATTTCGGGATCGACATGCAGTTTACAAATTACCGGACGAACTAGATTTCACCACGGAGACACTGAGACACGGAGAGCACCTTGGCAAGGAAAAGGCGCAAATAACATGATTCTCTCCGCGTCTCCGTGCCTCCGTGGTTAATAAAACGACATGAGCATGCCGGCCGCCATCAACGGGAAGGAAATCTTCGAGCTGCTGCGCGAAGACCTGGCGGCCATCGAGCGGGAGTTCGGCCGGGACACGGTTTCGGGCGTCGAAGCCATCACCGAGATCGGCGAATATCTGCGGGGAGGCGGCGGCAAGCGCATTCGTCCCGCGCTGCTGCTGCTGGCGGCAAAATTGTTCGACTATCAGGGACGCGGCGCTATCCGCCTGGGCGCAGTCGTCGAGATCATCCACACCGCTACTCTGGTTCACGACGACATTATTGATGAAGCCCAGACGCGGCGCGGCCGGCCTGCGGCCAATACCCAATGGGGCAACTCGAAGTGCGTGCTGGCCGGCGACTGGCTCTACATGCAGGCCTTCAAGGTCGCGGTGCAGGAGCGCAATTTCCGCATTCTTGACACGCTGATCGACCTGACCCAGCAGATGGTCGAAGGCGAACTCCTGCAGATGGAGAAGCTGGGCAAGCTCATTACGCTCGACGAGTATTTTGATTTGATCTTCCGCAAGACCGCCTGCCTGTTTTCGGTCTGCATGCGCATGGGCGCGATTCTGGGCGGCGCCAGTCCCGAACAGGAAGAAAATCTGGGGCAGTACGGGCGCGACCTGGGCATGGCATTCCAGATCGTGGACGATGTGCTCGACCTCACCGCCTCAGAAAGCGTCCTGGGAAAGCCCGTGGCCAGCGACTTGCGAGAAGGCAAAGTCACGATGGCCGTAATTCATGCCCTGGAGCGCTGCACGCCTCGCGAACGGGAAATGATCGAGACTGTGGTGCGGGAGCGCGCCTTCGACCGGGTCACACATCGCGAAATCATCGCGATTCTGGAGCGCTATGGATCGCTCGAAGCCGCCACCGCGCGCGCCCTCCAGTACGCCACTCTGGCGCGTAACGCGATCTGCAGTTTCCCCGACAGCGAATTCAAGCGCGCCCTGTTGTGGGCGCCGGATTTTGTGGTGGCGCGAGAGAAGTAAGCATCAGGCCCGCCGCCGGAAGCAGCAGCGTCCACGTAGGGACAAATGTCCCACCCACCCAGCCGAGCCCAGCTCGGCAGACGCGTCGAGCATCACGGAGTTCGCGTTGATTCTGCCTCATCGAGCTTGCATGGCCGCAACACTTTGTTCGCCCGGGCTCCGAATTAGATCATCCGCCGTCCCGATATGAATCCATTCCTTCGCCGGCGACCGTCCATGCCACGGGCAGAGCGCGGCGGGATCCGGCATTTTTCTTTATACTAACGTAGCCGGATAGCGCTCACGGATGCAGCCTTTACTCTCTTTAATCGGACACCACGGGTATCTCCTGGTATTTTTCATTGTCCTCGCCGAGGCCGTAGGATTGCCCGTTCCCGCCGCCGTAGCCCTGGTGGCGGGCGGCGCAGCCGCGGCCGCCGGGATGCTGGGCGTATTCCGGCTGTTACTGCTGGCGGTCCTGGCCATGATGACGGGCGATATTCTGCTCTTCGTTGCGGGACGATACATGGGCTGGGGTCTGCTGGGCTTCCTCTGCAAACTCTCGGTGAACCCGGAAACCTGCATCCTGCGATCGGCGGAATCGTTTTACAAGCGCGGCAAGGCGACCCTCCTGTTCGCCAAATTCCTTCCCGGAATCAACACCATGGCGCCGCCGCTGGCGGGCAGCATGCGAATGCCGCTGGACGATTTTCTGCGGCTCGATGTCGCCGGCGCCTCCTTATACGCCACGGTGTATGTGGCGGTCGGCTTCCTGTTTCGCGATTTTCTGGTGTCTCTGATACGCGGCTTTCAAACCGCGGGACGGGCGGTCGAAGCAGCGACCGTGCTCGCGCTCGTCGGTTATGCCCTGTACCGGGTCTGGCTCTATCGCAAGCACGCCGTGTACCGCGTCGTACCGCGGATACAGGTGGAGGAAGTGACCCGCATGCTGGCGTCCGAGGAAAGAGACAAGGTCCTCCTCATGGACGTCCGCAGCCACGGCTACTACGACGCGCAGACAGCGCGCATCAAGGGATCCATCCGGCTCGAGCCCAACAACCTGAAGGAAGAACTCAAAAACATACCCAAGGACAAAGACATTTACGTCTACTGTACTTGAGCGCGCGAAGCGACCAGCGCCCGGGTGGCGCATATGCTGCGGGAAGAAGGATTCAACGCGTTCGTGATCGTGGGCGGACTGGCGGCCTGGCGCAAGGCGGGTAACCCGCTCGAACCCGTCCCGCGCGATGACCTGGTGAAGCTGCCCACTTTCTCGTAAGGGCACAAGCCACTTAGGGACAGATGTCCTCATCTGTCCGGCGGAGCGAATCCGCTGTTTTGGCTCTCAAAAAGATCGTCGAGCTTCGCTCGACCGGACAGAGGAGGACACTTGTCCCTAAGTGGTTCGTCCGAAGTCCGACGTCCGAAGCCGCTTTTATGCCTAAGGAAATCGAGATCAAATTCCGCGTAAGTGATGCCCGCGAGCTCACGCGGCGGCTACGGGCGGCGCAGTTTCGTCAAGTGACGCCGCGGACGCATGAAAGCGACACACTTTTCGACCTTCCCGGCCAAATCCTGCGGAAACGTGGCGAACTATTGCGTCTGCGCAAGTACGGGACCGGCTGGCTCCTGACCCACAAGGCACGAAGCAAGATAACCCGGCATAAGACCCGGGTAGAGATTCAAACCGAGATCGCGGATGGCAAGCAGCTGGAAAAGATCCTTCTCGCGTTGGGCTACGTTCCGTCCTTCCGATATGAAAAGTTTCGCGCCGAATGGAGCGATGGCAAGGGCCAGGTGGTCCTGGATGAAACCCCCATCGGTTCCTTCGGCGAAATTGAAGGGCCGGCGCGCTGGATCGACCGGACGGCTCGCAAGCTCGGAATCGACCGCCAGTCATACATCACGGACAGCTACGCAGAACTCTTCTTCGCATGGAAACGACAAACCCGAAACTCCGCGAATGAGATGACATTCCGCGCTGTGCGGGACTCCACCCGGTAGCGCTATCGGTTCACAATATTTTACGTCGTGGGGAAGCGCGTCCCTCATAACCTCGCGTGCTCGCCCGCGTCTAAAAAGACAACATTCGCATCAACGGAGGCGGATTTGAGGTGGGCGTGGCGAGGCCTGTTCTGCGCGGCGGCGACCATTTTCTCAGGGTTGTCGGGAGCGCTCTTTGCCGCCCCGCCATCGAGCTTTGGCCACGTCACTATCCCCCGGGTCAACAGTCCTCCCCGGCTGGAGGACTTCCTGCAGATGAAACCGAGCCCGGCCTGGCAGGGCAAGATGGCCCAGATCGACCAGTTCGTCCAGCACACCCCGAGCGACGGAGAGCCGGTCTCGCAGCGTACCCGGGCCTACCTTGGCTATGACAGCAAGAACCTGTATGTCATCTTTATCTGCTTCGACAGTCAGCCCGCCAGGATTCGCGCCCATCTCGCGCCACGCGAGGAAATATTTGACGACGACAATGTCGAAGTGATGTTGGACACATTCCACGATCACCGCCGGGCGTATGCCTTTTTCGCCAATCCGCTGGGCGTTCAATCCGACGCACTCTGGACCGAGGGCCAGGACTTTGATTTTTCCTTCGACACCGTCTTCAGCACCGAGGGAAAGCTCACGAAAGACGGTTTCGTGATCCGGATGGCCATCCCCTTTCGCAGCCTGCGTTTTGCCTCCAACGACCCGCGAACCTGGGGCATCCTGTTGAACCGGTACATCCAGCGTGACAATGAGGGCGCATTCTGGCCCCATTTGTCGAGTCGCATCGAGGGCCGTCTGAATCAAGAAGGCGATGCCACGGGTCTGGAGAACATTTCTCCCGGGCACAATTTTCAGCTCATACCGTATGGACTATTTCGTTCCTACCGTAACCTTGACCTGCGCGATCCCGACCATCCCAGGTTCACTCAGCGCGATGCTTTTGGCCAGATCGGTCTGGATGCCAAGGCCGTCCTGAAAGACAAGTTCGTGCTGGATGCGACCGCAAATCCTGATTTCAGCCAGATCGAATCTGACGAGCCGCAAGTGACGGTAAACCAGCGCTTCGAAGTCCAGTTCCCGGAGACACGTCCGTTTTTTCTGGAAAATTCAAACTTTTTCCAGACTCCGATTCCTCTCCTCTTTACCCGTCGTATTGTTGATCCCCAATGGGGTGTCCGGCTTACGGGAAAGGACGGCCCATGGGCTGTAGGCCTGCTGGCGGCCGACGATGCCTCTCCCGGCGCGGAGGTCGCTCCCGACAATGCGTTGTTCGGTAAGCACGCGTACTTTACCGTAGGCCGGGTCAGCCGTGATATTGGAAGCCAGTCTTCCATCGGCGTAATGTTCACCGACCGCGAAGTGGGTCCCTACTTCAACCGGGTCGGCGGAATTGACGGCCGTCTTAAACTCAACGCCAACTGGGTGGCCAGCTTTCAAGGGGTAGTAAGCTCAACCTTGTGCAGCGACACGCGAAACGACACCTGCACATTCGGGACCTATCTTGCCGGACCGGCGGCGGAGTTCAACTTAAAACGCGATGGGCGAAAGCTCAATTACTTCCTGGACTACACGGACCGCAGCGACGGGTTTCGCACCTTCGCCGGTTTTGATCCGCAGCCCGACATTCACAATCTCTATCAACGGTTGCTATACAGTTTCCGTCCCGAAGGCAAGCACCTCATTTCATGGGGACCGGGGATGGAGGTTTACCACACCTACGATCACGCCGGGAATTACCTGAATTCAGGCTATCTCCCCTCGCTGAGAGCTGAATTCGTAGGCCAGACTTTTCTCACTGTCTACTACGCGAAGGAGATGGAATTGTTGCGGCCCAGGGATTTCAGCGCTCTGACCAGCAATCAGAAGTATGTTCGCCACACCACGGAAGTTGAGTTCAAGACCAGCCTCTATCGGCCCATCCTTCTCGACGTCGACTATCGGCTGGGCAGCCGGGTCAACTACGACTCGCCCGATGGTGTAGCGCCGTTTCTGGCCGGCCGAAGCAGCGTCACTGCCAGCCTGGTGGTAAGACCCACGAAGTCGATGCGCGTGGACAATACCTACCTGCTGTTCCGCCTGCACAACCGGCTGGGACCAACCGGCAGCATGAACAATCACATCATCCGTTCCCGTTGGAATTATCAGTACACCAAAAGGTTGTCGTTCCGCTTTATCGGACAATACAACGCCGTTCTGGCCAATCCGGCCTTCACGTATCTGGAGACGACCAGAAACTTCAATGCCGATTTTCTGATCACCTATCTGGTGCATCCCAGCACGGCCGTTTACGTGGGCTACAACAGCAACCTGGAAAATGTGCAATTGCCTCTAGGGAATGACGTGGATGGGGACCTTCTGCATAGCGGACGCATGAAGAACGACTCGCGGGGGCTGTTCGTGAAGTTGTCTTATCTATTTCGCTTCTAATCTTCGCGAACCACGTAGGCCCGGATGTCCTCATCCGGGCGGGTGAGCAAAGCTCGTCCACGGTTGTGTCCGTGTGGGGCGGACACTCTTGTCCGCCGCCTTTGAGGTTGATTTTGATTGATGGAAAATCCGGGAAAACAAGTTCAAAAGCGGCGGACAAAAGTGTCCGCCCCACAAACCCGGACTCTCAAAGCTGACCCTAGCCGACCGGGGCTGGCTTGACGCAGAATTTATCGAACACGCCCTTGAGTTCGGCGGCGATGTCCACGGCCTCGCGATGTTCAATGTCGCTGCGATGCATCATGTGGACCACTTTGCCGTCGCGCAGCAGCGCGATCGACGGGGAGGATGGCGGATATCCGGCAAAATAAGAACGAGCGCGCTCGGTGGCGTCTTTGTCCTGGCCGGCAAAGACGCTGAACAATCTCTCCGGACGGCTGGAGTGCTGCAGCGCAGCCCGGACGGCGGGTCGCATGCGGCCGGCGGCGCAACCGCAAATCGAATTCACCACGACCATCGTGGTACCGGGTTGATTGGGCAGGGCGCGATCGACATCGGCTGCGGTGCGGAGTTCCTCAATGCCGAGCCGGGTCAACTCCTCGCGCATCGGAACCACCATCATCTCTGGATACATTTCTTCTCCTCGGGGTCATTTTAGCGACGACGAAAGTTTTGGTACCTGGCGCCGCAAGTCACCGCAGGATGTGTCCTGACGTACGCGCTGACGCTGCCACCAGTGCCTGTTCTCGTCGTATAGTGAAGCCATCATACCATCATGACGGTTCTGGAAAACGTATCCCTGGCGCCCCTCACCACTCTCAAAGTGGGAGGGCCGGCCCGCTATTTTACGGAGCCGAAATCCGCCACCGAGGTGGCGGAGGCCGTCAACTTTGCCCGCTCGAAGGACCTTCCCTTATTCGTACTGGGCGGCGGCAGCAACCTGGTGGTGTCCGACTCGGGATGGCCCGGCCTGGTGGTGAAGCTCGCGGTTCGTGGAATCGAGGAGCGGACAGAAAATGGCAAGGCGCTCTTCGAAGTGGGGGCCGGCGAAGACTGGGACAAGTTCGTGGCCCGCGCGGTGGCCAGAAATTGCGCCGGGGTCGAATGCCTTAGCGGCATTCCAGGCAGCGTCGGCGGAACGCCGGTGCAAAACGTCGGAGCCTACGGCCAGGAAGTCGCCGAAACCATCGATTCGGTGCTGGTCTTCGACCTTAACGACGGTCAGGTTCGCGAGCTCTGCGCCGAAGCCTGTGGATTCCAATATCGCACCAGCATCTTCAACACCAGCGAGCGGGGACGCTTCATCATCCTGCGCGTCACCTACCGCCTGACGCCGGGCGGTCAACCTCGGATCGAGTATGCCGACCTGAAAAAGCACTTCGCTGGATTTCAACACCCTCCCTCCTTGACCAGCACCCGCGAAGCGGTGCGCCGGATCCGCGCCGCCAAAGCCATGTTGATCACTCCTGGCGACGAAGACTGCCGCAGTGCCGGTTCGTTCTTCAAGAATCCTGTGCTCTCGGCCGGCCAGTACGATGAGCTCATGCGGCGGGCCACCGCCAAGGGATTGCAGGTCCCCAGCTATCCCGCGCTCGACGCCCAGAAAAAAGTTTCCGCCGCCTGGCTGGTGGAGCACTCCGGCTTCAGCAAGGGTTACCGCAGCGGGCGAGTCGGGATCTCGCGCAAACATGCGCTGGCCATCGTGAACCGCGGGGACGCCACCGCCGCCGACATTTTGGGACTGAAAGATCACATCCAGCAACGCGTGGAAGAACTCTGGGGCGTACGGCTAGAACCTGAACCCGTTTTCGTGGGCTTCTGAGGTTTCGCCCGATCATTCATCGCTCAAGCGCCGGGCTACCGCAAAAATCTTTGCAAACATCGGACGGGTGAGTTTGCCGGTTTGCGTATTTTGGTTGGAAGGATGGTAGGACGCCAGCAGAATCTTCCCGTCCGGCATCTGGTAACTGGCCCCGTGCTTGAAGGGGTAAGGATTTTTGCTCGGCAACCGCCCTCGGCGTTTGAGATAGTTGAGGTAGGCTTCGAATCCGATCCGGCCCAGCGCCACCACGACTCTCACCTTCCTGAGCCCATCGATTTCGCGGTCGAGATAAGGCGCGCAGTTGGCCAGTTCCTGCGGCAGAGGTTTGTTGTCAGGCGGCGCGCAACGGACTGCGGCCGTGATGTAAAGGTCCCTGAGTTCGAGCCCATCGTCGCGTTGGGTTGCGTCCGGTTGATTAGAGAATCCCGCCTCGTACAGAATCGGATACATGAATTTGCCCGAGGCATCGCCGGTGAAAGGCCGCCCCGTGCGGTTCGAGCCATGGGCTCCGGGCGCGAGCCCTAGCACCAGGATACGGGCGTTGGGATCACCGAAGCCGGGCACGGGCTTTCCCCAATACTCGCAATCGCGGTAGGCGCGGCGCTTCTCGCGCGCGATTCGCTGGCGATATTCCACCAGTCGAGGACAACGAGTACAGGAAATCACTTCGCGATTCAGTTGAACCAGCCAGGCCGGCATTCGAGTCATTGTATGCGGAACTGGAAGTAAGTGGCCCGTGTGGGGCGGACACTCTTGTCCGCCGCTTTTGACGTTGACCTTGTGTTCAGGAACTGGTTGATCGCGGAGCTCGTGGCGAATCATCGATTGGCACAGATCAAGTCAAAGGCGGCGGACAAGAGTGTCCGCCCCACACGAAGTTACATTTGTCACATAATTTCGATCCTCGCCGGTTTGACGCTTCTCTCCTCTAGTCTTTACACTCAGATTTACAGCTCGTGCCGTTGGACGCAAGTTCCGGAGAGGAACCGTCAAAACGGCTAAGCCTGAAAGGCAAATGTGAGCCCCACAGAAACCAGCAGCAGCACTCGGCGCGAAATCGCGGTTGAGATTCCGGTCGAGGAAGTGACCCGCGAGACCGCCTCCCTGATCCAGAAATATCAGAAGTTGGCGCGCATTCCCGGCTTCCGCCGCGGCCATGTACCTGCATCCGTCATTCGTCAGCGCTTTGCCGAGGACCTGAAGAGTGACGTGGTCGAGGCGCTCGTTCCCCGCTATTTCCGCAAAGAAGCCGACCGCCAGGGACTGATCCCGGTCTCGCAGCCGCAGGTCACCGATCTCCACCTGAAAGACAACGAACCCCTGCGCTTCAAGGCCAGCTTTGAAGTCATGCCTGAGATCAAGGTCGAGGGCTACAAGGAGTTGCGTGCCGAAAGGCCGGACGTCGCCGTGACCGACGAGGAAGTCGAGCAGTCGCTGAATGGGGCGCGCGAACAGCACGCAACTTTCACTTCGGTGGAAGGCCGCGCTCTGGCCGACGGAGACTACGCCCAGGTCTCGCTCGACGGACAGCCGAAAGACGGGGATGGCAAACCCGTCCACATGGACGAAGTGCTGGTAGAAATCGCGGGCAAGAACACCATGCCCGAGTTCACCGAAAACCTGCGCGGGGCTTCGCCCGGCGACGAGCGGGTGTTCGAAGTGACCTATGCGCAGGATGCTCAGGAACAGCGCCTGGCGGGAAAGACATTTACCTACACCGTGAAAGTGCAGTCCATCAAGCAGAAGAGCCTGCCCGAGCTCGATGACCAGTTTGCCACGCAACTGGGGGAGTTCAAGACCCTGGACGAGGTGCGCCAGCGCATTCGCGAAGGCATGGAATCCGAGCGCAAACATGCCGCCGAACACGAAGCCAAGGACAAACTGGTGGCGGAACTGGTGAAGCGCAGCGACTTCGAAGTGCCCGAAGCTCTGGTGGATCGCCAGGTCGATGTCCGCCTGGAGCGCGGCCTGCGCGCCCTGGCGGCGCAGGGCATGAAGACCGAAGACATCAAGAAAATGGACCTGAACCGCCTGCGCGTGGGACAGCGGGAGCAGGCGCTGCAGGAAGTGAAGGCGTCGTTGCTGCTGGACAAGATTGCCGAGGAGGAAAAGATCGAGGTCAGCGATGAGGAGATCGATCGGGAAATTGAAGCGCTCGCCACTCAGTCCAAACAGACGCCGGAAGCCATCCGGGCCCGTTTGACACGTGATGGTGCGCTCGATAGAATCCGAAATAGAATCCGCAGCGAAAAGACCCTCGACTTTCTATATCGCCAGTCCGCCTGACGCGGACGCTTTCGATCCTCCCAGATAGACAAGTGGTCAGGAACAGGAGTGTGGACGGTGAATGTGAACGATCCCAAAATGATGCTGGTCCCCATGGTCATCGAGCAGACTGGCCGGGGTGAGCGCGCCTACGACATCTATTCCCGCCTGCTGCGGGACAACATCATTTTCATCGGCACGCCGATTGACGACAACATCGCCAACCTGGTGATTGCGCAGATGCTTTTCCTGGCGCAGGAAGACCCCGAGAAAGACATTCAGCTCTATATCAACTCGCCGGGCGGATCGATCACCGCCGGCATGGCGATCTACGACACCATGCAATACGTCAAGAACGATGTGACCACCATCTGCATCGGCCAAGCGGCCTCGATGGCGGCATTGTTGCTGGCGGCAGGCCAGGCCAAAAAGCGGCTGGCGCTGCCCAACTCGCGCATCTTGATCCACCAGCCGTCCATGGGTGGCCTGTCGGGACAGGCGACGGACATCGACATTCACGCCCGCGAAATTCTCCGTATGCGAGAGATTACTAACCAGTTAATGGCAAAGCACACCGGTCAAAAGCTGGAAAAGGTGGAGAAAGACGTGGAACGCGACTTCATTATGAATGCCCAACAGGCTAAGGAATACGGAATCATAGACGATATCATCTATAAGACGAGATAAAGGTATGATCGGGGTTCGCCCGATCAGTTTCCGATCAGTCTCGGCGCGAAACGATCTGTCCCGCCGACCCGGCAAGGGGAGCATTGGAGCGGGAGAGAGAGGGTTAACGAAGGAGTAAAGCCGAGTGAAAAACAGGACGGGTACCGAGGAGATGTTGCGCTGTTCGTTCTGCCATAAATCGCAGGACGCAGTGGCCAAACTTATTTCATCCCCCAGCGATTATCCCAGGGCCTACATTTGCGACGAGTGTGTGGCCGTTTGCAATTCCATCCTGGAAGATGACCGCACCGCGACGCCGCCCACCACCACCCCCAATCAACTGCCCAAGCCGCAGGAAGTGAAGAGCTTCCTCGACGAATATGTCATCGGGCAGGAGCAGACCAAGAAGAAACTGGCGGTGGCGGTCTACAACCACTACAAGCGGATCTATATGAACCGGCAGCGCGCCGGCGACGGGGTCGAATTGGCCAAGTCGAACATCATGCTGATCGGCCCCACCGGGACGGGCAAGACCCTGATGGCGCAGACCCTGGCCCGCATGCTGGATGTGCCCTTCGCCATCGTCGATGCCACCACCCTCACCGAGGCCGGCTACGTCGGCGAGGACGTGGAAAACATCATCCTCAAACTGCTGCAGGCGGCCGACGGCGACGTAGGCCGGGCGCAGACCGGCATCATCTACATCGACGAAGTCGACAAGATCGGACGCAAGGACGAGAATCCCTCCATTACCCGCGACGTTTCGGGCGAAGGCGTCCAGCAGGCTCTCCTGAAGATTCTCGAAGGCACGGTCGCCAACGTCCCTCCGCAGGGCGGGCGCAAGCATCCCCACCAGGAATTCACCCCGGTCGACACCACCAATATCCTGTTTATTTGCGGTGGCGCTTTTGTCGGTCTGGAGAAGATCATCGGACGCCGTATCGGCAAGAAGTCCCTGGGCTTCAAGGTGGGAACCGAAGAAGGCGAGCCGGAAGAAACTCCAGCGGCCAGCCGTAAGCGCAATTTTGAGCTGCTGAGCGACATCCAGCCGGAAGACCTGATCCGCTTTGGCCTCATTCCCGAGTTCGTCGGACGTCTGCCGGTGGTGGGCGTGCTGGAAGATCTCGATGAATTCGCCCTGATCGAAATCCTGACTCGCCCCAAGAACGCGATCATCAAGCAATACCAGCGCCTGTTCGAATTCGAGAATGTGCGCCTCAAATTCAGCGACGAGGCCCTGAAAGCCATCTCCCGCCAGGCCATGGCGCGGAAGGTGGGCGCTCGCGGATTGCGCATGATTCTAGAGGAGTTAATGCTCGACCTCATGTACCATCTCCCCAGCCAGAAGAAGGTCAAGGAGTTCGAAGTGACGCGGGAGATGGTCGAGAAGCGCAGCGTCACCCTCGCAATGATGGAGAAGGCGGGGTAAACTAAGGCTCGGGTGAGCTTGAACTAAGGCTTTAAACGCACGAACCAGAAGCTGGAAGCCAGCAGCCAGAAGCGGAGCTACGAACGCAACTCGGGTGTTCGGGAGAATAAGTGAGCATAGTTAAGGAAAAATTCGAGACCAAAAAACTACCCATGATGCCCATCCGCGACGTGGTCATCTTCCCTTACATGATGACTCCATTTGTGGTCGGACGGGAATCCAGCGTTCGCGCCCTCGAAGAAGCGCTGGCGGCCGACAAGAAGATATTCCTCGCCACCCAGCACGACGCCAGCATCGACGAACCCAAGCCCAACGAGATCTACCAGGTCGGCACCATCGTCAACATCGTGCAGAGCCTGAAGCTGCCGGATGGCAACATCAAGGTCCTGGTCGAAGGCATCGAACGCGGCAAAGTTCTCCAGATCAGCGAAACCGAAGGCTACATGCAGGTTTCCGTTCGCGTGGCCCGCTACGCCACCGAGACCAATCCGCAGATCGAAACCGGTATGCAGCGCGTCACAGCCCTGTTCGAGCAGTACGTAAAGCTGTGCCAGTCGCTGAACTACGAGACCATGATCGCGGCCGTGCGCATGGAAGATCCGGCCAAGCTCACCGACACGATCGCCGCCAACCTGCAGCTTTCCATCGAAGAGAAGCAGGAACTGCTGGAAATCTTCGACCCCGGCGAGCGCCTGACCCGCATCGGCGACGTGCTCGACATCGAAATCGAAAAGCTGAACATGGACCGCACCATCCAGTCGCGGGTCAAGCGGCAGATGGAGCGCGCCCAGAAAGAGTATTACCTCAACGAAAAGATCAAGGCCATCCAGAAGGAACTGGGCCGGGGCGAGAAGAGCGAATTCGACGAACTGAAGAAAAAGATCGAAGCCGCCGGCATGCCCAAGGAAGTACGCGACAAGGCAGTGCAGGAACTGAAGAAATTGGAAGCCATGCCGCCCATGTCGGCGGAGTCCACGGTATCGCGCAACTATCTTGACTGGCTGCTGGCGGTTCCCTGGAAGAAGCGGTCGAAGGAAATTCGCAACATCAGCCGAGCCGAAAAGGTCCTGAACGAAGACCACTACGGCCTGGAGAAGATCAAGGACCGCATCCTGGAGTTCCTCGCCGTGCGGCAATTGGTAAAGAATCCCAAGGGCTCGATCCTGTGTTTCGTCGGCCCTCCGGGCGTGGGCAAGACTTCGCTGGGAATGTCGATCGCGAAGGCCACCGGCCGTAAGTTCGTCCGCATGTCGCTCGGCGGCGTGCGCGACGAAGCCGAAGTCCGCGGCCATCGCCGCACCTACATCGGCGCCTTGCCCGGACAGATCATCCAGATGATGAAGAAAGCCGGCACCAAGAACCCGGTCTTCATGCTGGACGAAGTGGACAAGATGTCCATGGATTTCCGCGGCGACCCGTCAGCGGCCCTGCTCGAAGTGCTCGACCCCGAACAGAATTTCATGTTCGTGGACCACTACCTCGATGTGGAATACGACCTGTCGCAGGTCTTCTTCATTGCCACCGCCAACGTCATGCACACCATTCCTCCGGCGCTTCAAGACCGGATGGAAGTGCTGCGGCTGCACGGTTACACCGAGCAGGAAAAGGTCGAAATCGCCAAGCAATTCCTGGTCAAGAAGCAGTTGCAGCAGGCGGGCTTGACGGACAAGAATCTGAAATTCAGCGATGACGCCATCACTTCCCTGATTCGCTCCTATACCCGGGAAGCCGGAGTGCGCAACCTGGAGCGCGAAATCGGCAACGTGTGCCGCAAGGTCGCGCGCAGAGTGGTGAAAGAAGGC
>Ga0187821_10000063_pt1 | contig 17282 bp, 17 predicted proteins | sample NC_wetland_sal_i_20_FD_132442 | JGI IMG/M metagenome (GOLD analysis project Ga0187821, IMG submission 132442) | Wetland sediment microbial communities from Neuse River Estuary, North Carolina, USA - SourceSoil_1 | ecosystem: Environmental > Aquatic > Freshwater > Wetlands > Sediment | place...
AGCACCAATCACACCTCGGGCTCATTTGAACCGCCTGGCGAAGGCATATATCATCGACTGATACCTGTTCTGAATGCAGGATAACAGAATGGCTGCACCAAAAAGACTGATCGTGGGCATCAGTGGCGCTACGGGCGCGATCTATGGGGTGCGCCTGCTGCAGATGCTGCAGAAGACCGGCATCGAGACGCACCTGATCGTCAGCCGGTGGGGCGCCCGCACGCTTGCGCACGAAACCCCGTACAAGCTCGACCAGGTGCAGGGCATGGCTTCGGCGTTTTACTCGTCTGACGACCAGGGCGCGGCTATTTCTAGCGGCTCGTTTCTCACTGACGGCATGGTGCTGTGCCCGTGCAGCGTACGTTCGGTGGCGGCGATTGCCCACGGGCATGGAGACAATTTGCTGCATCGGGCTGCCGATGTCGTGTTGAAGGAACGGCGCAAGCTAGTGCTGGTGGTGCGCGAGACGCCCCTCAGCGATATTCACCTGGAGAACATGCTGAAACTTTCGCGAATGGGAGTGGTGATTTTTCCGCCGGTGCCCGCGTTTTACGCGCAGCCGCAGTCGATCGACGACATTGTTGAGCAGACCGTGACGCGAATTCTGGACCAGTTCGGTGTCCACGTCGAGTCGGAGAAGCGCTGGCAGGGCGTGATGGCCACGGGCGGCGATCCCTCGCGGAAATCAGTGTCCATCAAAGGCGGCCGTTAAGCGTCCTGATTCGAACGGAAACCTCGAAAGCAGGCGCTCAACATTCCTGAGGCGTAAGCAGCCGCCGGTTCAACACGTCCACGAAGTCGACCTTCCAGGGAGTCGCGTTAAAGTCGAGGCGTGCGATCGTTGTCGGCAGGCTGAAACGCTTGGGCCCAGCGCTGCCTGGGTTGATGTATAGCACGCCGGCGCGCTGGCTGCGCGCCGGTTTGTGCGAGTGCCCGCTGATGATTACCTGAAAACCCGCGGCGACTGGATCGAGGTCGAGCGCGTTCACATCGTGAAGCATGTAGATGAGCGCGAACTCGGTCTCTATGGCTTCGGTTGCGGGCAAAGCCGAGGCCCAGGCGCCGTTATCCACGTTGCCGCGAATCGCGACGACCGGTGCGACTGCCCTCAGTGCATCCAGAATCTCGGGCTTGCCGACATCACCTGCATGCAGGATTAGCTCAGAGCCCTGCAGCGCGTGGAGCGCTTCAGGGCGGAGCAGGCCATGCGTGTCAGAGATGAGCCCGATTCGCCGGGCCACGAACGCCACTGCGTCGGCCTAAGCTGTCTTGGCGCGGTCGGTGACGAGCTTCGCGGTCAGCGTGATCTCGGCCTTCAGCGCGCGGGAAACAGGGCAGCCTGCTTTGGCCGCGTCGGCCGCCTTGTCGAACGCCGCCTGATCGCCGCCGGGAATCCGCGCGACGGTGTCCAGATGAATCTTGCTGATGGTGAAGCCCGCGTCGAGCTTTTCGAACGTGAGCGAGGCGGTGGTCTCGATGCTCTCGGGGGTGATGCCCGCGTTGCCGAGCTGAGCCGAGAGTGCCATGCTGAAGCAACCGGCGTGCGCCGCGGCGATCAACTCCTCGGGATTGGTGCCGCGACCGTTTTCAAATCGAGTGGAGAATGAGTACTGCGCATTTGAAAGCACGCCGCTTTCTGTTGAGACCGTTCCTTTGCCTTCCTTGAGCGAACCATTCCAGACTGCCGAAGCTTTGCGGATCATTGAGGAACCCCTCCAGGTGACGTTTTTACCGCCGACGATTCGTCAGCATCATACGTATAGATTCACGCCGCTCGCAAGGGTCGCGGCGGCGCGAAACTCGCCCGGCCGCACAGGGACCCCACGAGGTACTCAATGCATAGGCGGCAACAGCGGCAGCGGATGGTGGGGACAGTGGTTTCTTGTTAGTGCTAGGCTTGAACCGGGCGAATTTCTCGCACGGCCGGCCACGCGGAGGGGAGCATACCGTGGGACGCAATTATTCTCGAGCCATCTTCTTGCTTGTATTCTTGTCGCTATTCGCATCGGGGACTTTGCTGGCGCAGAACGCGCAGCAAAGTAGTCCGCAAAGCAATTCGCAGGGCGCTCAGGATCAAGGCGCCTCCGGCCAAGGTGCGTCCGACGGGGGCGCGTCCGACCAGGGCGCTGGCGATCAGAACGAGACGCCGGCCCCGCCTCCGGCCCCCACGCCCGTCCACAAATCTTTCATTGTGAACGGCAAGCCCGTGAATGCGGAAGTCGTGGTGGTAGACGGGCGTTCTTACGTGGACATCGACAGCCTGGCCCAGATCGCGGATATCACCAGCGGCACGATGACCGTGGAGCCGACGCGCATCACGCTCAACATTCCGCTGGCGGGCGCTGGCGGCGCGGCGGCACCTGGGGGTAATGCGCAGGCCCAGAACGAGCCTGCGACGCCCGCGCAGGGCTTCTCGAAAGCGTTCATTTCTAATGCGATCGGCGCGCTGGCCGAGATGCGGGAATGGCGCGGCGCGACGCAGACGATGGTCACTTACGGTCTCGCCATGAGCGAGGCCTGGGCGCAGGGTTATCAGAGCCGCGCTCAGGACAACCTCGCGCAAGCCATGCTCGCCGCCACAACGGACGATGACCGCAGCGCCCTCGCCTTACTTCGAAACGAATTCGGCACACTGTCAAATTGGTCCGGCACCGTCCTGGCAAACCGCCAAGCGCTCAACGGCGCGACCACGATTGATCCCAACACCCTGGCGAATGACACGACTCTGGCAAAGATCAATACCTGCGGCGATTTCCTGAGCGGCATGCTGCTCAGCGGCACCTTCAACGATAACGCCAGCTGCCACTAAGCGTGCAATAGTCGCAACCCGCATTTGATGACAACCGAAGAAGAGCGCTGCGCGAAAGCAAAAGAGTTTCGGCGGATCGATGAGGCATTTCGCAAGGGCGACATCGATGCGTTACGCGCGGCAGTCGACGATCCCGGACAAATACCGAACGGCCGGATGCCGGATACCATCGGGTCCTGCCTGGTTTATGCCATCTATCACAGTTCCGTCGCATTCATCCGCACGCTGCTGGAGATCGGAGCCGACCCAAATGCTCCCGTTAATGACGGGTTCCCGCCGCTCATTGCGGCGCTGAGTTGCGAGGTCGACGCTCCCGGCTCGAAAAGACGCATGGATGTGGACGAGATACTGAAATTGCTTTTGCGGTTTGGCGCGGATCCGAATCAACGCGGCATCAATGACTACACACCGCTCCACATGGCCGTAACAGCGCGTGACCCGCTTGCCGTCCAGATCCTCCTCGAAGGCCGCGCGGACCCCGAGTTGCGCACGCGGATCGACGATTGCGAAACGCCGCTCGAAATGGCGAAGGCCGCGGGTTTAACGGCCATTGCGGAGATGCTTGCGCCTAAGGAGTGACGGCACTGCCACGATGTTAGAAGTGAGTTCGTGGCGTGTTGCTCCGCAGCGCCGAGTTTTGGAGCGAGCTGAGCGGCCTGGAACGGGCTACTTTAGTTGATCCGCCACTTTGGCGATGCCGGCTTTCGCGCAGGCTTCTTCCTGCGCGCCGCCCATCGGGGCTCCGCTCAGTCCGACGCCGCCGATGGTTTCGTCACCGATCTTGATCGGGACGCCGCCCTGCAGCGGAATGACGTCGGTCAGCATTCGCTGGCCTTGCAGCTGCGTCTCGGTGCGCTGCGCCCACTCGGCCGAGGTGCGCCCGAAGGTGAGCGCCGTATAGGCCTTGCGGCGGGCCAGTTCGAGATTGTGCGGCGCAGCCCCATCGCCCTGTACGAACACGCGCAGGCGCCCGGCGCGATCGACGATGGCAACCGACACCTTTGCGCCGCACTCCGCGATGGCCGCTTCCGCAATCGTAAGAGCCATGTGCGACGAAACGTCGTGTTCCGTTAGCACCTGCGCGCTTCCAGAAGAGGGAAAAAGGAAAAGCACTGCAAACGCGATGGCTGCAGCCCATTGAAATCGCATCAGAATCTCCTTAGCTGCGGGATGCACGAAGCAAACCGGCAGTCCGGTCTTATCACAATGAAGCGAATTTTCTGCACCCATTATTTTGCTGAGGGAGCGTCGATGGGTTTGCCGATCTCGTTGTTGTAGTCCAAGTAGTCCGACGGCGAGCAATACATCTCCCGAATGTCAAAGCCGCGAGGTTGCCGCCGCAACGGAAACTTGTTGAGGGCCAGCCAGGGCTTCGTGTACATCTTCGGGTCGTCGATCGTCAACGTGAGCTCCAGGTGATCCTGATCGACGCGGTGATACCGCTCTTCCACCTTTAATTGATCGCTGTGTGGGCGCCCAGCGTTGTCGAGCCAAGTCCTGTCGGCCATGCCTACCGTCTGAACTACGAACGTGTAGTCGTCCACCCATTTGCCGATCGAGTAGCCGTAAAACCTTGGCTCCGGATTGGCGGGGAGCTCCCGGCCGTCCGTCCAAATGTTGCGCCAAGTGCGGAAAAATTGATTGAGGACGAGGGTTTTGTCTTCGGTCTGGACGATTTCGAGGGTTCTGAATTCAGAGAGGTCCATGCGAGGAAAGCCGGGCGGGTCGCAAATATCAACCGGATCGTTTCCTTCAATCGCGGGAACTGATCGGACGCCGAGACCAGTGGGTTTATGAGCCTCGAGTGTGGCCTCGCCGAGCGGCGTGTAGGGCAGTGGATTCGGGATGTGCTTCTCGTCGGGCTCGCCGCCGGGAGGGCTGACGTTATCGGGCAATATGGCCCGGTGTTCATTTGCACCAGTCGCTTGGATTCCAGGCGGCGGACCGCCCGGCCCGGGATCGCCTGTGGCGTCCCACACTCCGGAGATATCGCGGCGCGGAGCGGGCGCCGACTTCACTCCGGCATAAGCCGGACCGTGAAGCGGCACGCTGTTCCATTTGTCGGCCTTGATCTCATCGACGGATTTCGGCGGCGCCGTCTGCGCGCTCAGAACAGGCGTGAGCGCGAAAACCATAAGCAGCGTCATCGCCATCGGGAAAATTTTGCGAATCGAGCATTTAGCCATATGGAGAGTGACTCCGCAGCGGGGGTTGGCTGCTTCTGGGGGTTCCGCTCAGGACGCCTTGAACTCCTGACCATTGATCACGATGCGGCTTTTGCGTTCGATGCGCCCGAACGTCCCCGAGTTCTTCGCAGGCGTGCACTCAATCACAACGTGATCGCCCGGTTTGAACATGGATTGGCTCCAGCCGAGATTGACCTGGTTCACAATATTCTGGGCTTCGATGACCCACTGCCCGGCGTTCCCGCTCTCATCCTTGCCGTCGACTTTGAGCCAGACGTGTGGATTCGCCCAGTGGTATTCGGTCACAGTTCCCGTAACGGTGACGGTTTTTGCCGTGTCGTAGTTGGCGTTCCCATGATGCGCGAACGTGGGGCAGGACACAGCGAATAAGCCCAGGACCAACAGCGAAATCGAGCGCAGAGTAGTTCTCAAGGAATCCTCCACTTGGGGAGAAGTATACGCGCATTCCAACCGAAAGGGATTGTATCCCTGCCAGGACTATGCCACAGCGAGCATTGGTTGCGCTCTGCGCCAGCGGCCCGGGGCGCCCGTTACAGACCTGAACACCCGTACAGTTAACGTTTGCGGCCGAGTATCTTATCGACGTGGATACACCCACCGTACCTCCTTTTACACTTGTACGCATTTGTATCAGGACGGTGATCCATGTCGTTTCGCAGAATCGCACTTTTCGCAGCACTCGCCGCTCTTTGCGGCGGAATGTTGTGCGGTGGACTGACGGTCGCCCGCGCTCAGGATCGTAAGCAGGCGCTAAGAGACCGGGAACTGATGGCTCTCGTCGCTGGCGGGGCGCTGAGCGAAAATATTGTCCATGAAGTCGCGTCGCGAGGATTGGCCTTTCAAGCCGGCGATCCCTATCGAGCTTTGCTGACAACGGCCGGTGCAGACGATACGGTCATCAAAGCCGTGAATGCAGCTCGCGTAGAAAATGCCTCTGCGGCGACGTCTTCGAGCATCGAGCCCGATCCGCTGCTTCAGGACCTGGCGACCGCTGGGAAATTAATTCGGGCCAAACAATACCCGGAAGCAACGACTACCTTAAAGGACGCCCGGGACCAGCAATTCAATGGTGCAACGGAGTCGGCTTTTGTGGCCGGATCACTTTTGTCCGCTCAAGAAGATTGGCCGGGAGCCGCGGAGATGTACCAAGGAATTCTCCAGCGCGATTCCCATTTTCCAGAAGCACATACCAAGCTCAGTTACGTTCTGCACCGCAGTGGAGAACAGGAAGAGGCCCTTCGGGAAGCACAGTCCGCGCTTGCTGAGAATCCGGACAATCCTGAAGCTCACAAGAATGCCGGATTGGCGCTGGGGGAACTGCAGAAATTCAACGCATCGGAGCAGGAGTATAAAGAAGCGCTCCGCCTCAAACCGGATTACGAAGCGGCATATTTCGATCTCGGAGTGGTTCTCCAAAATGAAGGAAAACTGGACGACTCGATCGCGGCATACAAGAAGGGCCTTGTGCTCAATCCGGACGACAGCGACGCCCATTACAATCTTGGACTCGCTTATGACAGCAAAGGCGACTTCGGGTCCGCGATTCGGGAGAACCGCGAGGCCAAACGTTTGAGTCCGAACAGCTTCGCGCCGCGGCAGAATCTCTCAAGCGCTTTAATGGAAAACAACATGTATGCCGAAGCCGTCGTCGAGCTTCGCGAGATGGAGGCGATGTGGCCCAATTCCGCCGTGTGCCACGCTTGCCTTGGCACGGCGCTATTCCAAATCTGGAACTTTCAGGGAGCCGAAGACGAATTCAACAAAGCGTTAGCACTAGATCCGACGAGCTCCAGGGCACACTCGGGCCTGGGAGCAATCCGAGAGCAGCAAAAGAATTATGACGCCGCTTTGCAAGAGTACCGGCAGGCGGAGAAGTTTGACGATTCCTCATCGGCTTCAGTGCTGGGCGAAGCAAGAGTTCTGCTCGCCATAAACGAGGTGGAAGGTGCCATCGCGGCTCTGAAGCACGCAGAGGAAATTGCCCCGAGCGATGGCATTACCCACGATCTTTATGGGCAAGCTTTGCAACGCGCCGGAAAACTATCCGCAGCAATTGAGGAGTTCCGCGAAGCGGTGGCGCTCAGCCCGAAGAAGACAGAAACGCGACTGCATTTCGCGGCAGCGCTCGAGAAAAACAAACAATGGAGCGATGCGCTCGACCAGTACCGGCAGGCAGCGGCATCGGACGCGAACCCGAGCGTTCGGGAACAGTACAAGGCTGCTCAAGACCGGGTGAACAAGATCGAGGCTTCCATGGCCGCCTCCGGAAATGCGGCCGCAGCGGCGAATTTGAAGTCCAGCATTCGCGCCAACCAAGTCGAGCCGGGCATATCGGAGAAATTGGACGTCGCCATGCAGGACGGCAACCAGGCCATGACCACCGGCCGCATCGATGAAGCGGAAAAATCCTACCGCGATGCGTCGGATCTGGCCCAAAAGCTACAGCCCCACGACGACCGGCTGACGGCCACGTATATGGCCCTCGCGAACGTCTACGGCGGCAAGAAAGATCTTCCCAAGGTCGAGACCAACCTCGAGCAAGCGCTCAAAACCGCGCAGGAACTGCACGGCGCGGATTCGCCCCTCATCACGATGCAGCTCGAAGCGCTCGGCGGCTTCGCGACGATGAGAGGCGATTATGACACTGCGCTAAATTTCGACCAGCGCGCGGTCGACATCAACCTAAAGACGTTCGGTGAAGGCAGTGACTCGACGGCTGATGCTCTGCGCGTAATGTCGACGATTTATATCCGGCAGATGAACTACCCGAAGGCGGAAGAGTTGTTGCTCCACGCTGTCCACATTGACGACACGTTTCTTGTGCAAGGCGGCGGCTCGCCGCGCGACTGGGCGCCATTGTGGTCGCTCTGCCAGATGTATGACCAGTGGGGAAAGCCGGACAAGGCCGAGCCATGCTACGAGCGAATGCTGGGCATCGGAGAGCAGCGCTTTGGCGCGGACAGTCCTGCACTGCTGACCACGCTGGCAGCCGAGGCAAAGGACCTTCAGGCGCTCAGCCGCACCGAGGACGCACAGAAAATCGAGCAACGCATTCAATCGATTCAGGGCGCAGAGACAAAACCGAATTAAAAACTTGCCTTGCACCGCGCTGATGTAGACTTCGGCCTAAGCGACGAGAGGCGTCGGACTGCGCTTCACCTCATCGTGCTAGCCTTACAGGCTTATGCACAGCGTGGATCTGCAGATCTTACTCGTCGTGCTTGTCGCCACTTTGATTCGATCTACGTTTGGTTTTGGCGAAGCGCTCATTGCCGTGCCGCTGCTTGCGCTGAGCATTCCCATCGAGGTGGCGGCTCCGCTGGTCGTGGTCTTGTCGGTGACCATCGCGGCGGTCGTCATCGTACAAGACTGGCGAAAGATCCACGTGCGCAGCACCGGCTGGCTTCTGGCGCCGACGTTTCTAGGTATTCCCTTGGGCATCGCTTTGCTGACGAGCGTTCACCAAGAGATCGTCAAAGGGCTTTTGGCCATCGTGATCATGGGATTCTCTGGCTATTTTTTGCTGGTCAGAAGGCCTGCTGAATTAGCCGAGGATAGCCACGCGTGGCTTTTGTCTTGCGGTTTCCTCGCCGGAGTGCTCGGCGGCGCCTATGGAATGAACGGGCCGCCACTGGTGATTTACGGCGCGATGCGGCGCTGGTCTCCCCAGCACTTCCGCGCCACCTTGCAGGGATATTTTTTCCCTGCGAGCCTCGTCGCCATGGCCGGATATTGGTTGGCCGGGCTATGGACGACTGCTGTGCTGCACTATTATCTGATTTCTCTGATTGTTGCGCTTCCGGCCATCTTCATCGGCAGGGTTCTCAACCGTCGTTTGCACGGAGAAGTCTTCTTCAAGTACGTCTACGCGGGTCTGCTGTGCGTCGGCGTGATTGTGCTAATTCAAGCGATCCAGCACGCGTAGCAGCGAAGCCGGTGTCATCCCGAACCCGGCCCCGACGGTTTTGGTCGGGGACGGGGGTGAGGGATCTGCTGTTCCGGGCCATGGCTGAACACGCGCGATTTCGCCCGCAAGTAACCGCGTTACATCACACCTTGAATTTGCGTACGAACTGCGCGTTGTTCTCCCAGCGCGACTTCTTGGTCTGCAAGTCGGTTTCTTCCGGTTGTACGGCGCCGTTCACGTCCGTGACTCGGGAGACGATCGTGTGATCGCCGGGGGCGGGCGCCGGAAATTGGAAGCTGAAGAACTTCCAGGAGTATTTGGTGTTCTGGCGGTCCAGCGTCGCTGCCTGCCACGGGCCGTTATCGACGCGCAGCTCGACTGAGCGCAGCGGCGTGCCATCGTTCAGCGCGAAACCGGTGGCCACGACGTTGCCGCCATCGCGCGCCAGCCGCGCCACCATGGACTTCAGCTGAATGCGGCTGACCGAAGTCTCTTCCCAAATGGTTTGATCGCCATCCTTGCGCTCGATGAGGGTGACGTAATCGCGCGCCATGAAGCGGCCCATAAAGCGGCGGTCCTGAACCTGGATATGGTTCATCCACTTCGCATTGCAGACGCCGTACCAGCCCGGAACGAGCATTCGCACCGGGCCGCCATTTTTTGCAGGCAGCGGCTCTCCGTTCATTTCCCAGACCAGCAGCACGTCTGGATTCACGGCGTCGTCGACCGCGAGGCTGCGGGCGAAATTCTGCTCGAACTTCTCAACCGGCGCGCCGCCGTGCGTGATCTCCTCGGTTCCGTGGTCCGCGCCGAAGTAAACGACTTCGCGAGCCGTGGACTTCAGCCCGGCCTCTTTCAAAAGCGCTGCCAGGCTCGTTCCGGTCCAGCGTGCGTTTCCCGCGAGAGTGTTCAGACGGCCCGGATTATTGCCTGAGCATTCGAACCCGGCGATCACTTCGGTGTGAGGACGGCGCTTGATCTGGTCCAGGGTCAATTCCATTTCCTTGTTGACCAGCCCGCTGACACGCAGTTTATAGGTGGCCGGATCGACCTGCGTGGGGCCGTAATGCTGCACTGCGAAAAAATCATCGGTGGGCGTGATGAATGATGATTTCTGGAGCGTACGCGTATCGAGGCTGTGCGGCCCCGTCCCGCCAGCAGGATCGAAGCCCTGAGGCACGTCGGTCCACGGAATCACTTCTTCGCCGTTTGCTGGTGACGCCGCCCATGCGGGAAATCCCAGCGCGGCAAGTCCGGCCAGTGCAGCTCCGCCCTGAATCGCTGCGCGGCGGGAAATTTTGTTGATCATGGGGTCCTCCTTGCTGCAGGAAGTTCGACCAGCCGCCGATTGAGCCGGCGCATTCGTATTAATGGGCTGAGTATGTCACGTTCCGGGACATCAGAACAGTGGCCGTTTCCGGGTGGCGAGGGATCTGCTTTTTCGGGTACAACTCAGAGTACGGAGCGCCCAATGCAAACGGCACCCAGATACTGGTTTCGAGCGAAGCGCTACGGCTGGGGATGGGGCCTGCCCTGCACCTGGGAAGGCTGGCTGGTTTTCGCTGCCTTCTTTGCGTTACCCATCGCCGGGGTTCACCTGTTCCCGCCAGCCAGATCCTCGAGTCGATTCCTTCTGTATGAGATCGGCCTTACCGTCGGGTTGGTCGCTGTGTGCTGGCTGAAGGGCGAACCGCCACGTTGGCGATGGGGCGGCGACTAACCACATCGCCAAATGATGCAACGGAAGCGGGATGCCGAGGCCTTCCCGCACCGTGTCGCCGACGAATTATTTCTTCTTTTGTCCGGTGGCGCCGTCGATATCCGCGGGATCACCGATAAGCTTCATGTAGTCCTGTGCTTGCGATGGAATGCAGAGCTGCTCATTGGTGAACGGAATCGGCGCGTTCTTATCAACCTGATTCTTGACGTAGCGGTAGTCGAGCTTAGACAAAATGAACGGCGACTGTGTGTAGTAAGTCGGGTCGTCGATGTTCTCCGTCATCGAAAGGTGATCGAAGTCGGTGCGCGTGTAACGTTCGGTCACTTTCGCGTCTACGCTGTGAGGATAGCCGCGCCGGTCCATCCAGGTTTTTTCGTCCATGCCGACGGTTTCCACGACGAGCGCGTTATCGCCGTCCCAGTGGCCAACGGAGTAACCGTACATCATGGCCGAGGGGCCTCCCACGTGACCGATATTCTTCGGGGGCTGGCGGCCATCCATCCAGATTTCACGCCAATTCCGCTGAAAGCCTTCCATGAGGATGATGCGGCCCGGCATCTGCGCGAAACCAAGCTGGCCCGTTTGATTATTGACGCTGCGCGGCATGCCGAAGGGGTCGCAATACTTCCAGGGATCGTTGGAAGAAGAGCTGAACGGATCTGGAATATTGGCGTCCAATTTGGCCTTGCCGGCCGCAGTCATCGGAGGGATACGGTTGCTGAGCAGAGCCTCCATCATGCCCGCCCACATGCCCGATAGATCATGCACAGGCGCGGGACCGGAGGGCTTCTCAGCCTCCGGCTGCTCTCTGCGCGCGCGATCTGCGTCAGAGCCGGGCTGGATCGTGACGCGCGGGCTCGCATTCGCCGGCGCGTTTTGCGCATGCGAGCTGCCGGGGACGCAAGCAATGAAAGCAACCAAAGCGACAGTTGCAGCAAAAAATTGCGACGTTCTGATGAATCGCTCTCGCATGTCGATGCCCCCTAGGGGGTCGGGGCTTTAGCCCCGACATAGCGCCTTAGTTTCCTTGGCCTTTAGGCCCTGAAGCGACTGCGCGGTCAAGCATCCCGGATCTGCCTTGCGCACCGCGCAGGCCGCTCTGCTATTTCTTCTCGTCGTTGTTGGTGATGCGCCCACCGGGGCGGCAGGCCGTTGATTCGTTCCCGCCGGTCGTGAAGTCCTGGTCGCACACGGACGGACGATCGCCGATCAGCGAGCCATCGCCGAATTCTCTGCCGTCCGCCAGCACGACTTTGCCGACGCGGCCAACGGTCTTACCATTTTTCGCCGGGTATAAAACGACGGTCAGAGTGTCACCGGGCTTGATGGCGTCTTTGGTCCAGCCGCCCGTGCTGATCGCTGATGCCGCATTGGCTTCGGCAACCCAGTGCTGCAGCTCGCCTTTGTCGTCCTTCACGTCAAAAAGGAGCAGGGTGTGAGGATTGCCCCAATTCACCTTCGTGACGGTGACGTTTTTCAGCGTCGAGGGCTGAAGGCTGTAAGAAGCGCTGCCATGATGCGCGAAGGCCGGACCGGCGAATGCAAAAATGGCGAGCACCAAGGCTATAGGCGTAAGTTTGGCTTTCACAGGTGCCTCCGGAAAGAAGAATGCTGGACCTATATCACCACAAACGCGGGAAGTGGGCAATGGGGATTGGGGGCGCGGAAGACCGAAGGGATCGAAGCGAAGCTCGGCACTGGGATTTCAATGCCTAATGCGCGCTTCAAAGTGCCGAAATGAGCGAAAGCTGTACTCTTGCGACTTTTTTTGCCGGAGACTAAGACGATTTTTGTCCGCTGAAAACGAGGGCGCCTTCCTCGCCGCCAGTCGCATCGGCGGATCTGCCGGCCGCGAGCGGGGTCCATTCCGTCTCGCTCCCGCACCGCTTACAGGAGCGGATGACGGCGTCAGCCGGGTGGTTCCCCACGCGGGCGTCCGCCGGTTCCAGCACCTGGCGACTGGCGCAACGGCTGCAGGCGAACAGCGGGCCCCCGTCTGCTTCGTGCAACGAGGGGAAGTCCACGCCCCAGATGTTGGCTTCGGGACTCACGAATGCCACGCCGTAGGCAAAATCGCCTCGGCCTAACGTGATGATGCGCACAATTCGCGCCTCGGCTTCTTTGTTTGCCTCGAGACAGCGGATGATCACTTCCTGTTCGGCTGCCAACTTCTGGCGCGACAGAACGGCCGCGCCATGCTGGCTGATATCGAGCGTGAAGGTTCCCTCCGAGAAGCTCTTGCCGAGAAGGTCGCTTCCGACCAGAAGCACAGGCTTCTCAATGGCCAACCGGGCGCTTTGGCGTATCGACTCCCGGCGCGTTGTGGCTGCCGGTTCGGGCGCGCCGCGCCGATCCGCGCGAGTCTCGAGGCCTTTGTCAGGTTCCGCTTTTGCTGCCACAGGCTCTGCAGCGCGCGCGGCTTTTTTCTTCGCCTTGACCTCGTAGAGCCTCTGGTCGGCTCTCTTGATGATGGCATCCGGTCCGTCGTTCACCTGGTATTGTGCCATCCCGCAAGAAAACGACAACGGAACGCGCTTTCCTTTCAGCCCGAACTCGATCGAATCCATTCGAGAGAGAATCGCCTGCACGTTGTCCGGTGGACAGTCCGGCAAGATCACGAGAAATTCATCGCCGCCCACGCGGATCGGCACGTCGCAAGCTCGAACTGCTCTCTGGAGACGGCGGGAGAATTCTTTCAGGGCCATGTCGCCCGCGTCGTGCCCGAGAGTGTCGTTGATCTGTTTGAAACGGTCGAAATCCATCGCCAGGAGGATCAGCGGATCACCGGATCGCTCAGCCTTGGCGATCTCCTCCTCTAAGCGAGTCTCACCGAAGCGCCGGTTATACAGCCCGGTCAGCGGATCCAAGATCGACAATCCATAAAGTTTCTCTGCCCGCGCGGAATTCTTCGTGGCCGCTTCCATTTGTTCGATCAAGGCACTGCGTACTTTGGTCAGGCTACTTCGCTGGCGGTACAGCATGAACGCGCTGGCCACAAAGATCAGGCCCAGAAGAACACCAATCACTAACCTTGTGGCGAAGTGGCCGAGGATGACCGCTTCGGGAAAACAAAGCAGAAGGATCATCACCGGCAGTAGCAGAAGCGTGGCGGCACGGCCCCACACCGCCCAGGAGCGGATTTCATCCAGCAACGCGAGACTGTGCTGGAATTCCGGGTCCGGAAGGGCCTCGGGCGTCGGTCGGGTCGCGGGCATTACTCGTGGCTCTCCTTCCGAGCGGTATTCGCCGTAGGCGACACGTCCATCCACGTCTCGGCGAGGCGAAGGACGTTAGAGGCGCGGAACGCAGACCTCCCAACAGTGCGATCGTCCACGATGGGCTTCCCGATGCGCAGCAGCCTCACCGCGATCCCGCACTTTTCGTCGGCCCGCGGCTCGATTCGCACCACCTCGCCCAAACACTCGAAATTCAGCCAGCCCAGGACGGGGATCATGTACAGCTGCATGCCTTCGCGATAGCAGTCTTTATGCGCGGTGACGAAGTGCAGGCCCACCTTGCTGAAATCGGTCGTGATTTGAACCTCCTCGAAGTTGCTTTCACTGGGGTCGGCCCGGCCTGATGTAAACGGGACGCGCGACTCGCGTCCGCGACTCCCGGCGGCGCTCTGTCCCGTTGACGCGTGCCTCCGGTCCTTCCTCGAGGAGTATTCCCTGCAGCTTGTTCACGACATTTCCTCGCTATCTCTCGCGATTTGGGGGTGTGCGCTCTCAGGATCTTTTGACCTGTATCCCGATGCAATGAGGGTACTGTCCGGATCGAAACTAGGTCTATAGGTCCCTCGTACTCCCAAGTTGGGACTAAAGGGTACGGCTGGCGCGTTCCGCAGCTCTGCGGCGTTCACTCGGCCCCCCACCGCAATGCGAGCGGGGGAACCCGGAACGTAACAATAATCGGGGGCCCTCCCCCCGCTTTTTTCGTAAGTATTCATTCTGCTAGGGTTACGGCCATCGTTTTGTAAGTGCTCATTCTGCTTGGCTTAGCGTCGCTCACTTTGCTGGGGTTTAGATTCGAGGCTTAGCAGTTCGTTCAACTATTTATTTAGACAGCATTCGAAGTGGGCGAGTGCCACGATAAGTTCGAACAGAACGGGAAAGCGCTGAAACATTTTTGGACGCGGGCGAGCGCAGCCCGCCATCGACGAATTGGGGCGAAGCCGGAGTGCGTTCGAACGGGAGTCAAAAGCTCTGCCCTTGATACTCCCGAGGATAGGGAGGCGGGAACACCGGCGGCATCGCGGGGGCGAACCGAGTTGCAGAGCTTCGCGTTGGTGGCGCTGGCACAGCCAGTTACCTGGCCGTGCCAGCACCGGGGGAAAACTAGTGTTGAAGCTCCAGGATGCCCGCTCCCAAGTGGGTGTCAGATTCGATGAGCACCACCTGCGAACTGCTCACTTGATAGAGGACATACGTTTTTTGCCCCAAGGTTGTTGTCGTGACCGGGATGGTGTATCGCCCGGGGTTGCCGGCGTCCGGAGTTAAAGTGCCGGAGATCGAGAGGCTGCTGCCTTGCCCGGTACCGAACAGGTCGTTCAGACTCTCGCTGCCTGTGAGTGCGTTGGTCTTGATCGATATTGAGCCAACCGCATCGGACTCGTTGGTCGAATTCGATTGGATATTGAACGCGAAGTTGCCGGTGAGTGTTGGCGTTCCCGATGGAGGGACCAGGACCGTCCCATTGCCGACTATCTTCGTGTCCAGATCGATGAGGAGTCCGCGCACACCGGCGTCCACCGTGCTGTTCGGGTCGCTAAAGTTAATCGTAGGATCGGCGAGATAGAGCCCGAGGACACTCACGTCCTGCGTATTCCCCGGCTTAATCGTGATGTTGCCATAGCCGCTGGCGTTGACGGTGTAAGTGCCCGTGATCGCCGCACTCGTGGCGTGGCCATTCTCGTTGACGTCGGCGAAGCCCGTGATATTTCCGTTGCCGTCCGTAGTGATCTGACCGGCGGCAGCGAACGATGCGCCACTCGAGAAAGTGCTGGCGTCGGTGAAGAAGAGCTTCGTCTTCAGCGTGGCATTCGAAACGCCGGAGACGCCCGCGAACGCTGAACCCACGTCGTTGGTGCCAGGAGAGGTCACGATGACTCGAAGCACCTTGGCGTTGACCACGTAGTAGGCGAATTGATCGCCGCCGAACGAGATGGTGCCGCGTCCGGAAGCGTCCGGCGCCGTGTATGTGCCGGTGTTGGACCCGTTCAGCGAGATCGTTCCTCCGCTATTCTGGTCAATCGTGACGTGGAGGCTTCCGTTGCCCTGCCCGTTCACCAGCCCGCCGAATACTTCCTGTTTCGACCCGTCTTTGCCCGCAACAACCATCACGAACGGCCCGTTGATTTGCGCGAGCCCTCCCGGAGTGAGGCTCTGCAGGTCCACGCTGCCGCTGGAGGTTGCGCCGGCGTCGAACTCACCGATTAGCGCGTGCTTGGCGTTGACCACGGACACGGCGAACGTCTCGGTGCCCTTCACTCCGACGTTGGTGTTGTTCGTAATCAACGTCAGTGTGCCTACCGTAGAGCCGGATGCGATCGTCAACTTCCCACCCGTGATCTTATCCGCGTTGGGTTCTGGAGAGGTCGCGCCGCCTACGCTGTTGTAGTCCTGCTCGCCGCCGGTGACGTTCCCGTTCGAATCCAAAACGAAGGAGCCGGCGATGGCGTAAGTGTTTGACTTTGCATCTTCACCGCTCACGTAGAAGGTGAACGTGCCGGAACTCAGAGCGGTGCCGCCACCGCCGCCAGAAGTGCTGACGGTCACGGTAGCGGATGCTGCAACTGTATTGTTGGTGGTGGAGGTCGCCTTCAGAGTTACGCTGCCGGCCGCGGCCGGCGCAGTGTAAGTCGTGTTTGCGCCGCTGGCAGTGTGAGCTGGGTTGAATGTTCCGCACGAGCCCGTGGGCGTGCAGCTCCAGTCGACGCCCCCGTTCGCGCTGTCATTGGCCACGGTCGCAGCGATCGTCGCCGTCTGGCCCGCGGTTATGTTTGCGGGGGGCGCCGTGCTCAGGGTTACGGCGACGGAAGTGCCGACGGTCACAGTCGCCGTCGCGGTTGCCGTGGGGTCGGCGGTGGACGCGGCCTTGATGGTCACGCTGCCACCGGCGCCGGGCGCCGTGTACGTGGTGGCTGCCCCGCTGGCCGTGTGCGCCGGGTTGAATGTGCCGCACGAGCCTGTGGGAGTGCAGCTCCAATCAACGCCTTTGTTCGCGCTGTCGTTATCGACAGTCGCCACAATCGAGGCGGTCTGATTTATCGCGATGCTTGAAGGAGGCCTTGTTGTCAGCGTCGTCGAAACACTCGAAGAAGGTGGATTGCTGGAATTGCTTTTGGTCGTGCCGCATCCTGCCAACCACACCGACACCAAACTAAGAGCGAATACTGCGCAGAGCTGGAGACACACAGCTTCGACTCTTTTCTGCATTCTATCCTCCGGTCCTCTTTCGTTTTCGCATCGCCGGAGTTGCAGCCGCTTCGAAGACACTTCTCCCCGGGCCAGTTCCGTGGAACTCGCCTAGGGTGTGCGGACCGCACAGCCGGAAATGCCCCAAAAATCGGCTAACAGAAGACCTTAATCAGGCTTGACGGACAATCGAGCAGGACCCTTAGAAGAGCTAAGCAAATCG
>Ga0187821_10000064_pt1 | contig 17100 bp, 20 predicted proteins | sample NC_wetland_sal_i_20_FD_132442 | JGI IMG/M metagenome (GOLD analysis project Ga0187821, IMG submission 132442) | Wetland sediment microbial communities from Neuse River Estuary, North Carolina, USA - SourceSoil_1 | ecosystem: Environmental > Aquatic > Freshwater > Wetlands > Sediment | place...
ATGTTGACGACGAGACCGCGAGCGGTGTCCCGGGTCTCCAGGATGGCGTTGAATTGGATCAGCAGGCGTGCGCGAAGCTCTTCCCGGTCGCGAACGGCTTGCTGAAGCTGTTGATCCGAGTTCGCGGCGGCGAGGCGGCTTCTAGCCGATTCCGTCTCCGCGTCTCTTTGATGCTGTTGCGCATCGGCGGTGGCCTGATTGGCGTCCGTAGCGGCGAGGCGGCTTCTAGCCGATTCCGTCTCCGCGTCTCTTTGGTGTTGTTGCGCATCGGCGGTGGCTTGATTGGCATCAGCAGCGGAGGCGCGATTCCGGTCGGAATCCGCCTGGGCGTCCATCTTTTGTTGTTGTGCGGCGGCGTTGTCCCGTTCGGCTTGCGCTTGGCCGGCTGCGGCGGTGCGAGCGGAATCCTGGGCATCGCGAGTCTTACCTTCGGCGTTCTCCTGTGCGCGAACTGCCTCGGCGGTTTCCGCCTCGGCGCTGCGCTTTCCAGCGTTTGCCGAAGCTACGCGATTTGCGTCCGCGGTGCGGCCCGCTGCTTCGCGCTCCTCGTCAATACGCTTTACTGCGATCTCACGCGCATCTTCTGATGTCTGCACGACGAGACGCGAAGTGGAACTAAGTCTCTTCTTGTCGACGCTGTGGCGGATGGCCATGTCATCGGCCTGCTTCATCTGGCCGGCGGCATTGGCGTAACTGGATGTAGCATAGTTTTCGGCGCCCGCAGACTGAGCGATGCGCAGAGCATTGCGCGCCTCGAAAAATTCGAGCGGCAACTTGGTATTCAAGACCACGGGATCAAATTTATATCCTGTGGGGATATAGCCGCCGCGATCGACCAGTTCATATTTCGCATCCACCACCTCGGTGGTGCCGACGGTGTCCGGACGAATCGCATTTTCCATCACGACTACGTTGCTGGGACGCCGCACCGCATAGTAAGGTTCCGCGGTCACAATCATGGCGAACGCTTGAAGGTCCGTTGTGACGTCGAGCTTGCTTCGGTCGTTGTTTCCGATCAGGACTTCACCCAGGTTCACGGGACGACCTTCCGGGGAAATCGCCCACATGACGTAGGTCAGATACTCCCCTCCAAATGTCGTGGGCTTTTGCATATTCGAAAACTCAACTTTGATTTCCATGGCTCCGCGATGGCTGTCTACCTTGGCTTCGCCCCTGGCGCCGGCCATTAGATCGGTGCCTTCGAAATCGATCTTGGTGGAACCGCTGCGGTGCGCATATTTCACGGCCTTCACCGTTCGATCCACGAGAATCATCTGATACATGGATGTCTGATCCGCTCGAATTGCCGCGGCCTGCGAGACTTGTGGAACTCCGCCGGAACGGGCGGACGGGGCCAAAATGGCGGCGGAAGCGATCAATGCTCCCCAAACGATACTTTGCTTGACCAAATTCTTTTTCATAAAAGATCTCCTGTAACGAAAAGCCGTGCAGTTCGCGCTGAAGGGTGATTTCAGACTTTCTTCCGCCCTTCATTTCGCGACGTATTTCCTAATTGGAATTTCTTCTTGAGCCTGAATGAGCCTGACGGGTGCGAGCCGCGCTTGACACACGCACCCGTTCACATTTTGCGAGTTGCGTAATGTCTGTGCTAGTCGTGGTCTGGATGGGAATGACGCCAATTCCAATAATTGGACTGCTCTCTCTTCGATGACTTCGAGAACTCGTGGTCTCTTTTGTGATTATTGGTCAGGTAGATTCCCCACGCGTGATTCTCGTGATCGTCCCAGTTGTGGTAGTCCTTGTGGTGGGAATCGTAGACCCGCACCTGAACGCCGTCGTCATTTGGTCCGGGAGTGGCCATCATTGCTACCGGTGTGGCAATGGCCGCAGCCAAGATCATCGTGCCGATGAAGCGGTATGAAAAACGCATATTCTTTTCCTCCAAGCTTGCATTGCGATCTCAATGTTGTTTCGGCAGAAATGCAGGCAACTTGCTGGGGCCCGAGGTAATGGTTTCTGTCGTCTACGAACTTGATATCGGTGGGAGCATCATGGGGGGGTGGAAGGCGGGAGTCTGTGCTCTTTTGCACGTTTTCTCAAGATTGCAGTTTGCCGTGCGCTAAGGAGCAAAACGAATGAGTGAGGCGCCACACCTGTGCCTCCCTCAATACAGTAGAGAAGACTGCCAGGAAAGGGCGTCTGAGTAGGAAACTGGGTGATGTGATCAGGCCTGGCGTGTGTTTCGGGGTTATTTGCCTTTGCCGCTGGGACGAATTCCGTTCGGCTGTTCAGGCTTCGCGACGTTCCAAACGTACAGGAAGTTTTCGTCCGTAGCTGTGGCGACACTACGGCTGGATTTGCGTGTGGCGCGGTTCAGTGCGGAACGCACGTTCTCCTTGCTGTCTCCGAGATCGGCCAAAGGAACCTTGAAGGCGACGCCTTCTTCAAGGTCGTCGAGGTCGCGCAGAATCGCGGTAACGATCTTCTTGTGCTTCCCGTTTCGCGATCGCGGGACGTCCACCATGGCCATGGTCTTGAAATGAGGTGCGGCTGGACTGGTTTTCATGAGAACCTTCTAAGGTACGCCAAACATATAACTACACTCGCGCAATCATACGCATTCTGAGAGTAAAGTACAACTAAATTCGAAATGCTAACCCAGCCCATTGCACTTCGACCCGATAACGCAGGCCGCGCATTGGTCACGCCGCGTGCCACCGAAATACAGTTGAATGGCCCGCTGTCGCCATCCATAGATTCCCAAAAGATTTTCCCCGTATCACTTGAAGGTTGCTACGGTGTATCGAGGGAGAACGATCGATGAGAAAAAAGAAAATACATTTCGAGCAAGTTCCCGTCGCGGTGGTTGAGAAAATTCTCAAACAGCAGAGCTCCTTGGTCAAACCCGACGGCAATCAAAAACATGCGGTTAGGAAATCAAAAAGAGCCGCAAGCGGGGCGGGCAAGCCGACCAGGAAAGTAGAGGTTTTAGTACCATGATCTCAACCAAAAAACTGAAAAACTCGCTGCCCGCCAACTTCAATGTCCAAACCTTCCTGGAATCCGCGGGAGTGGCAAGAACCATCTTGGAATTCCAGGCGAAGGACACCATCTTCTCGCAGGGAGACGTGGGCAAGGAAGTCATGTATATCCAAAAAGGCACGGTAAAGCTCTCCGTCGTTTCAAAGACCGGTAAAGAGGCCGTGGTAGCAATGCTGAAACCTGGCAGCTTCGTCGGCGAGGGCTCCCTGGCCGGGCAGCCATTGCGCATCGCAACGGCAACGGCAGTTACACCTGTCGTATTGCTCGTCATCGGCTTGACTGAAATGATCCGCGTGCTCCATGTGGAACACGCGTTCTCGGATCGCTTTATCGCCTATATGGTGGAACGAAATATCCGGATTGAAGAAGACTTGATCGATCAACTTTTCAATTCCAGCGAGAAACGGCTGGCGCGGACCCTGCTATTGCTGGCGCGGTACGGCAATCACGAAAAACCGCAGTTCGTGCTTCCCAAGGTGTCGCAAGAGACGCTGGCGGAAATGGTCGGCACCACGCGGTCACGCGTCAACTTTTTCATGAACAAATTCAAGAAGTTGGGATTTATCAATTACGATGGCGGGCTGCATGTAAACGATTCATTGCTCAGCGTGGTCCTGCACGACTAGGGGGCTGGACCCTTCAGAGGAAACGTTCGCCAAACGTCCAAGTCCCTTCTTGTTCTTGCTACCTCGCCAAAAGTAGAAAACCACGGTCGCAGTGGTCATCAGCGCCAATAGGATTGCCACCGCGGCGGGGTGTCCGTGTTCCGCGATGAACGCGATGATTTGCGGTCCATACCGCGCGGCCAGATATGCCAGGATCAAGTATCTGGAGATTCGGCCGAGTGTGAGCGCTGCCAGGAATTTTCTTGGCGGATATTGCATGGCGCCTGCCGCAAGTAGAAATGGAACCATGGGCACTGGGGGCGGCAGTAGAGCAGGGATGGCAATGGCGGCGAAACCCCATCGCCCGAAGATCTTGCAAACTTTGTGCACTTTTCTGCGCGAGAATCTGCGGTCGAGCGCTTCTTTCCCGCCTTTGCGCGCGAGGCGGTAGGTCAGAAAACCGCCGGCCACTGAGCCGGCCGCCGCCATCAAACCGTAATAAAGCCAAAACTGTTCCTGGCGCGAGGACAACACAATCGCCGCCACGTCCAGAATTCCCGGAAGTGGAACGAGGGAGTTATCCAGAAGGCCGAGTGGAATCAGACCTATGCCGCCGAGGTGAAAAAGCCACCGCCGCAAGCTTCGTCCCGCCAGCGGCAGCAACGCCGCGATTATGTGTCCGGTGATCATCTCTTTTCTCTGGTATTCAAAACCGGCGCGCGGTTTCGCTCGCAGCCCTGGCGAAGCCTTCCGTGCTAGATCCCGAGGACTTTCTCCACCTGGCCGATTTTCTTTTGGACCTTTCCACCAAACTTTTCGCCTTGGCCTTCTGCTTCCAGGTTGGGATTGTTTATCGCTCTTCCGACTTTTGCCTTCACTTTACCCTTCACTTCGTGGAACTTGCCTTTGGCTTTGTCCTTCGTGCTTTTTTTCATGAATGGTTTCTCCTTTCATGCAATTTGACCTGCACAGCAGGGCAACGAGCTGTCCGTCCCCGGACATCCACAAATACCATCGAGTTCATTGCGATGCGAGCGAGGTCAACGTAGTCCACCGACCAGGTACACGACCAACAAGATGAGCAGGACGGTTCCGACGACTCCCAGGCCACCGCCTCTCCCCCATCTGGAGTAGCCGTAATAGCCGCCGCCTCCGCCGAACAACAGCACCAGAAGTACAATTAGCAGTAACATTGAAACTCTCCCTTCCATTTGCAAAAATCAAGCGTCGAGCCCGCCAAGAGATTGTCAACGTCTTGCCGGCGCTTTTTTCAACACGTATCTCGAGTCGATCGACATGCAGGCGTGCAATTGGCGGAACGATAGATGGCCTTGGCGGTCGCTTCAATTCACCCGGTTTTCCGCGGCGGTGACGACTTCTTCGACGGCTAGAATCAAATCCTTTCGGATATCCATCTCCCATCCAGGCTGTATACGCACGCGCACGTCGGCCACAGATTCGCCAACAATGTGGCAAGGCATTGGGACAGGATATTGGCGGATAACGACGAGCATAACGACCGGTTTACCGAACCAGGAAGAATATACGGGCGAAAAGCCTTTCGTTCCATGAGCGCTCACGTTGAACATCCTCCTCTCTTGGGGTTAACTCCACAGGATGCACAAGTACTTGTAGCCCGGCCGCAATCGAAAATCTGTCCAAATTTGAACAGATCGCGCAGATCCATCCGGAATAGCGAGGTACGTTTTATAAGGGGGCTAAAGCCTCGGAACAACGCCGCCGTATTGCGTTCTCAGGTTCAGCATGCTTTCTTCAGTACCTTCATTTCGTAGAGCGCACGATCCGCTGCCTGAAACAAGGTATCGATGGTTGCACCATCTTCTGGATAGACAGCCATGCCAACGCTCACGGAAAGCAGAGGCTCCTCGCGATCGCTGCTCAACCGATCGCAAATCCGTTTCCTGACGAGCGCGGCATCGTGTGCACCGGTTTCCGGAAGGACAATAGCAAACTCGTCGCCTCCATACCGCGCGGCCGTATCGATCGAGCGGCAGGAAAAACGGAAAATATCAGCCAGGCGGCAGAGCGCCCGATTCCCGGCCAAGTGGCCATAGCGGTCATTGATCTGCTTCATTCCGTCCAGATCAAACATGAGCACAGCAAAGGCCCGCCCGGTGCGATCCGAGCGCATGATCTCAGATTCGAGTTCCTCGCTAAGTCTGCGGTAGTTTGCCAGGCCGGTCAGAGCGTCGGTCGCCGCCAGGTGGCGGAGATGATCTTCCGCCGCGCGTTGTGCGGTGACGTCCTCGGCGATGATCTCGCAGCCCATCGGCGCTCCTTCTTCGCTGGCTGCTTGCCGGCCGCTGAGCCGGACCTTCATGGGCGTCCCGTCCTTACGCTTCCATTCGACTTCGACCAGGTCGATATGCCCCAATTTTCGGTAGGGCTCAAACAATTGCCCGCGCTCGATTGGGTCGCGAATGATGTCAGTGGCCAGATTCGCGGCCTTTAAATCCTCTTTCGAACCATAGCCGAGCATCGTCACCAGCGCCTCATTCACCTCGAGAAACTTGCCATCCACGTCAAACCGGCAGATGCCGTAGGTAGGGTTTTCGAGGAGTGCGCGATAATGTGCTTCCGAGTGGCGCAACGCCTTCTCCACCCGGTCTTGTTCCCCGCGCTGGGCCGTTCGTTCCACGGCAACCGCCACGGCAAGCGGCAGGCGTACCAGGCGTGCTTTGTCCACGCAATCGGACGCGCCTTTCCTCATGAATTCGTCCACAAGTTCCGTTTCCAAGGGCTTGGTTAAGAGAATGAATGGAATTTCCAGGTCCTGTTCCTGCAAGAGGGCTAGCGCCTGCAGTCCCGTCCAATCCGCCGCATCCGTATCCGCCAGGACAACGTCGTAGCGTTCCTTCTTGAGCCTCTCGAGGAAATCTTCCCGCGTTTTGACCACATCCGCCGAAATGGCGAATTGCGCCTTCTTAAGCTCCTGAAGGCAAAGTTCCACATCGGCCAAATCATCGTCCACAATCAGGGCGCGAATCATTCGCCGTCTGTGGGCCGGAAGGCTTTGTTGAGCTGGAACTCCGTGATCTTGCTGTGTTTCCTTCTGGGCTATATTATGCATGTGATTACTCCCGCCGAGTTCATCCACACCTGCCAAGTATTTTTTCGCCCAGCGAAAGGAACGCTTGGTGATGCTCTACACTGAACTTTAGGTCGCCAAGAAATCGGGCACTGTTCAAAACGGAACAATCAGTGACAATGTGTCGATTCGGATAACAGAAAGGAAGGGATTGGGCGGAAAACTTGCAATGAAAATTAGAATGATTACGGGGTCGAATCGTTCGATTTTTCGGGCGGCAGGTTCGCCCGTATCAGAGCCTCCGCTTGTTTCCACACATTGGGATCGCATTCAATTTGCGTGTGAGTTTTCACCAGGACGCGGTCATACCAGGGATACTCGTTGCACGCATACGGGCTGGCTTTGTAATCGAAACGAAAATTCCCGATGATCTTTGTGTGCGATGGATCAGCGGCGCGAATGGCGGGCTGGCCGTGTACAAATCCATCCAGCTGATAAAAATTGGCGGCTTGGGCCACGTTCGCGGGGATCACCGTATCATTTTGGTGAAACTTGGATACGCTATCCACTTGAATGGTGAGGAGAACGGGGATGCCATCGTTTTTCAATTCGCGCGCAACGGTAATGGCTTCCGATGCTCCCCAACTATGCCCGTACAGGATGATGCGCGCGCTCTGTTTTTCGGCGTTTGTTAGTTTGCCATCATGATTCGTATCCAGCAGGCTCAGGATTTTCTTTCGGGCATTTTCTCCGTGGTAGCTCTCGAAAGTTTCCACGTCCACGCCCGAAGGGTACTCTTTGCGCAGGCGCGCCGCGAGCTGCACTTCGCTGTGGACGGGATCATCGTGTCGGATGAACCCGCCGACGAAGCCGATGACGATGACGGGCGGCGTGGCGCTTGCCGCTGTTTCGGCGACGGCATTCGAGCGGCCTCCGGGCGGAAGTTTCGCACCTTGCGCCGGGATGGCTTGGCCAGGCGCAAAATTGGCCACGAGTGAAAAAATAGAAGCGCAAAGCAAAATATGAATTTGCCGCAATGAAATTGCGTTCTTCATAGCAAACGTGTATTCCCGCAAAGCGTTGTCACCGTTCCAGTATCTCACTCACTTGCCGGAATGGCAGCAGCCAACTCCATATTCGCTGGCATTGCATTCCTTGCTTTGGGTGCAGGTGGCAACGCTGTGCGGAGACGTTCGCAAGATTCGTACCCTGACCGGCCGAGTGCAACGGATCCGGAGATGTCAGAGGCGGCCGAGAAGCAGGAGAATGACGACGATCACTAGAGCGAGTCCCACTCCCCCGGTGGGTCCATAACCCCACGCCCTGCTATGCGACCATCGCGGTAGCGCGCCCAAGAGCGCAAGAATCAAAACCACAATCAATATTGTCCCAAGCATGATTCGCTCCTTCGTTCCAGCATGCAGCGAGTAGAACTCAGGCACTCGCTGTCTTGCCGCCTTCGCAATTCCTTCCCGCTGGTTTACGAGCCAACGCGAATATTGGAGAAGGAATGGAAAAGTCCAAAAACGTTGAGGAGCCATAAGACTACGCCGATCACCACGACGGCATTCAGGATCGACTTGATCGACCCTTGCATCGGGATGAAGTTATTGACCAGCCAGAGCAAAACACCCACTACGATCAAAACCATGAGCAATTGAAGTAAAGGCATCGACTGTTACCTCCTTATTTTCTGGGCCGCTATTCGGCCCGACCCGAGGAGTTGCGCGAACTTCCGTGTGTTCCGAGAACTGTGTCGCCGGCTGGGGTGCAATGGAATCCGCTATGTCCGGTGTTGTTTCGGTTGAAGTGTGTGGGGCATGTTTTCGCCTCGGCCGTTTTGCTTCCCCCACGTAAACGCATCCTAGAAGCATCGAAGACGAATGTCTGTTCACTTGTGAACACCTTCGCATTTCAATTCGCCACCGGGGACTCCATTCTGCAACTGCATCTAATTCCCACAATGTTCAATAGGGAACAGCCAACGCGCTCTCATGAGAGCAAGCTGTGTCCGAGGAAATATTTATGAAACGAGTTCAAGTGATCGGCATAGCAGTTCTGTTATTACTTTTTGGAACTACCACTCTCGGGTACGCAAAGCAGGAACAAGAACAAGAAAAGCAGGACAGGCCGGAAAAACAAGCCGAGCCCGCGCAACAGAGAGGCCAGCAGCAAGAGCGGACACCGGCTCCTCAACAGCGCGCCCAACGACAACAGGAGAAGCCAGCCCCTCAGCAGAATGCCCAGCAGCAAGAACAGAAGCCGGCCAATCAGCAGCACACTCAACAGCAAAACCAGAACGGGCAGCAAGCCCAGCAGCATGGAAACAAGACCAACCAACAGCAAGCCCAGCAGCCACCTCAGAATCAAGGCAGGCAACAAGTCCAGCAGCAACAGGGAAACAAGAACAACCAGCAACATGCCCAGCAGCAACCGCAGAATCAAGGCAGGCAGCAAGCCCAGCAGCAACAGGGAAACAAGACCAACCAACAGCACGCCGAACAGCAACAGCAGAGCAAGAACAACCAGCAAATTTCTCAGCGGCAGTCCAATCAACCTGTTCAGCAACAGCGCACTCATCAGCAGGAAATCGCGCAGCAAGGTGAACAGCGAGGCGAATGGCAGCAGCGCCGCGCCCACAGCTTCGATGCCGAGCACCGCACTTGGCAGCAGCGCGGCGGCTACAACGGCTATCGCATTCCTGACGTCTATTTCAGCAGCTACTACGGCTCGGTCCACTCATTCCGCGTCTACGGCCTCCCCTTTATGGAGGTTGGCGGGTTTCCGCGTTTCCAGTACGGCGGCTATTGGTTCAGTGTCGTTGATCCGTATCCGGAATTCTGGGGAGCGGACTGGTACCAAACCGACGACGTTTATGTCGTGTACGTTGATAACGGGTATTACCTGTACGACAGCAGGTATCCCGGCCGCCCTGGGGTTGCCATCAGCATTTCGCTTTAGGCAATCTTTAAAGCCACACGGTCGTCCCCAAGAGATGCGCCCAGCTCCATGGAACAGGGAAGTGTCTGTGGAGCTTGGCGCGCTCCTTTCTCCGCAATCCCGGCGTCAGTGTTTGGAAACGACCGCCCTCCTGTTTGTTTCGATACTCACTTCATGAGCAAGGAAAATTGATCGCGGACTCCTCGTACAGCAATGGATAGCGGGAGGCCATTTTTCTCCCGACATTGGAATCTTCGCTTTTTAGTTCAACGCATGTGCTTTATTGAACAGACGTTTAAATATCCGAACGCTATAAAGTATGACAGCTCCTCCTGCCAGCCAGAATCTGGTCAAAGGCGGATCTCCCTAAAGCGGAACAATGATTTGGTCCAAAACTAACGACGGCCACGTTGCCGAAGCGCCCCGATTTCTGTGTGGCGATCAAATTCGTAGAACCGAAGAAAGAGACGTGTGATGAATCGATTTACTAGAGGGAGTTTAAACATGAAAAAATTCAAAGTTGTTGCACTGCTGTGTTCTTTCGCATTGGTCGCCCTGGCATTCGCGGCGAATGTCAAGGCCGATACGTTTGACAAGAAAACGGTGATCACGTTCAGCGCCCCTTTTGAAGTTCCGGGCGTGGATGCTCAGATCCTTCCGGCCGGCACGTATGTATTCAAGGTGTTTGAATCCTTCGGCGACCGGAACATCGTCCAAATTTTCAACGCGGACGAAACGCATCTCTTTACAACGATTCTTGCCATCAACAACTTTCGTTTGAAACCGACGGAAAAGACGGTAATGACGTTCAAGGAACGAGGCGAAGGCCAGCCGGAAGCGATCAAGGCCTGGTTCTATCCCGACAACGCCTTCGGACAGGAATTCGTTTACTCGAAGAAGCGCGCGTTGGAACTGGCAAAGATCGTCAACGAACCCGTCCTCGCGATGCCGATTGAAACGAATACGGTACCGCCCGCGGAAGTTTTGAAAAGCATAAAACTCGAAGCGATACAACCAACGGGTGAAGAGGTTCCCGTAACTGCAGTCGTCGAGGCTCCGCCGCAGCTGGTTGCGGCGCCCGTGGCGGCAGCACCCGCAGCGGCGCCCGCCGAGAAGACGGAAATAGCGCAGGCCCTGCCCCACACAGCCAGCTCCTTGCCGCTCGCTGGACTGATTGGATTGCTTTCGCTGTGCGCAGCCTTTGCAATTGTGATCTTCACGAAGGTCCTCGCGTAAATTGGAAAGTGCACGTGCATGGATTGCAGGGGTAGGTAAGTTTGGCCTACCCTCTTGGGCGGTAGGACCCGAATTCCGGGTTGCCGCTCGGAATCCACAAGACGCTCGCATAATAGAGGGGCTGCCGACAAATAGCGGGAAAGCTCATGAGACGCCATTTCGCTCGAACGCATCATCTGTACCCGGTCTTTCTCTTGATCGTTCTCCCTTGCGTTGCCGTGTCTCAACAAAACTCGCAGGCTGCGCCTTCGCATGGTGACGGATACGCGATTCGGACGAGCGTGGATTTAGTTGTCTTGCGAGCGACGGTACGGGACCGCAAAGGCGCTCCGGTCGCGGGACTCGGCAAGGAAGACTTTCAGGTCTTCGAGGATAAGGTCCCTCAAGAGATCGAATTTTTCAGCCATGAAGATGTCCCGGTCACGGTCGGCCTGGTGATCGACAACAGCAGCAGCATGGGTTCCAAGCGCTCCGACGTAATTAACGCAGCCCTGGCATTCGCCCGCTCCAGCAATCCGGAAGATCAGGTGTTCGTGGTCAATTTCAATGAGCATGTTTTGATGGGTCTTCCAAGCAATGTCCCGTTCACCAGCAACCAGCAGCAATTGGAGACGGCCTTGTCCAAAAATAAGGCGGACGGCCTGACGGCGCTTTACGACGCAATCGCCGTTGCCCTGGAGCAATTGAAAAAAGGCAAATGGGATAAGAAGGTGCTGATCGTGATCAGCGATGGCGGCGACAACGCCAGCAGACACACACTCCCCGAAATCATCTCGATGGTGAATCAGTCGAGCGCAATTCTCTACTCCATGGGGATCTTTGATGCGAACGATGACGACCGGAACCCGCGCGTGCTCAAGCAATTGTCTAGAATCTCCGGGGGAGAATCATTCTTTCCTGAGTCACTTGAGGAGATTCTGCCAATTTGCCAGCAAATCGCTCGCGACATTCGCAACCAATACACGATCTCCTATGCGCCGGCGAACAGAAGATCCGATGGAACGTACCGCGCGATCGAAGTGAAGGCGCGGAAAAATGCGAGTCGCGGGCGGTTAAGCGTCAGCACACGCGCCGGCTATTCCGCGCCCTTGAGACCGTCTCCGGCGAGCGACGCCCTGAGCAACCAGCCATGAGGTGCACGCTCAATCGGAGAATCCCTCCTTCGGCGCAAACTCATACCATCCTGCGATGGTGCAGAAACACTTTCCTAATCGTTGGCGTGCTGATCTTGGGTTACTGCGGATATGTCCTGCTCGACGCAAGAGTCTACCAGGCCGACGAAGCCCGCCAATTTCAACAGGAGATAAAAGATTTCAAGCCGGTCATCACAAGCAAGGGTCGCGCTCAAGACGTGTCCTTTCATCCGTTAAATGGCAAACCCCTGGGGGAAATCGAATTAACACGAATCGGTGTTACGGCGATGATTCTCGAAGGTACCGATGACCGGACCTTGCGGCGGGCGGTCGGGCACATTCCTGGCACCCCTCTGCCCGGACAGCCAGGAAACGTCGCCATCGCGGGGCATCGTGACACATTTTTCCGGGCTCTGCGCAATGTCCGCCAGGACGACGAAATCACTTTAATGACTCTCGAGGGTTCCTACCGTTATCGTGTGGACTCGATAAAAGTGGTTGGGCCCGAAGATACTCAGGTGCTGGATAATTCGGGCGGCGATGTCCTGACCCTCGTGACCTGCTACCCATTCTATTTTGTTGGGCCGGCTCCAAGGAGATTCATTGTCCGCGCGCAAAGAATTTCCCAATGAAGCAGGACGGCAAGAAACCGCCGATGCCCACCCCACCACAGGTGCCGCATATTGAACCCTTAGGGGCCTACAGGCTCTTCCTTAGGGCAAACAAATTCTCTGAATGATAGAAGTAAGCTAAGATCAAAACGAGGCCGCCGTCGGCAAAATGGGACGTTGCAATGCATTGTCTGTGAAAGTTTTCGCCGTGATCGTGGCGTTGGCCTTGTGCTTGAGCTGGCCAAGCGAAGCCGCGGCCTACGCCGTCCTGGCGCATGAAGCGATCATTGACAGCGCGTGGGATGCCAACATTCGCCCGCTCCTCTTGAAGCGGTTTCCAGATGCGACGGGGGAGCAAATCAAGGAGGCGCATGGCTACGCCTACGGCGGAGCCATTATCCAGGACATGGGTTATTACCCGCACGGGAGCTTTTTTTTCAGCGACTTGACGCATTACGTGCGGAGCGGGGATTTTGTCCTCGCACTCCTGCGCGATTCCAAAGACCTGAATGGCTATGCGTTTGCGCTCGGGTCGCTCGCACACTACGCCGCGGATAATGACGGCCATTCCATCGGCACGAACCGTGCCGTCCCCCTGCTGTATCCCAAGTTGAAAACGAAATACGGAGACACGGTCACGTATGAAGAAGACAAGCTGGCGCACGTAAAAACGGAATTTGGATTCGACGTTCTGGAAGTCGCGCAGGGCCGCTTCGCCCCGGATAACTACCATGACTTCATCGGTTTTGAGGTTTCCGTTCCACTCCTGGAGCAGGCTTTTCAGGAAACCTACGGCCTGGATCTGAAAAACGTTCTCTCCAACGAAGATAAGGTGCTCGGCTCGTATCGCTATGATGTCAGCCGACTTCTTCCAAAAGCAACGCGCGTCGCTTGGAGCCTGAAGAAGGACGAAATCGAAAAGGATCAGCCCGGCATAACGAAGAGAAAATTTCTCTACAATCTTTCTCGCGCGAGCTACCAAAAAAATTGGGGAAGGCAATATAAAAAGCCCAGCTTTGGCGAAGAATTTCTGGCCTTCCTGTTTCGAATCCTTCCGAAGATTGGCCCTCTGAAGGTGTTGCAACTCAAAACGCCTACGCCTGCCGCGGAACAACTGTTTGAGGCGAGCTTCAACGCGAGCCTGGACCGATACAGGCAACTACTGAATCAAGTAGCCGGCGGCGAACCGAAGTTGCCCAACGACAATTTTGACACTGGCGGCGTCACTGCGCCGGGAATCTATAAGCTCGCCGATGAAACGCAGGCAAAATTGCTCGACGATTTGGCAAAACTGAAATTCAACGGCGCCTCACCGGAAATACGGGCCGAACTTCTGGAATACTTCGGCCATCCCGAGGCTCCTTACGCGATGAAGAGGAAGCCAAAAGACTGGGCGAAAGTTCAGGCCGAACTGGAGGAATTGAAGAGTGCGTCTCCGCCCGCCGCGACGGTCAGCGCGAATGATCCAGACCCGGGTGAACACGCGGATTCTGAAACGCCAGTAATTGGAAAGACGAATGAATGACGCGCTTTCTCTCCCGACTATGGGACGGTCCCGAATGCGGCGCACTTAACAAAGTTACGGGACGACTCTTCGCCTACCACCAGGCCACGAAGCATACCTATCATTCCGTCCGCGCCAACGCGCGCTACCTCGATTGGCACAATCAGCCTGACCCATTCCGTACTTATGAAGGCGTCCCCACAATCCTTCTTCCGCCCGAACCGGGTTTCCCGAACACTGGAACATTTGCCGTCATGGCCTCGCTCGCGGAAATAACAAAACTCCCTGCCGGGGATGCGCCTGAACGTCGCGAAGCAACTCAACTGGACTTGGACTGGCTCAGCCGTTTTCTGTGGCACTCGATGGCCGTCAGCGCCTGGAAGAAAGTTCCAGGCTCGGGAGCCCGCTACAGCCTGCGCGTGAATCCCTCCTCCGGCAATCTGCACCCGACGGAAACCTACCTTGCACTGCGCTCATTTGCAGGAATCGAAGACGGCTTATATCACTACCGCGCGGACCGGCACGCCCTTGAGCTTCGCAGCCGCGGCGCCTGGACGCAGCAACTTGCACGCGCTCTCGAGATTCCCTGGGCGGAGGAGTCGCCGCTCGTCGTCGGACTGACCTCGATCTTTTGGCGCGAAGCCTGGAAGTACGGAGAACGCGCTTATCGCTACTGTTGCCACGATTTGGGCCACGCGATAGTGAGCGCACTTCTGGCCGCGCGCGCATTGGGATTGCCCGGCGGCGCTGTGGCCCACTTCAGCGACGTTCGCCTGGCTCGCGCCCTGGGTCTGGCCGAAAGCGACGAAGCTCCCATGGCGTTTCTTGTCTTTCCTGCACAGAACACTTCAACTGAATTTCCCGACACACCCGTTGAAAAGGTCGCGGGAATTCCGAATGAATTATCCGCGGAAGAAGTTCGCTATGAGTTGCTTCTCGGGATGCACGCCTCGACGGTCCTGCCCGACCCTGCGGGACCGTTGCCGCGCGTTTCCACTGCATTTCAAGGCATCGCCGAGAGCCGGGCGCCAATCTCAGATCCGTCTCACGATGCTCCACTAGGATTAACGGTGCGCCGGCGGCGCTCGGCGCTTGATTTTGATGCGCGCACGCCGCCGATGGAACGCCGCGAACTGGAAGAGCTTCTGGATTTCGCGACGAAAGACTGGCGCGCGGACTGGCGCGGAAATTTTGGCGGCGAGACAATGCAGTCCGAAAGAGGCGCCGATTTCGTTGCGCTTTACCTCTACGTTCATCGCGCGCGAGATTGCGAGCCCGGCGTCTATCGCTGGGATCAGGCAAACCGAAAGCTCGAACGGTTACACACAGGCAATGTCCAGCGCGTCGCGGCTTTTCTCAGTCTGGAACAATCCCTCGCGGGAAACTCGTGCTTCACAATTTCCATGATCGCGGATTTGGGCGAAGCAGCGCGCGTGTTCGGCAGCCGCGGCTACCGCTACGTCTATTTTGAAGCAGGCGCGATCGGTCAACGGCTCTACGTCGGAGCGGAGGCGCTCGGCTGGAACGCCACCGGGATCGGCGCTTTCTACGATGATGATGTTCACCGCTATTTAGGATTTCTCGAAGAGGGTACGAGTTCCGTGGACGCATCGGTTCGCGAAGCCGAAAAAGCGGCCCTGGTCATGCTGGGTTCTCCGGCTTCCCGTGCGGCTACGGAGAGGCGCGAGTCTGCTCCCGTGATTTCCGAATCCGGCGAAGAGCATCCTGCAATTCAAGAACAACTCCGGGAGGAAAATAGTGACGCGCTGCCTCATAAGGACCCGAGCAAACTCCCGCGCCAGGTCATCTATCATTTTGCCATTGGCCGCGCCATTCCCGACCCGCGGCTGGAGGCCTGAATCCGCATGATCGGTATCCTCGTATGCGGGGACAATCACTTCGTAGTCAGCGGGCCGCTTCCGGACCAAGCGACCGCCCTGGTGCTGGCGCACCATTGGTCCATCATTCAAATCGGGCAAGAGACGCCGCCCTCCTTGCAGAGTTGGAACATTGTCACGCGGGCCTTCCGGGAAAACCTGGAGTGGGCTGTAGTCGTGCCGGGCGAGGGCGAGGTCACTCCTGCGGTGGCGCAATTGCTCCAAGAATTGTCGGCAAGAGGTATCGCGATCCGCGAGGATTGAACCCCGGGAACGCCAATCTCCCGATTGGCGCTGCGAAAACCGCCAATCGGGAGATTGGCGTTCCCAGATCGTGTGGCTACTTGATCTTTACGTACTTCCTCAACCGGTGCGGACCAACATCCGCCGCGTAGATCGTCCCTTTGTCATCGGCCACGATTCCTGATGCGCCGGAAATGCGGTTCACGTCCGCCTGCGCCAGATCAGGGTCGGGAATGAAAGCCGCGAGTGAGCCGTCCTTGGCGCTTCCGACGGTGATGCCCCTCAAATAGCCCGGGTTGACCGTTGAGTTCGATTGCGAATCGCTCACATAGAGAGTGTCGTCTTTCGCGATATACACGGCGCTCGGACGGCCAAATTGTTTCCACGCGACAATGAATTTTCCGTCCTGGTCGAAGACCTGGACGCGGCTGTTGCTGCGGTCGGCGACGTACACATTGTTATGGGAACCGCCGATGGAAATGTCGTGGGGCTGGTCGAATTCGCCGGGTCCCGACCCGTGATGTCCCCAGGTCTTGATGAACTTTCCGTCCTTTGAAAACTTCACCACGCGGTCGTTCTTGCCGTGGCCGTCGGTCACGAAAATATCGCCATTGGGAGCAATGGCGATGCCGGACGGCTGATCGAACGTATCGGGACCATCTCCCTTGACGCCTTCCTTGCCGAGGGTCATGAGGACCTTGCCGGTGGGGCTCAGCTTGAAAACCTGGTGGCCGCGCACCACGCCGTTCGCGTCTTTCGCCGACAGGCCGAGCACAGTCTCGCTGGCATTCGCGTCGCTTGCCCAAATATCTCCCTGGCGATCGACCGTAAATCCGTGGGGAAAAGCGAACATCCCGCTTCCAAAGCTCGTCAGAAGTTTTCCCGACGGATCAAATTCC